>Ga0187862_10000062_pt1 | contig 112118 bp, 105 predicted proteins | sample June2016WEW_10_1_FD_133003 | JGI IMG/M metagenome (GOLD analysis project Ga0187862, IMG submission 133003) | Peatland microbial communities from SPRUCE experiment site at the Marcell Experimental Forest, Minnesota, USA - June2016WEW_10_150 | ecosystem: Environmental > Terrestrial > Soil >... | reverse complement strand
GAGCGTTAGCGTGTTGCATTCCGGGCCTTCCTTGAGGTCGTGAGCTTTGACACCCACAGCCTCTCGGTAGGCCCGGACCTACCTCACCGCGTTCGCAACGTCCCCGGGCACGTCAGCTAGCGCCGTCGCCACACGGTCACGATCCGCGCAACGAGAGGGTCATCGCCATCCGGGTGCTCGTAGGCGATCACGAGACGACCAGCGACGACCAGCCAGCGCGCCTGGCCCTTGTTGCGCCTGCGCTCGCGGTGACCCTCCGGCAACGCCGACTCGACATCGCGACGCGCGAAGCCAAGCTGCTGCGCCTTGTCGAGCGCGTGAAGCGTCCAGCGAACGGAGCTCAGGTCTGTCGGCACAAGCCGGCAGAGTCGTGACGTCGCCTGTCGGCTCCGTCATCCGATCACTCCTCCTCGAACCTCTCCCGCGCAGCGCCGGCTCCTCGCGCATTCCGGCACCGTCCTCGCGCACTGCCCCTACATCGGGGCGATGGAGCAGTACAAGATCGTCTGCCAGCTCAACAGACACAACTTCTCGCTGCCGAGTTCCCCGGATTCCGACCGAGCTCCCCGATAGGTGTAGCGATTTCCGTCAAGTGACACATCTGCCGACCTAGAGTTGTCCACATTCGCATAGAAAAGGGGTCCGTGATGAAGGAGCCGGCCAGCTGGATCGGTGGAGGTCTCGACAACCGAGTGGAAGCAGTACGTGCCTCGGTGACCGCCGGTGAGAACAACGATGCCAGCGGTGACGAGTCATCGGTGAGTGGCGGGTACGGCAATAAGGCCGAAGCACCTTGGGCGTCCATTCTCGGAGGCAATAGCATCACCCTCAACACGACGAACGGAATCTATCCAGAATGAGGCACTGATCGGCGTGGGTGGCCGGTACGTATCGAACCGGCCATCCACAACCTTCGCCAGCGGGTGGCACGCTAACGGGCTTACACGCTTGGAAGCTTGCGGACGGCTCCACACGGCGCTGCGTGATTGTCGCCCACTGCCGCTTGTGCGACAACGCAAGCGTCGCTTGCCGCCAGCCGCCAAGTCGGATAGAATAGAATCAGAAGGAGGCCGTTTAATGACCGATCTCAATCTTCAATCCGTTATCTACCGCGAGGGTGAGCACTATGTTGCTCAATGCCTCAACGTTGACGTGTCCAGCTTTGGCGAAACCGAGGCCGAGGCACTTGCCAATCTCCAAGAGGCGCTGGAACTCTACTTCGAGGACGCGCCGGCAAGCGATGCCGCGCCGGTTGACGCGCCAGAGGTTCGCACCCTAACCCTCCAGGGTGCCTAAGCTCTACTCCTCACAAGAAGTCGTGAAGACCCTCCAGCGGGAGGGCTTTGTCTTTGTCTCTCAACGCGGCAGCCATGCCAAGTACCGCAAGACCGCGGGCGACACCGTCCTGACTGCCATCGTGCCCGCAGGCCGCAAAGAGATCCCCCGAGGCACCTTCCGTTCGATCCTGCGCCAATCCGACTTGGACGAGAGCGCGTTCCGGCGCGGCTAGCAGCCGGTGTGAGCAAGCTGCCAGTGAGGCTACAAGGACACACAACGGCACGCTCGGTCAGTGGTCACTAGCAACCGGCCTCACAGAAATTACAGCGGTTATCTACGGCAGCGCGACGCGAAGACGCTCGACCGAATGCTTGCCGCGCTCTGGAGACTAGGCTCTTGACGCTTTTGACGACTTGGCGCATGGTGAACGCATGGCATCCGTTCGACTTCCAGACAACCAAAAGGACCGCGAAGTCTATTTGCGCGAGCACAATGCCGGCGACTTTATCGAGTCGATCAACGATGCTCGCCGTAAGTCGGCCGACACGGTGATAGTGACCGCGAAAGGCTTCGCTGGAGAGCCCGACATCCTCTACGTCGCCCTCGATTACGCCTACGACGGCGGTATGACCGTCACGATGGCGCCGGCGACCGAGAGCAGCGGCGGAGACATCTCGGGATGATGCTAGGCGGCGCTCGCCGAGACGTGTCGACCTCGCCCGACCCAAACGAAGCGCGGCGCGGGACCGCGAACGTCGGAGGCAAGCGCCCAGCTCACCGAGTCCGGCGAGACCGACTCGCCGAGCAATGCCTCGACGGCCGCGTGGACCTGCATGGGCCGCATCGGCCCCTCCTGGTCGGCGAGCACACGCACGACTGCATCCTGGACCCAGCCGGGTCGCCGACCCCGAAGCCGTCGGCTCGGGATCGCTCGCGGTGGCGCATCGCTGGCCCGCAAGCGCGCCAGCTCCTTCGCGAGATGGCGTAGCGACCCCTGGAGATCGTGGTTCGATGGTACTCCGGTTGCCCGCATCGGAGACACCTGAAAATGAGCACATTTCGGAATCCTTGTGACGCAGCGATCGAAGACGCCCTCGAGCTCGAGCGACAGCTCGCGCAGAGCCTGCGACACGCCGTCGCGGCATAAGAGGGCGCGCAGATGCCGCGCCTGTTCGCGCTCGATAAGAGCTTCCCCCAACCGATCGTCAGCCGCGCCCGACAATGCAGCCAGCTTCAATCCAGATCGCGGCTTGTCCGCACGCCGGCTGCGCACGCCCGGCGCGTTCGGCGAAGCCGGGAGCCGACGCCAGCACGCCGCGAAACCGTCGGATCATGCGAACCGGAGCGCCCATCCGGCGAGTTGACAGCCACGGCTCCCGTCGTTAGATTCGCGCCATCGTGAGGGGCGGCACGACGGACTTTCCACACAGGCGGCGAGCTGCGCTGCCGTGGCTGCTCGCGATCGTGCTCGTGCACTTGTCGTTCGCGCTGGTCTTCCTCGCGCCCAGCGCGGCCGCGAGCGAAACAGTGGTCGGCTTCGACAACCTCGCTGTCGGGGAAGTGGTCAAGGACCAGTACGAAGCGCTCGGCCTGAAGCTCGGGCTCGCAAGCGAACTCGGGCTGAAATCGAGCGTGACCGGCGACTGCGGTGCGCCCACGGTCGAAGAAGACGCGTTCGGTACCTTGCATCTCCCCTCGCCGCCCCGATACGCCAAGCTGCCCGACTGCGTGGCCGCCGGCCCGGAGCGCGCAGGGACGGTCGCGGCCCTCACGGCTCACCCAAGCGGAGCGGTATCGGTCTACGTGCGCGACCTCATCAGCACGCCGCCGGTACCAATGGAACTGGTCGCCTACACGAGCGGCGGCGAACAGATCGCGGCAGGCCACGGCGAAGCGAGCAGCGGTGAATGGACGCGCATCTCGCTCGACAGCGGATCTGCTGAGATCGCCTACGTGCTGCTTCACACCGCCACGGCCGTCACGTCGGCGCCTGCGATCGGCATCGACAACCTGGCGTTCCCGGAACCCGGCAAAGAACCCTCCAACGAAGAAGAAAAGAAGAGAGAAGTCGGCCAACAGCCCGAACACGAAAAAGGCTCTACGACCACCACAACGACCTCGACGCCGACGCCACCGACGCCGGTGCTGACGGTGCTGACGCCGACGCCCCGCCCCGGCCAGCCGATCACGCTCAGCGGCGCCGGCTCGCAGCCCGGCAGCGGTCACATCATCTCCTACGAATGGGACTTCAACGGCGACGGCAAGATCGACACGAGCACTGGCACGAACCCGGTCGCGCACGCGATCCTGCCGCCGGGGTTGCACACGATCGGCCTGACGGTCGTGAACTCGAAAGGGGAAAGCGCGAGCACCCGCTACACAGTGCAGTTGCTCAACGGCGCGAGCGTGGTGATACCCGACGGCGGCGAAGGCGAATGCATGAGCAGCCTCGAAGTGGCGAACACGCATCTGCTCGGCGAATGCATCCAAAAGAGCGCCGGTGGGGGCTGGGTGATCGAGACCAGGCAGCTGAGCCTTAACGGCATGGTGCTCATGCCGCGGGGCGGCGGCAACGCCATCTACCACGTGCAGTCCAAGCGCATCTTCGGCATCGGCTTCCGCTACACGATGTCGGGCCCGAACGTGAGCCTGGAACTGCAGAACACGCCGATCGGCGACATGACGCTCGGCAACTACGACCTCGAAACGGAACCGCTCGTGCTCGGCACCGAAGTGGAACAGCGCTTCACATTCGCCGGCCAGCGGCGCGCGCACATCGCCGACGAAGAACGCGTCGCCAACATCAAAGGCCAGCCGCTGATGGCCTTCGGCGTGGGCGAACAGTGCAAGGCCGGCGAAAAGAAGCCCACGTGCTGCCCGCCGGCCACGGTCGGGCGCGCGTGCGCGACACTCCCGGGCAGCTTCCCGCTCAAGGGCACGGTGGTCGTCTACCTCAGCGGCAAGGGCCAGGTCACGATCGACGTACAGGTAGGCCTGAACCTGGAAGCGGTCAACTTCCAGGCGACGGGCGAACTGGAGATCCTCGCGAGCACCGAAACGGGCATCGAACTGAGCTCGCTGCGCTTCACGATCCCCGAAGCGAGCCTGAAGCCGATCTTCAAGGTCAAGGAAGCCTCCTTCGTCTACTACTTCCCTGGCAACCCCAACCCCGAAAAGCGCGACACGTGGCAGGCCAAGGCGACGGTCACCTTCGGCGTCATGAACCAACCTGGCCTCGAAGGCGAACTGTCATTCCAGCACGGCAACTTCCACTCGGCGTCGCTCGTGCTGACGCTGCCGCCACCAGGCATACCCGTGTTCTCTGGCGTGTACCTGAACAAGATGGGCGCATCGGTGGGCGTCGAACCGCTGCAGTTCGGCGGCCTGCTCGGGGCGAAAGTCGCGAGCGTGCTCGAGCTCGAACTCGGCTTCAGATACTCGGAAGGCAACGAACAGCAGCTCGGCTTCTTCGGCGGCAAGGGCACGCTCAAGTACGAAGAAAACGAAATCGCGACGCTCGAGGGGGACGTCTACTCTGACGGCTACTCCGACGCGCTGCTACTGCTGAAAATCGGCGTGCCGTTCGGCTCGAACAGCCCGGTGGTGAGCGCCGAGGGCGAAATCGGGTACTGGGACGAACCGAGCTCCGGCCTGTGGGAAGCCTACGGCCGGGTCCACCTCAAGCTGTGGATCATCGAAGGCGAAGGGCTGGCCTGGTGAACAACAAGTACATCGCGGGCTGCGCGTACATCGGGCCGATCGGCGCGCTCGGCTACTGGAGCTTTGAAACCTCGAGCCTGGAAGGCGAAGGCTTCATCGGCAGCAGCTGCTCGAACAACCTCCAGAAGTACAAGCAGGTGCCGCTGACCAAGCACACGGGCGGATACGTCAACGAAACCGAAACCGAATCCCTGCGCGCGTGGCCGGCGAGCCTGCGGCTCGGCGGCGGCGAGCCCGGCGCCACGATCGCGCTCGCGCGCGACCCGCTGGGCAACGACCTGCGCATCACGTCCGACACCGGGACGCCGATCGTGAAACTGACCGGGCCGAACGGCGAAACGTTCACCACGCCCGCGACGCCGGGCACCGTGGCTGCGTCCGGCGGCAGCTTCGTCGCCGCGCTCGGCTCCAACCCCCACCAGCTGATCGTGTACCTCGGCTCGCCGTCGGGCGGCGAATGGCACATCAAGCGCGCGCCCGGCTCCGCTCCGATCAGCAAGGTCGAAGCGGCTGAGATCGCGCCGCCGACCGCCGTGCGGGCGCGCGTGCGTCACCGCGGCAGCCGCTGGTCGCTCGCCTACAGCGCCAGCCACATGGTCGAAGGCGAGAAGCTCCGCTTCTACGAACGGGGCAAGGACAGCATCCACCAGCTCGCCACGGTTACCGGGCCCCACGGCACGATCACGTTCGCGCCCGCACAGGGCCTTGCGCGCGCGCGTACGGTCTACGCGACGGTGATCGCAGCCACCGGCGCGCCGCAGCGAACGCTGACCGTGGCCTCCTACACAGCGCCACCCGCGACCCGGCCTGGGCGCGTCGCGCACGTGCGCTTCGTGCGCCGCGGCGCGACCGCGGTGCTGAGCTGGTCGACGGTGGCGGGCGCGCGCGAATACAGGGTCACGGTGAAGGGCAGCGACGGACGCCTGGACACGTTCTTCCCCAGCCGCACGCACCACAGCGAGACCCTGCCCAACGTGCTCCCGTTCGAGAGCTTCACCGCCACGATCGTCGCCGTGGGCGGCCCCGACTTGCTGCCGGGCCATGCGAGCACCGCGATGCTGCACGCGATTCACGCGAAGCGGCTGGTCGCCAAAACACAGGTAGCGGGCCACAGCTATACCCGAGCACGACGTCGAGCTTCCGCCTGAAAGCCGACGGATCAATCGCGGGATCGATCGTCGCTTCGCGCCAACCTTCCAAGACCGCCGTCGAACCGCCCGTCAGATAGATCCGAACCGGGCCACGGGCGACACGTCCGAGCTCGCGCGCAAGAAGCCGGATGCGCTGCTCGTCAACCGGCGGACGCATGCTCGGCCGCACGCACGAAGCTGATGAGCCGACCGACCAGCGCGCTGTAGCGGCTATGCGCCCCACCATCACGCTCAGCCAGCACCTCGTAGAGGCGATGCGACGCGTCCGTGCCTTCCACGGGCGGCACGTCGAAGCCCAGAGAGCGAAGCCGCGGCGCCGCCATCGCCACCAGCAAAGACGCGTCACTCTCGCGCCCAGCGGAGAGATCAGCAAGACCCCGGCTCACGAGCTCGTGGCCAGGCAGGTTCTTCGACACGCTCGCCATGATCCAATCTTAGGTCGCAAACCGCATCGCCACGCGACCGCGGCCGAGCTGCGCAACTGCCGTGTTGTGTGTAACTACCGATGGCGCGAGCTCCGCGCGGCGCCATTGTGGGACGTTCGCAGCGCACAACCGACCCAGAGGAGGCCAACTTGAGCTTCGGAAGCCCCGTCCACATTGGCCGCGCCGGCGGCGGTAAGCTCGCCAAGCCCGTTGTTGCAATCGTTGCGATGGCGGCTGTGAGCTGGACGGCTGTCGGCGTCTCGTCGGCCTCCGACCGATCCGCGGCACGGGCGGCAGCTTCGCCACCTCCCGCGAGCGTGGCGGCGACCCGACTTCCTGCCGATACGCGACCTTTCAGCCGTCCGGGCACGATCGTGAGCTCCTCAGACCTCGGCGTGCGAGTGTTCGTCAATGCCAGGGACGGCTTTGCGCTTGCGACGACCAGCCTCGGGGGCGGCACGACTTACCCCGCCGCGACCGTGAACGCAGGCAAGACCTGGCGAATCGATGGCCCCCACTTCCACGTCTCGGCGGCTAACGCGCCGGACGTCGTGACCCAAGTTGGCGCCGCCAGCCCCACCACGTACTTCGCCTACGGCGGCCCCGGAGGCGCTGAATCGGTTGTCGTGACGAGCGATGGCGGCAAACAGTGGTGGCGGGCATACATGCCCGGGATCCCGGAGGCGGTCGTATACGGCGCCGTCGGCACGACCGGAACACGCGGACTGCTGGCCTTCGTGCAGTCGGGCCCAAGCGAAATATCGGCGTATGTCTCCACGGATGGCGGACGGCGCTGGAGCCGCCGTCAGTAGTTCTCGCAAAGCAGCATGCGGCTTGCCCCGGATGACCTCGAGCTGCGCCCAGCCTAGGTTGCTGGCATGTTCTCCAAAGGTTCCGTGGCGCAAGGGCAAGCGGTCAAGCTCGATCCGCAGCCTTGGCGTTGGAGCCACCCGCGGGTGCTCGTCGAGCACCCGGACGAGGCGACCGGTCTTGCGATCGCCTCAGGCCTGCGCTACGCCGGGTACGCGGTCGCTGTCTGTCCCGGCCCGGCCGGACATGGACGCTGTCCGCTGACCGGCCCTGCGGGATGCGCCGCCGCGCACGACGCCGACCTCGTCGTCAGCTCCTTGGGCTACGAGCACGAGGCAGCCCGCGAGGTTCTGCGCGAGCTGCGCACGCGCTATCCCGACACGCCGCTGCTGGTCGAGGCGCCGGCGGACGTAGACACGGACCTGCGCGAGCTGTTGGACGGCTGCCACCAGCTGCCGGCGCCAGCGAGCACCGAGCAGATCGTGACCGCCGTACAGAGCCTCGCCGGCCACGCCGCCGCAGAGGGACCCACCAGTGCGTAGCCCCTTTCACAGTGAGCAGGAGGCGTTTCGCTCGGTCCTGCTGGTGATCCTCGCCCTTCTAGTAATCGCGCTCGCGGCCATACTCGGCCCGACGTGGCTCGCACTCGTCGTGCTTGCGGTCACACTCGGCGCGCTCGCTGCGCGCGTGGCGCAACTGCGCATGCGCAAGCTCCGCGGCGCCGAGATGCCGGTGAAGATGGCGCCTCCACACGTAGGCCCAGCGGCGGAGCGCCGCGTCCTCGTGGTCGCCAACGACACGCTCGGCGAGGACGCGCTGCTCAGCGAGCTCGAACGGCTGGCCTCGGTGCCGCATACGCACGTGCTCGTGCTCGCGCCCGCGGTGATCTCCACCGGAGCCCGCTTGACGGGCGCCGTCGATGATCTCCTGGGTCAGGCGCGCATGCGCCTGAAGACGGCCCTTGACCGCGTCGGCCACGACCTCGTCGTAGCGGGCGAGATCTCACAGGCAGAGCCGCTGGAGGCCATCGAGGACGCGTTCGCCACGTTCGCGCCGGATGAAGTGATCGTCTCCACTCGCTGGGAGCACGCCGCGGGCGGGCTCGAGCCGCGGCTCGCGGGTCTCGTGCGTGAGCGGTTCGCCGTGCCCGTCCGCCATCTCGTGTTCGACCCCGGGTCCGCAGCGCAGGAGCCGGACCGGGACACCGAGGCGCGATATCGGCGAGAGTTCGGTGAGGCAGCTGCCAGGAGGTTCGGCCTGAAGGCGCTCGCCGGCGTGGGCATCGTGGCCGCACTGGCGATGTCAATGGTCGCTCTGATCCAGAGCCGCGAAAAGCAGGAAGCGCGCGCGACATCCGTGTCCGCCATCGAGCAAGCCGCCCCAACCGCGCCAGTGGCAAAGGTCGTCTCTCTGAAGGTGATCCCTGAATACAAGGTCGGCCCGGAAGGCGAAAAGCATGATGCCTTCACCACGACCGAATTCACAGTCCGAGTGGGCCAGCCGCAGGAGCTGAGAATCGACAACACCGATAGCGTGCCTCACAGCATCACGGCGCCGGGGGCGGGCGTCAACATCGTCGTGATGCCCGGCGTTCACACCTACACGCTGCTCGTAAAGCACGCGGGCACGTTCCTGTGGTTCTGCACCTTCCAGTGCGACGAATGGGCGATGGAGCACGTCGGCTACATGAGCGGCTACATCATCGCCAGCTAGAGCTTCGCCCGCAACGGCGACGTCGGCTCGCCTGACTGCAGGTCGGTCAGGTACAACCCATCGCAATGAACGCCGACCCACAGTCCGTTCGCCCCGTCGACTCGCTTGGTGTGCTTGCGGATGCCATCGCGCGCGCGGACGAGACGCTGGAGCTGGCCGCGCGCCATCTCGATCCCTCGCTCGTCGATGTGCTCGCCATCCTCGGCTTTGACACCGAGTACGTCTCCGCGCGCGGGTCCTATCTCTACGACGCCGCCGGTCGCGCCTACCTCGACTTCCACAGCGGCGAGGGGTTCGCCAGCCTCGGTCACAACCATCCCGACGTGCGCAACGCCCTCCACGCGATCCTCGCCGCTGATCTCCTCGATGGCGTGCAGATCCACTACTCGCCGCTGGCCGGCATGCTCGCCGAGGCGCTGTCACAGCGCCTGCCGCGCGGGCTCGAGGCGGTGTTCTTCGCGAGCACCGGCGCCGAGGCCGTCGACTCGGCGATGAAGTTCGCGCGCGCGGCCACGCGCCGGCCGCGGCTGCTCTCCTGCGACAGCAGCTTCCACGGCGTCACGCTCGGGCCGCTGTCGCTGGTCGGCGACGAGTTCTTCAAGGAGGGCTTCGGCCCGCTGCTCCCCGGCTGCGAGCGCGTCCCGTTCGGCGACCTCGCGCGCCTGGAGGCGCAACTGCGCGCGAAGGACGTCGCCGCCTTCATCGTCGAGCCGATCCAGGGCCGGATGGTGACGCTCCCGCCCGCGGGCTATCTGCAGGGCGCGCAGGAGCTGTGCCGGCGCTACGGCACGATGTTCGTCGTCGATGAGATCCAGACCGGGCTGGGACGAACCGGGAGCTGGTTCGCGCTCGAGCAGTGGGGCCTCGAGCCCGACTTCGTGCTCGTCGGCAAGGCGCTCAGCGGCGGCTACATGCCGGTCGCCGCGATGGTCACGCGCCGCGAGATCTACCAGAAGGCCGTCGGCACGCTCGAGCGCTCCTACGTGCACCAGTCGACGTTCGGGCGCAACCGCCTGTCGATGGCGGCCGGCCTCGCGACGCTGCGCATCATCGAGCGCGACCGCCTCGTCGAACACGCCGCGCACGTCGGCGCCGTGCTGCGCGACGGGCTCGGCGCGCTCCAGCAACGCTACGAGATGATCAAGGAGATCCGCGCCAGCGGGCTGATGATCGGCATCGAGCTCGGCGCTCCCAGCGGCGGCATGGCCCGCATGAACTGGCGTCTGATCCACATGGCCAGCGAGGGGCTGTTCCCCCAGCTGATCGTGATCCCGCTGCATCGCGACCACGGCGTGATCACGATGGCGGCCGGCAAGAACGACGTGATCAAGCTGCTGCCGCCGTTGACGCTCTCCGAGGGGGAGGCGCGCAGCTTTCTCGACGCGCTCGACGCCGTGCTCGCCGAGTGTCACGGCAGCTCCAGCAAGAACCTGGCGATCGTGCGCGACATCGCCACCACGACGCTTCGCCGCACGGCGCGCACGAAGCTCCCGTGAGCGAGCAGACACCGTCTCGCGACGAGCCTTTCGATCACTCGTCTGAGGAGCTCTACCTGGTCACGGGCGCCACTGGGTTCATCGGCGGGCGCCTGGCGCGACGGCTGGCACAGGAGGGTTATCGCGTGCGCTGCCTCGTGCGTCCGAGCAGCGACACGTCGCTGCTCGATCAGCTCGATGTCGAGCTCGCCGTCGGCGACCTCACTGACGCGCGTTCGCTGACCCGCGCCGTCGCGGGCTGTGACTACGTGCTCCACTGCGGCGCCCTCGTGTCGGACTGGGCCACCACCGAGGAGATCATCCGCATCAACGTCGACGGTACGCGCCATCTCCTCGAAGCCGCCGCCGGCACAGCGGTGCGGCGTCTCATTCACCTCAGCAGCACCGACGTCTACGGCTATCCCGACCGCGCAGACATCGACGAGTCCTACACCTCGACGCGCTTTCGCAACTGGTACGCGCAAACCAAGCGGGACGCGGAGGTCGAGGTTCGACGTGCAGAGAAGACGCACAAGCTGGACGCCGTCATCCTGCGCCCGGCCACCGTCTACGGCCCCGGGTCGACGGACGTCATCGGCGAGATCGCACGCGCGATCGAAGGCCGCCACATGCTGCTGATCGACCGTGGTCGCCCGGTCGCGGGCCTGTGCTACGTCGAGAACCTGATCGACGCCGCGATCCTCGCGCTCCGCCACGCAGCCGCGCCCGGCAACGCCTTCAATGTCACCGACGGCCTCAGCGTCACATGGCGGCAGCTCACCGACGACCTCGCCGAGGGGCTCGGCTGCCCAAGGGTCAGATTGAGCCTGCCCTATCGGCTGGCCGCCGGCATCGGCTTCTCACTCGAGCACGGCTACCGCCTGCTGCGCCGGGCCACCGGGCTACATTCGCCGCCGCTGCTCTCGCGTCAGGCCGCACAGGTTCTGGGCAAGAACCAGGATTTCAGCAACCGCAAGATCCGCGCGACGCTCGGCTGGGAGCCGCGCGTCGACTATGCCTCGGGTCTCGAGGCGACCCTCGCGTGGCTCAGAGACGAGTACCTCGAGCCCGTCCGCTCGACGTCGACGCCCGCCACGCGGCGGTAGAGTCCGCTGCTGTGACGTTGGTCCTGATCACTGGAGCGACCCGCGGCATCGGACAGGCGGCGGCGATCGAGATCGCCCGCCAGGGCGTCGAGGTGGCGCTCGTGGGCCGTGATCCGGCGCGCGTCAAGGCGGTTGCGGCGGAAGCGACCGCGGCCGGTGGCGGCGCGCCGGTGCACGAGCACGTGGCCGATCTGATGCTGATGGCCGACGTGCGAGCGCTCGCCGAGGAGGTCTCCGAGCGCTACGAGCACATCGATGTGCTGGCCAACAACGCCGGGGCGCTGTTCGCCTCTCGCCAGGAGACCTCCGAGGGTCTGGAGCGGACGTTCGCGCTCAACCACCTCGCGCCGTTCCTGCTGACGAACCTGCTGCGCGATCGCCTCAGCGGCGGACGCGTTGTGACCACTGCCTCCGACGCCCACAAGAGCGGGCGCCTGGACCTCGAGGACCTGCAGTCGCAGAGGGGCTACTCCGCGATGCGCGTGTACGGCACCTCGAAGCTCTGCAACATCCTCTTCACCCGCGAGCTCGCAAAGCGCGCGCCCGAGCTGCACGCCAACTGCTTTCACCCCGGCGTCGTGCGCACCGGCTTCGGCAAGAACGAGAACGGCATCTGGAAGGCGCTGACCACGCTCGGCGCGCCGTTCTTCCGCACGCCACAGCGCGGCGCCGGGTCGCTCGTGTGGCTCGCGCTGTCCGAGCAGGCCGCGACGCTCACCGGCGAGTACGTCCACGACGAGAAGGTCCTCGCACCCAGCGCCCAGGCCCAGGACGCCGCGCTCGCCGAGGGCTTGTGGGAGCGCAGCGCCGAGCTCGTCGGCCTGTCCGCCAGCGCACCGGCATAACGGTGCTCGGCCTGCCGGCGCATGTGCGCGCGTGCCTGTTCGACCTCGACGGCGTGCTGACGCAGACCGCGAAGGTGCACGCGGCCGCCTGGAAGCGGGCGTTCGACGAGTTCCTGCACAAGCGCGCCGCCGATCGGGGCGGGGACTTCGTCGCATTCGACGCCGTCGGCGACTACGACGAGTACGTCGACGGCAAGCCGCGCGAGGACGGTGTGCGATCGTTCCTCGCATCGCGCGGGATCGAGCTCCCCGAGGGTGAGCCGCAGGACGCCCCGGACGCCGGCACGGTCCACGGCCTGGGCAACCACAAGAACGAGATCGTGCTGAGGATGATCCGCGAGGACGGCGTGCAGCCGTACGAGGGGTCGGTCCGCTACGTCCACGCCGTCCGCGATGCGGGCGTCCCCCGGGCCGTCGTCTCCTCGAGCGCGAACGCTCACGCCGTGCTCCAGGCGGCCGGAATCGAGGATCTGTTCGATGCGGTCGTCGACGGCGTGCAGGCCGAGCGCGAGCATCTGCACGGCAAGCCCGCGCCCGACACGTTCCTCGCCGGCGCCAGGGCGCTGGGGATCGAGCCGGCGGCGGCGGCCGTGTTCGAGGATGCGCTGGCTGGGGTCGCGGCGGGCAGGGCCGGCGACTTCGGCTACGTCGTCGGCGTCGATCGCGTCGGCCAGGCGCAGGCGCTGCGCGATCACGGCGCCGATGTCGTCGTCGGCGACCTGGACGAGCTGCTGCGCGCGCCATGATCCGTCAGTCGGCCTTCCCCGCAGATCCGTGGGCGGTGCGCGAGACGAGCCTCAACCTCGAGCATCTCGCACAGACGGAGTCCGTCTTCGCGCTGGGCAACGGCCACCTCGGGCTGCGCGGGAACCTCGACGAGGGCGAGCCGTTCGGGCTGCCCGGCACCTACCTGGGGGGCTTCTGCGAGCAGCGCCCGCTGCCGTCGGACGAGCCCGCCTACGGTGACCCGCGCGCGAGTCAGACGGTCGTCAACGTCACCAACGGCAAGCTGATCCGCCTGCTCGTCGACGACGAGCCGCTCGACGTTCGCTACGGCGAGCTGCGCAGCCACGAGCGGGTGCTGGACCTGCGCGCCGGTGTGCTGCGCCGCAGCGCCGAGTGGGTCTCTCCGACCGGGCGCGCGGTGCGCGTGCGCACGAGGCGGCTGGTGTCGTTCTCGCAGCGCGCTGTCGCGTGCATCCTCTATGAGGTCGAGCCGCTGCAGGAGCGCCTGCCCGTGGTCGTGCAGTCCGAGCTGGTCGCCAACGAGCCGCTGCCGGACCCCGGCGATGACCCGCGCGCCGGCGCCGCGCCCGACGCGCCGTTGCGCGCAGAGCTCGTCGACGGCGACGGGCGGTGGGCGATCCTCGGCCACGCGACGAAGCTCAGCGGCCTGCGGATGGCCGCCGCGATGGATCACGTGATCGAGGCGCCGGCGGGAGTCGAGGCCACGTTGGAGACCGATCCGCAGCTCGCGCGCCTGGTCATCGCCAGCGAGCTCGAGCCGGGGCAGACGCTGCGCGTCGTCAAGTTCCTCGCCTACGGATGGTCCTCCGAGCGCACGACCGCGGCGCTGCGCGATCAGGTCGCGGCCGCGCTCGCAGGCGCGCGACGGACGGGCTGGCAGGGGCTGCTCGACGAGCAGCGCGAATATCTCGACCGCTTCTGGGAGCGAGCCGACGTCGAGCTCGAGGGCGACGCGGCGCTGCAGCAGGCGGTCCGCTTCGGGTTGTTCCACGTGCTGCAGGCGGGCGCGCGCGGCGAGCAGCGCGCGATCGCGGCGAAGGGCCTGACCGGACCGGGCTACGACGGACACACCTTCTGGGACACCGAGACGTTCGTGCTTCCGGTGCTCACCTACACCGCGCCGCAGGCTGCCGGCGACGCGCTGCGCTGGCGCCACCGCACGCTCGAGCTCGCGAGAGAGCGGGCGCGGGAGCTCGCGCTCGCCGGCGCCGCGTTCCCCTGGCGCACGATCGGCGGGCAGGAGTGCTCCGGCTACTGGCCCGCGGGGACGGCGGCGTTTCACATCAACGCCGACATCGCCGACGCGGTCGTGCGCTATCACGCCGCGACCGGCGACGATGCGTTCGAGCGCGAGGCCGGGCTGGAGCTGCTCGTCGAGACGGCGCGGCTGTGGCGCTCGCTCGGCCACCACGACGAACGTGGCGCCTTTCGCATCGACGGCGTCACCGGGCCCGACGAGTACAGCGCGATCGCCGACAACAACGTCTACACCAACCTGATGGCGCAGCGCAACCTGCGCGCGGCCGCCGACGCCGCCGAGCGCAACCCCGAGCTGGCCGCCGAGCTGGGTGTCGATCACGAGGAGACCGCCAGCTGGCGCGACGCCGCGCAGGCGATGCTGATCCCGTATGACAGCGCACTCGGCGTGCATCCGCAGGCCGAGGCGTTCACCGAGCACGCGCTGTGGGACTTCGACTCGACGAGCGCCGAGCAGTACCCGCTGATGTTGCACTTCCCGTATTTCGAGCTGTACCGCAAGCAGGTCGTCAAGCAGGCGGATCTCGTGCTCGCGATGCACCTGCGCGGTGACGCCTTCACCGCCGAGCAGAAGGCGCGTAACTTCGCCTACTACGAGCAGCTGACCGTACGCGACTCCTCGCTGTCGGCGTGCACGCAGGCGGTGCTCGCGACCGAGCTCGGCCACCTGGAGCTGGCCTACGCCTACTTCTCCGAGGCGGCGCTGATGGACCTCGATGACATCGAGCACAACACCCGCGACGGCGTCCACATCGCATCGCTGGCGGGGACGTGGATCGCCGCGGTCGCCGGCCTCGGCGGCATGCGCGACCACGACGGCGCCCTCAGCTTCGCGCCGCGGCTGCCCGCGGCGCTCACGCGCCTGGCCTTTCGCCTGTGCTTCGGCGAGCGCCGGCTGCTGGTCGAGGTACGCCACCACCAAGCCAGCTACTCGCTGCTCGAGGGCGCGCCGCTGCAGATCAGCCATCACGGCGAGCAGGCCGAGCTCAGCACCCAGCGCCCGCTGATCCGCTCGATCCCGCACACCCCGCTCAGCGAAGCGCCACAGCAGCCGCGCGGGCGCGCGCCGGGCGAGCGACGAGCCACGCCTTAGCCCGGCGTGCGCTCGCGCCCCGCCGCTCAGCCCGGCAGGTGAAACGGCACGGTCGTGACCACGATCTTCGGCAGCGGCCGCAGCGCGCGCCGCAGGCGCGGCGCGGCGCCGTTGTGCAGGATGCGCTGCCACCAGTGCCGCACGACGATTTCAGGGAGGATCACGGTCAGCGTCAGGTCGGGGCTCAGGCGGTGCAGCGACTCGATGTAGTTGACCAGCGGCGCGACGATCGCGCGATAGGGCGATACGACGACCTCGAGCGGCAGGTGATCGCCCCACGTGCGCCAGTAGCCGCTGAAGCGCTCGGCCTCCTCATCGCTGGGGCTGACGTGCAGCGCGAGCACCGGCTGCTGCAGCGAGGCCGCGTATGCGAGCGCGCGCATGCTGGACAGGTCGAGCGAGGCGATCGCCACCATCACCAGGTGGTGGATCTGCTCGGGGGTCTCCTCGGTCTCGTGCCCGCGCCGCGGGGTCTGCTCCCCGCCGTCGTCGTCGTGCTGCTCGGCTGCCGGCGTAGCGGCGCTGGCGCTGGCGCGCACGCTCGGCGCGATCGGCCTGCTGGGCACCTCGATCGCATGGGGATGCAGCGCGATCGCCTTGGCCACGGCGGCGTAGTGGCGGCGAATGCCGGTCGCGGTCAGGATGAACAGGCCGACCACAACCAGCGAGACCCACGCGCCGGCCGTGAACTTGGTGATCCCGGCGGTGATGAACACGATCCCCGAGAGCAGCGCGCCGGTGGCGTTGAAGGCAAGGCTGCGGCGCCAGTGGGGGTCGCGCCCGCGCCACCAGTGCATGACCATCCCCGTCTGCGACAGCGTGAACGCGAGGAACACGCCGACCGCATACAGCGGGATCAGCGGGCCGGTCTTGCCGCCGAACGCCACGAAGATGAGCATCGCCGTGACCGACAGCACGATGATGCCGTTGCTGAACGCCAGACGATCGCCCATCCGCAGGAACAGCCGGGGGGCCTGGAAGTCCCGTGCCAGCAGAAACAGCACGCGCGGGAAGTCGTTGAAGGCGGTGTTCGCCGCGAGCAGCAGGATCGCTGCGGTCGCCGCCTGCGTGACGGGATACATGAAGCCCGAGCCGAAGCTGCGGTGGGCGAGCTGCGAGAGCACGGTTTCGTGCGCGCTGGGCACGATCCCGCCGAGCTGGACCATCGCGATCGTGCCTGCGAACAGCGCGATCAGCAGCCCGACCATCCACGTCAGCGTCGTGCGCGCATTGCGCCACTCGACCGGCTTGAACACCGGCACCGCGTTGGAGATCGCCTCGATGCCCGTCATCGCGGTCGACCCCGACGCGAACGCGCGCAGCACGAGCAGCACGCCGACGCCCTCGGTCGCGCTCAGCGGCGGCCGCGGCGTGGCGTGGAAGTCGTGCCCGGCGGAGTGGATCAGGCCGACGGCGACGAGCACGAACATCGCGAGGATGAAGACGTACGTGGGTGCCGCGAACAGCGCGCCCGCTTGGCGCACGCCGCGCAGGTTGCCGGCGAGCAGCACCGCGATCACGCACACTCCGATCACGACGTTGGACGACGCCAACGACGGGATCGCCGAGGTGACCGCTTCGAGTCCGGCGGCGACCGATACCGCGACCGTGAGGATGTAGTCGGTCATCAGACCCGCCGCCGCGATCAGCCCGGGGGTGCGTCCGAGGTTGTCGGTGGCGACGATGTAGGAGCCGCCGCCGTGGGGATATGCGCGGATCGTCTGGCGATAGGAAACGCCGACGGCCAGCATCAGGAACGCGATCGTGGCGGCAATCGGAAGCGAGTAGCCCAGCCCGCCGCTGCCCCCTAGCACGAGGATCGCGAGCATCGCTTCCGGGCCGTAGGCAACCGATGACAGCGCATCCGCGGAGAGCACCGGCAGCGCTACCAGCTTGCGCATCCGCTCGCGCGCGATCGCGGTGCTTCGTAGCGGCGGTCCGAACAGCCCGCGGCGCAGCTCGTAGGCGATGCGCCCGCGCCGCGAAGGCGGCGCCTCGGCCTCGCGCGTGGCCTCGACGGCCGGCGGTCGCCCGCTCTGCACGCTGACGAAGCGCCCAAAGCGCGTCGGGCGGATCTCCGCGGGGTCGGGATAGGCGGCGTGACTCGGATCGACCGGCAGCGCGCGCCGCCACACGTCGGGATTGCCGCACACCCGACCCCACTCGCGTCCCACACGACGCAGCACTCCGAGCTGACGCTCGTCGAGGCTCACCAGCGGCGCGTCGGGACTGGGCGCCTTCAGATCGGGCGAGCTCACACGTCCTAACGCTAGAGGTTCAACTCCAGTACCTTCACGATCGTGACACTCGACGAACTGACCGCCGCAGTCGCGGACGGCACCATCGACACGGTGCTGCTGGCGATGACCGACATGCAGGGCCGGCTGCAGGGCAAGCGCCTGACGGCGACGCACTTCCTGGCGGAGGTGGCCGAACATGGAGCCGAGAGCTGCAACTACCTGCTGGCGGTGGACGTCGACATGCGCACGGTCGAGGGCTATGCGATGTCCTCGTGGGAGGGCGGCTACGGCGACATGGTGCTCAAGCCCGACCTCGACACGCTGTGCCCCGTGCCCTGGCAGGAGGGCACCGCGATGTGCCTGGCGGACGTCGCCTGGCCCGACGGCTCGGACGTGGTGGCCTCGCCGCGCCAGATCCTGCGCCGCCAGCTGGCGCGCCTGGCCGACCGCGGCTGGAGCGCGAACGCGGGCACGGAGCTCGAGTTCCTGATCTTCCAGGACACCTACGAGCAGGCATGGCAGAAGGGCTATCGCGACCTGAGCCCGGCGAACCTGTACAACGTCGACTACTCGCTGCTGGGCACCGCGCGCGTGGAGCCGCTGATCCGACGCATCCGCAACAGCATGGTCACGGCCGGGATGGTCGTGGAGGACTCCAAGGGCGAGTGCAACTTCGGCCAGCACGAGATCAACTTCCACTACGCGGACGCGCTGCGCACCGCGGACGAGCACTCGATCTACAAGAACGGCGCCAAGGAGATCGCGGCCGAGGAAGGCGTGTCGATCACGTTCATGGCCAAGTTCGACGAACGCGAGGGCAACTCGTGCCACATCCACTTCTCGCTCGCCGATGAGCAGGGCCCCCTGTTCGCGCGCCAGGAGGCGGTGTTCCACTCGTTCCTGGCAGGGCAGCTCGCGTGCCTGCGCGAGATGACGCTGCTGCTGGCGCCGCACATCAACTCCTACAAGCGCTACGCGGCCGCAAGCTTCGCGCCGACGACCGTCGCCTGGGGCCATGACAACCGCACGTGCTCGCTGCGCGTCGTCGGCCACGGCCCGTCACTGCGCTTCGAGAACCGCGTCGGCGGCGCCGACCTGAATCCCTACCTGGCGCTGAGCGCGATCATCGCGTCGGGGCTGCACGGGATCGAGGCCGGCCTCGAGCTCGAGCCGGCGCTCGAGGGCAGCGCGTACGCCGCGCGCGAGCGCCCGCAGCTGCCGGCGACGCTGGCGCATGCACGTGAGCTGTTCGCCCAGAGCGACGTCGCCCGTGCGGCCTTCGGCGAGGAGGTGGTCGCGCACTACCTGAACGCGGCCGACGTCGAGCTCGCGACCTTCCAGTCGGCGATCACCGACTGGGAGCGCGTGCGGGGATTCGAGCGGCTGTGATCGTGTAGGCGCGAGCGCAATGGCGAATGGCGGAGAGGATCGAGTGCTCGCTGGGACGCTGACTCTTCCAGACGCCGTGTTCGTGCCCGTGCGCTCGCAGACCGCGTTCGAGGAGACGGTCGATCGGCTCGGAACGGCGATCAAGCTCGGGCTGCTCGCGCCCGGCTCGCGCCTGCCCGCCGAGCGCGAGCTGTGCGCGCGCCTGGGGATCGCCCGCTCGACGCTGCGCCAGGCGCTGACCGCGCTGAGCCAGAGCGGTCACGTGTTCGCCACCCGCGGGCGCGGCGGCGGCACGTTCGTCTCGGATCCGCAGCCACCCAACGATCCGCCTTCGCCGCAGATGCTCGCGCAGTGGCGCGACACGTGCGACCTGCGTCTGGCGGTCGAGCTGGGCGTGGCGGTGCTCGCGGCCGAACGCGCCGACAGCGCCGCGCTGGACGCGCTCGACGCGGTCGCCGACACGCTGGAGGCGACACTCGAGGACTTCGCCGCCTACCGCCAGGCGGACATCCGCCTGCACGTGGGGCTCGCCGAGGCCACGCGCTCGACCCAGCTGGTGCGCGCGACGACCGAGGCGCAGGGCGCGATGACCGACCTGATCGCCTATATAGCGCACCCGCCGCAGGTGCTCTCCTCCTCGAACGCCCAGCACCGCCGCCTGCTTGCCGCGGTGCGCGAGCGCGACGCGATGCGCGCCGCGCGCGTGATGGCCGAGCATCTGCAGGGCACCGAGCACATTCTCGCAGGGCTGCTGCCGGAGGGCTGAGCGCCTCGCTTGGCCAGCTGTCCGCCTCGAAGCTCGCGATTTGCGCCAACTGCACTTGACATCCGTCCGCGATCGAGCGTATTGTCACGATTGAAGGACGGACGACCAAACCTTTTTGAGGAGGGGGCCGAATGAGCGCGACGGAGAGTGTTGGCAAGGACGAGCAGAAGCTTGCGGAACTCGGTTACAAACAGGAGCTGAACCGGGGTTGGAGCTCGTTCTCCAACTTCGCGATTTCGTTCTCGATCATCTGCATCCTCGCCGGCTGCTTCACGACCTACGGTCAGGCGCTCAAGAACGGCGGGCCGATCGCGATCTCGATCGCGTGGCCGCTGATCTGCATCCTGATCCTCGCCGTCGCGGTGGCGATGTCCGAGCTGGCGTCCGCCTACCCGACGGCCGGCGGCATCTACTACTGGGCCTCGCGCCTGGGCGGACCAGGCTGGGGCTGGTTCACCGGCTGGTTCAACCTGATCGGCCTGGTCGCCGTGGTCGCGTCGGTGGTCTACGTGAGCGCGACCTTCCTGATCAACCTGCTCGGCCTCTACGAAGTTCACTTCATCTTCAACTTCGTCAAGGCGGCGGCGGGCACGAACGTCCACTACTCAGCGCACGTCAACTTTGCCATGTTCGTGGTGATCGCGATTGCGTGCGGGCTGATCAACGTGTTCTCGCGCCAGCTCATCTCGCTGCTCTACAACGTGTCGGCGTGGTGGAACATCATCGGCGTCCTGGGGATCGTGGGGATCCTGATCCTCGTGCCCTCCCACCACGCGAGCCTCTCCTACGTGTTCGGCCACCGAGCCAACGAATCGGGCTTCGCCGGGGGCTCGATCGGCGGGCTCAAATTCTGGATCTACGTGCTGCCGCTCGGCTTCCTGCTGACGATGTACACGATCACCGGCTACGACGCCTCGGCGCACATATCCGAGGAGACGCACGGAGCCGAACACTCCTCCGCACAGGGTATCTGGCGCTCGGTCCTGTACTCGGCGATCTTCGGCTGGATCGTGCTCCTGGCGATCACGTTCGCGATCCAGAAGAGCCACCAAGCCGAAATCTACAAAGCCGGCTTCCCGGCGCTGGCGATCTTCACCTCTGCGCTCAGCTCGGCCGGCGACAAGGCCGTCGTGCTGATCTCGACGGTCGGTCAGCTGTTCTGCGGAGTGGCGTGCGTCACGAGCGCCTCACGCATGACGTTCGCGTTCTCGCGCGATGGCGCCGTCCCCGGACACAACCTGTGGCGACGCCTGAGCGCGTCAAAGACGCCCACCTGGGCCGTGTTCTTCGTCGTGCTGTTCGCGATCGTCGTGACCGTGCCCGCCTACTTCCCGAACCACCTCGGCACGCCCGTCGCGTTCCTCGCGGTCACGTCGATCTCCGTGATCGGGCTCTACATCGCGTACACGATCCCGGTGTACCTGCGCTGGCGCGCCGGCGACAGCTTCGTCGCCGGGACGTGGACGCTCGGGCGCAAATACAAATGGATCAACCCGATCGCGGTGGTGTGGGTGGCGATCTGCGTGATCGTCTTCTGCCTGCCCTTCTCCCCCGAAGCCGTCCCGTGGGAAAAGTCGTTCAGCTGGTCGGCGGTCAACTACGCACCGATCGTGACGATCGGCACGATACTCGCGGTCACGATCTGGTACGCGGGCTGGGCGAAAAAGACGTTCAAGGGGCCGATCCGCACGATCGACGAGCTCGACGTCGAACAGTCGCTGCCGGCAATCGCCGAGGCACCGTAGGAGGGACGGCAATGATCTCTCCTGCCCGGGCCTCGCAGCCCGGCCAACCACGGACGGGCTGAACACTGACTGGAATGCTTACAGTCATCGAGCCGGCCACCGAGGCCGTGCTCGCGGAGATCCCGCGCGCGGGCGTCGAGGAGGTCGACGAGGCGGTCGCGCGCGCCTCCGGGGCGCTGCCGGCGTGGCGCGCGCTGGCGCCGGGTGAGCGCGCGCGGATGCTGTACGCGCTGACCGACACGCTCAGCGAGCACCGCGAGGAGCTGGCGCTGCTGGAGGCGCGCAACGCGGGCAAGGCGATCGGCGACGCGCGCGGGGAGATGGGCATGGTGGTGGACACGTTCCGCTACTACGCGGGTGCGCCCGAGCGGCTGCTCGGCGACACGATCCCGGTGGCGGGCGGACAGGCGTTCACGGTGCGCGAGCCGCTCGGCGTGGTCGGGCTTATCACGCCGTGGAACTTCCCGCTGACGATCGCCGCGTGGAAGCTCGCGCCGGCGCTCGCTGCCGGCAACACGGTCGTGCTGAAGCCGGCGGAGCTGACACCGCTGACGGCGCTGCGCTTCGCGGAGCTGGCGCTCGAGGCGGGGCTGCCTGACGGTGTTGTGAACGTGGTCGTCGGCCCCGGGCGCACGTGCGGGCAGCGCCTCGTCGAGCACCCCGACGTCGCGAAGATCGCGTTCACCGGCTCGACCGAGGTCGGGAGCTCGATCGCTGCGGGGGCCGCAGCGAGCATCAAGCGCGTGACGCTCGAGCTGGGCGGCAAGTCGGCGAACATCATCTTCGCCGACGCGGATCTCGAGGCGGCCGCGGCGGCGGCGCCGCTGGCGGTGTTCGGCAACGCCGGCCAGGACTGTTGCGCGCGCTCGCGCATCCTCGTCCAGGAGGGCGCGCTCGAGCGCTTCCTGGAGCTGCTGGAGACGCACGTGAAGGCGCTGCGCGTCGGCGATCCGCTCGACGAGGACACGCAGATGGGACCGCTGATCTCCGCGGCACAGCGCGAGACGGTCGGCTCGTTCCTCAACGGCCAGGCGCCGGTGGCGTTCCGTGGCAGCGCCCCCGATGGCCCGGGCTTCTGGTTCGCGCCGACGGTCCTCTCCCCCGTGAAGCCGAGCGACCGCGTGGCTCAGGAGGAGGTGTTCGGCCCGATCGCGGCGGTGATCTCATTCAGCGACGAGGCCGAGGCGATCCGCCTGGCCAACGACACGATCTACGGCCTGTCTGGGTCGATCTGGACACGTGACGGCGCGCGCGCGCTGCGGGTCGCCCGCGCCGTGGAGACCGGCGTGCTCTCGATCAACGCGAACACGTCGGTGCGCGTCAGCACGCCGTTCGGCGGCTTCAAGCAGTCTGGCTACGGGCGCGAGCTGGGTCCGCACGCGCTCGAGGCATACACGGAGGTCAAGACCATCTACTACGCGACGGAGGCATGATGAGCACACCCGGCAGACTCTCGGGACGGGTGTGCTTCGTCACGGGCGCCAGCGGCGGCATCGGCGCGGCGACCGTGGCGCTGTTCCAGCGCGAGGGCGCGACGGTCGTCGGCGTCGATCTGCAGCCCGACTCGCCTGGCGATCTCGCGCTCGAGGTGGACGTCACCGACGAGCAGCAGGTGAGCGAGGCGCTGGCGCACGTGCGCGACAAGTTCGGCCACATCGACGTGCTGTTCAACAACGCCGGCATCTCCCCGAACGACGACGGCTCGGTGCTGGAGACGACGCTCGAGGCGTGGGAGCGCGTGCAGACCGTCAACCTGCGCAGCGTGTTCCTGTGCTGCAAGCACGGCATCCCGCACCTGCTCGAGAACGACGGGCCGGCACGCGGGTCGGTGATCAACACGGCGTCGTTCGTGGCGGTGATGGGCGCTGCGACCTCGCAGATCTCCTACACGGCCTCCAAGGGCGGGGTGCTGGCGCTGTCACGCGAGCTCGGCGTGGAGTTCGCGCGCCGCGGCGTGCGCGTCAACGCGCTGTGCCCGGGTCCCGTCGACACGCCGCTGCTGCGCGAGCTGTTCGCCAAGGACCCCGAGAAGGCCGCGCGCCGGCTGGTGCACGTGCCGATGGGCCGCTTCGCGCGCGCCGAGGAGATCGCCCAGGGCGCGCTGTTCCTCGCCAGCGAGGAATCGAGCTTCGTGACCGCGTCGACGTTCCTGATCGACGGCGGACTCAGCGGCGCGTACACCACTCCAGTGGACTAGCGAACGGTCACGCTCAGCACCGCCGAGCCCGCTCCGGGCCGGCCGCTTGCGCCCGCCCACTGCGCGACGAACACCGATGAGGAACTGATCCGCCAGCTGGTCGTGAAGCTGCCGCCGTTGGCGCCGGCGACGACCTGCTGGTGCTGCCAGGGGCCGCCTGAGAGGTTGCGACGCGAGACGACGATCTGCTCGCCGCCGATCGCGCCCGTGAGCGTGCCGTTGACGGTGACGGTGTTGTGCGCGGCCTTCAGCTTGTGCTTGGTGAACCGCCGCCTGGAGGTGGTCAGCGACAGGGTCTCCTGCGTCCCGGCGACATCGCCACCGGTGGTGGTCGTGAACAGCAGGCGGTCGAGCGGCGCGTTCGTGATCGAGGTGCCGTCGATCAGCAGCGACGCGTCGAGCGCGCTATTCGCGAGGATGCCGTCGTTCGGGATCGAGCCGGCGGTGATCTCCTGCGGGTGCCAGCTCGCGCCGCCGTTGTCCGTCCGCAGGACGTAGGCGTCGCCTTCTTCGCGCCCGAACCTCCTGACGCTGAGGAAGCCGTCAGCCGGGCCCGAGAACGCGAGCTGGATACCTTCGCTGGTGCCGGCGGAGAGGATCTCCTTCCACGCGGCGCCGCTGTCATGCGTCAGCCAGATGCGCCCGTTCGTGTCGAGCAGGAAGCCACTGCTCGCACTGGTGAAGGCGACGCTGCGGATCGACTCGCTGGTCCTTCCCTTCTTGTTCGTCAGCGGCAGGCGGATCGCGCGCCAGCTCGCGCCGAGGTTGGTCGAGCGGATCAACGTGTGCGTGCCGGCGCCGTACGCGAACACGGTCGCGCCGGCGAGGTCGTAGTCTGAGACGTGCGCCGAGGCGGCCACCTTGCCGGTGACCGGTTCGAAGCGCCCGCCGTCGACGGCACGGTGGATGCCCACCGGCCCGATCAGCAGCACGGCGCCGGTGCCGAGCGCAACCAGCGACTTGGCGGGGGTGGTCGTTCCGGGGTTCAGCGTCTGCCAGCTCGCGCCGCCGTTGCCGGTTTGCTGCAACCCGCCGTTGACGTCAAGCGCATAGCCGATCTGCGGTGTGGAGAACGCCACGTCGGCCAGTTCGGCGGACGTCTGTGTCGCGATCAGGAGCCAGCTCTGCCCATCGTTGGCGGACAGCGCAAAATCGCCTTTCGCCCCCGGCGCGAGCACGAGCCCGTCGGGCCCGGCGCGCAGCCGGCTGTATTCGCCGCCGATGTCGATGCTGGACGGCGCGAACGTGGCGCCACCATCGCCGGAGAGCACCGTCGCGCCGCTCGCCCCCACCGCGACGATCTGCGTGGGGCTGGCGTAGGCGACGCCGTATATCAATGAGCTGGACGTGGTTTTCACCGTGTCGGTGGCGCCTCCATCGGTGGTCTTCACCAGCTGATTGCCGGCTGTCACCGTGAGGATGCATTCGGTTGCGCTCGCGCAGTCGATCGACTTGAAGTCGTTGCCGGGGCCGATCTCCTGCGCTTCCCACGTTTCACCGCCGTTGGTCGAGCGCAGCAGCGTGTTCGGGCCGATCGCGTACGCGTCCTTGGCGTCCACGAAGTGCAGCGCTGTGATCTTCGAGCCGGCTGGCAGTGCCACCTGACTCCACGACACGCCGCCGTCGGGTGTCATGTATGCGGCACTGAGGCCGGAGGCGGGTTCATTGACGATGGCGAGGCCGACGCTCGGCGAGAAGAAGTGCACAGCGACGCCCACGGCGTTGCCACCGCCGCTCGACGACGGAGTTCCCGGGATGCCGGTCTTGCGCGCGAACGTTTCACCGCCGTCCGCGGTGGCCTCGAGCGAGCCGTTGCCGAGCAGCAGGAAGCCGACCTGGGGGGATACGAAGCTGAACGACGCCACGGGTTCCGGGCAGCTCGATTCGGCGACGTTGAAGATCCGCGTGAACGTCTGCCCGCCGTTGTTGGAGATACGGGTGATGCAGCCTCCCGCGCCGCCCACCACGACGGTCGCCGGCGAGAGCACCTGCACGCTTTCCAGGTTGCCGCTCGTGCCAGTCGTCAGGCCGCTCCACGACGAGCCGGCGCTGTTGGTCGAAAGCACGGTCCCGCCGGCGCCGACCGCGTAGCCGACACCGCCGGAGAAGGCGATCGCCTGCAGCGTCCTGCCCTGTGGCGTGGGGTTCCCCCAGGACCAGCCCGAGTCGCTGACGTTGACCGCCGCCACGCTGACGCCGGCCAGTGCGATCAAGACGATCGATATGCCCAGCACGACCGCCGTCGTGTAGCTCCTGGCAACAGCCCACATACTCAACCCCCCGCGCAGATTCGATTAGTGACTTTCAAACCTATCGAACAGCAGGAAGTTGCGGCACGCGGCCGAGAGATCGGTCATCTCGTCAAGTCGAGAGTGCGACGAGCTCCTCGCGCGCCGCAATCAGCGGCCCGACGTCGCGTGTCGCGCGAGCGAGGATCAACGCGCCCTCGATCACGCTCAACACCAGCAGCGCCCGGCGACTGGCCGCGGAGGGCGTGAAGCCGGCGCGGACGAGGCGTTCTTCGAGAGCCTCCAGCCATGAGCCGAACACCGCCACGGCAGCCGCTCGCACGGCGTCCGAGTCTGCGGCGGCCTCGAGCGTGACGGTCGCGATCGGACAGCCGTCCCGGTAGCCGGATCGCTCGAGACCTGCGGCGAGCGCGTCGATGAGGCCAGCGAGCGCCTCGCCGAGGTCATTGCTGGAGGCGAGGATCGCCGTGATCGCCGCTTGCAGCTGCTCGCCCGTACGCCGCATGGCGGCGGCGGCCAGCTCCTCCTTGCCGCCGGGGAAGTGGAAGTACAGCGAGCCCTTGGGCGCGCCGCTGCGCGCCACGATCTCGTTCAGACCGGTGCCCGCGTAGCCCTGCCGGCGCAGCAGCTGCCCGGTGGTGTCTATGAACGCGTCGCGCGAGGATCGCCCGTCTCCGGCCATTCTATTAATATATCGACCGGTCTATAGATAAGAGAGAGGAGCACCGCCATGCTGCAGCTCACGTACACGGGTCCGGACGCGCTGGAGTGGCGCGAGGCGCCGGCGCCACAGTTGAGCTCGGACGGAGCCGCGCTGGTGCGCCCGCGGGCGGTCGCGACGTGCGACCTGGACGGGCTGATCATCGAAGGCAACTCGCCGTTCGCGCCGCCGTTCCCGCTCGGCCATGAGTGCGTAGCGGAGGTGCTCGACGTCGGCGACGCGGTCGGCTCGTTCGCGCCGGGCCAGCTGGTGAGCGTGCCGTTTCAGATCTCCTGCGGGGAGTGCGACGCGTGCGGGCAGGGACGCACGTCGAACTGCAGCGGCGTGGCGTTCATGTCGAGCTACGGCTTCGGCCCGGCGGTCGAGCAGTGGGGCGGGTTCCTGTCGGACGTGGTGTGCGTGCCGTACGCGGAGCACATGCTCGTGCCGGTCCCGGCGGGCCTGCAGCCGGCGGCGGTGGCGAGCGCGTCGGACAACATCAGCGACGCGTGGCGCGCGGTCGCGCCGGCGCTCGCCGAGCGGCCGGGCGCGGACGTGCTGGTCGTCGGCGGCGCGGGGCCGGGCTCGATCGGCCTGTACGCGGCGGGGCTGGCGGTGGCGCTGGGGTCGGAGTCGGTGCTGTACGTGGACGCGGACGAAGCGCGCCGTCAGACGGCGGCGAAGCTGGGCGCGCAGACGCTGGCGGAGACGCCCAAGCGCGTGGGCCCGTACCCGATCACGGTGGACGCGGGCGCCGATCCCGACGGCCTGGCGCTGGCGCTGCGCTCGACCGCGGCGGACGGCACTTGCACGAGCACGGCGATCTACTTCGGCGAGCAGCCGTCGCTGCCGCTGCTGGAGATGTACACGAAGGGCATCACGTTCAAGACCGGCCGCGCGAACGCGCGCCCGGCGATGGGGCACGTGCTCGAGCTCGCCGCCTCGGGCGCGCTGCGTCCCGAGCTGGTGACGACGAGCGTCGTCGGCTGGGCCGATGCGGCGGACGCGCTGCTGGAGCGCGGCTGGACGAAGCTCGTGATCGAGCGCTGAGGCTCAGCCCGCTTCGGCCTCGGCGATTGCGCGCTCGAGCGCCGCGTGGCCCTCGTGGAGCGTTGGCTCGCCGTGCGACACGAGCACCCGCTCGATCGGCAGCTCGAGCAGCGGGCGCAGCAGCGCGGCGACGTCGGCGCGGTTGGCGCGCACGTCTTCCAGCCAGCTCTGCGGGCACACGCGCAACTCGCCGTTCGCGCTGCCGATCAGCCGGTCGCCGGCGACGAGCGTGGCGACGGCGGGCAGCCAGAACAGCGTCTCGCCGGCGCCGCGCAACGGCCGCTGCTCGACGCCCGCGGGCACGAAGTTCCACACGCGCGTGGTGTTCGCGCGGTAGCGCTCGGCGAGCTCGTCGCGGTCGCGGCGATGCCAGTGGATCGTCGTCAAGATGCTCACCGGCCGAGCGCCGATGCGCCGATCGAGCTGGTCCAGGAACCCGAGGCGCTCGGTGGAGGGCAGCAGTGGATCGATCAGCACGATCGTGTCGGGCAGTTCGTAGAGCACCGAGCCGACGATTGGATCCCAGTCGCTTGAGCTGCCCGGCTGCGCGTTTGGGTTCCAGTCCGGGTGCGGCGCGCTCCAGCGCAGCAGGCCAGGTGCGAGCTCGGTGAGTGGCGACGGGTCGATGCGTTCCAGACTAGCCACAGGTTCGACGCACGGCCGGCGACGGGAATACAGTTGGGCGCATAAGCCAGATCTACTTCCTGTCGATGGTGTTCGGGCTGCCGCTGGTGCTGCTCACGCTCGCGCTGATCGCCGGGCATTTCCACCGTGACGGATACGCCGAGCTACTGGACTGGAAGCCCACGCGTTCACCGGAGCGCGAAGTCGAGCTCGAGCTCGGCGACATTCAGCAGATGCTTGACGCGCAGAACAGGCACCGTCGGCGGCGGGGGGCACCGGAGCGGACGCTCGAAGAAGTGATGGAACGCACGCTGGGCTGAGACGCAAGTGCTGTACGCTCCGGGCCGTGACACCGGGTAACGCCAACTCGCCCGATGTCGACGCCGCCGTTGAGGCCGCCTCCAGGTGGCTCGTCTCCGAGCAGTCGGTCGACGGCGGCTGGGCGGAGCGAAGGGGCGAGAACCTCAGCTCCCTGAACACCGCGGAGGCGGTGCTCGCGCTGCTGCAGGTGAAGGATCGGCTCGCCGCGGCCGCCGCCGCGATTCAGCGCGGTGTGAGATTCATCGAGTCCAAGCAGCTGAACGGCGGCGAGCACGACGGCGCTTGGGCAAGAGAGGCCGGGGGGCTAATCCTGCCCGACGTCGTGCGCACGGGAGTCATCATCGAAGCGCTGGCCGAGGCCAGCCCCGCGGACAACCGCGACTCCGTCAGACGCGGCGTCGCCTGGCTCCGCCGAGTGCAGGACACGGCCGCCGGAGGCTGGGCGTTCCGGCCGGGTGAGCCCCCGGAGGTTCTGCCTACGTGCTTCGCGCTCTCGGGCCTGCTCGCCTCCTATAACGGCGACGACGGGGACGCGAAGGCCGTCCGTCTCGGGCTCGCATTCGTTTCGGGCAAGATCGACGGGAGCGGCGCCGTCGGGGAAGCCGACGCCCTGCAGGCGGTTCGTACCGCGTACGCGGCCTTCTGCCTGCAACGCGCTACGCGTCGCGAGCTGAACGTGCATCAATCCGCCGAGGCATCCGTGATCGCGTGGCTCGACCAGGAAGAGCATCGTCTGCAGGCGATCCAGGAGGCTGAGGTCGTGGTCCGCGTCGGTCCGGACCGCCAGCCCGCGAACGGCGACTACGTGTTCGTGTTCATGACCGAGGCACTGGTCCTGCGGGTGCTCAGCGACGCAGATGCCGCCCACCGGTCGGGCCCGCTCGCGACCAGCGCGCTGCAGATGCTCTGGACGGGTCGCGACCAGAGTAGCGGCGGGTTCTATGGCCGGCGCCGCACGTCGTGGGCGACGGCGCGGGCGGTACACGCCCTGACGGCGTCGCACGCCAGCACCGTCGAGCCGCTGCGAAGGAGCGTGCCGCCGCTGGCGCCGTACCTGATACTGGCACTCCTGGTCCTGCTCGTGGCGGCCGTCGTCGTGCTCTCGCTGGCCCACGATCTCGGCGTGGTCAGCGCCGCGCTGTTCATCTTCGTCGCGCTTGCCGCCCTCGTCGCCTACGGCCTCATCTCAGAGAACACGTTTGCGCGCCTGGTCGATCGGCTGCTCGGCGTCTTTGACACGGGCCGACCAAGCTAGTAGGTGCGAGCCGAGCACAGTCGGCTACGGTTCTGTCATGTCCTCCAAGGCAACGTCTCCTCTCGCGGGCGGTCCAGCGGCGCGATTGGACGCCGCGATCGACACCGTCATCTTCGATGCCGAGGGAGTCGTCGTCGATACAGAGCCGGCGTGGGATCTCGGCCAGCAGGAGTTCCTACAACGTCGAGGCATCGCGTACGACCGCGAGATCATCAAGCCGCTGCTCACGGGACAGTCGCTGCTCGACGGCACGGCCGTTCTGAAAGCCCGGTTCGGCCTGGACGGCGACATCGAGTCCCTGGCCGCCGAGCGGGCGGCGACCGTGCGCGGCGCGTTCGAGTCCACGGTCGACTTCATGCCCGGCTTCCTCGCGTTCTTCGGCCGCCTGCCCGCCGGCTACAAGCGGTGCATCGCGACGGCGATGCCGCCGGAGCTCCTCGAGCTGATCGACTCGCGCCTGCATATCCGCGAGATGTTCGGCGGCCACGTGTACACGCTCGCCGATGTCGGTAACCGCTCAAAGCCCGACCCGAGCCTGTTCCTGTACGCGGCCGAGTCACTCGGCTCCCCTGCCTCGGCCTGTGCCGTGATCGAGGATTCTCCATACGGGATCGAGTCCGCCCACCGCGCCGGGATGACGGCAATCGGTCTGACGAGCACCTACGACGCGGAGCTGCTGTCCGATGCCGACATTGTGATCGCCTCGTTCGACGAGCTGGGACTCCCCGACTGACGGTGGGTCAATTCGCATTGTGGCGTCTATTCCGCTAATCTGGCGCCGTCTTGTAAGCCGAGCGAGTGGAAGAATCGAGAGGGGGCGACTCGATGGCGTTGGATGGAGCCGCGTCGCGGGACGAAGCCAAGTGGCAGGTGGTGAGAAAGCAGGGAGCCACGTGTGCGCAGCGCGGCGAGCTGAGCAAGGCACGGGACCTGATCGCCGAGGCGGTCGACCTGTATCGCGCCACGGGTGAGACCTCGCAGCTGGCCGATCTCCACGCAGAGCTCGGTGACGTGTACCTCGAGCTCGGGCACCTGGACGACGCGATCGTCTGCTTCAAGCAGACGCTCACCATCAGTCAGGAGCACCATGACGGGACGATCATCGCCGGCGCACACCGGCGGCTTGGCGTCGCCTATCAGGAAAAGGGCGACTTTGAGCGCGCCGACGAGAGCTATCGCGAGGCCGATCGGCTGCTGGACGCGCACGGCGACCAGGGTGAGCGGGCCCTGCTGCACCTGCACTGGGGTTCACTGCTCGAGGACCTTGCACGCTTCAAGAAGGCGCGTGACGAGTATGAGCTCGCGCTTGGGATCTTCCAGAGCAAACACGATGCGTCGGGTGAGGTCGTGGCGCGCAGACGACTTGCGTCGGCGCTGCAACAGCTCGGCGCGCTGACGGACGCCGAGCAGGAGCTGTACTTCGCCAAGGCGCTGCTCGAACGCCAGGGTGGGACGGACAAGCCGGAGCTCATAGAGGTGCTGAACCTCCTCGGTGGCGTGCTCGAGGACCAGGGACGCACCGCGGATGCACTCGAGCTGTTCAGAGAGGCCCACGGTCTGGCCGATTCACTGGGCATCGGCCCCGCCAAGGTGGAGAGCCTCCGACGCATGGGCTCGGCGCTGGCGGTTCGCGGTGACCTGGATGAGGCAGCGGACCGCTACCGGCAGGCGATTGACATATGCAGGCAGCTCGACGATAGAAAGGCGCTGTCGGAGATTTACGGTGACCTCGGAGAGGTCCACGTGGAGCGGGGCAATCTCGACGAAGCGATCAAGGTCTTCAAGGAAGCCGAACGACTCGACCACGACGATCCGCTCGGGTTCGCGCTGGCAAAGCGGCGACTTGGGGAGGCATACCAAGAGAAGGGTGAGTACAAGCGCTCGGAGGAGTACTACTCGGAAGCCGACAGCCTGCTTGAGAACCTCGACGATGACGGCGAGCGCGCGGTGCTGTACACGGCGTGGGGGTCGCTCTCGCAGGAGCGAGGGCAGGTGCGCGACGCGCTGGCGCGCTACCGCCAGGCACTGGCGATCAACGAGAGTCAGCGGCATGCCCTCGGCGAGGCCGTCTGCCGGAGACACATCGGCTCGGCGCTACACGATCTCGGACGTCTCGACGATGCCAGCGAGGAGTTGCGGCGCGCGAAAAGCCTGTTCGAGCAACAGGGAGGCGAGGACAAGCCAGAGTTGATCGAGGTCGGAAACTGCTTGGGCGCCGTCCTTAAGGACCAAGGCCGCACCAGCGAAGCGCTCGAGCTCTTTCGCGAAGCCCACAACTTGGCGGACCGCCTCAGCATCGGGCCGGCCAAGGTCGAATGCCTTCGCTGCATGGGCTCCGCGCTTTCGGCCTGCGGGAGCCTGATCGAGGCCGAAGGTCGCTACCGCGAGGCGATCGAGGTGTGTGGCGATCTCCGCGACGAGGTGGCGCTCTCAGCGCTTTACGGAGAGTTCGGCGATGTGCTCGCCGAGCAAGGTCGAGTCCGCGAGGCGATCGATGCATACAAGAACTCGCTTTCGCTGGATCAAGACCACCACGACGTCATCGGTCTCGCCCTGGCGAACCGCAGGCTCGGTTCGGCCTACCAACGTCGCGGCGATCACGATCGCGCGTTGGACTATTACGCCGACGCGGAGCGACTGTTGCAGCAGCTGGAGGACGACGGCGAGCGTGCACTGCTCTACCTGCAGCGCGGATCCCTCTACGAGGACCAAGGCAAATATTCGCTGGCGCTGTCCGAATACGGGCGCTCGCGCGGGAAGTACGAGGACCAGCGCAGCCCGCTCGGCGTGGCGGCGGCTCGCCGGCGAGAAGGCTCTGCCCAACTGCAACTCGGCAGGCTCACTGACGCCGAGGAGAGCGCCAACCAGGCACTGGACCGCCTGCAGGGAGCAGATGACAAGCCGGAGCTCGTAGAGTGCCTGAACCTGCTCGGCGCGGTTAGACGTGCACAGCGACGCCTCGAGGAGGCGCATGAATTGCACTCGCGGGCGCTGGCGATCGCTGAGAGCCTGAACCTGCAGCCAGCGCGCGCTAGTTCCCTGCGTCACCTTGGACTCGCCCTCGCCGACCGTGCCGGTGAGGGCCCGCGGCTCGCGCTCGAACGCCTGGAGACGGCGCTTGGCATCTGCGAGCAGCTGAACGACGAGGTGGCGTGCTCCGAGCTCCACGACGACATCGCCGACGTGTGCCTGTCGCGTGGCGACATCGACGAGGCGGTGATCCACTACGAACGCGGCCTGCGCATCGCGCGCAAGCTCGACCGGCACGCGCTGACCGCCGACATCTTGCTCGGTCTGGCGCGCTGCAGCCGGCAAAAGGGCAAGCTCGATGGCGTGCGCGTGCATCTACACGAAGCGCGGTCGATGATCGAGCAGGTCGACAGCAGCCGGCCTCGGCAGGCGCGGCTGTGGCTGGAGCTTGCGCAGATCGATCAAGACGAAGGCAAGGACGACGCCGCAATCGAAGGGCTCGAGAAGGCGCTGGGCGCCTTCCGTGACTGTAACGACACGGCAAACGCGCTCGAATGCCATCGATTGCTTCTGGCCGCGTACACGCGCCGCCGCGACTTTTCCCAGGCGGGGCTACACCTCTCGGAGGGGCTTGAGCTCGAAAGCAACGTGCGCGCGCTGTGGGCGGTCATGCTCAACCAGCTGCATCCGTCGATCCGGGACGCCTCGCAGGCGGCGTTCGCCGAAGGTCGCTTTGGGAGTGGCGTGCTCGAGGCGCTGAAGGTCTGTGAGCGCGAGTTCCGCACGCGCGTGAACATCCCCGGTCGACCGAAGATGTCCGAGGTCGTGACCAAGTGCCTGGACGAGCAGCGGCGCGGCGGCATCGCCCCATGGACGGAGGTGGAGCACCTCAACGGGTTCAGAACCATGTGCATAAGCGCCTTCGGTGCGTGCCGCAACCCGCTGGCGCACAACCAGCTGCCCATGAACGCCAGCCAGGCGTTCGCGTGGCTTGGGGTTGCGCATCTGATGATGACGCTCATGGATGCGCCCGCGAGCACAGACGAGGATGCACCGCACATCGAGGACTCGGCATCCGATTCGAACGGCATGTCCTCGCCAGTCTCGGCGCAGAGCGACACCCTCCAATCAGCCTGATACCGCGGGGCCCGGTGCACGCGCATGACGATCAGAGGCAAACTCGTGGCACATGCCAGCCAGCTCGCAAGTGACGCGGCGAGCGCCGCTGTCGACCGGGTGCGGCAGGCGGGCGCCAGATATCGCGGTCTGCGCTCAGTCTTCGAGGAGGAATCCGTGCCGATCACGATCGAGAACCTTCTAGCCGGCCTCATTGCCGCGGTGAAGGTTGACGAACACGAGGAGGACCGCTCGGCTCGAGACGTCTTCACGACTGCACGCAGTCGCCGGCGACGCCTTGGGCTGCTGTCATTCGGCGCCGGCCCACTCGTGGGAGTGGCTACCCACGTCGTCGACCTCTACTGCGATACGGCGATCGTCTGCGATCTCGCCGATCTGCACTCACTCGAGCTGACCGAGCGCCAAATCGGCGCTCACATGCTCACCCTGTGGGGGATCATGGAGAGCCTCGAGGAGGCCGAGGCAGTAATGGCCGGGACCAGCGCGCTGTCGCTGATGTCGATCATCAGTAGAGACATCCGTGCAGACGTAGCCGGGCGCGCCCCGGACAAGCTCAGCAAGCGCGCCGCGATCCAACTGCTTGCTGGCGCACGCGACGTTGTGGGCGATGCGCGCGAGGCCGTGGGCGCCGGCAGTGCCGGCGGCATCGTCTTCAGCGGACACAAGACCAAGCAGCTCATCAAACGCGCCGAGCTCGAGTTCGGCATCCGAGGCAACCCAAACCAGCGCAGATCAATGTCCGCTTGAGCGACCCCAGTGCGCTCGGGGCCCAAGTGCTCTGACGTTGCGCGGCGACCGGAGGGCCTACCCCGCGGCGGCTACGTAGCCGCGTTCGCTCGCGCGCCGCTGGGCCGCCTGCGCGCCGGCGAGATCGCCGCGGTCCGCCAGCAGCATCCCGAGAAAGTGTGCCGCCCCGCCGCTACCGCGCTCGTCAGCACGTGCGAACGCGGCCTCAGCGCCCAGCGTGTCATTAGATTCGAGGCAGAACACGGCAAGATTGAAGGCGCAGTCGGCCTGCCCTAGCTCGTCCCCTCGCGCGAACGCCTCTCGTGCGCCAGCGATATCTCCGCCATCTCTGAGCAGCTGCCCCAGATTGAACGCAGCGTTGGCGTGGCCGCCTTCTGCGGCCACGCGATAGAGCGCCGCGGCGCCAGCGAGGTCGCCGTCCTTGTCGCGGAGCACGCCAAGACAGAACGTGGCCTGCACGTCGCCCCGCGCTTGCCCGCGGTGCAGGGCGTCGATCGCGGACTCACGGTCACCGCGGCGGGCGAGGATCACACCTAGATTGGTTGCACCTCCGGCGTGCCCGGCGTCATCAGCGCGACCATACGCCGCCATCGCTGAGTCTTCCTCGTGCAACGACTCCTCAAGCAGGACCCCGAGATTGTACGAGCCCTCTGCATCGCTTCGCTCATCAGCCAGCGTCAGCCACCTGTACGCCGCCGCCACGTCACCGCGCTTGGCCTCCAGCACTCCAAGCCGCCAAGCGGCGCCAGGATGTCCGAGCTGATCGGCACGACGATATGACGCGGCTGCTCCGTCGAGATCGCCCTGCTGGGCGAGCATCTGGCCCCGTTTGAGAATGTCGTCCGCCGCTAGCGCATCGTCGGCCATGAGCAAGCCCGCTTCTCCTCTACACGTCAGGACAATGCCTGAGGTGCTCTGTGCATCTGTTCCAAAAAGACCTTCATGTTCGAGGGCTTGGCCTTCCGGTTGGCAATAGAGGCGGCAACGATCTGCAGATCTAGTGCGTAGGAATTGGCGTCCTCGCCCCCGAAGGTAACGCGCTTCGGAGCACCGAGCCACGTCTTCGCGATCTTGACGGAGGCGAGGTCGGACCTGTCGAGCGTAAAGCCAACCAGCCGGCCAGTGGATTCTGAGAGCCTTTCCTGATCCCGCATGCCGTCGATGACGAGGCCGAGCACCCGGCCGCAGGTCAATACGATTTGGCCAGTGCCGGAGATGCGTTCGCGCGCGGCCAGTAGCACGATGCTACCGACCACAAATCGCCATGAGCTTGGCTCTTGACGACCGCTCGGGCTCAGCAGGAGACGCGCGTTACGGCCATTGACGGTCGTGCGATCAATGCGTAGCCCGAGGTCGCGATCCACATGCTCGCTCTCGCCTGAATCCAGTGCATAGGCCCTCATCTGCAGCGCCATTCCAACCCCCAATCGACTTCTCTTTTCGCTGTCTTACTGCATGTAAAGTGACGCTGTGACTGCTCAGCGGATACGTCCGAACCGGCCACAGCTAGACATCCTGCCCCGTTGAGGACGCCAGCGTCGTCCATCTGCGCCCGCCCTTCTACGAGTTCAGCAGCCGGGCCTTGGCTGCTTCGAACTCAGACTCTGAAAGCACACCTGAGTTGCGCAGCGCAGCCAGCTCCTTTATTTCAGCCGCCGTGCCGCCCACAGCAACCGCGGCCAGCCCTTCACGCGTCGCGTCATCTGCTTCCTGGTTCATATGAACGACAGCGAGCGCGGTGAGCTTGTAGATCGCGAGAAAGCCCTTCGCCTGCTGTCTGGAAACGACCGGAATGGTCGGGAACACCTGAAACTGATTCCCGTCGGGCGTCCTGAAGATGGGACGACCACCGAGCTTGGCCTCTAGGTCCAAGCCTCCATCGAGCGGCCAGAATTCATCGCTGGCGATCGCCGTAAAGACCCTACCTTGCTTTGCGTAACGCAGCCAGTGGGTAGTGATCATCAGCACGCCGCCCTCAGCGAGGCCATGACGTACACGCATTGCCGTAATCAGGCGCTCGTCAGGAGCAGCGGTTTCAATCCCCTGAAGCAGCTGCCCGCAACCCTCGGGCACAACACCGAAAAGCTCGTGTGCAAACAGCTTCTTCAGATGAGGGTTGTCGGTGTCGAAGCGCTGAAGGACACCGTCCGTTGTCGCCCCTTGCGATGACGTAGCCATAGTTGCCCCCGTTCTCTTTCTCGGAATCTCACTGGCGCAGATCCTAGCCGAGCGATTGCGAACATTGCAAGCCCTGCCTGTCGCGGTAACGCTTCCAGAATCAGGGCTCGCTCAGGCTGCTGGAGTGTTGCGACGCTAGCCGAGTATTCAGAGGTATTCGCCACCTCGGAATCCGACCCTTGCAGCCCGTGCGACGACGGCGAGGACGCGGCAACCGAGCGCAACTCGTCAACTACCGGCCGCCCCGCGCGTGCCCACTCCGAGCTCTCCCGGTACCCCAGGAACCGCCGCGTCCGCAGCCCACGATCGACCTCCGCACGCAGCTGCGCCAGGTCGCCCTCCTCACGCGCCGCCACCAACCGCACGTGTCGCTCAACGTCATCGTGGCGGTCGGCCGCGGAGGCCACGATCTCCCGGAGCACCTCGGGCGAAAGGTCGCGCACGACAGCCCCGAGATCCGGCACCGACACGCCGCACCCGTGTCGCACAGAACCGAGCCCAACCGCGAAGGGCCGTCACGACGCAGTCACACGATCCGCGAAACCCAGGGCGGCTCACACCGCCGCCTGCGCCTCAACCCAAAACCACCGGATTTGCAGGCCCTTAGTAAGGGGTGAGCGATGGGGCTCGAACCCACGACCGCCTGGACCACAACCAGGAGCTCTACCAACTGAGCTACGCCCACCACGGGATGCGAACCCGCAGTTTAGCGCCCGTGCTGGCCGCCTGGCCCGTCGCCCGCGCGCAGCTCGCGTTCGGCAAGCGCAAGGCTCTCGCTCGGCGCGAGCCCACTGGCCCGCGCCGCGACCTCGCGCCACGCCGCGAGCAGCGCCGCGGGGTCCTCCCCCAGCAACGAAGCAAGCTGGACGCCAAGCGCCAGCGGGTCGGCGAGCGGCGCCCCAGCCGGCTGTGAGGCACTGGCCGCCGCCGAGCGCGGCACCTCCGCCGCCACGGCCTCCGACATAGCAACGGCCGCTGGCTGCGCCACGGCCACCGCCACCCCCCCAGCCAAAGCCTGCTTGGCCTCAGCCAGCAGCCGCTCGGTGACATCCACGCTCTGCCGTTCGGCCGCGCGCCACCCCCGCCCCATGGTCAGCTGATCCATCCCGAGCTGTGGTCCCTCGAGGATCGTCAGCCGGGCCTGATCGGTGCGCCACTTGCGTTCGCCGACTTCGACGAACTGTTCGCTCACCCACGGCGCGACGACCGCGCCGAGCTCCTGCCCGGAGAGGTTGAAGCGGCAGACGTTGTGCGGGAACTGGCGCAGCTCGATGTGGTACATCGACTAGAAGGCTTGCACGTCGGCTCCCGCGACGGTATGCCCCGCCTCGCCCAGCCGCGCGCGCATGATCTGCACGGCCTCGGGGTTGCAGTCCATCAGCACGTAGTGGCGGCCGAGCTGCGCGGCGACGGCGCCGAGCGTGCCGCTGCCGGCGAAGCAGTCGAGGCACCAGTCGCCGGGGCGCGTCGACGCGCGCACGATGCGCCGCACGATGCCCTCGGGCTTCTGCGTGGGGTAGCCGGTCTTCTCGTGTCCGTTGGTGGGCACGATCGTGTGCCACCAGACGTCGGTTGGGAGCTTGCCTCTGGCGGCCTTCTCGGGGGTTACGAGACCGGGCGCCATGTACGGCTCGCGGTCGACCTCGGCGGAGTCGAAGAAGTACGCGGCGGGGTCCTTGACGTAGACGAGGATCGTGTCGTGCTTGGCGGGCCAGCGGCGCTTGGTGCGCGCGCCGTAGTCGTACGCCCAGATGATCTCGTTGAGGAAGCACTCGCGCCCGAAGATCTCGTCGAGCAGCAGCTTGCAGTGATGTGCCTCGCGATAGTCGATGTGGAAGTACAGCGTGCCCTCGCGCGCGAGCAGCCGATGCGCCTGCTCGAGGCGCGGCGCGAGAAACGCGAGGTAGTCGTCGAAGCAGTCGCTGTAGCTGGACTGCGCGAGCAGCCGCGTGCTGTAGCGCCGGCCCTGGAAGCCGGTGCGCTCGCCGTCGGCGTCGCGCGCCACCTGCAGCGTCCTGCGCGCCTGCAGCTTGCCGGTGTTGAACGGCGGGTCGACGTACACGAGCTGGAAGGACCCGGACGCGAACGCGGGCAGCAGCGCGAGGTTGTCGCCGAGCAGGATCTGATCGACGCCGGGGGTCTCGCTCGCGTCGCTCACCGCACAGAGACTACGTTCGCGCCCCGATGGAGCGCGCGGGCTCAGCCCGAGCGCACGAGCTCGACCCACTGGTAGCTGCGCCCGCACAGGCTCTGCCAGCGCGAAGGCGCCGCCACGCGCAGCGTGCCCTGCGGCGCGGCGCCCGCGGGCGTGAGGAAGATCGCGTCGAGCACGGCGGCGCCGCCGTCGCCCGGCGCGAGCGTGACCCCCGGCCGCGTCACCCACACGCTGTGCGCTCCGGCGGCGAGCCGCACGCGGATCGGCGGCACGGTGTCGGGCACGAGCGAGTTGCCGTCGAGCTGCCCGGCGATCGACGCGATCCGCACCCCGTCGACGCTGAGCCCGACGGTGGGCATGATCTGGCCCTGCACCCACACGTCCCAGGCGCCGGACGCCGGCAGCGTGAAGCTCGCGGACAGCCGTCCGGGCGTGCTCATCACGAGGCCCTTGCGCTCGTGCCCCCAGCGGGCCGGGTGCGAGCTGCGGGCGAGCGAGATCCTGACGAGCTCGGGCGCTGGTGCGGCGACCAGCTGCTCGCCGGCGCCGGCCTGCCGCGCGAGACTGCCGATGCGTTCGCACTGCAGCGCGGGCGAGCCGGAGAGCCCGACGTGCACGGCGGCCGCGGGCGCGCCCGCGCGCCGGCCCCACACCTGGTAGTAGGAGCCCTGCCACAGCAGCCGGTACGCGGCCGGCGGGCGCGTGGCGGAGGGATCGCGGCGGGTGACGATCAGCGGGTAGGCGAGCAGCGCGCTCGGCGCCACCCTGTTGAGGTCGACGGGGTCGCCGTAGCCGCCGGCCGCCGACGCGACGGCAGGCGGCGGGTAGACGAAGTCGGGCCCGCCGACGTCGAGGTCGCGCAGCTCGTACATCGAGTATTCGTCGAAGTCGGTGAACAGCGTCGGGCCTCTGCCGGCGAAGCGCGAGTCAAGCGAGGCGAGCTCTTCGTAGCGCGCGCTCGGCGCGAGGTCGGAGCTGTGGTACTGCAGCGCGTCGGAGGCGAGCACGCCGCCGGCGAGCGCGAGGCTGAGCAGCGCGGCGACCGGGCGCCACGCGCGCGGGCGCGGCGCGGCCAGCAGCGCGGCGACTCCCGCCCACGCCAGCAGCGCGACCAGCGGCGAGCTCAGCACGAGCGTCTTGGCGTCGGCCCACGTGGTCACCGACTCGCCGACGACGAGCGACGCGAGCAGCATCAGCGCGAGCCAGGCGGCCAGCGCGTACGCGCGCAGCCGCAGCAGGTGCACGGCGCCGAGCACGACCGTGACGAGCGCGATCGCGACCAGCACGTGGGTGGCCAGCAGGCTCGCGCCCGCGGGAGCGAGCTTGTAGCTGCCGTTTAGCCAGATGCCGAGCACCTGGATGAGGCGCAACGGCGTGTGCAGGTTCCCAGAGTTGGTGGTCGAGGCGATCGCGCCGGCGACCCGCAGAGCGCCAGACAGTTCGGCCCACGTCGGCCAGGCGGCGATCAGCAGTACGGCCGCTGCGACGCCCACGAGCGCCAGCGCGCCCCGAGCGCGCTGGCGTCGGGCGCGCAGATCGCCGGCGAGCACGACCGCGAGCACGGCCACGGCCGCGAGCGCCCACGCGCCGAACGCGAGCCCGAGCGCCGAGACGCCGGCCGCGAGCGCGAGCGCGAAGGGAACGGCGCGAGCGGGTGCTCGACCGAGCCAGTGGCGATGGGCGGCGACGAGCGCGCCGAGCGTGAGCATCATCGGCAGCGTCGTGATTTCCTTGACCGAGCCGAACAGCTCGTAGGCGTAGACGAGCGCCGGCAGGATCACGGTCAGGGCGGCCAGCGCGGCCCATGCGCCGCCCAGCCCGATGCGCCGCGCGAGCAGCCACGCCGGCCCGGCGGCGGTGGCGAGCATGAACGCGTTGAACGGCTGGAAGGCCCAGATCAGCGGCAGCCGCAGCAGCGACGCGCTGCCGCCGAACAGCGTGTCCGCGCCGGATGGGTAGCTGGTGTTGTAGTAGTCGTTGATGAACTCGCCGTAGGAGTTGCGCAGGTCGAGGTGCGCGTAGTGCATGCCGTGGCGGATCAGGAAGTCGGCGCCGAGCATGTGCACGGCGGAGTCCGCGAGCGTCATGTAGGAGGAGAAGCTCGCGCGCCCGGCGACGAGCACGGGTGCGAGCGCGATCGCGTAAGCGAGCACCGGCACGGCCACGAGCCACGGGCGCTGCAGGCAGCGCCGCGCGAGGCTTCGTGCCCTCCCCCACGCCAGCGCGAAGCCGGCGAGCGCGAGCGCGGCCATCAGGTACGGCGTCGCGGGAGCGATGAGGTAGACGTACGCGCTCAGCTGCGAGAGCGCGACCAGCGCGGCGGCGCCGACGCTCAACAGCAGCGGCGCCGGCAGCCAGCCGCCGCTGCAGCGATCGACCGCCAGCCCGGCGCCCGCGCACAACACCGCCAGCACGCACGGATAGAGCAGCGCGGTCGCAAGGAACATCTATGCCCCCGGCGTGATTCGAACACGCGACCGTCGGATTAGAAGTTGCTACAAAGATCGCCGTCTTGGCTCTGTAGAGCCATTTCCGTGGTCCCGATATGTCCCGAGATGACCTCAGAACTGCGGAGGTCGGGACATCATACGAGACATGTCCCCCGGGACATCCCGGGACATGCCGTTCGGATTCGATCCTAAGAGGCTGGCATTTGCAGGGAAAACAGCAGCGAATAATTCGACCCTCGGATTGATGCCTGGCGGGCTCCTGCGTCTCACCCATGCACGGGGTGGCCCCGCGGACCCGCGCGGTTCGGGCCACTCTACGCCCGGTCCCTTGTTCGATCGGGTAGCCGGCCGACGACAGGGCCAGCGCCCCGGCCCACGGCGAGATGATCGGACGCTGCATGATTGACACCCGCCAGCGTTGACGCCGACTTCGCCGCCAGCCCCCTACACCCACGCCCAAGTCGGGTCGGATCCGTCGCTCGCGACCCCCGCCCGCGGCGTTCGCTCGTCACAGAATAGGGGTCTTACGCGATTCCAGTACATGACCGAAGCATTTCGTCAGGACCACCTGTGGCGTTGAGCGCCGACGAGTTCGCCGCGCTCTATGACCGTCACGCGGAGGCGATCTTGGCGTTCCTGGTACGGCGCACCTGGGAGCCGGAGGTGGCGGTGGACATCCTGGCTGAGACGTTTGCTGTGGCGCTCGAGGGCCGTCGTCGCTTTAGCGGTGACGACGACGAGGCTGCCCGGGCATGGCTGTATGGCATCGCCCGCAACCTTCTGGCCGACCACTTCCGGCGGAGCGGCGTGCAGCGACGCGCCCTTGTGCGTCTCGGGATCGAGCTGCGCCCGTTGACGGACATCGAGTACGAGCGCGTTGAGGAGCTCGCTGGATCGCGAAAGCTGCGCGAACACGTCGCCGAGAAGCTCGAGGCGCTGCCCGTCGACCAACGCGAAGCGGTGCGCCTGCGCGTGGTCGAGGAACAGGGCTACCAGGCGCTTTCCCAAACGCTCGACATCAGCCAGGACACCGCCCGTGCCCGGGTCAGCCGCGGCCTGCAAGCGCTTCGCGTCGCCATCGATGCCGTAACAGCCGAGAACTCACTCCAGAGGAGCACCGACCATGCCTGACACCACCGACCGGTTCGACGATCTGCCCATCTTGCAGGAGCTGCGCAGCGACCTGATCGCCGCCGCACGCGACCAAGAAGCCAACCGTCACGCGGTGGCCGCCGTGCGGTGGCTGTCGCGTCGGATGAACGCGTCGGTGATGGCGGTGGCGTTTGTGCTGGCGGGCGGAGCGATCGCGGTGGCCGCCACGGGTGTGCTGAATGGCAGCCCCGTGAAGCGCCAGGGGCCCGCGGCCCCGAACGCGGGCATCGGTGTACCCGCCCCGGGAGGGTCGCGCCTGCTGGCGCTGAGTGCAGCCGACCCGCAGGGCGGCCTACCGTGGGGCATGCGGCTCGTGCACACGACCCGTGGAGAGATCTGCGTGCAGATTGGGCGCCTCGACGACGGCCAGCTCGGCCAGCTCGGTATAGACGGCGCCTTCCACGACGACGGGCGCTTTCATCCGCTCGCCCCGGACGTCCTGCCCGAAACCAGCGACAGTGGCGACGTCAGCTGCAACCTTGCTTCGGCGCCGATCAGGATTGGCAGTTGGGCAGACGGGGATCGCAGCGCGGCGCCTTCGCCCGAACGCAGCAGCTTCAAGCCCACAGCCGCAGATCTGCGATCGATCTCATGGGGGCTGCTCGGACCACACGCCGTGAGCCTCACCTACCATACCCCTGCAGGTGTAGTGACCCGTCCGGTGGCCCCTGGGACAGGTGCCTACCTGGTCGTCGGCGAAGTCAGCCGTGCGCTCTCCTCGATCAACGGCGGCGGGGAATTGGTGGGATCGATCTCGGGACACGAGGTCGCCGCCGGATTCCACGGCGGGGTGGGCGGTGTGATCGCGGCGACCTTTAGGTTCGGCTCGTTCACGTGCTCGATCGGTAACCTCGTACCGGGAACCACACGCTGCCCGACGTACCACCCGACCCCTGAAAGCCGCATCGCGCCGACACGGGACCTGAACATGCCAGTGCAGGTCACGCTCAGAACACAGCCGCGCGCCAGCTGCAGCGCGGCCTACCTGGCCAATCCCTGCTACCGCGCCGAGATCCGGTTCAAGGCGCCGTTCGCGGTGAAGAGCGCCGGCAGCGAATACTTCGTGCAGGCCAAATCGAGCTGCGCCCACGCCCGCGCCAGCAGCTGGTCGTTCACCAATGACATCCACCAGGGTCAAACGGTCCGCACCGAATCATCAGGACTGTTCAACTGCACCTCCGACGAATTCAAGGTCCAATACATAAGAGACTTCAACAACAGCCACCCCTCGGGGATCGTAGGGACAGCGACCCTGCACGCGGCCGCTGGCGGCTAAAGGAGGGATTGACAAAGCAGCTAGCCAACCCCGGGCCTACTCGAATAGGCGGATCTTGCCGCACCGCCATGCCCCGCGGCGCCTGGCTCCGACCGGCTGAGCCGACAGGAGATCTCAGCGATCTGGGGGTTCGTGCGCGCCGCGTGAGCGGTCGGGCGGGTCGAGCAGGTCACGTGAGCGCAGTGGGTTCAGGATGTCGCGCATACGGTCGAGCACCGCGTGATCCTTGGGACGATCAGCTGTCGTCTTGGATCTCGGGATCATCTCGGCCGAGGCGACCGGCACCACAACCTCAGCACCCTCCAGCCGCTCGCGGGTCGCGGTCTGGGCGATCTCGTCATACCAGTCCGTGCCGTAGGGCGTCAGGACGATGTCGATATCTCCGTGGGGCGTCGTGAGGTCACCCAGACCTGGCTGCGAAACGTGCGCCAATCGATGCCGCCCGGAGGCCTGAAGCCGTCGGGATACCGAACCGGGTCCGCACGGAAGCCCGCCTCGAGCTCCTCCAGCGCGTCGGCCAGCCGCGAGAGGTTCTCCTTCGAGACGCTCGCGCATGCGAACGTGGGTAGCGAGCACATACTGCTCGGGCTGCTGCGTGAACGAGACGGCCTGGCCGGTCAGGTGCTCAGCGACCTTGGCGTCGACGTCGAGACCGTACGCACACAAGTCGCCGCAATGGCGACCGGCGACGTGCCGCGGACGATTCCGCTCGCGGCCGGGGCCAGGAGGGTGCTGGAGCACGCGGTGCGCCAGTCGCTCCAGTTCGGGCATGACTTCATCGGCACGGAGCACCTGCTCCTGGGCCTGCTCTCCGTGACCGATGCGGGCGGCGCCGAGATACTGCAACGTGCGGGCGTGAGCTACGAGACCGTGCGGGGCGAGATCGCGCAGCGTGCCCCGGGTGTGTCGAGCACGCGATCGGCGGGGCCGGCAGCGACCGCACCTGGAGATGTCCCCGCGAGGTCCCGCGAGATCCACGCGAGGCGACGCTCCTGGGTCTGGCCCGCAGGTTCCCGGATGTGGACCTGTCGAACGTGCACATCCCGAAGGAGCGAGCGCGCAAGGACCGCTGGCTGTACGCCGTCGGGTTCGAGGGCCAGCAGCAGGAGCGTGAGCCCACTTGGGCGGAGGTCTCTCCTCTGACGCCGAGGTTGTAGGCGGTCAGGGGGACGCCCGGCGACAGGAAGCGCGAGGGCGGCTCTCGCCCGGCGCGGACACCCGCATTGTGGTCTCCTTCGGCGTGAACGACACGACGATCGACGACGGCGTGCAACGCGTCGAGTCCGAGCGCTCCTGCGGAGCCCTGGACGACATCTTGGAGCGAGCCGGAGCCATCGGACTGCCGGCGCTTGTCGTAGGTCCCGCGGCCGTCAACGACGCCGAGCAGAATCGGCGCATCCAAAGCCTCTCGGTCGCGTTCGGCGAGATGCGCGCCTCGCAGGGAGCGCCGTTCCTCGGCGTCATCGAGCCGCTGCTGGCCTCCGACGCGTGGAGCGAGCAGGTTGCTAGCGGAGACGGCGCTCATCCGGGAGCCGCAGGCTATGAGGCGTTCGCACGGCTTGTCCTCGCGGGCGGATGGCTGGGCTGGCTCGCGGATCAGCCGACACCCGTCGACGGCCGGCCCCCGGGTAGGAGATGACTCCCGAGCGGGCACGTGCCGAAGCCAGGCCCAGGACCTGCCTGGGCGTCTACGTTCTGGCGGCGACGAGGCGCACCGCAGCCTGAACGGCGCTGCGCGGGCTGCTCAGAACCATCCGGCCGCTCTGAATAAGCGGCGCGGCCGGGGCCATCGACGCTTGCGCGAGGACCACGACCTCGATCGTCGGGTCCAGCCGGTCGGCGGCTTCCGCGACACCGCGGAAATACCCCGCGATGTCGCCTCGCTCAAACAGGCTCCAGACCCCAAAGCACGGCGCATCCACCAGGGCGATTTCCCTGCCCGCTTGCGACGCGACTTCCTCGAGCAGCGCTCGTGTCGGAGCGAGCGTGCTCTCCAGGGCCGCGACGACACCGATCTGGGAGCCGCTGCGCACGGCGATCTCGGCCATCGGCCGGTCAACGCGCAGGACATTCACGCCACCGCCAGCCGCGCAGCGCTCGGCGACACCGCCGAGCGTCGAGCACGTGCAGATCACGACACTCGCCTCGCGGTCAGTGAGATCGCTGATGGCGGCGCTCAGTTGATCACTCAGGCTCTGATCGTCGGTGCCATGCAGCCGCGCTTGGTCGAGCAGGTCGGGGCGAACCGCGTGCACGTGACCCCGAGTCGCGTCGACGTCCTCGACGAGGGCGCCAAAGGTTTCGACATGGCTCTCGGCTGTGTGCAGGAATCCGATCACGGACACGACGCAAGAATCCCACAGCCAATGCGGTTCCTGCTGCGAGGATAAACAGACACGTGGGAGAATGCCGCGCAATGCGTTCCCGGCTCACGCACGTTGACCCCAATCGCCGACGCAGTCTGTTCAGCCGCGCCTACGCCGCGTTCTCGGGCACCCGCCTGGGAAGGCTCATCTCGACGAAGCTCGTCTGGAAGATCGACCCTAACCTGTTGCGGGTGACTCAGGGGCGGCTCGGCATGGGCCTCGTCCTCCCGACCGCTCTGCTCGAAACCCGCGGCGCGAAGAGCGGCGCACTACGGCGCAACGCGGTCATCTACTTCCACGACGAGGACCGCGTCACGATCATCGCCTCCAAGGCGAATCGCACTATCCCGATCGTCCAGCTCACCGTAGGCGACCCGGACGGCGTGGCAGCGCCGCCTGGTGTCGAGGCGCTCCTGTCGGCCGACTCGTCGCTCAGCGAGCTGGTCGAGGGCGTGCGGGCGCTCCGGTACGGGCGACCGAGTGACGGCACGGTAGCCGGGATGCTGCGCGAGAGCCGCGGCACGTGCTCGACGAAGCACTCGTTCCTCGCCCAGAGCCTGTCCGAACGACTCCCCGAGACCGACCCGCAGATCGTTCACCGCGTCTACCGGCTAGACCGCGCGCGGGCCGAGGAGCTGTTCGGCCAGACGGTCGCCGCCGTCATCCCAGCCGACGGGCTCATCGACGTACACCGGTATCTCACGATCGCGCTGAACGAGCAGCGCATCACGGTCGATGCCACCTTTGCTGGTCAGCTCAGGGCCGGACGGTTCTCTCAACCACTGGCGTGCGATCAGGGAGATGACTTCCCGGCCGGCGAGGACCCGACAACGACAAGCGGGCATTGGATGAGCAGCATTGCGACCGCGCCGTGCGCGAGCCGTTTCATCGCCGCGCTCACGAAGCGCCCACGGACAGGCAGCTGAGGGTGGCACGGAACATCGAGCTGAAGGCCCGAGATCCTGACCCGGCTGGTTCTCTCCAGGCGTCACTTGACCTTGGCGCAGAAGATCACGGCTGGTTGCAACAACTCGACGCCTACTTCAACGTTCTCCGAGGACGGCAGAAGCTGCGCGAGCAGGACGACGCCGCCGAGCTGATCTACTACGAGCGCTCCGACGAGGCCATCGAGCGAGAGAGCAACTATCGGATCGTCCCGGTCGAGGACCCCGACGGCCTCGAGGATGCGCTCGGGTCGGCTCTCGGCATCCTCGTCGCCGTCGAGAAGTCCCGCCGGCTGAGCGGCTGATGGCGCGAGAGCTATGGGCCGCGGTCGACGAGTACGTAGCCGACCACCTCATAGGCAAGGACGCGGCGCTTGATGCAGTACTCGCCGCGAGCGACAGGGCCGGTCTTCTCGGGGGACCGATCTCGGCGGGACAGGGCAGGATGCTCGAACTGCTGGTGCGCATCAGCGGCTCAAGGCGTGTCCTTGAGATCGGCACCCTCGGCGGATACAGCACGATCTGGCTCGCGCGCGGCCTACCCACAGACGGACAGGTCATCACGCTGGAGCTCGATGCGCACGCCGCTGAAGTCGCACACTCGAACATCGCCAGCGTCGGGCTGGCCGACAGGATCGAGGTCCGCGTGGGCGCGGCGCTTCAGAGCATGCAGGAACTCGTTGCCGAGGGCAGCGAGCCCTTCGACCTGATCTTCATCGACGCCGACAAGCAGAACAACCCCGGCTATCTGGAGTGGGCGTTGAAGCTCTCTCGAGCAGGCACAGTGATCATCGCCGACAACGTCGTGCGTGCCGGTCTCATTCTCGACCCGGACGCGACCGACCCGCGGCTCGGCGATGGCGGTCTCGACGGCTTGCGGCGTTTCTACGATCTCCTGGGCTCCGAGCCCCGCGTGACGGCCACCGTGATCCAGACCGTCGACGCCAAGGGGCACGACGGATTCGCGTTGGCGCTGGTGACAGACCCGCGTTAGTGGCAGGGCTCGTGGACGATCTGCAGGCGGGTCGGCCAGATGCGGTCACGACGCGACCGGGGAAGTCGTCGTCGTCGCGAGGAGGCCTGGCCAGAGCATCTCGACGACTGAGTCGATCAGCGCTTCGCGAGAGACATTCGGGTGGCGCAGCGACCAGGTGACGAGGCCGTCAACGGCCGAGCGCGTGAGCTCCGCGATCACCTCGGCGGCCTTGCGGCGGCCGAGGCCGGGCCTAGGTTGAAAGGTCGGCTCTGCGAGGAGGCGCTGCGCGGAGGCGCTGGTGCCGAGGTCGCGCAGCCGCTGCTGCAGAACGGCGGTCTCGGGGTCCGTTGAATCTCCGAGCAGGAGCTGCCAGACATGCGGCTTTGAGTGAGCGAAGGCGACATGCCGCTCACGAGGTCATGAAAGCGCTCCCGCGGGAGCCCTCCTGGCCGTGGGCCGCGGCGACGCACAGCAGCTCGGTTGCATAGTCCTCAAAGAGCACCTGGCGCGACCGGCTCGCCATCGACCAGGGCGAAGGCATCTACCTCGCGGGTGACGCCGTCGCCGCCCCGGGACCTCTCGGCGAGGTCAGCTTCAACAGCGCCACTGAGGCAGCCAGATTCCTCGCCGCGCGATAGTGCCGCTCAAGCCCTAGCTCGATCGAGCGCGGCGAGTTCAACATCACGCTCTCGGTGCTCTTGAGGGTTGCGTCCGGCCTCGGCGTCCCGGCATGGAAGCTGTTGAGACAGGCGCAGCTGTAGTGAGGCGCGCTTGCTGGCATCTTTATGCGTGACGGTCTACACTTTTATGCATGCGTACCACGATCATGCTCGACGACGAAGTGTTCCGGGCGTTCAAGCAGCGCGCTGTTGAGCGTGGGACTTCGCTGACACGCGAGATCGAGGAGGCGCTGCGCTCGGAGCTGGCCGCAAGTGCCGAGGCGGCGGAGGCCGAGCCCTACAACGTCCCGGTCTTCCGCGGCACTGCGCCGGTGCCCGGCGTCGATCTGAACAGCAACGCGGCGCTCGCTGAGATCCTCGACACCGCCGGGTGATCCTGTTCGACGTCAACGTGCTGCTCAACGCCCATCGCGTAGAGCAGCCCGACCATGAGCTCGCACGTGATCTCTTGCAGCGGACCGTCGCCGACGTGCGTCCCTACGCCGTGTCCGAGCTCGTCCTCGGCTCGTTCGTGCGCATCGCGACGCACCGCCGCGCGCTGAACCCGCCGACGCCCATCGCCGACGCGCTCGACTTCTGCGAGGGCCTGCGCTCCCGGCCGAACGCACGCATCGTTGCTCCCGGCCCGCGCCATTGGACTCTCTTCACCGACCTATGCCGGCGATTCGACGCCGCCGGCGACCTCGCGACCGACGCCTACCTGGCAGCGCTTGCCATCGAGTCTGGCTGTGAATGGATCAGCTTCGACCGCGACTTCGCGCGTTTCCCCGAGCTCGACTGGCGCTCGCCCTCAGACTGAGGCGGTCGCTCATGCGGCAGCAAGAGACGCGCGTGGTGGAGATCCGATCAGGAGCGGCGCTGGCTTCGCCGAGTCCTGGAGCGTCTCTGATCCCTTGGCAGATCTCGTCGCCCTGTCCGTGCTCCGAGTGCGTCGCCATCGGTGCCGGATGACGGCACCGCTCGGTGCCAGATCGCGGCACCTGCCGGTCGACGATCGCAGTCGGCGGCCCCAACTCGAGTTGCGGCGGGAAGGCGCTCGTTCAAAAGGGCCGAAGGCCCGCCTCCGATGAACGTGACCGCGCCGACCCCGGCGCAACCCGTAACGTGCGCCGACGGTGCCGTCGACGCCCAGCCCGCCGCCGGCGCCGATGGAGTAGTGACAGGGCTCACGCACCCCTCGATGCCCCGAACCACGTCCGCAGTGCCACGACGGCTCGAGCTGGGCGCCAGTATCGCCGGCCACCCGGCGCCTCAGATGCTGAGCGCGGTCGGGTGTGTACAGGCGCAAACAAGTCCGCGTTGGTGCGCGTCCCAGGCATTAGGTAGTCGTCGTCCAGCCTGTTGCGGACTTGTCCTGATGTCAACTACAGACGCTTGAGTGCGAAAGTGTAAAGTGGATCAAGGGAGTCCAGTTCGCTGCCGATCCTACTCGCCAGGCCGCTCGACGCCGCCGACACAAGCGAGTTTCTCAAGCAAGCACTCGCCCTGGCGGTAGCTTCGAGCATCGCCGGATAGATAACGGCAACACGCAAGGCGAAGAGCGGCAGGCAGTTCCACATGTTCTTGCCACTCAAACGATGTGACTATTTACCCAGTGCCTGCGATCCGACCGTTGCTTTTGACACATTGTCCTCATCTCACGGCGGGCGACGGGTACCATAATCGAGAAGGTGGGTCGTGGCGGACACACCGTGCGGGCACTGCGATTCACCGCCTACGGTAAACGCCGCTACATGACACTCGGACCGGTGACCGTTGCTGAGGCGGAAGGCGAGCTCCGCCGCATCCTTGCCGATGTGGAGAGCGGTGTCTGGCGAGCACCACGGGAGGGCGAGCTTCCGCATGACTGCACTGGTCCCTGCAACTTCCGCGCTGTCGCTGAGCAATGGTGGCTGCGAGCAGCGCCGCTGCTCGCTCCGGCGACCCAGCGCGGCTATCGCTGGCGCCTGGACCGTCACCTGCTGCCCTACTTCGCTGAGTTGCGCGTGGATCACATCACCCACGACATCGTTGAGCGCTACATCGCCGCGAAGCTCTCCGACGAGGAGCCGTTGTCTGCGACCTCGATCAACATGACGATCGCGCTGCTTGGCGCCATCCTCGAAGACGCCGTCGAGCGCGGGCTGATGACACGCAATCCTGCGCGCGGACACAGGGTGAGAATCCGCGAGGGTGCGCCACAGCGTAACCACCTCGAAACGGCCGCCCAGATCGAGGTGCTGCTAAATGCGGCTTCGGAGCTCGATCGTGCGCGGTCGCCGGGGGCACGCCACATGGGGTGCCGGGGAATGTTCGCGACGTTGATTTTCGCAGGGCTGCGCGTCGGTGAGCTTTGCTCGCTGCGCTGGAGCGACGTTGACCTCGCCAGCGGCTGGATCACGATCACGGACGCCAAGACGGACGCTGGTGGACGGCGCGCCAAGATCAGGGCCGTGCTCGGCGGTGAACTGCGCGCCGTGCGAGCGCGCAACCGGGACATCTCGGTGCACGCCTACGTGTTCCCGGCCCGCCGCGGTGCGCGCCAGGACGCCCATAACTTCCGTGCGCGTGTGTTCCTTCCCACGATTGCGTGCGCGAACTCGCATCTCGCTGAACGAAGCCTGCCACCACTGCCCGAATGGATCACGCTGAACTCGCTCAGGCGAACATTCGTGAGCACGCTATGCGTGCTCGGGGAGGATCCGCTGGTCGCGATGGGCGAAGTTGGGCACGCCCACCCCGAGTCGACCTTCGCTGTGTACAGGCAGGCAATGCGACTCACTCCCGGCGAGAAGACACGACTGCGGGCACTGGTCGACGGTTCCGGGTCACAATGGTTTCGCAAGGACGCCCGAGGATCTCTCAGCCTCCTCGAGACGCAGCAGACAGCATCGCAGAGCAAACCTACATAGGGTCACCGGCGATCTCCCATTGGCTCACAGGCGGGCGCGGTGCGCCTGGGGCTGCCCTCCGTTGGGCAACGATCGTGTTTCCTTGAGCCATTCTTGGAGGTCGTCGGGGTTGAAGCGGACGTAGTGGCCGAGGCGGTGGTGGGGGATGCGCGCCTCGCGGGCTTGCGCGAGGAGCCAGGTGTGCGGGACGCCGAGCAGCTCGCTCGCGGCCTTGGCGTCGATCAGCGGCGTGAAACGGTGTGGCGCCGGGGTCGAGCGGCTGTCCGGCTCGGGGATCGCGCTGCGCGCCGGGCCGGCGAGGACCGTGCGAGTGCGGCCGGTGCGCTGCGGAAATTGCGGGCCGCGCGGTCGGGCGCGGCGGGCGTGGTTCAGCGGGATCGTGGAGAGGGCTGGCATGTGCGGGCTCCTGTCGTGTGGTGGCTTTCGATTGCGTACTGCGCGTGCTGCTCAGTAGGGGTTCTTTTCGTGGCTGAGTCGGTCGATGCGGTGCTCGACCGGGGGGTGGCTGGCGTCGGTGAGCCAGATGAAGGGGACGGGTAGGTCGTCGTCGAGGGCGTTGGTCTCGAGGAACCGGGCGAGTGACTTGGCCTGGCCGAGGCGGACGGCGTATTCGTCGGCGTGGTGCTCGCGCGAGCGCCAGTAGGCGCCCCACGGCGCGCGCGTCAGCCACACGGCGAGGCCGCCGGTCGCGATCAGGGTGATCGTGCGCAGCCCGCGGCGCACTTCCTCGCGTGGCGGGGTCGTCAGGCGATGCAGCGCCGCGGTGAGCCTCGCGTCGCTTGAGTTCAGGTGCCCGAGCTCGTGCGCGAGCACGGCTTCCAGGTAGCCGCTCTCCAACAGGCCGCGGGTCACGATCAGCGTGTCGGCGTAAACGGCGGCGTTGAAGTGGTGCTCATCGAGGACCGCCCAGCGCCTGGGCGGTCGCAGCGAGGGGTCGGCGTGCTGGAGTGTCGCGATCGCGTCGTCGAACACGAGCCGCTCACGCTCGGACGGTGAGCGTCCGCCGACGCGCTGCTCCCAGAACCAGCCGCCGAGGGGCAGGATCAGCGTCGCGAAGGACAGGGCGAGTGGCCCGAAGCCGATCAGGAACGCGAGGTCGTGCACCGGGGAGGTTGACTGGCCGATGATCGTGAACGCTAGCCACAGCACCGGGTAGCTGACAAACCACGCGCGAAACGCGCCGCAGAACAGCTGCAGGAAGAACGTGCCCGCATACAGCAAAAGCCAGCCCGGCCTGACCTCACCTGGCCGGATCACATACGCGCCGAGGCCGCGCCCGTTCCCCGGCGGCGTTCTTGCCGGTGGTTCGGGTGTGCTGCTCGACGCGTGCATCGCGTGCCTCCCGGGCATCGCCTATCACCCCACTGCACCAGAGACTAGATGCCAACCGTCCTGTTTGCGCTGGAAACGCTGGTCCTTTGCGCGGTACAGATGCGTGGAAATGTTCGTCACAGGCACACCGAGTGCTTCGGCGATCTGCGCCGGCAGCGAGCCCGGGTGCTCGGCGAGGAACGCCGCGATGTCATCCCGGGAGATGCGCTTACCGCGCGCCGGACCAGCGGACGCCCTGCCGGTCAGCGCGACCCGCGCGGCCAGCAGCCGCTCGCGCTCGCGGCCAAGCGCCTTTTCCTCTCTCTCCAAGCGGCTTAGCTGCTGGTCGATCTCGCGCAGCACACCGCGTGCCGCCACACCCCGAACGCTGTCCCTGTCGCTCATCGCCGGCTCTCCCCTCGCTCGTTGATGTGCTTACTTGCCATTCGCATCTTGCCTCACTATAGTACGATGTCAGTCTGATGTCAATGTCATCTTCTCGTGAGCCGTGGGGACCATCCCACGAGTACCTCCCACCCCCCGGCCGCCGCCGCGGACACTGGAAACTTGGCGCGATCGCGCTCATCCTGGTCGCGCTCGAGCTGCTCGGCTACCGCGCAGATCACCCCGACGCGCAGAACGCGCTCACCTGGACACTGCACACGCTCGCCCTCAACAGCGCGATCCTCGCACTGCTGTTCCTGCTCGTACGCGCGGCGATGACCGGACGCCTGCGCCTACCCGTCCCGCAGGCGCAGTCCCCGGCGACCAGGCTGGCCGACCAGATCGCGGGCGCTGAGAACCCCGGCGAGGCCGTGCGCGCGCATTCGCGCGAGCTCGGTGGTGGCGCGTTCCTCGGGTTCTCCCCCGGCGGGCGCTGGGTCACCGCCAACCCCGAGCACGCCGTCATGCTGCTCGGCCCACCACGCTCGGGCAAGACCACAAGCGTCGTGATCCCCTCGCTGCTCGCCGCGCCCGGCGCCGCGCTCTCCACCTCCACCAAGCGCGACGTCATCGACGCGACCTGGCGCGCACGCTCACAACTCGGCCAAGTCTGGCTATTCGACCCCTCCGGCGAGCAGACACACTGGCCGCAAGGAATACGAAAGCTCTGCTGGTCACCCGTCGCCGCCGCCACCACATGGGACCAAGCGCTGCTCATGGCACGCGCCATGAGCGCCACCTCCCCCGCCACACACGGCACCCGCAACGAACACCACTGGACCGAGCGCTCCGCCGCCCTGCTCGCACCCCTCCTCTACGCAGCCAACCTCACCAACCAACCCATCGCAACCGTCCTGCGCTGGGTCCTACGCGGCGAGCTCAACCCCGCCGGCAAAGCCCTCGAGAACAACGACGCCCAAGTCGCCGGCGACGTGCTCATCGGCATCGCCCACACCGACGAGCGCGAGCGCTCCTCGATCTTCTCCGCCACCGCCGGCATCCTCGCCGCCTACAACGCCGACACCACACGCCGGGCAGCCGCCAAGCCCAACTTCGACGCCGAGCGCTTCGCCGCCTCCACCGACACCGTCTACATCACCGCCCCCGCCCACAAGCAAAACCTCGCCGCACCCCTCGTCGTCGGGCTACTCGAGCAGATCCGCCACGCCACCTACCAACACGCCACCCACCACCAGCCAACAGGCCCGCCGGTGTTCTTCTGCCTCGACGAGATCGCCAACATCGCCCCGATCCACGACCTCCCCGCCCTCATCTCAGAAGCCGGCGGACAACACCTCCACATCCTCGCCTGCCTCCAAGACCTCTCACAAGCCCGCACCCGCTGGGGCCAAGACGCAGCCGACGGATTCCTGTCCCTCTTCCAAACCAAGCTGATCCTCACCGGCATCGCCGACAGCCGCACCCTCGAAGCGATCTCCCTCGCACTCGGCGAATACGACCGCCACCTCGTCTCCCACACCATCAGCCAAAGCACACCCGACAAGCCCCGCACCCCCCACACGCACACCGACAGCGTCACCTACAACACGCAACGCCAGCGAACGCTCAACCCCGGCGACATCGCGCGGCTGCCACCCGGCCATGGGCTGCTTCTGCACGGCACTCACTGGGGGCTGCTCAAACTCACGCCCTGGCAGCGCACACGACCCTGGACAGCCGTCACGAAAGCGGAGGTGCTCGCGGGGACCCCGAATCATTCCCAAGGCGATGCCCTGGCTGCCCGCGCCTGACATCGAGTCGCGGCTTAAGACCAAGCCGCACGAGGGGCTTGCGCGCTGCGCGCGCCCGCCGACATTACGCAACTCGCATTGTGGCCCGTAGGAACGGAGCCCCTCCTCGCTGTCTGGTGGCAGCCTATTCGAAGTCGACCGCTGATCCGCTGAATGTGCCGTTCTTGACCGCTTTCACGGCTTTCCTGCCCACCTTGTCGCCGCATGTCACTCCGCCCGAATACCCCTCCCTCACTGTTCCTGCGAACGTCAGCGGCGAGTACGGACCGATCGTCACTTCGCCCAACGACGCGTTCCCCGGCGCTTCGGTTAGGAGCATGCTCAGCGTCCCCACTGAGACTTTGGCCTTCGGCCGCCACTTATATTTCGCGGTGCCGGTTGCTGCTTCGCCCGAGCCGGTAAGCACCGAGCACGATACCGGGGAGCTGGTTGTCAACATCGCCGTGAAGATCAGTTCGGTGAATGGCCTACCCGCACACCCTGTCAGGGTTCCCTTGACCTTCATCAGCTGGACTGCCGCCGTGTCTGTCAGCCCAGGTGAGAGCATCACCGTCCCGGTGTTGCCAGCGCAAATAGCCCTCGCAACCGTGTAGCCGATCGATGCCATACCGGTCTGGCCATCTTTGCTTTTCGCGGTCACCGTATACGTATGCGGCCCTATGGTCGAGGTTTCAAGTGCGCCCGAGGCGCCAGACGCGCCGTTGGAGTCCGTGCACGATTCGATCCCGGGTCCGTCTTCGGCTTCCGTGCACGAGAATCGTGTCGTGACTGCCGCGCCCTGCGAGTACGTGGCGCCGCCCGCCGGAAATTCGATCGACGCTTCCGGCGGAGCCGCAACGGCGTAGCTGGTCGGAATCTCGCTAACCGAACCTTCGCCTGTGTTCGTGACCCAGACGTGGGTTCCATCCGAAGACACACCTGCGGGGTACCTGCCGACGGGGATTGTTCGGATGACCCCTATGGCCGCCGAGGACACACCAACGCAGCAGGCCGCCACCGCTGCTGGCGCAATCAGGAGCCCAGCCAATCGGACCATACCCGCTTGCGAGAACCCCTCCAGTAGTCTCACAGGATCTATTCTCGCGCTCGAGCTGGTTGCAGGCCACCGTTCGGGACGATGCGACTCTTTGGCGTCCACGGGCGCGGCCTATGGCGACGTCGTAGCTCGACGCGGTAGCGGAAATAGATCCACTCAGTGACCACCTTGCGGCTTGTGGCGGCGAGCGGCCGGACCCAACTGCTGAACTTCCAAGCGGGCGACGAGGACTTGCCCGCGGTTCCCGCATCTGTGGGTTCATAGAAGGCGTGCCAGCGGGCCTGTGTGTGAAAGCCGTCGGGTGCTTGGTGGACGGTGGCAGCGATCACCGTCACGAGCGCGTCGCAGGCTCCGTTATTGACCAAGGAGAGCGAGAGCACCATGCCGAGTTTCGCGTATCCCCCTCTCCCGTCGGCCACGCCATATTTCAGATAGATCTCGTCGCCCAGCGCGACCGCAACGTGAGGGCGCTCAGAGTATTGGAAATAGATGGTGGCGAACGCCGAGCCAGCCGACACCACGACCGCGACCACCGAAACGACGACGGCGACCAGCGGCAGTACATCGGACTGGCTCACCGGGCCTCCCGAACGATGGCCGGGATGAGTCGACGCTGGCTCCTGACGGCGAGGCGGCACCTGTCCCTTGGGTTACGCCTAAAGACCACTTTCCCGAACCGCTCGAACACGCAAACTAATCTTCCCACATCCGTGACGGCGTGTGCACGATGGACTCTAGGGGCTCATCCGACTCACGCCGCGGCACCGAACGCAGGCGTAAACAGCGGTCGCGCACGCGGCGGGCGGTTAGACCAGCGCCGTCGCCACCGCCCGGACGACCTCGTCGACCCGCTCGCCCACGAGTACGGGGCTCATCGGGATCGGCACTCCTCCAGCAGCAGCTCCGTCAGGTGGGAGCCGTCCCGGTGTGCGGCGCGCTCAGGGAGCGACGATCGCGCCCGCGCGCGGCGTGGCTGGGAGAAGTGGGAAGTCGACGTCGAGTCCGACTTGCAGGGCGTCGGCGACGGCTGCGAGGTGGCCGACGGTGGGGTTTCCGCGGCCGCTCTCCAGCGCGGCGATCACCGGCTGGGAGACCTCCATGCGATCGGCGAGCTGCAGCTGCGTGAGCCCGACCTGCTGGCGCGCGGCACGGATGCGCCGCCCCACGAGTTGCGCGTGTATGGCTGAGCGGCGGGTGCGCGGCATGATCGGTCAGCTGTGCTGGCGCGCCTGCTGGGACGCAAGAGCCGGGATTCCCGACCGGCGCATCGAGCTGCCCACGAGCGGCTCGGAGACCTCATCGGCCTGCACGTTGACCGCGCCGTTGCGGTAGGCGGACGGTAGGTTGCGGGCCCACTCCTCGCCGTCGGTGTCGAAGTCGATCAGGCGCCCGTAACGCTCGCTGTAGACAGGGATGCCGACCTGTATGAGCCGTGCGTCGCCGTCGGTGACGGTGAGCTCTTGCTCGCGGACCTCGAACGTGGCGGCGAGACAGTCGACAAGCTCGCCGTCCGGGTCGATCTCGTTGGTGAAGACGTTGACCTTGATCATCGCTGTGCTCCCATCTAAACGGCCAGTATAGCCCAACAGGCTATCGGCGTCAACTAGAGATCACCGGCTCGCAAGACTTCTCCCGAGCTGGCCATGCGCGCGACGCGGTCGCGCAGCGCGTCCGCCCTGTCCTCGCTCAGCAGTTGGGCGACGCCGAGCAGGTCTCGATCGGCAGCCGAGGCGCGCGATCGTCGCCTGCTCGTTGGACCCAAGGGCGGGCGAGAGCGGCCCGACGCCGCTGTAGTCGAGCACCGGCCCGTGGGGCAGGCGGAAGCGGCGCTCGCCGAAGCGCATCCGCAGGAAGAAGCCGGCTGTCTCGTAGGAGTTGTGCGGGTCGCCGGGTCGCGCGAAGGCGTAGCCATGGTCGATCAGTCCCAGCCGCGGAGGCGTTTGCGCGCGGAGGTTCTGGTCGTGGCGATCCTGCGCGCCGATCAGCGCGTCGAAGAACGCCGCGTCTGAGATGAGCTGGTCGAAGCCCGCGCCCGGTTGCGGCAGCAGCGCGGAGCCGCCCATGCCGAGGATCACGGGCCCGCTTGCGCGGACGTCGACGGCGTCGGGTGGGTCAAACCAGACCGCTGGCGCCACCATGGCGCTCCACGGCGGCCCCAGCTCACGCGCCAGCCGCCAGGCGGCCACCTCGTGTATGCCGACATCGACGGGACTGTCCTGCCCGTAGGCGCGGGCTGTGGCGAGCTTGGCGCCTGCCAGCGGCTTGAAGAACAACGGCCAGCGACGCCCATCGTGATCGGCGACGGCGCTGAGCACGGCGTTCACGTTCGGGTCCGCTGTCAGCGAGCGGTGCGGCACATAGGCCGGCGTGGGCGCGTCTAGCATGAAGCGCTCGTCGGGGTGCGTCAGCGTCGCCTGCGCCTCGCGGACACGCTCCAGGCGCTCCCTGTCTCCAGCTACGAAATACACGTGAGGTCCGGGCTAGCGAGAGGGAAGCAGCGATTGGTGAGTGAGCTGCATGTTGGCTTCTTCATTGTGTCGGATGTCCGGCTGGTCGTGCTATTCGATCCCGTGGCCGAGGTCGCGGTCGCGGTCTTGCTCGAGCTGTTGCTGTTCGTGGAGGATCTGCCCGACCTCGCTTTCGCGGTCTTGCTCGGGCGTGTGGTCGCGGTCGGCGAGGGGGGTGGTGATGCTGGCCTGCTTGGCGTGGCTTTCGGAGATCGCCTCGGCGAGCTGCTCGATCGCGCCGGTGTCGAGGTCCTGTTCGCCGAGGTCCTCGTGGGAGACGTAGATGTCGGTGCGCTCCTGCGCGCGGCTGAGCGCGACGTAGGCGCGCTCGCGGTCGGTCTGCCAGCCGCCCGTCAGCACGAACGCGTGCTTGACCGTCAGGCCCTGCGCCTTGTAGACGTGCTGGGCGTAGGCGAGGCGCAGGTCCTTGAACTCGCGCGTATCGACCGGCACCTCGCGCTCGTGCGCGCCCTCGGTCGCGACGGTCAGCTGGTGCTGCTCGCCGGCGGCCATGATGGTGCCGAGCGTGCCGTTCTCGACGCGGGGCTCTCCTGGCTGGTTGAGGGGGGCGGTGAAGATCACCTGGTCGCCTGCCGCGAGCGCGTATGGGCGATCGGGCAGCTCGACGCGCTCAGCGCCGAGCTCGCCCGCCTGCGCGCGGTGCTCTTGGGCGAGCGCGTTGATCTTGTCGAGCTCGACGTTCGAAGCGTCGCTCAGCATCACCGTCCGCTCGGCGGGGTTGGCCTGACGGGCCTTGTCCCAGTCGGCGACCATCTGGCTGGCGGCTTGCTCGCGGGTGTCTGAGATGTGCAGCCGGTCGTGCGCCTGGTAGGAGGCGAGCGCCTGCTGGGCCTGGCCGGCGCGCAGCTGTGCCCACGCCTCGCGCTCCCACGCGTGCTGCGCGCGGTGCACCTCGCTCAGCTCGGCTGTCGGCACACGATCCTGCAGCTCGGGGAAGAGGCCGCCCGCTCCGATCGAGGACAGCTGCGCCTGATCACCGACGAGCACCAGCTTGCTGTCGCGCTCCGAGGTTGCCTGCACGAGCGTGGCGAGGCGGTTGGTGTCGGCCATGCCCGCCTCGTCCATCACCACGACCGTGTCCGGCCCGAGGTGGGTGTGGCCGCTGTCCAGGCCGGCGAGCAGCGCGCTCGTGTTCAGCGAGCGTCCCATCTTCGCCTCGGCGCCCAGGCGCTCCGCGGTCGCGCCCGCGATCGCTGTGCCGATCACCTGGTAGCCGTCTTTCTCCCACGCGTTTGTCGCGGCCGAGAGCACCACGCCCTTGCCCGTCCCCGCCTGACCCACGAGCACCGCAACCCCACCGGAGCCGGTGATCGTCGCAAGCGCCTCGCGCTGCTCACCGCTGAGCGCGCCACCGAGCTCGCGCCCGGCCTCGCGCCGCGCATCCTGCAGCGTCTGCTCGCTCACGGGCGCCGCGCGCTCCCCGGCTCTGGAGGCGGCAATCGTGAGCGTTGCCTGCTCGCGCTCACGCAGCTCCCGCGTCGTCCAGGACCCACCCTCAAGCGCGATCAACTCACCGGACTGCACCAACCCATCAACAACCTGGTCGGCGTGCGCGGGCGCGCAGACGCCAGCAGCCAGCTCGTACGCACGGGCGTGCAGATCACGCTCGCTCACCATTGAGTGCTCTTTCGTCAAGTCCCGCAGCAGATCGCGGCCGAGGTCGCGTGCCTGCTGGCCGGTGAGGCTCTCCTGCAGCGAGCTGTCGATGCCGGTGAACAGGCTCTGCGCCTGCTCGCTTGAGAGCCCGTACTCCTCCCCCACCGCCCGCCACGCCGCATCCACGCTCACCGCCGGCGCCGCGGTCTTCGTGCCCCTCGTGGCGATCGTCAACGCGCCGAGCTCCCCCGCCCGCGGGTCACGGCCGTAGCGCTCGCGGAACTTCGCCGCCGCCTGCTGGATATCGCGCGAGCGCGCAGACCACCGCTCCGCGAGCTCCGCTGGCACGCCCGAGACCTCGAAGTAGCGCTCATCGCGGCCCGTGCGCCCCTCGACCTGCACGCCCAGCGCCCCGAGCTCGCGCGCCAGTTCCGCGCGATACCACGCACCATTCGCCCTTGCTGTGCGGAACAGCTCGCGCGAGTCCACCGCCGCGAAACGCCCATCCACACGCTCCGCGCCGAGCACCACCACATGCGAGTGAAGCTGCGGGTCCGGCACCCCACCCCGCTCCTGATCGACCGTCATCCGGCTCGACGTGTGCACGAACTCCGCCGCCAGCACGCTCTGCGCGCGCTCCCAACGCAGCTCCCCACCGACACGACTACGCAGCAGCTGCACATCGCGCTCGACGTGCGCTAGCGTGCTCGCGACCGCGCGGCCATGCGCCTGCTCGATCTGCTCACGCTCACCCGGCCCGCTCACAGCCCACAACGCCGACACCGACTTCGGAGCGCTGAACGTCAAATCGATCCCCGCCACCCGCGTACCGTTGCCGCCCGCCGCACGCAGCTCGCGCCCATCGACCGGGGAGACGCCGTTCATCAACGCCAGCAGATCACCCCGCTCAACCGGGCCCTCCGCCGAGAGGCCGAGTGAAGCGAGCAGCTCCGGCGAGCCATGCCAGCGACTCTGCCCCACCCCCGCCGAGGCCCCGTCCGGGCCATCGCCGTCGCTGTCCTCGTGTCCGGCGTAGTAGTCACCACGACCGGACTCCGAGGTCAAATACGACGCAAACCCACTCGCCGAACCACCACCAATCTTATGCGTCGTCTGCACACCAACGAACGTAACACCCACCCCACAAAGCCACAATAGGTGTGAAACTCACAGCAGCCGAGAACACCTCACACAACCCCACATGAGCAACTCGACTCACATATTTATGTGACACCTGTACCCACAGCACCAGGGGTGCGTATAGTCTGCTCGCCTTCTGCGCCTGGGATGACACTGCACACGTCATGCCGGGGGCTCCCGCGGGGTCTCTGCCATCTCGCCGAGGAAGCGTTCGATCAGAGCCGCCGTCTTCGTCGCACGCTCGCGCTGGCGCACATCGTCTGTCTCCGCGAGATACCGCATGGTGTCGAGATCGGTCTCCAGCACATCCTGGATCATCTGTCCGTGCAAGGCGAAGTCGATCACCAGAGCCTGCTGATACTCGGGCGCGGTCCAGCCGACCGCATCCAACAGCGCCCGCACGCCATCGAATCGCGCCAGCTTCTCAGCGCAATCGACGGGCGCCGCGAGCGAGCACTCCGCGGCAAGATCCCCGGCCGCCGTGACAAGTTCCACGTGAAGCACGCTCCGCAGCAGCAGCACGACCTCGATCGGGATCTCCAGCCGGCGCGGCACGCTGGGCAGCTCGGCCGACGCGAAGTCACGCAACGTCTCATACAGCTCGCGTTCGCGATCGGCGCCGCGCAGTATCGGCAGCATGATCTCGACCGCCGAGCGCAACGTCGCCGCGTGCACGCCAAGATCGATCTCGGTGTCAGCCGCGGGATCATCGCGCATCCAGCCGATCACATCCAGGAGCCGGCACACGCCTGCCAGGCGCTCGCGGCACACGCTGAGGCCGTCGCCTTGATCGATCGCTTCCGCGACATCGCGACTGACCGCATACGCGCCCTCGCGCATCGGCGCGATCAACACGCCGGGGATGGTAGTTGTGCTGACCATCGGTTCCTCCTTGTCGTTGGAGGCTCCGGGAGACGACTTCAGCGGAGGAGACGCCCTATCCGTCTCGATAGGGTGTCGGTCGCGCCGGGAATGAAGGCTCTCGGTGCCACGGCCCCGGGCAGTTGTCGCTGCGCCGGGGCCACTTCTACAGGTGACACGAGGCTATCGCGGCGGCTGCGCGCGGACCGGCGATCGGCGCGAAGTTGGCGCGAACGGGCTCATGAGCTGCGGAGCCCGGCGCGCCGGGCGCGAGGCTCAGCGTGTGCAGCGCGGCGGCGGGCACGCCGGCGTGGCGCGCGGCCGGCGCGGCGTGCGCAAGGGCCACGACGCGAACGCGCGCGTGCGCAGCGCGACGGGCGAGCGTCGAGACAAGCCGCAAGGCGATGCGCCCGCCGCGGCCAAGGATGGGGTACCGAGCACGGCGTCCAAGCATGCCTCGGCATCCAGCTCTTCCCCAGTAGGGAGCACGCTGTCGGCGTCAGGGCGCATGCGCGCGCCTGTAGCGGCGGGTGGTCGCGTCGCGCTCGACCAGCCCCACGGCGAGCAGCGTGGAGACGTAGCGGTGTGCGGTGCTGGCGGACATGCCCATCGTGCGGGCGAGGCTGGTGATCGCGACACAGCTGCCGTCGGCAGGCAAGGCCCTCAGCAGCAACACGCCGCAGAGCAGCGAACGCGACAAGCGCGGATCCTCGAGCAGACCTGCGGCGCTTGCAAACACGTCACGTGGATCCGCCGGGCCCGACAGCAGCAGCGAGATGTCGTGCGTGCAGGACGCGTCGCGGATCACGCGGTCAACCTGTGCCTCGGAGAGCTCGATCGAGACCGCGGCCCGAGCGGTGCGTGGCGGCAAAATAAACGATCGCACGCAAGCTAGTTTAGCGGGCGCCGTCGGAGCGGCGTCTGATCGCCAGCTCAAGCTCTGTGCCTCGCGGCGTCAGGTGCCAGGCGTTGGCGGCGCCATGGGGCTGGCCGGCGCCCGTGTTCTCGATCAGCCCGAGACGGGCCAGGCGCGCGAGCAGCTTGGAGATCTGCCCCTGATCGGTGATGCCCACGTGCGCGCTGAGCTCGGCGTTGCTCGCGGCGGGCATCACGGCGATCACCTCGAGCGTCCGCGCGGTGCGGTAGGTGAGACGCATGTTCAGCGTGGAGAGCGGGTCGCTCGCGGGCGCGGGCTGCGCCACGGCGGGCGCGGGCGCCGCGGGAGCGGGCTTGGCCGTCGCGCGCGTCAGCTGCCGGCCCGCGGCCGCCGGGCCGAGGTAGGGCAGCACAAGCATCCACATCAACTGGTTCGCGAGCGCGCCGAGGGCGTGTGCATCGGTGCGCATGCGCGCATGCAGCACCACGAGCACGCCCCCGATCGTGGCCTCCTCCGTCAGCGGCGGCAGCGGTCGGCGCGCTCGCGGCTGCGAGCGACCCTCCGCGAGCACGCCGTGCAGCAGCTCGAGCACGCGCGCGCGCAACTCCAAGTCGCTCGACCCCTGCCCGTTCATGTAGGCGAGCAGCAGCGTCCCGCTCTCGGGCTCGCGTTCGAGGAACGCCAGCAGCGCCTCCAGCGCCGCTCTGATGCGCTCCGGCCACGCATCCGCGCCCGCATACGCCGGCGCCACGACATCCGCGAGCTGGCTGAGGGATTCGTCGAGCGCCGCTAGCAAGCAGTCGTCGCGGCTGTCGAACAGGTCGTAGAAGGTCTTGCGCGAGACGCCGGCGCGAGCGATGATCGCGGTCGCGGACATCGCCTCATAGCCATGCGCGAACGCCACCGCCGCCGCCGCCTTCACGATTCGCGCGTGCTGGAACTCAGACACCAGCACCGACTGCGAGCGGGCGGCCGGCGCGGCGGCCGAGCGCCAGCGACGGCGCGATCCGGCGCCGTCGGAGACGGCGCTCCTCGGTTTTGCAGCGGCCATCACACACACCTCCGTATACGGCGGTCAGACTGCGTCGCCACGGCGGCCGCGGCAAGCACAACACCACGACCGCCGTGGGGACGCAGCGCGAGCCGGGGGGACTCGCGCTGGGGCCTCTTCGAGCGCCACCGGAGAGGAGGGGGTGGCGCTCGAACAAACTCCAGGCTGACCAGATAGGACCTCTCACCAAAGCTCGAATAAACGTTGGCGCGCACGCTATCCGATGGGCGAGGAGGTGTCAACCCTGCGGCGCGAGTGTCAGTCCTGTAGCGCGAGTGTCAGTCCTGCAGCGCGACCGCGGGTGCGACCCCGGCGGCCAGGTAGCCGGGGATCGCGACGATCACCAGCGCCGTCGTCGTAACGATCGCGAGGCTGGCCAGAGCGGCGCCGACCGCCACCGAGTAGACGACCGGGAAGTTGATCACGTTCGCGAGCGCGCGGTCCAGCAGCTGCTGTCCGTAGAGGCCGAACAGCGCGCCCGTCCCGCAGCCGACGGCGAGCAGGAGCACGCTCTCGAGCAGGATCGTGCGCCACAGCTCGGCGCGCGGGAACCCCTCCAGCTTCAGCTTCGCCAGGCGCGGGCGACGCTGCCAAACCATGCTGCCGATCGCCGCCGCCATCGCCAGGACCGCCACCACCAGGATCAGCGTCGCGATCTGCGTCAGGCGCTGCAGGCCCTGGCGGCTGAGCGCGTTCTGTTCCGCCGCGTGCGCCTGTGCCGTCTGCGCGGAGAACCCGGACGAAGGGCCCAGCGCCCGCCCGATCTCGCGGGCCGCCCCCGCGGCGCTGATACCCGGGGCGAGCAGGACGTTGTACGCGCTCGCGTCCGTGCTCCCCCAGGCGCGCGCGTATTCGCCCGCGGTCATGACGATCGCGCCCGGGGCCCAGCCAATGTTCGTCGAGAGCGCCGCGACCCGCACGGTGATCGGGACGGGCGTCGGGAGCGTGACGGCGTCGCCGATGCGCAGACGGTGTTCCTGCGCCAGCGCCTTCGAGAGCACGGCCCAGCCACTGGCGCGCAGGCGCGCGGTCGCCTGCGCGCCAGAGCCTTCGAGGATCTGAGAGGGCGGAAGCAGCGGGCTCGCCCCAGCGGGCGGGGCGATCACCCACACCTTTCGCTCGCCCCAGTCCAACAGGCCGCCGCGGTAGACGCGAACCGCGCGGACGCCCGGCAGACGCGCGAGCTCGGCCTGCCGGGTCGGGCTGAACGGCGCTGTCCTGAGCAGGTTGTAGGAGCCGGGTGGCGAGACCCACACATCGGTGAACGCGTTCTCGTCGCGCGCAGCGTTTTCCAAGCCCTTGAGCAGATCCGCGTGGGCGCCCTGGATCGCCACCGCGCCGAACACCGCGATCGCACCCGTCGCCGCCACGCCGATCGCCCTCGCCCGAGCCGCGCTGAGCTCCATCGCCGCGACGTGCGGCACGGCGCCCGTGAGTCGCCGTGCGATCGTCGTCAGGAGCGCGAGCGCGAGGCCGAGCGCCGTCGGGAGCACCAGCAGAAGCGCGGCGATCAGCAGGACCATGCCCAGGATCGCGAGGGTTGGGGCGGCGAGCAGGATCGCGGTCGCCGCCGCGAGGCACAGCACGCCCGCAAAGGCGGTGCGGATGTTTACGTCCGCGGCAGCGGAGCCGTCCTTCGGCGCGATCGCGGCAAGCGGATCGCGGGCGACGATGTCACGCAGCGGGCTCAGCACCGCAACGATCGCCGCGAGCATCCCGCCCCCAGCGGCGATCGCGACGCTCTGCCAACCCACGACACGCTGCGTGCCGACCGCGAAAGCCGAGCCCAGGTAGCCCGGGTTCGATCGGAACAGGTGGATCGAGAGCTCCTGCCCCAACGCCAGCCCGAGCACGCACGCGATCAGGCCCAGCGCCACCGCGTCGAGCAGCAGCACGCCGACGACGGTTCCCGGCCTGTAGCCGTCGCGGCGCAGGTCCGCGATCAGCCGCCTGCGTTGGGGAACCGTGAGCAGCATCGCGTTGAACGCGAACAGGAAGCCCACCAGCGCGCTGATCAGCGCGAACAGGGCGGTGGACTGGTTGCTCGCGGACGCCGCCTTCGCGAACAACCGTTCGTCGTAGCTCGTGGGCTCGACGTTCAGGCGGCCGGCCGCCAGGCGCACGAGCGCCGCCCGGACCTGCGGTTGCGCGCCGGGGGCGGGCCGGACGAGGATGCGGGAGACGCGACCGTCGAGGCCCGTCATTTCCTGCGCGTAGAACAGGGGCGCGACGACTATCGGGCTCGCCGCCAAACCCCCGATCTGCCGTTCGTGGAGCTGCTCGTACAGTGGTGCGCGTTCGCTTCTGCCGAACATCCGCAGCGTCACTTCCTTGCCGAACCTGGTGACGCCGAGGTGGGCTGCGAGCGGGGCCGGCAGCAGCACCGCGCCAATGCCCGCGAACGGTTCCAGTTCGGTGCGGCGCACGAGCGCGCCGCCGAGCCGGCGCAGGCTCGAGTCGGCTCCGACCAGCTCGACCGATTCGCGGCCATGCGGGCCGGTCGCCTCAGCGCTCGCTTCGAGCAGCGGCGCCGCGACACGCACCCCGAAGATCTGGCGCACATGGCGCACGAGGCTTTCGGGCATGCCGTGCGGGTCGCGCGCGAGCAGCTGCAGCGTCGCGTTGCCGACGATCCCGCGCGACAGCTGGGCCACCGAGCTCGTAAGGCTCTGGCTTGCGACCTGCGAGGCGAACAGCAGCGCCACACCCGCGGCGATGCCGAGCACCGCGAAGCACTCCTGCACCAGACGTGCGCGCACGCGCACGCGGTAGAGGTGCAGGAGGTTTCCCGGCTTCACGGCCGGTAGTCGGAGAGCTTGCCGTCACGGAGCGCGAACACGCGGTCGGCGTAGCCGGCCGCGAGCGGGTCGTGGCTCACCAGCACCGCCGCCACACCCCGCTCGCGGCAGAGCTCGCGCAACAGCTCGAGGACTTCGCGGCTGCGCTGCGTGTCGAGGCTCCCGGTCGGCTCGTCCGCCAGCAGCAGGCTCGGATCGGTCGAGAGCGCGCGGGCGATCATCACCCGCTGGCGCTCGCCCATCGACAGCGTCTCCGCGCGATGATGCAGGCGCTCGCCGAGACCAAGGCGCTCGAGCAGCGGCGCGATCTGGCGGCGAGCGTCGCGCCAGCGGACGGTCTTGAGCAGCTTCAGGGTCGCGTTATCGATCGCGCTGACACCGGGGAGCAGGTCGAAGTTCTGGCGGATGAACCCCAGCTCTGAAAGACGAAAACGCGATGCCTCGCGCTCTGACATGCAGGAGACGTCGCGGTCGGCGATCGCGATCGTGCCGCTGGTCGGCTCAAGCAGCGTCGCGACCATCAGCAGCAGTGTCGTCTTGCCCGATCCACTCGGTCCGTAAAGGGCGACTATTTCGCCCGGGCGTACCTGCAGCGAGACGCCGTCGACGGCACGAACCGGCTCCCCGCCGACGGCGGGATAGTGCTTGACCAAGTCGCGCAGCTTCAGCAAGCTGCCACACGCCGCGTACGGGAGATCAGCATCGTGATCGGCAGCGCCGCGCCGAGCGCGCCGGTGAGAGCGCGCGTGATCGCCCGCGCCTCGGCCTGCTCGCACTGCGGGGCGCAGAGGTAGTGGCTGCACATCGCCGTGAGGATCACCCGGTGCGCGTGCGCGTGCGGCACGCGCCGCACGGACTCGCGCGCGCGCGCCGCGAGGGAGGCCAGGCGGATCGCGGCGTGCGGCTGCGAGCGGTAGTAGTCGAGCAGGCAGCGCCGCCCGTCGCGGCGGTCCTCACGGCGATCGACGAGGCTGTCGAGCAGCGTGTGCAGCGCCCCGGTCCACGGCCAGTAGGCGAGCTCGATCTGTTCGGCGTGAAAGGCGTCCAGGCCCGGGGTCGCCGCGGCGGCGATCAGGGCGTGCAGCGCGAGCGAGCTGCCGGCGCCCGCCGCGGTCTCCCACCACGCGAGGCCGCTGCCGGCAGGGGTCGCGGCGCTGGCCCAGCGCCTGAGCGCGTCGTGGCCGCCCTGAGTCTCGCTGAGGTTGAGCGTCTGGAAGTCGACGATCCGCGACGCCACCCGCCGTGCGCTCGGCGCGAGCGCGGCGTAGGACGGCAGCTCGGCAAGGGCCTGCCTGCACGCGTCGAGGATCTGGCGCAGGTAGCCGCCGTCATCGCGAGCGGGGCTGTGCGCGTAGTAGTCGGCGTGCGGTCGATCGGGATGCAGGGCGAGGAACAGCGCGCGGTGCAGCTGGGCGCTGTTCGCGCGCGGATCCTCGCTGGGAAGCTCGGCGAGCGCGTCCAGGTAGTTGTAGGCCGTCTGGAAAGCAACGAGCGCGCGCACCGTCGTGCGCCGCTGCGCACGTGGGGCGATCGTCGCAAACAGCGCGGCGCCTTCCATGTTCCCGCGCTTGGCGAGCGCCTGCAGCGCATGGCGGCGAAGCTCGGCGTCGGGGATCCGCTCGGCGCGAACATGCCAATGCTCGAGCTCGCGCGTGACGCGCGGCAGCACCAGCAGCAGGTAGCACAGCGCGGTCTGCACGAACGCGGCTAGCGACGCTGGGCTGGACAAGGGACCGTCGTCGTCGCGCTCGTGCGGCTGCCATCCTGGAAGGTGAAGTCCGCAGCGAACGGGAAGCCGCCGGGCGGACAGCGTTCCGGGACCGAGACGCCGCGGGGCTTGAACGGGACGAGCCGGCCGTGGACGTGCCTGTAGTAGGTGAGGTGGCGCGGGCCGATCGTGCTGGTGACGCTCACGATCGAGACGTCCGGGCCGCCCGGGACGCTCGCGACCAAGGGGACGGCGATCGCGAGCTGGGAGCCGAAGCGGCCCGTGGCGGGGAGCACTTCGCCCGAGAACGCGAGCTGCGCGGAGACCGGGTACAGGCCGTTGGCGTAGAACAGGACCGTCAGGTTGCCGTTCGGGGACGGACCCGACAGCGCCTGGATTTCCGGAATCTCGTGGCCTGAGCCGGTGCCGAACGGGACTTCGACGTAGGCCGAGCCATAGCCCAGGCGCGAGTTCGGCGAGCAGCCGGCGAGCCCGCTCGCCAGCAGCGCCGCGGGCTGGCAGATCGCGAGGCCGAGCGTCGTGGTCGTGTAGTTCATGCCGGCCGGCATGCGCAGGTCAACAGCGGTCAGAGGTGGCGGCGCGGCGCCTTCGCCGGTGGCGAGATGGAAGCCGAAGGCGATCGTCGTCGGGGTTGCGAGCCTGTCGGGACTGAAGGACGCGTCGAGCGTGGCGCGCTCGGAGACCGCGAGCGCGCCACTCGGCGCGCCGCCGAGCGCGAGAAGCGCCGCAAGCGTCGCGAGGGTCGCGAAGCGAAGCGTCAAGTCGAGATCCGGCCGCTGACGTGGACCGTGACGGCATCGTTCGTGCGCTGGATGGTACCCGTGAAGCTGAGCCCGGCGCCGTGCGCACCTGCGTAGCGACCGCTGCCGCGCGCGACGGTCATCGTGCCGGCGAACGTCGCCACCGCGCCCGAGGGGCGGTAGCTCGCGGTCGCATAGCCGGTGAGCGAGCCGCCGCGCGGGTAGATGTTGACTTCGGCGGTGACGCGGTTGGTCGAGACGATGTTCAGGTGGATGTAGATGGTTCCCGAGATGGTGCCCGAGGCGGAGCCCTGCTCGTTGAGCGTGAAGGAGTGGTGGCTGGTGAGGTGCAGATGGCCGGTCTCGCTCAGCGAGAGCGTGCCGGCGAGATGTGCGGAGGCGGCCGAGCAGGACGCCGCACCGCCATACGCGGCGCCGATCAGCGCCGCGGACGCGAGCGTGGCCGCCACCGCCAGTGCGCGCGAGCGAGCATTCATCGACAGGCCCGGCACGGCTATGACTTCCTCTTCTTCTTGATTTGGCCGTATCGTCTGCGGGCCTCGGCTTCGCAGGCCGCCCGTTCCGAGCCGTGTTTCGCGTAGTTGCGGCAGGCCTTGAGCGCCGCGGCGAGCTTCTGCGCCCGCGTCGAGGCTTTCGCGCAGCCGGTGATGGTGACGGGGGTCTGCTGGTGGATTTCGAGGCCGTTGGAGGCTTTGAAGAGGGTCGGCATGTCTAGTTTCTGGCCGCAGAAGTCGTAGGATTCGTGGGGGAGGTTTGAGCCGAACTCGGAGTATTGACCGGTCGGGATGTCCACTTCGATCGATTCGAACGGCACATCCGGGGTGTTCGGGAACGTGGCGCTCGTGACACCGGTCTTGTTGTCGATAAACGTTTCGCCCGTAAGGGTGACGTTGACGCCGTAGCCGGAGAGCACCATCACCGCGTCGGGGAACTTCACGCCGCCGTAGCTGACGAAATACACCGGGCCTTCGAGCGGGACCGGCAACAGTTGGGTGCGCACGATCGCGTGGCCGATGACCGAGTGCACCGGGCAGGCCGAGCGGTCCGTTTCGAAGGTGTGCGCCAGGCAGGCCTGCTGGATCGCGTCGAGCTCGACCGGCAGCTGCTTGGGGATGTCGAACTTCGCCTCGTTGACCCAGGCATCGGAGCCCATCGCGCCCTTCGGGTAGCTGATCTTGAAGCTCAGGCTCTGCCCGTCGCGTTTGCTCGCGTGGCCAAGCGTCGTAACCGAGACTTTCGGCTCGAACTTCAGGGCGGCGCAGTTGGTCACCTGGAACGGGTCCGATACGGGGGAGGCGGCGCCTTCCCAGGCTCCGACCTGGCCGGTGACCTGCGTGCCGTTGCAGCTGGTCGGGTTGAACGTGAAGTTGGGGCGGTTGACGAGGACGTTGACGTGCTTGATCTGCAGGGCGAAGCCGTCGACGAACTCCGGGATGCTGCCGGTGGTGATCGTCAGGGCGGCGGTGGCCGGGTTGATTTCGATCTTCGCGCGGACGACGACGGGACGGCCTTCCTGGAGGTCGAAGGGGCCGGCGTTCGCGGGGTTCACGATCGACAGGCCGAACGGGGCGCCCGCGTATTTTTCGGTCAGGTAGACCTTGCCGCCGGTGACCGTGAAGGGGTCGCCGCCGACACCGACGGACACGATCGTTTCGCCGATCCTGCTGGATTCGGGGCAGGTGCCGGCGCTCGCCTGGGCTTCGGGGCAGAGCGGGACGCCCGCGAGGATGCCCGAGACACCGGGCGGGTAGTGAAGGGTCACGTTCTGGATCTGCTGCTGACCGTCGGCGCGGCTGATCGTCGTCGTCAGCGGGGTGAAGCCGCCCGCGTTGATGTTCGTCACGCCGGACGCGAGGGAAGCCGTGAACGGGAGCGACGAAGACGACCGGTCGCCGGGGGGATTCGGACAGGGGGTTTCGTTCGGGCCGGAGGTGACGTCGAATTCGCTGGTCGGCTGCGCTTCGGGGTTACCGGACCACGGCGTCAAAGACGCGTTCGTGACGTAGCCTTCTTCGCCGGGGCGCCGGCACAGGGCGGGGGTCGCCAAGGGGGCGCGTTCGCCGCCGAAGAACGCGATTTCGGCGTCTTCGAACGGGAGCTGCGGGTTGTTCGGGAAGGTCGTCGTGACCTGGCCCGTCGGGCTCAGGGACACTTCGCCGGGGAGCTTGACGAGCACGCCGGAGACCGGGTCGCGGGCGACCAGGTACATCGCGACGAGCGAGGAGAACGGGTTTTCCGAGGGCATACCCGCGAAGTTCTGGGGGGCCGCGAGATACACGAATCCCGTCAGCGGGTTCGGGAGCAGCGGCGTGCGGATCGTGACGTTCGCGATCTTCGACGCCTTCGGACAGGACGGTTCAACGCCCGAGAACTGGGCGGCGCCGGTGGCCGGGTCGGTGCCGGTGTAGCCGATCTCGCTCTCGGTGCACGCGTCCAGGCCGTCCGCGGCCGCGGGGTTCAGCGCGAGGCCTTCGGGGAGCGCGACCGTGATGTTCCTCACGGAGGACTCCGCGAGGCCTTCGCCGTTCAGGGCGGCCTGCTGCGGGACGTGCACGTCGACGGCCAGGCCGGTCGGCTTGCTCGCTTCCTGCTCGTCGGGGGAGACGCTGACCTGGGGGTTGAACGGGAGGCGGTTGCAGCCACCTAGCGTCGGCAGCGAGGTGCTGGTCAGCGGCTGCAGGACAGTCGGCTGCGACCAGGAGTCCAGTTCGGCGGTCACGGCGGGTTCTTCGCTGCTGCATGCGGTCGGCATCGTCAAAAACGGCGGGGGCTGTTCCTGCCCGAGCGGCGAGCACGGCGGCAGATGTTCGGCGGCAAATCGATGTTCTTCGTCGCCGATACAGCTCCAGCCGCGCGAGTTGTCGTGCCGCGGATCGCCCGGGACCCCCCAGAACGTCACGACGTCACCGATCAAGGTAGCGGTCTGGGCGATGTTGTGGCTCGTGACGGTGACGCCGTAATCCCTGCCGGCACGGACGGAGGTGTCGAGGATCACCGGCACGTTATCGACGTCAAAGCCAAAGCGCGCGGGCTCCCCGACTTCCGGGCGCAGGTTGAAGATCGGGACCGTTTCCGTGACGGGCAGCGGACCGAGGTCGTGCTTAGCCACGAGCGTGACGGATGAGACGCCGATGGCGGTGTTCGCCGGGCACAGGTCAACATTGTTGAGGGAGGTCGTGAACAGCGTTTCAGGGCACTGCGGGAACGGCGTCGGGTTGCCGAACAGCCCGGGCGGGAGATTGAACGCCAGGTCCTTCGGCAACGCCGGCGGAGAGCCCGCGACAGCGCTCTGGTCAAAGGAGAAGCTCGTGGTCAGCTGGAAAGGGTGCGAGCCGGCCTGCCGGTCCGGGGCGCCGCCCTCTTCTTCGGCGGCGAGCTCGATCTGTTCAAGGCCGAACGTGACCGGGCCGCCGAGCCGCAGCTGCCTGGAGGCGAGTGCGCCGAGCGCGCCGCCACCGGAAACCGCGACGCGATCTTCCTGCACTTCCGCGGCGCCTTCATCGGCATCTACCGCGATCTTCACCTCCGCCTGCCTGTAGGGCGCCACGACACCCTTGTAGGTGCAGTCGAGCGGTGTGAGCGTGCATTCGAGCGGTTCTTTCGTGGTGCCATGTTCTTGAACGTGTTCGACCACCCCTTCGACGTGGATGGCCCTCAGGCCCGCCGGCAGGGTGTCCTTGATCGCAATATCGTTGCCCGCCCCCGCCCCATCACTATCCTCATCGCCGCGGTTTTCTGCGAAAACGAGAACTTCGCCGGCGTACGCGCCCACGGTCACCTCGCTGATCGCCAGTTGCACCTTTTCTGGGGCAAAGGATCCGCCCGTGAGCAGCTCGACCGGCCGATCCGCCCGCGCGCCGACGAACTTCACTTCATACACCCCGGGCCCGCCAGAGCTCACAAGCACGTTCCCGGGCCCGTAGAGCGCTTCCCCTTCCAGGCCGGCCTGGACTTCCGCCGGCGTCGCATCCCACGGCAAAATGACGCCTGCTTCTTCTACCGCTTCCGGGTCGTTCAGGATAATCGGGAAGCCTTCGCCAGTGACCGTGACGCGCTGCACCGCATCGCGCTGCGCAGAGGGCTGCAGAGGCGACGGAGCCGTGCCGATCGTGGCATGCCACCACGGCTCGGCTGCGCTTGCCGCGCCAGGCGCTGCAAGCGCTGCAAGCGCGACGACGAGCGGCACATATCTTTGTGGCGTGAGACGGCTGGTGCGGAGGACGGCTCTCACGGTGGTCATCGGGATGCCCTCCGGTCGTTGGTGGCGATGCTCGGCTTCGCCTTGCTGGAGCGCCTGGCGCTCGCCTTCTTCGCGTACGTCTTCCTCGCGCTCCGTTCGCATAGTGCGCGCCTGCGGCCGCGGGGTTTCTTCCTACATGCCTTCAGGGCGCGAGCGAGCTTCTCGACGCGGAGCTGTTCGGCGGTCCTCGGCTTGCCCACCGGCGGCGGGGTCTGATCGCCCGGGCCCGTGAACACGGCGCTCGCGGGAGCCGCGAACACTTCCGGCTGCGCGGAGGGCGCGGGCCTGCAGGAGGTTTCGGTGGTGCACGGCCGCGGCGGCGCCGGTACAGGCGCCCGGCACGGCGCCGCGGGCGTGCATTCGTGGGCGTCATAGACGTCGTAGCTGTCATCGACGTCTTCGGGGACGAGGCGCTGGCTGGTCATGAAGAACACGTCGGACCCGGATTCGCTCGCGTCAAGGAACACGGATTCTTCCCCGGAGACGCCGGATGAGATCAGGCCGAGGCACCCGCCCGCGGGCTCATCCCAGCCCGCGGCGCCTTCATGGCATGAGCCGACACCGGGGGGCTCGAGCTCATAGACATCCATCGCGTTGTTCGTGTCCTGGGGCAACAGCGCGTCACTGCTGTCGAAGAACAGCCGGCCGCTGTTGGAGAGATAGCGCGACTGGTAGATCGCGCCACGACTTATGGCGTAAGGGGTCCATCCGGGGACGCTGCCCGCGAACCACGTGCCATAACCCCACGCCTCCTGTCCGGTGAAGAGCGGCGCGCTTTCGACGCTGCCGTCCTGCACCCCATGCGGACGCGCCCCCGACGGGTTACACGACGCGCAGACCAGGCGCCCCGCCGCGGCACTGTACAGATAAACCTCCTGGTCGGAGACGCCGCTGGAAGCATCGTGCATGTCATAGCCCGTCAAGGATTCATCAGACATGAACGCGAGCCACTGCCCGTTCGGCGAGACGCGCGCGGTCCTGCAATCCGCTTTATAGGTCCAGTCATGCCCGTCCTCCTCCTGGCAGGTGTTGCCAGGCGCGTAAGCCATCACCGTGACCAGCGCAGGCGCACCCCAACCAGCCCCGGAGCGATGAACCACATACATGTTCCCCGCACCAGCCACCGCCCCGGGCGCGAGCACCCCGGTCGCCATGAAATAAACATACGAGCCGTCTTCGCTGACACCCGGGGAGGTTCCGAACACCCCGGCCGCTTCGCCCGCGTTCGCGTCGACCGTCAGGTCCCTCAACGCGCACGCGAGTTCACCATGCGCTTCGCTGACTTCGCACACGTACAGATCCGTGCCGTCCGCTCCGGGGAGCAGAGCCTGGGAATCGGAGAAGAACACCAGCGACCCGTCCGTGCTCTCACCCTGGAGCAGCGCGTCGGGCGTCCCTGCCGGCGGCACCCCCTGCGGGAGATCCAGTCTCACAGAACGCCCGCTCGCGCGATCCCAATCATACAACCGCGATTCGCCTTCCGATTCGCTCGCGCCCCACAGCACCCGCGAGCCATCAGCAGAGACATTCCCTGCCGACGCTGCACTGACATGCCTGACCGTCCCGCCCTGCCACTCATACAGCCCGCCCGTGTCGCCCGCTTCAGCGGTCAGCCCGACATTCGAGTGCAGCAGCACGTCACCGGCACTCGCGTTGGCCCCCACGAATCCCGCTTCCCCCTCATACGCTTCGTTTGAACCTTCGATCTTCGCGCCCGACGTCACATCAGCCGTAGTAAGCAGCGGCGTGAAACACGCAGGCGTCGAAGTGCACGCGAAATCCGCGCGCAGATACGCCGTCCGTTCGCTCGCCAGCGGCGCGACTTCCAGCCCGCTCAACGCTTCGAAGCGCTGGGTCAGCGGTTCGACGATCGCCTGCGAGAGATCCGCAGAGAACGCCCGGTACTCAAGACCCTGACCGACGGCGTTCCCCTGGGTTTCCTGGTGCGGCGTTTCGATATCCTGCGAGGACCAGCCGCCGCCCGCCGCGCGGCGCGCAAAATTCTGGATCTTGTACTGGTAGCCCGCAGGCTCCGCTTCAGTCGGGATATCGGTCACGAACGTGAACGCTTCCCCGTCCTGCGCAGCCTGCACAACACCCTGTTCGTTGATCGGTTCGACCTGCGCACCATGCTTATCCGGCGGGCTGACCAGTTCCCACTGCCTGCCATCCGGGAGCCCCGAAGGCCCCGGACCGGACTGCGTGGTAAACGTCTGGTCGGGCCCTTCCACCGTGTAGTATTCACTGCTCGCGACTACCCGGTAGTGGTAGGTCGTATTCGTCTGCAAGCCCAGCACCGTGACGCTCACGCTCTGGGCGCTCGTGCCTGCGAGTGCAGCGCCTAGCGGCACGGGAGCATCGGCGCCGTAGAGGGCGCTGGCGCCGTACTCGAAGTAGTAGTGCGTTTCAGCGCCATTGGGGTTGATCACCGCATCGAACGTCACCGAGTCCGCCGTGACCTGCGCGACAGACTCGTTGTCGAATTCCTGCCCGCTGGTCTTGAATTCCCCGTCCTGGCTCGTATTCGTTCCGTTGGTGTTGGTGGCCAGCAGCCGGAAATGATAGGTCGTATCCGCCTGAAGACCTTCCACGTTCGCGGTCACCGGCACAGGGCTTTCTGCCGACCCTGGCACGTGTTCGGAGCATTCGACCGTCTGGCCGTAGGAGGTGGTCGTGCCGTATTCAAAACTACAGGTCGGTTCCCCTTCGGCGTCCGGGTTGACGGTCCCGTTCAGCGTCACGCTTCGCCCCTTGAGGTTCGACACGGGCGCGAGCACGACATCGGGGATGACGAGGTCCGGCCCGAACACGTCGACGGCTTTCGCGGTGGCGTCAGCCACGTACACGTCCCCGTCCGCGCCGACGGCCAGGTCGTCGGGCGCACCGAACGGGCCACTGCTAGTGCCTGTGATCTGCCCGACGTAGGTGCCCGTGGCACTGAACTGATCGAGCGTTTTGAGTTCGCGGTCAGAGACGTAGATATCGCCGGTGGAGCTGTCGGCCGCCACACTTACACCGAAGGGTTCGTGGATCTGAGAGAACTGGCCCCCCGGTGGGCCGAGGATTTCACCTGTGCGTTCATAGCCGCCCGGTCCGATGATGGGCGCGAATATCTCAACCGCCTCCGCCGCCGGGGGGGCATCGGTGACGGCCAGCACATCGCCGTTGACGCCATCGACCGCCAGATCGAATACGCGGTACCCGGTGCCGAACTGAGCCAAATATTCCGCGTTGCCTCCCGATTCCGGCTTGAAGACGTCAATAACTTCGGCGTTTTGGTTACTGACATACACATCGCCCGCCATCGGGTCGGCGGGGCTTTTCGAGTTGTCGAACGCGACACGGACCAATCCGCCTCCGGCGGCGGTGAAGGACCCCTGCGGAGTATCGCTGCCGTTCCACGTTGCAAGCAGGGCGCCCGCCGGGCTGAACACATTGACCACGCCGCCAACGCCGCTCACGTACACTTCGCCGGTGGCGTTGTTTACAGCGACGCTAGCGCCTTCCCCCCCCCTCCTCCGAACTGCGAGAGAAAGGCATTGGAGGAGTCGAACTTGTCGATCACGTCCGTGCCGGTATCCGAGATATATACGTCGCCGGCGGCGTCGACTCCCAGGCCCCACGGGCTTGAGAACGGGCCCGTGACCGGGGCGCCGGAGCTGGCGGGGACTTCGGTGATGGGCGACAGATATTCGTGCCTGAAAGCGGCCTGGGCGGGGGCGCTGAAGAGAGCGAGCAGGCCAGCGACGGCGCAGAGCGACGCCAAGCCCGTCGACGCCAAGACCGTCGCGGTCCGCGAGTGCGCAGCACTGCCTTGGAGGCGCAGGAGGGCACGAAGCGGCGCGAACAGGCCGGCCTTCGACGAGGCAACGGGCTTCGCGATGCGCTCTGTGGGGGTCAACTTGTCTCCTTGCGTCGGAGCCTGCTGTCCGCGATCTGCTGTCATTTCCCTTCCCCACTCCTCCGCTTCTGACACAGGCTCCCCGTCGCGTCCCCAACTGCCAGTCGCGGCAGCTCGCCGATGCCCTGAATAAACGTTAGCGCGCATGCTACACGATCGCGCGGACTTCTGCAACGAGAAGCGGTCCGGTCTCTGCACGAGCTAGATTTTCGCGGACGGGGGAGCGCCCTGTAAGTCAAGGGTTAGAAGGGCTCGGGTGCTCTGCGGATCCGGATCGCCTGGCGGCCCAGCAGAGGCCGCGCCGGCAAGAACCGCCGCGGTGGGGCGCCAGTGACACGGAAGACACCGGCGACCCCGAGGGGCAAGACGTCACACATGGCGCAGGCGCGCGCCGCCTGTATGACATCTTGACCGGGCCCCCCAGCGAGCCTACGTTGCCTGACGAAAGCGCATCGGGTCGGTTGCTCGCGCGAAGCGGCGAGCGCCACCGTGCGGATAACGCAAGAACGAGGAGAACCACGCTATGAAGGCGATCTCAAAGGGAACACTATGCGCTGTGCTGGCCGTCTGCGGGCTGATGACCGTAGCGTCCGCCAGCGCCCTGGCCGCAACACCACAGCTCGTCAACAAAAACGATGCGAAGCTGGCGAAAAACAAGTTCACGCTCTCCGCGATCGAACCCACCTACGAATGGCGGCAAGGCACGCTGATATGCAAGAGCATGAGCGCCACAGGCGAAGTCACCGGCACCCGCACCGTCGGAAAAGTCACGGTGCTGCTGAAGGGCTGCGCAGGCTCTCAACTTAGCTGCAAGAACGAAACCGTGGGCGAAGAACCGGTGATCAAATCCCTGACACTCGATGGAAGAATCGGGTGGATCAACGAAAAAGAAAAACTGATCGGCCTGACGCTCGAAAGCGAAAACCCCAAATACAAAGAAATCGAAGGAAAAAAGATCTACGAAAAACCGGCGCTGTGGGCCGAATTCGCATGCGGCGGCGGCAACCGCAAGCTCCTTGGACAGTATCTCGGAAAGTTCGCGATCGCCGAGGAACACCTGACCACGACGCTGCCAGTCGAATACCGCAAGAGCCTACCCACCACCTTTGAATCGGAATCGAAAGTGGAACTGGTACAGAGCATCGCCGGCGGCGGAGACGAAGCCGCCTGGATCCTGGCGCCCGGCGGAGCGAAACTGCAGGTAGAAGAAGAAGCACAGCTGCTCCCGTAGACGAGCACCCCAAGACACACGGGCACGCCACGTGAGCTCACGTGGCGTGCCCCGCGCGGTGCGGGAGGGGCGAGCCGTTCCGGACAAGGCCGGCGAGCACAGCGACCTGGACTTGCTAGTGATCGAGCCCGACGTCGAGAACGCAGCTCGAGAGTCGCCAGCTTCTCCTGGGACAAGTACCTTTGACGGCGGCACGCGGCGAGCCATCCGGGGCACCGCTACCGAGATCCAGATCGGCGTCGCCGACGGTATGCCGATCGAGTGCGCGCTTGTCCTCGCCAACACCTTCTCTGCCGAGAAGGTCTACCTCACCAAGCACATCACCACACTCAACTCCGTGCGGATGTCTGAAGTCTGCCGGATCCTCGCATGGACGACCGGCTGCTGAACCACTCGCCGATGCCATTGGACTCCGGCGGACACGTGCTCGGGACAAAGGGATCCGATACCACGGCCACGTGTCGGAGGCTTCGACCACGCCCTCAAGAGCACGTACCGCGCACGACAAGCGCCGCAGTGGCAGCCCTGACCCGCAAGGAGCAAGATGACGGTCAACATCAACCAGGTCGCGATCACCGGCAACCTCACCCGCGAACCCCACGCTCGTCGAGCTGCCCTCCGGGCATCTCATCTGCGAGATGCAACTCGCCAGCGACCGCCGTTCACGCAACGACGTCACCGGCGCGTGGGGGGAGTGGGCGGACTTCTTCACCGTCAAGGCCTTCGGCTTTCAGGCTCGCACGACGCACAAGCACCTGTCCCGGGGCGATCTCGGGACGCCTGTCCTCGCGGCGCACGCACAGCGTCGACCCACAGCACCAGTGGGCGGTCGAGATCATCGCCGAGGCCGTGCAGTTCCTCGCCCGGCCAGCTTCCAGCTGAGCACGACATGGCCTGCCCGGGCTGCCGCCGTCGCGCCTCGCTGATCGCCGCGCTCGCCCCCGCGATCGAAGGTCTCGCGCTCACCCGCGGGCCTCGAAGGGACCGCCCACCACGGCGCGCCGCACGCCGGCAGGCAACGATCGCCGTGTCCGGCTGCGCACCCGAGATCCCCCACCCCCGCGCTAGACGCGCTAGACGGCGCCAGACTGTGGTCCATTAAGCGTGTCCGTCGCGGAAGGACTCGCCGGTGCCCGCACGGCGCAGCAGCTCCGCAGCGTGCACTCCGAGCGGCGAGAGCCGCCAGCCGTTCGCACCGCCGGGCCTGCCCGTCTCCTTCACGACGACGCCCGCCCCGGTCAGCCGTGCGAGCAACATCGAGACCTGCGAATGGCCACGAAGGCCGATCGCGTCCGCGACCTGTCGACCGCTCGCGCCGGGGCGCCCCGCGAGGAACAGGACACAGCCACGGGCACGATGGGCACGCGGATCACCAAGCACAGCCGGCAAGCGCGAAGAGAAACCCGTCAGCGGGGAGCGCGCGGGCACAGGCGGCGACCGGGCAAGGATGCCGCGCGAGAGCTCTTCGCCCCTGCTCACCTCGCGCGCCACGGCATCCGCATCCAGATACGGGGCGGTGATGACACCCATCATCGGCCCCAGCAGCGAGATCAGCGGCGCGTCCACACGACGCACCAGATGGTCATGCAGAAGCCCGATGATCGACGCCATCACGCCATCCGCCGCCAGCGGCGGGAACGCCCTGGCGGGCGGCGCATCCCGCCAACGCTCGACGATCTGCGCACGAAGCGCCTGGACGTTGCGCACACGCCGCTCGAGCGCCCACGAGCCCGCAGCCAGCGAATCGACCAGCAGCACGCGCGCCATCTCCGGATCCGCGTCAAGTGAGGAGAGGACCGCCGCCTCCGCGGCCAGCAGACCGTCAAGCCAGTCCTCCTGGCCGTCGAACGCATCGAGCATGACCGCGGCCATCCGCTCCATACCCGCATCCAGGATCGCCGTGAAACAGTCCTCGACGCCCGCGAAATGGGTGCGAAAAACATGGCGGGAGACGCCGGCACGCTCCAGCACCATGGCAAGGGAGACGTTCGCGTAGCCACGCTCTGCGATCAGCTCCACCATCGCGCGCAGGATCAGCGCACGCTGCAGATCCGAGAACGCCCGGTCGTCACGGCCGCTCATCGTGGGGACAGTCCGTTCATGCGGGTGGAGAATAAACGTTGGCGCGCAAATTATATCAACGCCCGTGCACGCAAGAAGCACTACCGTCTATTCGGATGGTTTGTATGGGGAGGGCAAACGCGGCGGTGGGGCTCGATGCACCGGAGAGCTTGACCGCAGTGAACGAGGATTCCCCGCGGCGCCGGCGCACGGGCGCCCGGCAAAAACATCCGTGGTGGCATTACGGCGCGGTCGCTAGGGTTTAGCGCCTGATGTCGCCCCGACCAGCAGCCAAGAAGACGATAAACACGCCACTGCAGAATCGGCGCAAGCCGAGCCAGCGCCAGCGGCTCCTGGAGGGCATGGTCGCAACCGCGAACCGAGACGGATACGCGGGCGCGAACGTGTCGGCGGTGATCGCTGAGGCGGGGGTCTCGCGCCCCACGTTCTATGAGCACTTCGAAGACAGGGACGACTGCTTCGTCGCCGCGATCGCCGAGATCCACCAGCGGCTGCACGCCGACGTGCGCGAGGCGATCGCCGCGGGAGCGCCCGAGCGCGCGCTCGTGGCCGCGATCGAGGCGACGGTCGCCTTCGCTCGCGCCGATCCGCCAGACGCACGCTTCCTGATGCAGGAGTCGCTCGCCGGCGTCCCGGTCGCGCTCGACGAGCGCGACCGGGACATCAAGGAGACCGCCAAGCTCGTCGAGCAGGCGTTCAAGCAGGTCGCCGGGAACGAGCCGGTCCCCGATATCCCGGTGGCAGCCGCGCTCGGCGCAACCCATCGCGTGCTCGCAGCCAGGCTGCGTCGCGAGGAACCGGCACTCGGCGGACTTGAGCAGGAGCTTGCGAGGTGGGTGGAAAGCTACAGGGCACCCGCCGGCAGGCGGCGCTGGCGGAAACTACGCTCGCTGCGCGTGCCCGGGCGTTCGCCCTATCTGCCGGCCACCGCGCTGCGCGCACCGGCGAAGTTCGGGCCCGGACGAGCGTGGGCGCCCAGCGAGGAGGTGGCCGAGAACCAACGCCAGCGGATCATGTTCGCGACCGCCGAGATAGTGCAGCGGCGCGGCTACACGGCCGCGACGAACGCTGAAATCATGCGACTCGCGGGCGTCGAAGGGAGCACGTTCTATCGGCTCTTCGCAGGCAAGCAGGACGCGTTCAGCGCCGTGCACGAGCTCGGCTTCCAGTATCTGATGGCGGCCACCGCCGGTGCCTTCTTCGCCGCCGAGCGCTGGCCCGAACGCATCTGGGAGGCGTTCCGCGCAACCACCCAGAGCATCGACGACATCCCGGCGTTCGCCCACGTCGCGTTCGTCGAGGCCTACGCGATCGGGCCGCCCGGGATCAAGCGCGTCGAGGACAGCCGCGCCGCGTTCGCGATCTTCCTGCAGGAGGGATATCGCTACGAGGGCGCCCACGATTCGCCACCGTCGCGCTTGGCGCTGGAGGCAATCATCGCCACGGTCTTCGAGATCGTCTACCTGCAGACCCGGGCGCACGGTCAACCGAAGACCGCAGGCCTGCTGGCGCTGCTCGTGTACGTGTGCCTCGCGCCGTTCATCGGCCCGGGCGCAAGCAACGCGTTCATCGACGAGCGGCTCGCCGAGATACGCAAAGCGAGACGCAGCACCCGCGTCGCATAAACGCCGTCGAGCACGCTAGCGTAGCGGCCGGTGCCTGGCCGCGAGACGAGCACACAGCGGGAGCGCCTGCTTGCGGCGGTCGTGCGCGTCTGCGCGGCGGGCGGATACGGCGATGCGTCGATCGCGCGGGTGATCAGCGAGGCGCGCGTCTCGCGGGCGAGCTTCTACGCAAACTTCAGCGATAGGGAGGACTGCTTCCTGGCCACGCTTGCAGAGATCGAATCCGGCCTGCACGCCGCAGCGAGGAGCCGGATCGAGGAGCAGTTGCCGCAGCACGCAGCCGCCGCGATGATCGCGGCGCTGTTCACGTTCGCGCAGGAGCACCCGACGCAGGCCCGCTTTCTGATGAACGAGGCGATGGCAGCAGGCCCAAGAGCGCTCGACGCACGCGATCGCGGGATCGATCGGCTTGCACTGCTGCTCGAGCACGCCTACCGGGACGTGAGCGCGGACACGCTCGTTCCCGCCGTGCCGGCAGAGATCCTCGTCGGCGCCACATACCGTCTGCTGGCGTCGCGCCTGCGCCACGGCGAGCCTGCACCGGGGAGGTTGCAGGAGGATCTGCTGCGGTGGCTGGCAGCCCATGAGCAGGCAGCAGGGCAGGGGCAATGGCGCACACTCACGCCGTTGCAGACTCGAGCGCACTCGCCGGCTCTGCAGCAGGGGCCGCTGCGCGCCCCAGCGGCGCTCGCGCCTGGGCGTCCGCGGCGCTCGGCGGCGGCCGTCGCCGAAAACCACCGGCTGCGGATCGTGCTCGCGACCGCCGAGCTCATTCGACGAGATGGATACGGCGCGACGACAGTGGCCGCGATCACGGCCGCCGCCGGAGTCGACGGGCGGGCGTTCTACAGGCTGTTCGCCGACAAGCACGAGGCCTTCACGGCCGTGCACGAGCTCGCGTTCCAGAACGCCATGGCCGTGACCGCCGGGGCGTTCTTCGCGGTCGAGGGCTGGCCGCGGCGGATCTGGGAGGCCGGACACACATTCACCCGCCACCTAGAGCAGAACCCCACGCTCGCGCACGCTTCGATAGTCGAAGCTCACGCGGGCGGCCCCCAGAGCCTGCAGCGCCTGGAGCAGCTGCTGTCCGCCTTCACGATCTTCCTGCAAGAGGGCTATCAGTACCAGCCGCGGCGCCAGAGCAGCCCGCCGTCGCGGGTGGCCTTCGAGGCGATCGCCCAGGCCAACTTCGAGATCATCTACCGACAGGCACGTGACGGCCCCGGCCTCGAACTGGCTGGACTGGCCCCGCAGCTCGCGTACTTGTGCCTCGCGCCATTCGTGGGAGCCGGGAGGGCCGGCGAGCTGGTCGAGGAGATGCGCACGAACTCGCTCGCCTGATCGCACCCGAGAAAGGGCGCCAGGGAGATGAACACGATGCGCGCCAGCAGGGCCGACAGCGGAGCCTCGCCGCATGCGCGAAGGTGTCGATAGCCGAGCTCCCAGGCCGCCGTCACGATCGCCTCGAGCGCAACCCCCGACGGGTGTGGGGCTGACCGCGCCGGCAGCTCATGCGGATCGGGATATCCCTCCTGCAGGAAGATCGTGAACGCTCGCGCGACGTCCGCGACGGCGCCGAGCGCGCAGGAGCCACCCGCGTGACTCTCCACGAGCGAGACATACGTGAGCGTCGGATTCTCCTCGGCGTATTGGATGAGCGCGCGCGAGGCCTCCCAGACGCGCTGCGGCCACGTATCGCCGGATACGAACGCGCCGGCGGCAACCGCCATGGCGCGCGTGAACAGCAGCTCGCAGGCAGCATCGAGCGCCTGCTGCTTGCCCGCGAACAGCCGGTAGAACGCGCGTGACTCGACGCCGGCCGTGTCCGAGATCTGAGCGACGCTTGCAGCGCCATAACCATCGCGCCGGATGACACCCGCCGTCGCGAGGACGATCCGCAGCCAATGGTTTTCGGCCACTGCACCCTTTGGCATCGGCGGGCGCCCGGGCGCGAGCGGCGGCGGCGCACGCAGGACGCTCGGCGGCAGAAACGGCGAGCGAGCAGGCCAGGGCAGCGAGGAGAGGGTGCGCCAGCGGTGGCGCGCGACGGGCAACTCGTAGGCGGCGAGCCAGCCGCACAGCTCGGCCGCGAGGTCGCTCGGGAGCGGCTCGCCGCGGCGCAGACGGGACGTGAGCAGCCGGCACGTGACACCGCAGATCAGGCTGGGCGGCAGGTCCGCGACGACCGCGCTCGCAGGCAGCCGGGCGTGTGCCTGCGCGACAATCAGCGCGATCTCGTCGATGAGCTCGTCACGAGCGTCCCGGAGGCGGGCGCCGCCGGCGAGCGAGTCGCTCAGCAGCAGGCGCGCGTCCGCCGGGTGCGCACGCGCGAACGCGACGAGCGCCGCGATGGCCGCGCGGGCGGCGTGCTCGGGCCGCCCGCGCGCAACGCGCCGTCGCACGTGCGCGAGCAGCTGCTGCGTGGGCGGCGCCAACGCCGCAAGGAAGCACTCTTCCTTGTCGTCGAAGTACGCGTAGAAAGTCCGGCGGGAGACACCTGCATCGACAATCACGTCAGCGACGACGACATCCCTGTATCCGTCGCGCGCCGCTGCCTGCATGATCGCCCCGAGCAGCCGCTGGCGCTGCGTCGAGCCGCGCGGCGGCGGCTTGCGCCAAGCCCTGCGCGGGGCAACCTCCGCACGTGCCCGTCCACCCATAGGTTGATCTTCCAGCTATCGCGTGTTCCCGATAAGTGCGGCGGTAGAACGTTCTAAGGCTTGAGTCAGTGGCGGTGGGGACACGGCACCGCCGTGCGGGCGCTCGTGTGACTGCCGTCAAGGAACGCAAACGAGGCCGCGAACGGGAACCCGCCGCGCGGGCAGCTGGCCGGCAGACCAACCCCCGGCGGACGGTAGGCAACGCTGCGACCGCGCACCTCTTCGTAGTAGGTGAGGTTCCCGCCGAGGGTCACCTGCATCTGCGAGATCACGACATCCGAGGCCGCGGGGAGACTCGGGATCGGCGGTACGACGATGCTCAGATGCCCCGCCTGCAAGACGCCGGAGAGCACCACCCGGGCCCCGATCGGGTAGCGGCCCGTCGCATACGCCAGGACATGCAGGTAGCCGTCCGAGGAGGGCGCCGCGAACAGCGCCAGCTGAACGTTCTCCGTGACGATGTCCGGGCCGAGGGGGATCTCGACGACGGCGCCGCCCGAGCCCATCCTCGAGTCCGGGGGGCATGCCTCGACGCCCACCAGTTCCAGGGCGCTGGGTGCGCAGGACGCCAGGCCGAGACCGCTCGTCGCCAGCCCGAGATTGGCAGGATAGGCGAGCTGCATCGAGCTGAGCGGGGCGGGGACGGACCCGCCCGCGGTGATCTGAAAGTCCAACGACACCGTCGTGGCGGCACCGAGGCGCTCCGGGGTGAGCCGGGCGTTGATGCTCGCGCTCTGCGCTGCATTTGCACTGCCAGTCACAGTCGCGCATGCGCAGAGGGCGAGGGCGAGGGCGGCGTGGGGTCGGGACAGTCTCGTAAGAACCTCCCAGCCTCGGATCAGTACGGCAGCTTGCCGATCGCCTGCACGGTCAGCGCGTAGCTGCGCCGATAGTACACGCCGAACAGTTCGCCGCCGCCGCGGATGTGGGCGTAGCGACCGGTGCCGCCGGTGACCGTCATGCGCCCGCGGAAGCTCGGACTCGGGCTGGTGAGGCTCGAGAGGGTGCCCGTGCCGCGGGCGCTGATCGAGCCGCCGTGAGCGCTGATCGTGAACTGGGCGCTGACGTGCGGTTCGCCGTCGTAGAGGAAGCGCACTCGCGCCGAGCCGGGGAACGTCCCCGACACCGGCCCTTCGTCGAGGATCGTCGAGCCCGAGGCGTGCACGAAGCGCAGACGGCCTTCGTCACGGACGTTGAGCACACTCGCCGTGTGCGCAGCGACGGGTCGCGCGGCATCCCCGGCGCCGGCGACGGGCGCAAGCAGCAGGCAAGCCACTGTCAGCATCAGGGCGATGGCGGAAAAGCCTGCAATCCATGAGGATCCTCTGTACCTGATGTCCCTGATGTCCCTGATGTCCCTCTCCATGACGGTCGGCCCGCCCTCAGTTGCTCCCCGGTGTGAAACGACTATGTGCATAGTAGTCCTCGTGGTCGGTCGGGTGGCATCTCAGGCATGCCCTCGGCGCAGGCGCCTGGCCAGTCGCCAGGCGCGCATGAACACCAGCGGCGGGCCCATCAGCGGCGCGAGACTGCGATGCACGCGTCTCACCAGCGGCCGGGCGAGCTCGCCGCGCGCCTCAGGGGCAGAGGTGTAGTAGGCGACCACGCCGACGAGCATCAGCACGTGGGACGCCCCGTTCGGTAGCTCGCGCGCCCGGCCGACTGCGCGCTGCGCCGTCTCGGCCAGGCTCTGTGCCAGCAGCTCGCGATCCTCGTACAGGCTGATGTACCCGGCTTCCCCGGCGCGCTCGTCCCGCGCCTGGTCGACGAGGCTGTCCAGCAGCGTCAGCAGCACGCAGACCGACAGATAGGCGTCTGCGATCCGCACGGCCTGCGCGGGCGTCGTGCGAGCGTCCGCGGCCGCCACGATCAGCGCGTGCACGGCGAGCACCGAGGAGGCGGCGCCCGCCAGCAGCTCGCGCCAACGCAGTCCCGTGCCGCGCGCCTGCGCTTGGGCCCATTCCCGCAGCTGGCCACCGCCGAGCCGTGGCGCCGCGTGCATCCGGATCTGAGCCTGCGCGGCCCGCTCGGCGCTCTGCAGCGCGACGTCGAGCACCTCCTCGCGAGCCGGGAGCCGCGCCAGCGCGCCGCTCGCCGCGCGGGAGAGCTCGCGCAGATAGTCGTCTTGATCGCCGTCTTGCGGGGCAGACCGCGGCGCGGCCTGGCCGAGAGCATCCGTGAAGGCCGCGAACAGCCGCCCGCCGTCAGCCAGAGGATCCTCAAGCGGCCGCTCGGTGAGCCCGTCGAGCAGGTCGAACAGCACCTGCAGCGCGACGATCGCCTGGACCGCGTCGCGGCGCTGCGCACGCGGCGCGAGCGTCGCCAGCATCGCGCCTGCCTCCGCGTTGAAGCGCTCGCCGGCGAGCTTGGCGAGCGCCAACTCGCGCAGGTCAGGGGCGACGATCGCCTCCGCGCGCCGGCGCCAATGCTCGAGCTCGCCGTGCACGACGGGCGCGACCGTGCTCCAGTAGCGAATGTTGGCGACCGCCAGGGCCAGGGCCGAGCGGGTCAGGAGCCGGTAGCCGGGACGAGCTTCGCGCACGGCGATCTCAGCGACCGCCGAAGCGACGCGCGCGCTCGTCGAACTCAGCCAGGGATTCCCGCAGGGCTTGGCGCGTGAAGTCCGGCCACAGCTCGTCCCTGAACACCAGCTCAGAGTACGCCGACTGCCACAACAGGTAGTTGGAGAGGCGCTGCTCACCGCCGGTGCGGACGATCACCTCCGGGTCGTGCATCTGTGGCGCGTACAGGCAGCGCCGGAAGTCCTGCTCGCCGCCGCCGGCGAAGCGCATCGCGGCCTGCACGATCTCCGCCCGGCCACCGTAGTTGAAGGCGAGGAACAGCGCCAGACGCTCGTTGCGCGCGGTCAGGGCCTGCACCCGGTCCATCTGCTCGATCAGATCGGCGGCGAGACCCTCGCGCCGCCCGATGAAGCGCACGCGCACGCCCTGCTCGTGCAGCGCGTGCGCCTCGAGCGCGATCCGCCGCGAGAACATCCCCATCAGCTCGGCCACCTCGCCGGCGGGACGAGACCAGTTCTCCGTCGAGAACACATACACCGCGAGCTCCTCGATACCGAGCTCGATCGCATCCGCGAGACGCGCCTTGAGGGTGTCCGCCGCGGCAGCGTGCCCCGCGGCGGTGGGCAGCCCCCGCCGATCCGCCCAGCGGCCGTTGCCATCGGCGATGATCGCCACATAGCGCAGCAGGGCTAGTGGTCCTCCAGCGCGAGCGCAGGCGCGACGCGTGAGGCCAGCCAGCCGGGGGTCGCCACGATCGCCAGCGCCAGCACCAGCACGAACGCGAAGATCTCAAACGGACGCGCGCTCGTAGCGAGACGCGCCAGCGGGAAGCCCGTGACGCGCTGCAGGTAGCCGTCGAGCACCAGCTGGCCATACACGCCGGTGGCCGCGCCCGTCACACAGCCGGCGCCGAGCATCAACATCGCTTCGAGCAGCAGGATCCGTCGCAGACGAGCGGGCTTGACGCCAAGCAGCCGCAGGCCCGCCAGCGCGGGACGCCGCTGCCAGACGCTCGAGGCGAGCGCAGCGGCCATCGCCGCGACCGCCGCCAGCAGCAGCAGCGTCGCGATCTCCCCCAGCTGGCCGAGCCCTTCGCCTGCGAGGGCGTCGATCCTCGCGGCGCGCACCGACGCCAGCGACACTTCCAGGCCGCTGGCGCGGCCGAGCGCGCGCTGGATCGCCTCGCGCGCGGAGGCGGCGTGCACCCCGGGCAGCAGGTTGACGCCGAGCGCCGTGGGCGCCGAGCTCTGCCAGTCACGCGCGTAGTCGGCGGCGGCGATGAACAGCACACCCGGCGGCCAGGCGAGGTTCGTCGTGGTCGCCGCGATCCGAAAACCGCGCTCCCCGGTCGGGGTCTGCAGCGTCAGGCTCCCCCCCACGCCCGTGTGGTGTTCGGCCGCGATCTGCTCAGAGACCGCGACCCAGCCGCCCCGCGCGAGCAGGCGGTCGGCCTGGCGCGGCGATCCGGAGACGATCTGCGTCCTCAGCACTTCGCGGCTGGCGCCCGGCGGGCGGGCGATCACCCACACGCGGCGATCGCCGAGCTGCATGAAGCCGCCCTGGAAGGCGCGGACGCTCGCGACGCCCGGCACGCGGGCGATCGCAGCGGCGTCGCCAGCGGGTGAGAACCCGTCGGCCGCCTGGTTATCGCCCGGGTTCGACACCCAGATATCCGCGTCGGCGACGTAGCTCGAGGCGAACGCGTGGATTCCGCGCAGCAGATCATCGCGTGAGCCCCCCAGCGCGACGCTGCCGAACAGCGCGACCGCGCCCGTCGCCGCGAGCGCGAGCGAGCGCAGCGTCGTCGCCTGCAGCGAGGCGAGCGCGACCGGCAGCGAGGTGAGACGCTCCCGCCGCGCGCTGATCCAGCGCGCGGCGGACAGCGCCGCCGCGAACGCCAGCGGCACCGCGAGCACCGTCGCGATCGCGAGCATCGCCCCCGCGAGGATCGCGGCCGAGGGCGCCAGCAGAAACACCACGCTCGCCGCGAGCAGCACGGTGAGGGCAGCGGCAAACAGCGCCCACTGCGTGTGCCTGCCGAGCGCGTTCCCCGGGTCGCCCTGATCGCGATAGACGGCGTCGCGCGCACGGCCGCGGCGCAGATCGAGCAGCGGCACGGCGGAGGCCAGACACGTCGCCACCAGCCCGCCGAGCCCGGCGAGCGCCAGCGGGCCGACACCGATGACCGTTCCGCTGGAGAGCGTGAACGCCTCGGCCAGATACCCGGTCGGCTGGTGGAACGCCCACACCGACAGCGCGCAGCCGGCGGCGAGCCCGACTGCGCTCGCGGCGAGACCCAGGCACAAGGCCTGGAACAGGACTATCTGGATGACCGCGCTGCGCCGCGTGCCCGCGAGACGCAGGTCGGCCGTCGCCTGGCGGCGCTCGGGGACCGTCAGCAGCATCGCGTTGAACGCCAGCAGGAACCCCAGCAGCGCGCCGATCGCCGCGAACAGCTGGCTGGCGAGGTCGCTCGGGCGCAGCGCCTGATCGAGCAGCGCGACGTCCTCGTCCGCCGGCGCGACCGCCAGGCGCCCTGCCGCGAGCGTCTCCAGGTCGCGGCGGACCGCCGGCTCGCGGCCGGGCTCGGTCTGCACCAGGATCCGGGTGATGCGTCGCGGCAAGCCCGCGAGGCGCTGCAGGGTCGCGAGCGGCATGACCGCGACCAGGGCGCCCGAGACGGCGCCGGCGGCTTCGGAGCCGAGCACCGCGGAGACCCGCAGCGGGATCGAGCGCCCGCGCAGCTGCAGCGTCACCAAGCCCGCCTGCGAGCTCGAGGCGCTGATGCCCAGCGCATCGGCGCTCGCCTTGCTGAGACCGATCGCGCCAGGGCTGAGTGTGTTCAGGGGAATCGTGCGGGCCAGGCCGTCGAGGATCGCGAGCGCGCTGTCGGTGCCGGCGACATCCACGGTCACACGCCGCCCGTCGGGCGCGAGCACAGTCGCGGTCTGCTCCAGCAGCGGCGCGGCCTGCTTGACCCCGGGAATCGCTTCGACCCTTGCGAGCATGCGTTCGTCAAAGCCTTCGCCGTCCTGTGAGCGCAGCTGCAGGTTCGCCTGCCCCACGACCGCCCGCACCACTTGGCCTGTGGAACCGGCGATGCTGCCCTCGGCGACGGTGGCGGCGAGCACCAGCGCGACCGCGACCGCGATGCCGACACCGGCCAGCAGCTCGGAGACGGCGTGCGCGCGCAGACGTCTGCGATAGATGTAGAGCAGCGCATACGGGCGCAGCATGCGCGTGCGCGGAGGGCGTGGACGCGCCACGTCGCGCTCAGAGCTTTCCATCGCGCAACGAGTAGGCACGGTCCGTCAGGCGCGCAGCCTCGAGGTCGTGCGTGACGAGCACCACGGCGGCGCCCTGCTCGTGCGCGAGCGCGGCCAGCAGCTGGATCGTCTCGATGCTGCGCGCGCTGTCGAGGTTCCCGGTCGGCTCGTCGGCGAGGATCAGGCGCGGGCCGCCCGCGAGCGCCCGCGCGATCGCGACACGCTGACGCTCGCCGCCGGACAGCTGCTCCGGCGTATGCTCGAGGCGATCGCCCAGCCCGAGGCGCCTCAGCCACGGGAGCGCGTGCTGCTTGGCTTCGCGCATTCCCATCCCGCCCATCAGCAGCTTCAACGCGGCGTTCTCGAGCGTCGAGACCCTCGGCATCAAGCGGTAGCTCTGGTAGATGAAGCCGATGTCGTGCATCAGGTAGTCCGAGAGCTCGTCCTCGGAGAGCCCGGGGATGTCGCGTTCGGCGAAGCGGATCGTGCCCCGCTCGGGACGCAGCAGCCCCGCGATCAGCAGCAGCAGCGTCGTCTTGCCCGATCCAGACGGTCCCTGCACGGCCACGATCTCGCCGGCGGCGACCCGCAGGCTGACCCCGTCGACGGCGCTCACCTCCTCGCCCGCCCCGCGGTAGTGCTTGACGACGCCTTTGAGCTCGAGCATGCTCACACGCCGGCACGCCCGCCGCCAGCGCGGCGCAGCGCCACGACGGGCGCGAGCTCCTGCAAAGCCGGACCGCGCAGCTCGCCTTCGCCGAGCGTCAGCGTCTGGTCGGCGCCGGCGAGCGCCGTCGCGTCGCCGCTGCTGGCGAGCACCGCGATACCGCCGTGCGCGAGCGAGCGCAGCAGCGCAAGGACGCCGTCGCGCTCGAGCAGATCGACCCCCTGAATCGGGTCATCGACGACCACCAGGCGCGGGTCGTGCACGAGCACGCGGGCGAGCGACAGCAGGACCCTCTCCGCCGTGTTGAGCGCCGACAGTCTCAGCGTCGCGCAAGCGGTGATGCCGACGCGCTCAAGCGCCTCGTGCGTACGCCCGCGAGCCCGCGCGGGAGCAACGCCAGCGGCGAGCAGAGGCATCATCACGACCTCGAGCGCGAGCTGTGAGCCGCCCTGCACGAGCTTCTGGCAGTAGCCGATCCCGGCGCCGAGCAGCTCGTCACCGCGGCTGGCCAGGTCGCGCCCGTCGAAGCGCACGACGCCGCCATCGGGCGCCTCGATGCCGGCCGCGATCCGCAACAGCGTCGAGCGCCCGCAGCCGCGTACGCCCCAGAGAACCGCCAGCTCGCCAGCGTCGAGCTGCAGCGAGACCTCGCGCAGGACGATCCGCTCGAGCTGGCCGTCGTCGTAGCGCTTGCGCACCCGCTCCAGCTCGAGCAGGCTCATCGGCGGCGCGCCCCGGGATCGACGAGCGCGTTCAGCTCGCGGCGCACGTACCCCACCCAGGCGAGCTTCGCGCCGAGCGCCAAGCGGCTCTCCTCCGCGGCGAGCCGCGCGGCGAGCTCGACCGCGTTGGCGGCGCGCTCGTCGTCTCGCGGCTTGATCGGGGTGCTCTGCGCCGCGGCGAGACACGCCTGCTCGTAGCGGTCGAGGATCTCAAGCGCCGCCTGCGGGTCGCGCACGAACCGCGCGAGCGCCAGCACGAACAGCCGCTGACGACGCAGGCCCTCGTCGACCTGCCCCACCAGCCACTGCCCGTAGCCCTCGAGGCCCGTCGCGGTCGCCCGGTAGTGCGGCTTGGGCTGGCGGCCAACCCGCGTTCCGGGGAGCTCTTCGATCAGCGCGCGGTCCCGCAGCGTCGCCAGCGCCGTGTATGCGTGCGAGACGCTGCTGAGCGTCAGCACGCCTTCGTAGGTGCGTTCGAAGCGGCGCGCCAGCTCGTAGGCGTAGCTCGGACGCTCGATCACCAGACCGAGCAGCGCCCAGTTGACCGGTGACTGCATGGGAGCCGCGCGCGCGTCTCTCTCCGCCCTCATGACCGCAGGATTGTAAACGAAAGCGTGGAGTCAAGACTGTCGTCGCCCTGCGCGAGACGAGCACCCAGCCCGCGCCCGCGAACTGGCCGACCAAGGGTTCGCGTAGGCATCGAGCTATCCAGCGCAGGGATCGACGGTGGGTCGATACGTGGACTAGGGCTAGCTAAGTCGTGCTACGATTGGCAGCATGGCCCGCGTGGGAATGCACGACGCCAAGACTCATCTCTCCAGGCTGGTGGAGCGCGCCGAAGCTGGCGAGGATGTGATTATCCAGCGCAACGGCAAGCCGGTGGTGCGCCTGGTGCCTGTTGTCGAGGAGCCGCGCTCGCTGGCGTCTGTACGCGGCGCCTGGCGCGGCCGCGTGCACATGGCCGACGACTTCGACGAGCTACCCGAGGACATCGCCGAGGCCTTCGGCGCTCGATGAGGCTCTTGGCCGATACCCACGCAGCACTCTGGCTGCTCGGGGAAGACAAACGACTGAGCCCGCGCGCCGACGAACTGCTCACCGACGTCGCCAACGAGATCTTGCTCAGTGCGGCAGTTGTGTGGGAGGTCGCGATCAAGCGGTCACTCGGAAAGCTCGACGCGCCCGACGGGTTCGCGAGGCAGCTATTGGATGGCGGAGCGGTTCCGCTGCCCATCAGCATCGACCACGCACGGGCGGTCCGCTCGCTGCCATGGCACCACCGCGACCCGTTCGACCGCATGCTCGTCGCCCAGGCCACGCTCGAGGACGCGGTGCTCGTCTCGAATGACGAAAGACTGCGTCCTTACGGCGTTGAAGTCGCCTGGTAGCTCCCGCACGCGCCACCGGGTCCGGCAGCGATCAAGATGACAGCGCGTGCGAGGTTCGGACGGGGCTCTAACTGCGCCACGACATGTGGCTCGAGCGCCCCGAGGCGGAGGGAAGTCAGCGCCGGGGGGAGGAACTGCCAGCCGTGTCGAGGAGCGGACGCGAGGCCGACGTTGCCGTCGCAGTGCACCACCCCTTGGGGGATATCGATGGTCTCGCCGGCGGATAGCTGGGTTGGTGTGCCTTCCATACGAGACGATCGACGCACGCGACCCGTTCGGGTAGGTCTCTCGCGGCCGCGTCTAACCGAGCCTGAACGACTCGCTGCTGATCCTCTCGTGCCGCCCGATCCCGGCGATCAGCGTGACGGTGTACGTGCCCGATCGCAGTCGGCGCACCGGCAGCAGCCGCAGACTCATGCGACCGCGCGCCAGGCGGGCGGTTCCCGCTGCGTACACGATGCCGTGACGGGAGAGCGTCGCCTGCGCGGCCGACCCCGTGGTCGTGAACTTGACCGCGCCCGACACAAGCTTGGTCGTGCAGCGCTGCTTGCCCTTGACCGTCCTACACGTCACGAGCTCGACCTGGCCGGCGGGGCCCGCCGGACCCTGAGCGCCGGTCGGCCCTGCCGGGCCCTGGGCACCCGCGACGCCGGCCGCGCCTTTTTCGCCCTGCGCGCCTTTTTCGCCCTGCGCGCCGTTCGCCCCCGCCGGCCCTTGTGCACCCGCTTTCAAAAAGACGGCGGTCGCTTCGGTGCTCGCGAACCTCTGGACCCTGCAGGTCGTCGCCGATATCGGCCGACACCCGATCCAACCAGCGAATTCGTAGCCCGCCGCGGCTTTCGCGGCCGTCAGCGTCACTTCGCCTTCGAATTCGTGCGTGCATTCCTCGGTCGAACACGTCATTCCTGCTGGGTTCGAGGTGATTTCGCCCTCGCCTGTGATGAACACGGTGAGCGGGAAGCGAGCCGGCGGGCCCTGGAAGATGAAGACTTCTTTCTTGCCTGCGTCGGACACATAGATGGCGCCGGTCCTTTCGTTGACGGCGATGTTTTCGATTTCGTCTGAGAAGATCCCAGCGCCGAATTCGCCTCCGGTCCTCACCGGGGTCGGCATGGCGAACCCTTCGACCACGCGGCCGTGGATCGCCACGTAACCTATGTCGGTCGCCCGGTCGATCCCATCCGCGAACGCCCCTTCAACTTCAGGGACTTCCGTCACCTTTTCGGCGCTCGTGCCCGTATCGGAGTCCCGCCAGATCTCAGCCCGAGCCGGGCTCGCGAGCACACCGTTCGGGTTTCCGTACACGAAGATGTCGCCCCTGGAATCGACGACGGCGCTCCGCTCGGAGCCTTTCACGGAGAAGCTGGCGATTTCTGTCCCCGCAGGCGAGAACTCGCGGAGCACTTCGGCGCCGGGATCGCTCACGTAGACATCGCCATCCGCATCCGCTGCGACGCCTTCAGGTTCCATGAAGCCCGTGAGCTGGGATTCGTATTTGAATTCGCCCCCGATCAGCTTGAAACGGTCGACGACCGCGTGGCCCCTGTCGACCACGTAGATGGAGCCCGCGGCGGCGCTCGTCGAGTTGTCCACGGCGACGCCGGCCCACTCCCTGTCGAATTCAAAACTCTTGGCGGGCGTTTCGGCGCCTGTCAGCGTCGACGGTGCGCCGCCCGCAGGCGAACCCCCTCTTGCGCCGAACACATTGACGGTGTCGAAGTCTTCGCCGCTCTCGGGGGCCAGCACGTTGCCGGTGGATTCTTCGACCGCCAAGCCCGTCGGGCGTTCGAAGGGCCCGAAGCTGTGGACGTAGGTCGCGGGCGAAGCGAACGCGCTCGGGGTCCCCGACGCCAGCACGGCCAGCGCGGCACACAAAGAGGCGAGCACGGCCAGCACAGAACGAGACGACGCTCTACTCGACACCACGAGACCTCCCCAGAGATGGTCACCCAGATAAACGTCGGCGCGCAGTCTAGCATCTAGCATTCAGACGTGCAGTCGTTCTGGTGAATCTCGTCCTGCGTAACGCCTTGTCGCGTATGGGAGGTCGAGGGAGAAGCTCCCGACGGTCTCGCAGGGAGCTAGCGCTCGGTGTCAACAGCCGCGCCCAGCTCCGCCATGCTCACGCCGAGCGCCTTGGCGAGCTGGCGCACGGTCGGCCATGTCGGCGACGCCTGCGCGAGCTCAATCCTCGAGTAGGTGTTGAGCGAGACACAGGCTGCCTGAGCGGTCGCTTCCTGCGAGAGTCCCCGCGCTTCCCGCAGGCGGCGCAGCACGGCCGCAAGAGCCTTGTCCACCGGCTGATCTGGCGCGGGCATCCCGGCACCCTCCCACGCACCACCACATCCGGTCTACAACGTCTGCATGGATACGTTCCCGTTTCATTGCCAACGTGGTATGTTCGCATGAAAAGTGCCCCCGCGCTGGGTTAGAGCCGGGGGCGTGGCACCGGGCTGGAGATCCCCCAATGACTGACATCGGCGAGTTGCTGGAGACCCTTGTGCAGAGCCTGCTCTATTCGCTGATGACCATCGCCGTCGAGTTCGACGTGCTGGACATGGAGCCAGGGCCATACCGCGTGCAGGTGGACAGGTTCGAGGCGATCCGGGCGGTGCTTGACGCGATCGAGTGGGGAGAGCGGGGCGAGATCGACGTGGAGCCCCACCGCGACGTTCTCCAAAAGGTGCTCTCAGACCGGCTCTCAGCCGAACACTCGCTGATGCAGGAACAAGGCGGCGTGGCAAGCAATCAGCGAGAGCACGCCCACGCCTGCGCGCTCACGATCGAACAGTGGATGGATGCCGCCGGACTTGAGATCCCGCAGGCGGGTGAGCATGATGCGTGACGCAGCGGTTGAGTGCGCCAAGTTCGGCGCGGCACTCCGAGCCGAGCGCGAACGGCAGGGCATGTCGCTCGCCGATCTCAGTACGGCATCCGGCCTGCATAGGACCCACGTCGCCCGGATCGAGCGCGGGGTATGCGAACCGACGTTCAACACGCTTATGAAGCTACGGCGCGGGCTCGGCTCGCTCGCCGAAGTGTTCGCCTTGACCGAAGGCGCTTAGCTCTCGACGATACGCGCCTGCGTAGCGCGCTACTCGGCTGGGGTCTGGGTTTGGCAAGTGACACATCGCCTGTATGCCAACGACACGTGTTTCAGGCGAACTGGGAAGCCGCTGAGGTTCGGGGCCACCGGTTGCTCAGGCGCACGCGCCCGATTGCTGGGAGGAAGCGACCGACCCGGGATGAATAGGCGGCGTATTGCTCGCCATGGATCCCTAACAGGTAGGGGCTCCTCGATGACGCGCGTTTGCAGCTCAAGGGCCACGATCAGGAGGATCGCTCCGGCAATCGTCACGACGTTCGGTGCGAGCAGGGCAGTGCCGATGAAGGCGGGGATCATCGCGGCGTAGAGTCGGATTACGCACGAGCGAGAAGGGGCCCCGGGTAACCAGTTCGGTCCGCTCGGAGGGATCGACGCCGATCCGCCACGCGTCGCCCACCGCAAACTGAGCCAACGATCCCTCTTATGGGCGCGACAGAAATCCGATCAGTAGGGTCGTGTCGTGTCCTCTCATTCTTCTTCGGCTGCAAGCGTCGAGCGCCGCCCGCAACGCGGCACGTTGAGCGAGCCGGCGCTGCGCGTGTGCCGTGCGTTGCTGGCGCTGCTGACGCTCATGGCGATCGGCTATGACGTGGCGGCGGGACCGGGGGTCAGCGACGGCGACTACTTCAGCTATTTCACCGTCATGAGCAACCTCTTCGCGGTGGGGATCCTCCTGCACGGAGCGCTCCGCCCCGCACACGCCCGCTCTCGCACGGTCGAGCTGCTCCGAGGCGCCGCCGTTGTCTACATCCTGACGACCGGGATCGTGTACCTGTTGCTGCTCTCCGGGAAAGCTCCGGCATACCCGTGGGTGAACGCGATCCTGCACTACCTCATGCCTGTCGCGGTGACGCTCGACTGGCTGCTCGACCCGCCGCGCGTGCGCCTCGACCCAGCGCGGACGGTCGTGCTGTGGATGGCCTTCCCGGTGCTGTACATCATGTACACGTTGGCGCGCGGCGCGATCGTGGACTGGTACCCCTACCTCTTCGTGAACCCACACCGCAGCGGCGGCTACCTACTCGTCGCCGGCGACTGCCTGGCGGTCGGACTCGGCATCGCCGCACTCATCGCCACGACGACCTGGGCAGGCAACCGTCGCCGCGACGCGCTGGGCGGCAGCCCGTTGATCGCGGGCACGTAGCTACAGCGAACGATCGTCGCCGCTGCAGCGGGTCGATCTCCGTAACCTGCCCGCGGTCTCAGGACTATCCGGCGTTGCGCGCGCCGCCCTCCGCTGCGGAGAACGCCGGCATGACCTCCCGCGCGAAGCGTCGCAGCTGCTCCCTGCCGCCAAGCACCGTGAGCAGGACATAGCGAGCGCCGGCTTCATGCACTGCCGTAAGCTTGGCGATGATCTCCTCGGGCGTCCCATAGAGCGCGTGCTCCTCGGTGGCGCCGCTCTTGTCGGTGTAGGCGAGCACATGCGAGCCGCCCTTGCGCCCGGGCGAGCGGGACACGCTCACCGTGCGCTGGGTGTACATGGCTTGACGAGCCAGGGCGGCCTCGGCGTCCGCCCGATCTCTCGCCACGTACAGCTGGCGCGCCACCGCGACCCCCATCGGATCGAAAGCTCGACCGTGCGCTTCACGCTCGGCGCGGTAGAGCGCAATGCGCTCGCCGATCTGCTCGGGGGACGCGTACTGGTCGAGCATGAGGTTGAAGCCGCGCTCGGCCGCCTCGCGGATCGATGCAGGGCTCCCGGCAGCCATCCAGAACGGCGGGTGCGGTCGTTGCGCCGGCGGCGGCTCGACCACGATGTCCTCGAAGTGCCAGAAGCGGCCGCGGTGTGAGAAGCGCGAACGCTCAAGCCAACATCGCGTGATGACCTCAACCGCCTCGTCAAAGCGTGCCTGCGCCTCCTCCGGCGGGACCTGAAAGCCGGTGAACTCGCTCTGCCTGTAGCCCTTCCCGATGCCGAAGTCGAGCCGCCCACCGGACACGAGATCCAGCGTTGCCGCCTCCTCCGCCAGCAGGACCGGGTTGTGCCACGGCAGCACGATCACCGCCGAGCCGACGCGCAATCGGGTCGTGCGCATCGCAAGGCAGGTGAGCAGCATCAGCGTGGCGGAGACCTGATTCCAGCCGGTGAAGTGATGCTCGACCAGGAAGCTCGAATGAAAGCCGAGCTCCTCAGCCTCGACGTTGAAGTCGAGATAGTCACGGAAGCCCTGGCGTCTCTGCAGGAAGATCATCGCCGCTGGCCTGCGCCGAGCAGAACAGACCAAACCTCATCGGCCTCCGCGCCTCGTCGCGAGGATCGAGGTTCGGGGCGGGCATCGAGGGAGTTTCTCACGCGCGAACGTCAGCCGCGATGGCCGGCTCCGTGGCGCCAACATCCACGGCGGAGGTCGCTCGCGCTTTCGCGCGAAAGGAGGCGCTCGACAGGCTGCCCGTACGCTTGGGGTTCACGAGAACACCGTGCGTCGCTGGGAGGAGCGCGGCTTGCTGCGCGCCGTGCGATTGCCGAGCGGTGTTCGACGCTTTCGCCCCGATGATGTCGAGGCAGTGCGAGCGCAGATGTTCAGCGGCTTCGCCCCTAGGCTTCGCGACCGGGGCGTGGAAGTCAGCGCTTCGCTCGTTTGCGCCCACCTCCAAACGCGGTGGACAGCCTGCGCGCGGCATCCCTCCGCGGCTTGTAGTGCAGGTAGATCTGCGTCGTGGCGAAGTCCGAGTGGCCCAGCCACTCCTGGAGCTCGCGCGGGTCAGCAGTGCGGATCGCGACGCTGCCGAACGTGTGCCGCAGGTCATGGAAGCGCAGCGGGCGCAGGCCGACCGCGTCGCGGGCCTTGATGAAGCGCCGCCGCAGCGCCGAGCCGTCGAGGTGGCCCCCGGTCTGGCCCACGAACACCAGGTCGTCCGGACCCGTCCAAAGATCCCGCTGCGCGAGGCGTTTGAGCGTCGTGGCGACCTCGTCGATCATCGGTACCGCGCGACCCAGCCCGGACTTCGGCGTGCCGAGCTTGCCAGCGGTGTAGCTCGCCGTGACGCGCAGCGACTGCGCTCGGAAGTCCACGTCGCGCCAGCGAAGCGCCAGCAGCTCCCCCATCCGCAGGCCCGTCATGGCAGCGGTCAGGAACAAAGCTGAGTCCTGATCGTCGGCCGCCGCCCGCACGAGCGCGTGGACCTCCTCCGGCGAGTAGAAGACGATGTCGGTGCGCTTCGGGATCGGCAGCCGCTCGACGTCAGCCACCGGGTTGTGCTGGAGCTTCCACACCTTACGCGCGCGGCGGAAGATGCCGTTAAGGAGCACGATCATCTTCTGCAGGCTGCGTCGCGACAGCTCGCCCTCGCGCAGCATGCCCGCGAGCCAGCTTTCGATGCTCTCTGTATCTATACGCTCGAGCTGCCTCTCGCCGAACGCCGGCAGCAGGTGGGCGTTCACCACAGAGCGGTAGTCCGCCAACGTCGAGGCCTTGCGCCCGCGCTCCTGCTCGACGTAGCGCAGCCACTCCGCCGCCGCGTCCGCGAACGTCGCCCCAGTGCGCACCATCCCCGGCAGCGTCCCGCGCCGCGCCGCGTCGAGCGTGTCCCTCAGCCACGCCTCCGCCGTGCGCTTGGTGAAGTAGCCCTCCGGCGGGCGCCCGCGCTCCGTCCAGGCCGGTCCCAGCCGCTTCTGGACCTGGCGATCATCCGGCAGCCGGTACTTCGCATACCAGACCGGGCCGCGTGTCCGGTCGACGCGAAAAACATGTCCCGATGGTGGTCGAATCGGCGTCTGCATACCATGTTCCCTACCCGCTATTGTAGCAACTTCTCGGGACATATTCGGGACATGCTTACTTTTATATATCACCTTACCGAATAACAAACCCTTGATTTGCAGGCATTTTTAGTGCCCCCGGCCTGATTCGAACAGGCGACCGTCGGATTAGAAGTCCGATGCTCTATCCAGCTGAGCTACGGGGGCAGGCGGACGCCTCCAAAAGCATGCCGACGACGGGCGAGCGCCGCTCACAGGCGTCAATGGATGCCGTTATCGTGGCACGTTCGCAGGACCGATTGGCGCCGAGCCGACCGTTGGCTGGCAGTCGCCGCCACGGTACTTAGGCGCGCTTGAGCAAAAATCTGTAAAAGTTCCCCTATGACCCCAGTGGAGAGCGACGAGGCGGACCTCACGCGCAAGCAGCGCCGCGAGCAGGCGCGCGAGCAGCGCAAGGCGATGGAGGAGGCCGCGGCCGCGAGCGCGGCGCGGCGAACGCGGCTGACACAGCTCGGGATCGTGGTGTCCGTGGTGGTGGTCGCGATCGTCGCGATCCTGATCGCGACCGGTGGCGGCTCCAAAAAAGGGCTGCCGAAAACGGCGCACGAAAAGAACGCGACGGTCAACGAAGTCTCGAGCCTGATCGCCGGCATCCCCCAGAGCGGCAACGTCCTGGGCTCGCCGACGGCGCCGGTGACGCTGCAGTACTTCGGCGACCTCGAGTGCCCGATCTGCCAGAAATTCACGCTCGGCTCGCTGCCGACGGTGATCCCGAAGTGGGTGCGCACGGGCAAGCTGCGGATCGAATACCGCTCGTTGGAGACGGCCACGCGCGAACCGGAAGTGTTCAAGGCCCAGCAGGTCGCGGCCTACGCGGCGGGCAAGCAGAACAAAGCGTGGAACTTCATCGAGACCTTCTACCACGAGCAGGGAGAAGAGGACTCGGGCTACGTGACCGAAAAATACCTCCAGGGCATCGCCAGCCAGGTCCCGGGGCTCAACCTCACGCAGTGGACGAGCAATCGCAGCGACCCGGAACTGGCCAAGGAGGTGACGACCGATGCCGAAGCCGCCGCCAACGCGGGCTTCAACGGCACGCCGTCGTTCCTGATCGGCCGCAGCGGGGGCTCGATGAGCAAGCTCGAATATCAGTCGCCCGAAGATCCGACCTTCATCAACGAAGCCGTCGAAAAGCTTCTCAAGAGCTAGTGCCGCGATGAGCGCGCGAGCCCTGAGAACCACCCTGATCGTGCTCGCGACGATCGGGCTCGGCTGGGCGACGTACCTCACCTACGTGCACTACTCCGGCGCAACGCCGGTCTGCTCGCTGAAAGGCGACCCGTGTGCCGCGGTCCAGAAATCGGTGTACTCGGAGCTGATCGGCATCCCGGTGGCGCTGATCGGCGCGGTCGGCTACCTGCTGATCCTCGGCTCGCTGCTCGCCTCCGACGGCGAGCACGCGCGGTTCGCGACCGCTGCGCTGACCCTCGGCGGCTTCGCGTTCAGCCTCTACCTGACCTACCGCGAGGTTTTCACGCTGCACAAAATCTGCGAGGACTGCGTCGCCAGTGCCGTGATCATGACGATCCTGGTGGGCCTGTCCGTGTGGCGCTTCCTGCGCGGCGATGCCGGTATTGCAGGGCCTCGGTCGGCACTGGCCGCGCCGAGTGCGTCCGCCGAGCCGGCGGCGCCGCTCAGCAGCGCCTCCTGAGTCGCCTCGCGCGACACCTCCACGCGGATCGCCGCTCCCCGGCGCGGGCCTGGGGCTCCCCAGCGCGGGCCTGGGCAAATCGGACCATCGCCGCGGTACTGCGTGTGGTCTATATGTCCAATGATGCCCGGCCGGCCCGAGCAAGCAGGCTCGGAAAGCCGACGTGCTCAGCAAGGATGGGTTCCAAGGCGACGAGCACACAGGTCCACGCGAGCACCGAGCCGGCGCTCGACGGCAAGACGCGCATAGCGCGTCTGTTCGAGATGACCAGCGACCTGCTGGCGACGATCTCGATGGACGGCCGCTTCACGCTGCTGAACCCCGCATGGGAGCAGCTGCTGGGCTGGACGCGCGAGCAGCTGTACGACCGGCCGGTGCGCGAGTTCGTGCATCCAGAGGACCTCGAGCAGACGCTCGGGCCGCTGCTCGCGCCCGGCGGCGAGACGCTGGAGCTGGAGAACATCACGACGCGCTACCAGCACCGCGACGGCTCGTGGCGGTGGCTGCTGTGGAGCGCGCGCCGCGACGGGGACAGCTGGTACGCGGCCGGCAAGGACGTGACCGACCGCGTGTGGCTGGAGCGCCAGGCGCTGCACGACCCGCTCACGAGCCTGCCGAACCGGCTGCTGTTGATGGACCGCGCCCGTCAGGCGCTCGCGCGCCTGCACCGCAGCCAGGGCGTGGTGGCGCTGCTGTTCATCGACCTCGACAAGTTCAAGGCGGTCAACGACAACCTCGGCCACGATGTCGGCGATCGCCTGCTGCTGTCGGTGTCCGAGCGGCTCGCGGAGCTGATGCGCGACAGCGACACGGTCGCGCGCCTGGGCGGCGACGAGTTCGTGATCCTGGCCGAGGAAATCGAGAACGACGGCGAGGCGCTGGCGCTCGCCGAACGCGTGCTCGACGCGCTCGAGCGGCCGTTCCCGCTCGGCTCGGCGGAAGTGGCGATCCTGGCGAGTGTCGGCATCTCGGTCGCCCGCCACCCCGATACCGACCCCGAGGCGATGCTGCGCGAGGCCGACGTGGCGATGTACCGCGCGAAGGGCGGCGGCGGCCGGCGAATGGAGCTGTTCGACGAGCGCCTGCGCCGCGAGCTCGACGAGCACATCGCACTGGAGGACCGCCTGCGCGGCGCGCTGCCACAGCACGAGCTGCTGCTCGCCTACCAGCCGATCCTGCGACTCGCGGGCGGCCAGGCGCTGGGCGTCGAGGCGCTGGTGCGCTGGCGACCGGGCGACAGCGGACGCGCGGCGAACGCGACCATGCTGCCGTCGAAGTTCCTGCCGCCGGCGGAGGACAGCGAGCTGATCGTGCAGATCGGCAACTGGGTGCTCCACGAAGCGTGCGCGCAGGCGGAGATCTGGCGTCGCAACGGCATCACGATCCCGCTGTCGGTGAACATCTCCGCGCGCGAGCTGACCGAGCTCGATCTCGCGGAGCGGGTGCGCGAGGAGCTCGCCTACTGCCGCCTGCCCGGCCGCGCCCTGTGCCTGGAGATCAGCGAGGAGGCGGTGCTGCGAGACCCCGACCGCGCGCGCTCGGCGCTGAAGGACCTGAAGCGCCTGGGCGTGCTGATCGCGCTCGACAAATTCGGCTTCGGCCAGACGTCTCTGGGACTGCCGAGTAACCTGCCGCTCGACCTGGTCAAGCTCGACCGTGCGCTGACGGGCAGCTTCCACGAGGACAAGGAGCGGCGCGCGATGTTCGCGGCGACGATCGCGCTCGCGAAAGAGGCGGGTCTCACCGCGGTGGCGGTCGGGATCGAGACCAACCGCCAGCTCGCGCTCGCGCGCGAGCTCGACTGCGCGGTCGGTCAGGGATTCCTGCTGCACGGACCGGCTTCGCCCGATCGCGTGCGCCTCAAGGGCGCCACCGGGTCGGTAACGTCCGCGCCATGGCGTCCTCTGGTGCGACTCCGCGGCAGCGCCAGCAAGCGCTGAGCGACGACGCGGCGATCGCGCGCGAGAAGCGCGCGGCCGCGCGCGCGGCCGCCGAGCTGATCGAGGACGGCATGCGCGTCGGCCTGGGAACGGGATCGACCGTCGCGTACCTGCTGCCGGCGATCGCCGAGCGTGGCTGCAAGGGGCTGCGCTGCGCGGCCACGTCACCCGCGACCGAGGACGCCGCGCGCGCGCTGGGGCTGACGGTGCAGGCGCTCGATGACATCGGTGAGCTTGACATCGCGATCGACGGCGCCGACCAGATCGACCCGCGCGGATGGTTGATCAAGGGCGGCGGCGGCGCACACACGCGCGAGAAGATCGTGGTCTCATCGGCACGACGCTTCGTGGTGATCGCATCTGCCAACAAGGCGGTCGCGACGCTCGCGCCGCCGGTGCCGCTCGAGCTCGTGCCGTTCGGTGTGCAGCGCACGCTGCTGGCGCTCGACCCGGCAGCGCTGCGCGGCGTCGAGGCTTCCCCGGATGGAGGCCTGATCGCCGACTACCTCGGCGCCGTCGGCGATCCAAGCGAGCTGGCCGCCCGCCTGAGCGCGACGCCGGGGGTCGTCGAGCACGGACTGTTCGAGCCCGAGCTCGTCAGCCTGATCCTGCTCGCCGGCGACGGCGCGATCGAGCGCCGGGCGGGCCGCAAGCCGGAACGCCGCTGCTAGTCCTCCACGCCGAGCGGGCGCAGCTCCTCGCGGTAGGACATCGCATGGCGCACCAGCACGCCGTCCTCGCCGATCGCGTAGGCGCCCATGCGCAGCAGCGGCGGCGAGTACACGTGCAGCGTGACCGCGGGATCGGAGCCGGCGTGGCTGACACGGTGGATGTCCGAGGCCGAGAAGTGGAAGCTGGCACCGGCGCGAAAGACGCCGTTGCGCGTCGGCCCGTCGATCGCGAGTCGCTCCTCGCGCACGGCGCCGCTGACGACGGCCACCGCACCGCAGGAGACGTCGTGGTCGTGGAAGCCGGTGTCGTGCTCGTCCATCCAGCAGATCAGCCACGCGGTCACGTGCTCGTCGCTGAGCAGCTCCTCGTACATGCGTTGCGAGCTGTCGTGCTTGACCAGATGGATCCACAGCTCAGGCCGGTCGGCGAGCTCGGTCACGAACGCCTGCAGCTCAGGGCCGGAGAGGTCGCGCCCTTGCGGGCGCGAGACGCGGGCGAGCTCGCGCGGATCGATCGCCGGCAGGACGGGCAGCGGCGTGCCGGCTGCGTGCAGCGATGGGGCGCTCATCTCGCCACCGCCATCTGCTCGGCGCCGAAGGCACGGCGCGTGCACTCGACGATCGGCTCCCACGCGAGGCCTTCGGGCATGCCCAGCTCGCCGGGCTCGACGACCGGTCGATCGGACCCGTACAGCAGCTGCTGCGCACCCACGAGATCTTCGATCACGCGGATCGCGGCGGGACCGTAGGAGGAGGTCTCGTAGAACACCAGCGGGTCCGGCAGCGACGGGCAGGGGCCGCCGCGCGAGGACAGCCGCTCGGCGTGCAGCGGCGCCAGTCCGGCGAGCATCGAGAAGATCACGCGCAGGCGCGGGTGGCGCGCGCGCCCCGCGGCCAGGAACGCCAGCCACGCCGCCTGCATGCCGGCGACGTATCCGGTCAGCGCCGGCCACCACAGCGGGTCGCCGAGCGAGGTCTCCCCCGCGACCCGCAGCGCGCGGATGCCCGGTCGCGCTCCCGGATGCACGAGCAGCGGCGCGCCGTGGGACTCCAGGCGCGCGAGCACCGGACGCAGGCTCGCGATCGCCTCGACGCTTGCGAGCGCGCCGGCCGGCAGCGACAGACCGACGCAGCCGCGCGCGAGCGCGCGATCCACGTCGTCCGGGTCGGCCCGATCGAGCGCGATCGCCGCCCACACGCCGAACGGCTGCTCGAGCGACAGCGCTCCCTCGAGATAGGCGTCGATCAACTGCAGCGCCTGCTCGCGCGGCAGCCACTCGATCCCCAGCGGGCTCGACAGGCACACGAGCGCGCGATCGAGACCGTCGAGCTCCACGAGGGCGGCGCGATGGGCCGGCGCCTCGCTGGCGAGGTCGATCACGTACGGCCGCTCGCCCGCCAGATACAGGACGGTCAGCCCGTTCTCGTTGCGTACGAACGGAAGCTCGCTGCGTGCTGCGAGCGCCTGCACGAGCGGCTCGGTCCAAAGGTGCTGGTGTACGTCGATCTTCATCAGATTTCCGATCAGGTTTATGCAGATTAGCAGACCTGTCGGCTTTTGGGAGGCGAAGCTGGAGGGCTGCATCGCATCCTGCACGCGCACGTGGAGCGCCGCGCACACGTGCGCGATCAGGTGGTGCTAGGCCGGCTGCTCGACCTGCTGCTCGACCGGCAGCGGCCCCGAGTAGACCTCGAAGAAGCGGGCCATCATGTCCTCGGGAACGGCGAGGTTCGCGTCGTGGTCGGTGCGCAGACAGATGACGCTGGGCCCGTCGTGCGTCTGGGCGCGGCGCAGCGCGGGCTCGAGATCCTCGATGCGCTCGACGTACTCGCCGTGACAGCCGAGACCCTGCGCGACCAGATCCCAGCGGATCTCCCCCTGGGCCGTCCCGAAGGTCTTGCCGTACAGGGCGAGCTCGTTCGGCTCCTCCATCGTCCACGAGCCCTCGGCGAAGACCACCGTCGTGAGCGCGAGCTGTTCGCGGGCTGCGGACTGCATCTCCATGATGTTGAACCCGGCCGCGCCGTCGCCGGTGATGCACACGACCTCTCGATCGGGAGCCCCGAGCTTGGCGCCGATCGCCGAGGGGATGCCCGTGCCGAGCATGCCCAGCTCGAGGATCGAGTGGTAGGAGCGCGGGCGGGTCGGCGGAAGCACCGAGTAAGCCCAGAGCGACGTGTTGCCGCCGTCGACGGTGTAGATCGCCTCGGGGCCGAACACGGCCCCGATCGCGCCGGCGGCGTGCGCGGGATGGATGCCCGGTCCCTGCCACTCGAGGATCGGCGTCGCCTGGGCCATCCTGACCTCGGCGTCGAGCGCCCGGTAGCGCGCGAGGTCGGCGTCTCCACGGGCCGGCAGATCCATCACGCGCAGTCGGGCGGCGATTCCCTCCAGGGCACTGCGGGCATCGGCGACGATGCCGAGACTCAGAGGGCGGGTGACGCCGAGGTTCCGTGGGTCGAGGTCGACCTGGATCAGGCGCTGGGCCGAGGGGTCGCCCCAGTACTCGTCGTAGGGAACGTCGAGGTTCCCCATGCGCGAGCCGACGACGAGCAGCACATCGGCCTCGCGTCGCACCTGATCGCCGGCCGGCCCGAACCCGAAGACGTAGTTCGAATGATCGGACGGCACCGTCGCGCGACCCGCCATGCTCGTCAGCACCGGGCAGCCGAGCAGCGCGACGATCTCGAGCAGCGCATCGTTGGCGCGGGCACGGTCGACGCCGGCCCCCGAGATCACGACCGGCCGCTCGGCCGAGGCGAGCATCCGTGCCGCCTCGCCCAGCTGCACCTCGGATGCCCGCGGCCCGATGCCGCGGTATGCCGCGGGCGCAAGGATCGGCGCGCTCTCCTGATCCCCGGTGGCATAGAGGATCGGGGCGGGCAGCTCGACGTGGACGGGCCCGGGCCGGCCGTTCCACATCTCGCGAAAGGCCATGCGCAGCACCTCGGGGATGCGGCCCCATTCGAACACGGGGCCGCCCCACTTCACCACGGGGCGGAACAGGTCGAGCTGATCCTGGCCCTGGAAGGTCGCGGGCGAGGACGGGTAGACGATGCCCAGCCGGTGCTGTGAGGTGATCACCAGCACGGGCACGCCCTCGTGCAGCGCGGTGAGCACCCCGGGCAGCAGGTTCGCGGAGCCCGGGCCGGGGTTGCCGAGCACCGCGGACGCCTTGCCGGTCGTCTTGTAGAGGCCTTCGGCCATGTGAACGGCCGCCGCCTCGTGGCGAACCGGCACCAGCCGGATGCCGTGCCGCTCGAGCTCGAGCAGCAGCGGGTCCGACTCCGGCGAAGGGAGCCCGAAGAGGAACTCGATGCCCTCGGCCTGCAATGCGCGAGCGAACAGCTCGCCTCCGGTGATCTCGGTCATGAGGGTCTCCCATCCTTCGCGGTTTGCTCGCGGCGGCCTCGCTCGCGCCGCGCGCGCTCGAGCTGCCTGATTCCCTTGCGCTTCAGCGGCTCGTACAGCATCAGCAGCGTCCCGGGGACGGCGCTGCTGAGCTTCGCCAGCAGCCCGCGGCTGAGCGGCAGGTCGATCTCCAGCGGCCGGTCGCGCATCGCGCGGAAGATCGCCTCGCTGACCTGCTCGGCGGTGAGCGGCCGCGGCCCGGAGAAGATCAACCCGACCGCTTCGGCGTCCCGGTTGTCGAGATGCTGGTCGAGCAGCGCGGTGTCGATCAGGTCCGGACAGATGACCGTCACGTACACCCCGCGGGAGCGCAGCTCGACGGCGGCTGCGATCGAGACGCCCCGCAACCCGAACTTCGTCGCCGAGTAGATCGAGGTGCCGGGCGTCGGCGTGACCCCGGCGAGCGAGGCCATGTTGATGATGTGCCCCGAGCCGCGCGCGGCCATGTGCTCGGCCACGATCCGCATCCCGTAGAGCGAGCCCTTGAGATTGATGTCGACGAGGTCGTCGATGTTCCCCAGCGGCTGGTCGATGAACATCGCCGGGCGGTCGATGCCGGCGATGTTGCAGAGGTAGTCAATCGCCCCGAAGCGCGCGAGCGTCTCCGCGACCACGCGCTGCCATGCCTCCACCGAGCGGACGTCGAAGGCCTGCAGCACGAGGCGCTCGTCCGGCGTGAACGCCTCCGCGAGCGCCGCACCGTTGACGTCGGCCAGCACGAGCCGCATCTCGGGGCGTCGCCGCCGCAGCTCGGTGGCGAAGCGCCGGCCGACGCCGCTGGCCGCTCCGGTGATGATCGCGACCTGGTCGTTCATGGTCGATCCCTCCCGTCAGCCGCGCGTGACGATGCGCTCGAAGCCCCGTGCGAGCGGCTGGAACAGCTGCGGGGAGATGCGGTGCAGCAGGTAGGGCACGGTGACCTGGCGTCTGGGCACGGGCACGATCAACCTGTGCTTGGCGATCGCCGAGAGGATCGCGCGCGCGACCTCCTCCGGGGATGCTCCGTGCTTGGCGTAGTAGCTCGATGCGCGCGCTTGGATCTCGGCGACCTCGCCGCGCATGATGCCGGTCGAGATGATCGGCGTGTCGATGATGCCGGGGCAGATCGCGCTGACGTGGATGCCCCGCTTGGAGAGCTCGGCGTTGAGGGACTCGCTGAGGCCGACCACGCCGAACTTCGACGCGCAGTAGGGAGCCATCTTCGCGGTCGGCACGATGCCCGCCATCGACGCCGTGTTCACCACCGACGCCGGGCGGCCCTGCTGCAGCATCCGCGGGATGAACGCCTGCACGCCGTATGCGACGCCAAGCAGGTTGACCCCGATCACGCGCTGCCAGTCCTCGACCGTGGTCGCCTCGATGTTCCCCCCGTGACCGATGCCGGCGTTGTTGTGCAGGACGTCGACGTGGCCGTCCTGCGCGAACACGCTCGCGGCGAGCGCCTCCACAGCGTCGGGATCGGAGACGTCCAGCGCGTGCGCCGCCGCGCTGCCGCCTGCGGCCTCGATCGCGCGGGCGACCTCCTCGGCGGTGTCCGCCCGCAGATCGGCGACGTGGACCTTGGCGCCGTGGCGGGCGAGCAGCAGCGCTGTCGCGCGCCCGATGCCCGAGCCGCCGCCGGTGACGACTGCGACCTTGCCGTGCAGATCGGGTTCGTTGCTCACGATGCTCTCGCTCTCTCCCATCTAGAACACAAATGCGACTCGTGTTACAGTACGGGGGGATGCGACCCATGTCAAGTCGTCGTCGGATGCGGCTGAGACGATGGCAGCGAAGCGCGTGACCAACACGATCCGCCAACGCAGGGAACCCGTGCAGGCCCGCAGCCGCGAGACCGTCGGGCGCATCCTCGAGGCCGCCGCCGAGCTGATCGAAGCGGAGGGCTTGGACGCCGTTACGACGCGGGCGATCGCCGAGCGTGCCGGCGTGTCGGCGCCCTCGCTCTACCGCTTCTTCGCCGACCGCGACGAGATCTTCGACCGGCTGCTGAGCACGCAGCTCGCTGAGCTCGATCGACGCGCCGAGGCCGCCGAGGCCACGTGGGAGATCGCGTCGGCGCGCGACTTCGTCAGCCGCGAGCTCGACCTCCACCTCGCCTATTACGAGAAGCACCCGAGCTTCGTGCGACTCTGGTTCGGCGGGCGAATCTCGCCGACCGTGGTCGCCGAGGTGCACCGGCGAAACCGCACCCTCGCGCTGCGCGCGCGATCGACGCTCGCGGCCGCCGGCCTGGTCGACCCAAGCGTCAGCGAGAGCGCGTTCGTCTTGCTCGTCGAGCTCGGAGACCGCGCTCTCGAGCTCGCGTTCCGCAACCGGCGCCACGCCGACCGTGAGGTGATCGCGCACGGCCGTGATGCGCTCTGCTCATATCTCGAAAGCATCCCCACCCCCTCAGCCTGACGGCGCGGGGAGGGTGTCACGCGGCCACATCATGCCGCGATCGGCTCTAGCAAGCCAAAAACCCCGGCAATCAGGGGTTCGGCCGAAGCGGGGGACCGAGGAGTCGAACCTCGAGTTGCGGTTTGGAGACTGCGGGGTTGAGCCGCTTTAGCCAATAAAAATGGGGAATCGCGGGCCCTAGCGCGGAGGACGGGCTAGTGTGGGTCGATCGGGGCGGCGTGCGACGCTACGAGTGATGGAGCCGGCTCGTGTGACGCTCAGTGGGGACCTGTCTGGCGACTACCTGGTTGAGGAGCTTCGTCCTGATGGACGTGTCGTCTTGCGCCCCGACCTGAGCGTCGAGGCGATGCTCTCCCGCCACCGCGAGCGCGAGCTAACCCCGGAGGAGTTCGATCGGCACTTCGGGGAGCTGCCAACAGACGGCGAGTGCTGAGAGTGCCGGATACCCAGCTATGGCTCGGTATCCGCTCGAACGATTATCGTCGCCGCCTCCTGACTGGTTGCGGGAGACTCGAATGGGCAGGACGATCCGACTGCGACGACAGTACGAAGCCGAGGTCCGCGGTCTCATTGATCTGCGCGCGGACCTGACTGCTGCGGGCCTCGACGTCGAGCAGATCGCAAGGAAGCTTCACAAACGGCGGCGAGCGATCGGGCTTCGCTACAAGCTTCGAACGCCGCTGCGGGGCACCCGCGGACAGCTCGCGATCTATCGCCGCAATCTGCGACTGTATGGGAACGTGTTCGGGCCGTCCGTGAGCTGGCTTCGGCGTCGCGGTCGTACTTGGGACGACGGATGAAAATCAAGGGGATCGGGGCTATGTTTCGGCCGCACTTTGCGGGGGTCTCGGCTATCGGATCGGTCGGGGAGGCTGGTCGCAGGGCGGTAGATCGGCTTCTGTGGCTTGGT
>Ga0187862_10000057_pt1 | contig 114304 bp, 92 predicted proteins | sample June2016WEW_10_1_FD_133003 | JGI IMG/M metagenome (GOLD analysis project Ga0187862, IMG submission 133003) | Peatland microbial communities from SPRUCE experiment site at the Marcell Experimental Forest, Minnesota, USA - June2016WEW_10_150 | ecosystem: Environmental > Terrestrial > Soil >... | reverse complement strand
CGGGACTGCGACAGGGCACGGCGTGGAACGCCCCTGCAGCTCCAAGGCGCCCTTGTCCTGCAGCGCAACGCAGTCGAGGTCTTCCGAGCGCGGGTTGCCCGCGAGGTCCGTCGTCGAGGGCGTGAACCCGAACGGCAGTCCGATCTTGGCCGTGGGCACGCTGTCGATGGCGCTCGAGGACGGGTTCAGGATGTAGTTGGCGAACGGGCTTGCGAACAGCGATTCCGGCGTCGAGCTCGTGTTGCCGTCGCTGCCCGCGGCGCAGGCGATCGCGCCTTCTGTGCCGGTCGCGGACTGGGTCTGGTCGGGCGTGTCGGTGTAGCTGCAGTCGATGGTCGCGCTCTCTCCGCCCGCTCCGACCGTCGCGGTCTGCTTCTCGAGCACGATCGAGCCCGCGATGTTGGCGTTGGCGACGCTGTTGGTTTCACCCGCGATCACTTCCACGCCCGACACGCCGGCCTCGTTCGCTTCGCCCAGGTTGCCGGCGTCGATGGTCGATGCGGCGACCGTGAGCGTCCGTTCCTTGCCCGCGGCCTGGTCGAAGAACAGGGCGTCCTTGCCGCCGAGCACCTCGGAGGAGTCGAGCGTGACGTTGCCGCTGATCGCCTCCAGCGCGCCCGGCGTCGCGGTCGCAGACGCCTGCACGACGCTGCGCTGCACGAACAAGCCGGGGCCGGTGTCATCGCCCTCGTCCACGATCGCCGGGCTTTTGCTCGTTGGGCTGGCGATCAGACGGCTGTTGCGAAGCGTGAGATTCGCGAGCGAAGACTCGAGCGCGGACCCTTCCCACGCGCCGCTGACGTCGAGGCCTTCAAGGGTGTCCGTCCCGCCGAGCTCGACCAATGCCCCCGGTGCGCTGTCTTTGGCGTTCGTCATCGTCAGCCCGACCCCGTTCAAGGACAACGACTCGGGCAGCGCGAATCCCAGGCCGGGTTCTTTTTCGCTGCCATCGGCCACGGACACGCCGGTGAGGGTCGTTGGCGCCCCGGTTGACTCGATTGCGACCCCCGCTGTGTTGCCGACGGTCAGGCTGGTGTCGCTGATCGACAGCGGCGCGTACTCGCTCTCGATTCCAACCGCCTTCGAGCCATTTGCGACGGTTACCGACGCGCCTTCGATCCTCAGCGGCTCGAAGGCGGATCCGATCGCGGCGCCTTCGGAGCCGCTCGCCATCGTCACCCCGCCCCCGTCTACGAACAGGGAGCCCACCTCTTCCTGCACGATTCCGTTGACTTTGGCGGGGTCTTGCATGTCGACGGTCACGTTGTCGAGCGTCGTTTCGCTGTTGCTTTCGATCCCGCCGTGCGCGTCTCCGCTCACGTTGACGATGCTCAGGTTCGAGATGGTCACAGCGCCTCCCGGAACCTTGATGTTCGCAGTCGTTTCGATTGCGCTGCTCGGCGGCTCGAGCTCGGTCCCGCCGGCGCCGCTGCCGGCGCCATTGATCGTTATGCCGTCGTCGGCGGGCTTTTCGAGCTTCACCGTTTCCGGATAGATACCGGCCGCGAGCTCGACCGTCGCGTTGCCCGCCGTCCCTTCAGAATCACTGACGGCTTTGGTGATCGTTTTGCAGGGCGCTGCAGGATTGGTGCAGGCGTTTGCGTCGCTGCCGCTCGGGCTCACGTAGAAGGTCGCGGCCGATGCCGCAGCCGTGCCGGCCGCCATCAGCGACGCGACGAGCCCGCCGATGCAAACAAATCCTCGCGTCCTGGTCATCGCGCCCCCCGTGTCGTGGTGTCCCGGGCGTGAGCACCTCGTTTGAGCAAGCATGCCGAGGTGGCCCACTGACCGCTAACGGTAGATCAGAGCGCGGCGGTAGCGGCGACGCCTGTTTTGACGTCCCCTACTTGACCTTGAAGCTCTTGCTGGTGGGGGGCCGCTTGCCCAGTCCGTTCAGGCCGCCGCAGCGATCATCCCCGCGCCGACGGTCCCGTTGCTGGACTCGTCGATCAGGATGAAGCTGCCGGTGCGGCGATTGCTGGTGTACGGGTCGAACACGAGCGGCGCGCTCGTGCGCAGGCGCACGCGGCCGATGTCGTTGAGCCCTAGCTCCTGCGGCGCTGCCATGCGCTCGAGCGTGTGCACGTCCACGAGGTCGTCGATCGCGTCGATGACCGCCGTGGCGCTGCGCGAGGTCTGCTTGATCACGTAGCGAGCGCCAGGCCGCAGCAGTTCGTCGGTCATCCAGCAGATGTCCGCTTCGATCTCGCGCGCGACCGCCGGCGCCTCGTCCGGGTGGCAGATCAGCTCGCCGCGGGAGATGTCGAGCTCGTCCTCCAGGCGCAGCGTCAGCGACATCGGCGCCATCGCCTCCTCGAGCTCGCCGTCGAAGGTGTCGATCGCCGCGATCCGCGTGCGCCCGCCGCCGGGCAGCACGGCGACCTCGTCGCCGCGGCGCAGCGCGCCGCTGGCCAGCTGGCCCGAGTAGCCGCGGTAGTCAGCAGCGATGCCTGCGCCCGGGCGGATCACCCACTGCACGGGGAAGCGAGCCGGCTTGTCGTCCGGATGGTCGTAGGCGACCTCCACCTGCTCGAGATGCTCGAGCAGCACCGGGCCGTCGTACCAGGGCATCAGGGTTGAGCGCTCGACCACGTTGTCGCCGTTGAGCGCCGACATCGGGATGTAGGACGTCGCCGTGCGTCGCGGGTTCTTGCCGCCGCGCAGCTTGCGCGCGAACGCCTCGAACTCCTCCACCAGCTCCTCGTAGCGCGCCGGGGAGTAGTCCACCAGGTCCATCTTGTTGATCGCCACCACCATCTCTGGAATCCCCAGCAGCGCGCTGATGAACGCGTGGCGCTTGGACTGCTCGAGCACGCCCCTGCGCGCGTCGATCAGCACCACCGCCACATCCGCCGTGGAGGCGCCCGTGACCATGTTGCGCGTGTACTGGCGGTGGCCGGGGCAGTCGGCGATGATGAAGCGGCGCGTGGCGGTCGCGAAGTAGCGGTAGGCCACGTCGATCGTGATGCCCTGCTCGCGCTCCGCGCGCAGCCCGTCGGTCAGCAGCGCCAGGTCCAGCGTGCCCTCGCCGCCGCGGCGCTCTGACGCCTGCGCCACGTGTGCCAGCTGATCCTCGAACACCTGCTTGGAGTCGAACAAGAGGCGCCCGATCAGCGTGCTCTTGCCGTCGTCGACCGAGCCCGCTGTGGTGAAGCGCAGCAGGTCGAGGGTCACTAGAAGTAGCCGGCCTTCTTGCGATCCTCCATGGCGGCCTCGGAGACGCGGTCATCAGCGCGCGTCTCGCCGCGCTCGGTGATGCGCGTGGCGGCGATCTCGAGCACGACTTCCTCGAGCGTGCTCGCCAGCGAGCGCACGCCGCCCGTGCAGCTCATGTCGCCGACGGTGCGGTAGCGCACGGTTTCGGTGAACACCTCCTCGCCGTCGATCAGCTCGGTGCCCTCACGCCACGCGTACAGCATGTCGTCGCGCTCGAACACCTCGCGCTCGTGCGCGAAGTAGATCGACGGCACCTCGAGCTGCTCCTGGTCGATGTACTCCCACACGTCCAGCTCGGTCCAGTTCGACAGCGGGAACACGCGCACGTGCTCACCCTTTTTGATGCGCCCGTTGTACAGGTTCCACAGCTCCGGGCGCTGGTTCTTGGGGTCCCACTGGCCGAAGTCGTCGCGGAAGGAGAACACGCGCTCCTTCGCCCGCGCGCGCTCCTCGTCGCGGCGCGCACCGCCGAAGGCGGCGTCGAAGCCGTGCTCGGCGATCGCGTCAAGCAGCGTCACAGTCTGCAGCTTGTTGCGCGACGCCCGCGGTCCCGTCTCCTCGACGACGCGGCCCTTGTCGATCGAGTCCTGCACGCTCGCCACGATCAGGCGCTCGCCCAGTTCGGCGACGCGGCGGTCGCGGTACTCGATCACCTCGGGGAAGTTGTGCTCGGTGTCGACGTGCATCAGCGGGAACGGGAACGGCGCCGGGCGAAAGGCCTTCTCGGCCAGCCGCAGCAGCACGATCGAGTCCTTGCCGCCGCTGAACAGCAGCACCGGTTTCTCGAATTCGGCGGCGACCTCGCGCATCACGTGGATCGCCTCGGACTCCAGCGCGCGCAGGTGGCTCAGCTGGGGGCGGGCCGCGACGTTCATGACGAGCGCTCCGGGCTCACGGCTCGACGACCTCGACGTGCAACCCGCACTCTTCCTTCGCCGTCCCTGCCCAGCGGCCCTCGCGTCCGGCGCCCGGCTGGGTGCACGGCGCGCAGCCGATCGACTCGTAGCCCTGGTCGTGCAGGGGGTTGTACGGCAGGTCGCGCTCGTGGATGCGCCGCCACAGGTCCTTGTCGGTCCAGTGCGCCAGCGGGTTGTACTTCCACAGGTTGCGCTTGGCGTCGCGTTCGATCAGCTCGGTGCCGGCTCGCGTCGGCCCCTGCTCGCGGCGGATGCCCGTGATCCAGCCCTCAGCGCCGGCGAGCGAGGCCTCGAGCGCGGCGACCTTGGCGACCGAGCAGCAGTGCTCAGGCCCGCTCCACGGGCTCTCCGGATTGCTCGCGTCCTGCACCTCGATCGCCACGCCGAAGCGCTGCTCGAACGCGCGCCATGTCTCGAGCGTCTCGGGAAACAGCACGCCAGTGTCGATCGTCACGATCCTGACGGCCTCGCCGGGGGCGGTGGGGGTCATCTCTTTATTAAGGCGCAGCAGCTCGTCGAGCAGCACCGACTCCTCCTTCTGGAAGGAGCACAGCAGCACGGCGCGCTCGCCGTGGCGCGCGGCCTCGCGCAGCGTGTGCGTGAGGCTCAGGCTCGGGTCGATTTGGGTGCTCATCGGCTCAATGTGGGTCTCTAGTGGGGGCATCTGATCTGGTCGTCTCGTTTCATGGAGTACTTGAGGTCTATACCGCGCACTCGCCCTCGCCCCGCAGCACTTCGAACGGGACGCTCCTGTTCCAGTCGATGAACTGGTTCATCGTCTCCAGCCCGAAGTCCACGGGCATCGACAGGTCCTTGACCAGCGCCTCGAGCTCGCCCGTGCCGACGCGCTGCGCGAACGCTCCCCACGCCTCGCCGTCGTGGCGGTCGGACTCATAGTGGCGGATCCAGCGCTCGATCGCATCCGGCACCCGCTTGGCCGGCAGGCGCAGTTTCAAGCGCGTGCCGAACGCCACGGGCGCGCCTTCGTAGACGCCGCCCACGTGGGGTATGTACGCGGGGATCGTGTGCTCGCCGACTTTGATCGACGCGCCGTAGAAGCCGATGTCGGCGACGTGGTGCTGGGCGCAGCCATTGGGGCAGCCGCTCATCTTGATGTGGATCTCGCGCGTCAGCGGGTCGGTGATGCCCATCGCCTGCACGCGCTCTTGCACCGCCTGGTTGAGGCCCATCGAGCTCGTGATCCCGAGCTTGCACGAGTCGGTGCCGGGGCACGACACCACGTCGGTGATCTCGCGCGTGCCCGCGTCGGCGAGCCCCAGCTCGCCGAGCGCGCGCCACACGTCGTACACGCTCTCGTGGCGCACCCAGCGCAGCAGCAGGTTCTGCTGCACGGTCGTGCGCGCGTAGCCGCCGGCGTACGAGCGCACGATCTGCGCGAGGCCGCGGAACTGCTCGGGCGTGAGGTCGCCGCGCGTGACCTTGACCTCGACGGTCACGAAGCCGTCCTGCTTCTGCGCGGCGACGTTCGCGGCGCGGAAGCGCTCGAACTCGGAGTCCTCGCCGTTGGGGCTGCCGTAGCTCAGCGGCGGCGCGGGCGCTGACTCGCGCTCGTCATCGAGGAACAGGCGGTGCTCGACCGAGAAGTCGCGTTCGGCGACCCAGTCGCCTTCCAGCTCCTCCTCGACCTGGCGGCGCAGCTCGTCGATGCCGAACTTGTCGACGAACACCTTGATGCGCGCGCGGGCACGGTTGACGCGCAGCCAGTCCTGGCGGTCGAAGATCCTGAACACCGCCTCGGCGATCTTCAGGTAGTCGCCGTTGTCGAGCTCGACGAACTCGTACAGCGCGGGCGCCACGCGCGGCATGATCGACGTGCCGCCGCCGACGAGCATCTGCGCTCCGCGCACCTCGCCACGACCCTCGATCTGCTGCACACGAGCACGGTAGGCGATGTCGTGGATCTCGCTGATCGCGCGGCCCTGCTCTGAGCCGTCGAACGCTGTCTTGATCTTGCGCGGCATCGCCTGGGTGGTCGGATGGCGCACGAAGTAGCGCACATACGCGCCCACGTAGGGGGTCATGTCGAACAGCTCGTCGGCCGCGACGCCCGCCCACGGATCGCCGGTGACGTTTCTGACGGTGTTGCCGCAGCCCTCGCGGCTGGACAGGCCGGTCTCCGCCAGCTCGCGGATCGCTTTCTCGACCTCCGGCAGCGGAATGTGGTGCATCTGGATGTTCTGGCGGGTGGTGATGTGCCCCTTGTTCAGCGGCACGTACTTCTCGACCACGTCCGCAAACGATTCCAGCTGCTCCGGCGTGATGCCGCCGAACGGCAGCTTCACGCGGATCATCTGCACGTCCGGCTGGCGCTGTCCGTACACGCCCTGCTTGAGGCGGAACTTGATGAACTGATCTTCTGGGGTCTCGCCCTCGAGGAACTTGCCGGCCTCTGTCTTGAAGTCGTCGAACTCCTGCTCGAGGATCGGGATCACGTGCCCAGGGACGTTATGCAGGACCTCGGGGTCCTCGAGCGTGCCGCGCTGGGCGGAGATGGAACCTGGCTCCATGTTGCGAAACCTCCTGATCCGGACGCTCGGCCCGGGCTGCATTTCGACTACATCGGTCAGTGGGGACAGCTATTGGGCTAAAGCCTAGCGGCTTTTAGGTATTTATCCAGAGGCTGGGAACATCCAGGCAACATCCCCGTCGCTCGCGCGCGAGATCCCATCCAGCAGAGCGGCGCGTCGCCAGCCGTCGGTGGCGCCAGCAGCCGGAACCGGCGGCGGGGCGGTTGCGCGCATGAACCGCTCCAGCGCCGCCACGATCGCGGCCGCCTCCTCGGGTGAGGCGGCCGGCGCGATCAGCTCCAGTCGTGGGCGGCGGTCGGCCATCCAGACATTCTGACGGGTGGCGGGCGGGGGAGACACCGTGATGGTGAGGCGAGCCGGGCAGAGTGTTCGGAACACCGATACAATCCGCCGCGCGATGCAATCGCCGACGGCGCAATCGCCGATCCCGCGGGTGTCGATCCCGGACCACGTCTTCGCCCGGCTGCGCGAGGCGATCCTCTCCGGGCACTACCGGCCGGGCGAGCGGCTGCCGCCGCAGCGGGCGCTGGCGGCCGATCTCGGCGTGAACATGGCCTCCGTCCGCGCGGCGCTGGCGCGACTCGAGCAGCTGCGCCTCGTGGAGGTCCGCCACGGCGACGCGACCCGCGTGCTGGACTGGCGGCGCTCGGGCGGGCTCGAGGCGCTCGTGTTGCACGGCGATGTCGAGGGGTCGGTCGTCCGCGACCTGTTCGAGGCCCGCCGGCTGCTGCTCGGCGAGGCTGCACGGCTGGCCGCGACGCGGCGATCGCAGGAGCAGGCGGCGTCGCTGCTCGAGCTGGCCGACGCTGTGGCGCTGGCCGGCGAGGACGGGGCTGCGCTGCTCGCCGACTGGGCGTTCATGGTCGCGCTCGTCGAAGCGGCGGGCAACCTCGTCTTCCAGCTGATCATGAACTCCGTGCGCGAGCTCTACCTGCCGCACGCCGACGCGTTCGCCGCGCTGGTCGCGAATAGAGCCGAGCTGGCCCCGCTGTACGCGCGCACCGCCGCGGCCGTGGGCGCCGGCGACGGCGAGGCCGCGGCGGCGGCGATCGAAGCGCTGGCAGCCGCGCAGGGAGCGGGGATGCTCTGATGAGCGCGGGAGCGGGCGTCGAGCGCTTTCTCGCCGCTGCGCCGTGGCCACAGCGGCTTGGCCTGCGCGTGCTGCTGGCGCTCGTGCGGCGCCCGCGCGGCGCTGCGCTGCTGTCGCGCGCGCCGCTCGCCGAGCAGGCAGCATGGTCGGTGCTTGCGCTCGGCCGCTACGACGATCCGCAGCTCGGCCGCGCGCTCGGCTGGGATGCGGCGGCCGTGGCCGCGCGCGGACTCGCTCTGCGCCGCGCCGAGGGGCGGCCGTGATGGACATGCTCGACGCTGACGTCTGCGTTGTGGGGGCCGGCGCCGGTGGAGCCGTGGTGGCGGCCGAGCTGGCCGAGGGCGGCGCGCGGGTGGTCGTGCTCGAGCAGGGCCCGCGGCACGATCCCGACGGCTTCACCGCGCGCCCGCCAGAGATGCTCGCGCGCCTCTACCGCGACGCCTGCCAGACGGCAACGGTGGGAGCGCCGCCGATCCTGCTGCCGCTCGGTCGCGGGTTGGGCGGCACCACCCTGGTCAACTCCGGCACGTGCTTCCGGACCCCGCCGCACGTGCTCGAGCGCTGGGCCGCCGAGTTCGGGCTGGAGCTCGACGTGGCAACGCTGCGGCCGTGCTTCGAGCGCGTCGAGCAGGCGCTGTCGGTGACCGAGGTCACACCGGAGCTGGCCGGCGCCAACGCGGCGGTCGCGCTGCGCGGAGCCGAGCGGCTGGGCTGGTCGCACGGATACCTGCGGCGCAACGCGCGCGGCTGCGTCGGCTCGGGAGTGTGCGTGTTCGGCTGCCCCACCTCTGCCAAGCAGCACACGGGCATTACCTACATCCCCCGTGCTGGCGCCGCGGGCGCGCGCATCGTCACGGGCGCCGACGTGCAGGAGATCCTCGTCGAGGGCGGCCGCGCCCGTGGTGTGAGCGCGCGGCTCGCCGACGGACACCGCCTGGACGTGCGCGCCCCCGAGGTGGTGGTCGCCTGCGGCACCATCCACACGCCGCTGCTGCTGGCGCGCAGCGGGCTGGAGGACCCGTCGGGTCAGCGCGGGCGCAACCTCGCCCTGCATCCCGCGACTTCCGCGTTCGCGCTCATGGACGAGGAGGTCGACATGGCGCGCGGCGTGCCGCAGAGCGCGTATGTCGACGAGTTCGCCTCCGAGGGCTTCATGTTCGAGGGTGCCGCCGGGCCGCCCGCGTATGCGGCGATGGTGCTCCCGCTGACCGGCGCCCGCCATACGCGGGCGATGGCCGACTATCGCCGCCTCGCCCAGTTCGGGCTGATGGTCAGCGACGAGTCGCGCGGCCGCGTCCGGGCCGTCGCTGGGCGGCCGCTGATCCGCTATGACCTCGGCGCACGGGACCTGCACAAGTTCCGCGCCGGTCTTGCGCGCATGGAGGAGCTGTTCCTCGCTGCGGGCGCGCGCGAGGTGTACCTGCCGTTGGCGCGTGGCGTGCGGCCGGAGCACGCGCGCGTGCGGGATCTCAAGCTGATGGCCTTCCATCCGCTCGGCACGGCCAGGGCCGATGCGCGTGCGACGCACGGGGTGACCGACGGCGATCTCGCGCTCCATGTGGCCGCCGGCGTGCACGTCGCCGACGGCTCGGTGGTGCCGAGCGCGCTCGGTGTGAACCCGCAGCTGACGATCATGGCGCTCGCCACGCGGCTCGCCTTCCACCTGCTCGGGCGCGCCGTGCCCGAGCGCCAACCCGACCTAGAGGAGAGCGCGTGTCCTTCCTGATCGACCCGCCGTGGCTGTATGCGACGGGCCGTCTCTACGGCCGCGTGATGCCCGAGCGCACGCCCATGGCGCGCGCCGTGCACACCGCGACCGCCGGCGTGTTCCTGGCGACGAGCGTGTCGCTGTACCTCAACCGTCCGTGGACGCGGCCGATCTGGGAGCGCTGCCGTGCTGAGGACGGGCGCGACTGGATGCTCAACTCGGGCGTCTTTCGCTTCGATCGGCGGCGCGCCGGCTGGCGCACGCATGTCGTCTCGGCGCTGCTGTTCGCCAGCTACCCGTGGTGGCTGTGGTTGGGCGAACGGGCTGCGCGCAGGGAGTAGGAAGAGGCGCTCGGCGTCAGCGTCGCAGGATCTCGCCGGCGAAGTCCACCAGGCTGGTCGCCTGGCGCAGCGCGGCCTTGAGATCCCCGCCGCCGACGTCGAACAGCCCGTAGTGTGCCTCGTCCTTGAGATTCAGGAGGCGGCCCAAGGTGTTGGCTGCGGGCTTTCCGCCGGGCGCAACCTGCTCCAGCAGCGACGCTGCTTGGCGATGATCCTGCGCGCGCGAGCGCCGGCCGAGCGCCTTGCAGCACGCCGCGTCCGACGCGGCGATCCCAGCCAGCACGGCCAACGCCGCCGCCGGACTGGCGTACTCGACGTCGTCGCCTTCCTCGGCGACGAGCTCCGCGACCTCGAGGAACTTCCGCGCGTGACGCAGACGGGTGGCGGCGTCCGCATTGGAGCAAGGCTGTGTTCGTCCGGAGCCGGCTGGGCTCATGCTGCTGCCAGCAGCGTGGGGATGTCCGACCCGCTCAGAACGATCGCATCGGAGCGAAGCTCAGCGAGAATCGGCAGTTCGTCGGCGCTCAGCCGTGCGATCTGCGACTCCGTGCGCTCCACGATGCCGGCATAGTTGCCCGTCCATCGCTGGATCTGATCCGAGAGGCCGTCGATCTGCGCGCGCCACGCGGGCTCGTCCTCATCGACGTCACTCGCTCGTATCACCAATAGGTCGATGTCGCTTCGCGTGTCTCCATCGCCGCGAGCGGCGGAACCGAACAGCGAGACGTGGACAGGAGCGATCTGCCACTCGCCGAACTCTCGTCGAACTCGGCTGAGGAGCTCCTCGCGCATTCCGGCAAGGATGTCGACAGCGGGGGCTGCCAGGTGATCGCGGTTCAGCGCGTACAAGAACGCTCTGTTGAGTTCCACCCGCGTGACGAGGCCGTGCTCTGTGAGCCTGTTGAGTACGTTCAGAACCCCGCTGTGGGAATTCCTGCCGGCTAGGCGCGCGACCTCTCGACCTGTCAGAAGCATGGTCGTTCCAGCGAGCACGCGCAACACCTCGCCATCGAGCGTCGGGCAGACCGCTGTGTATGGGCGTGCCACATCCATAGGGGGACAGTTTACCATCCATATGGATGATATTCCATCCATATGGACGGTATAGCATCCACTGCCTAAAGCGGGATCGCGCTACAACGGGATGTTCCCGTGCTTGCGCTTGGGCCCGGGCTCGCGCTTGCCCTGCAGCGTGCGCAGTGCGACGATCAGCCGCGGCCGCGTCTCGTGGGGCACGATGACGTCGTCGATGTAGCCGCGCTCGGCGGCGGTGTAGGGGTTGGCGAAGCGCGCCTTGTAGTCCTCCATGAGCTTCTTGCGCCGCTCCTCGGGGGTGGGGCTGGCGGCGATGTCGCGCCGGTAGATGATGTTGACGGCGCCCTCGGGACCCATGACGGCGACCTCGGAGGTGGGCCAGGCGAAGTTGAAGTCGGCGCCGAGGTGCTTGGAGGACATGACGTCGTAGGCGCCGCCGTAGGCCTTGCGCGTGATGATCGTGACCTTCGGCACGGTGGCCTCGGCGAATGCGTACAGCAGCTTGGCGCCGTGGCGGATGATGCCGCCCCACTCCTGCGCGGTGCCGGGCAGGAAGCCGGGCACGTCGCAGAACGTCAGCAGCGGAATGTTGAAGGCGTCGCACGTGCGCACGAAGCGCGCGGCCTTCTCGGAGGCGGCGATGTCGAGCACGCCGGCGAGCTGCGCGGGCTGGTTGCCGACGATGCCGACGGTGTAGCCGTCCAGGCGCGAGAAGCCGCAGACGATGTTCTTGGCGAAATGCTCGTGGACCTCGAAGAACTCGCCGTCGTCGACGATCAGCTCGACGACGTGGCGCATGTCATAGGGCTTGTTGGGGTTGTCGGGGACGACGTGGTCGAGCTCTGGGTCCATGCGCTCGGGGTCGTCGGTCGGCTCCACGCGCGGCGTGCTCTGCAGGTTGTTCTGCGGCAGGAAGCTGAGCAGGTAGCGGCAGTCCTCCAGGCACGCGTCCTCGTCCTCGGAGGCGAACTGCGCGACGCCGGACTTGCTGTTGTGCGACATCGCGCCGCCGAGCTCCTCGAAGCCGACCTCCTCGCCGGTGACGGTCTTGATCACGTCGGGGCCGGTGATGAACATGTGCGAGGTCTCCTTGACCATGAAGATGAAGTCGGTGATCGCGGGGGAGTACACGGCGCCGCCGGCGCACGGGCCCATGACGAGGCTGATCTGCGGGATCACGCCGGAGCAGCGCACGTTGCGCAGGAACACGTCGCCGTAGGAGCCGAGCGAGACGACGCCCTCCTGGATGCGCGCGCCGCCGGAGTCGTTGATGCCGATCACCGGGCAGCCGATCTTGGCGGCGAGATCCATGATCTTGCACATCTTCTCGCCCATCACCTCGCCGAGCGAGCCGCCGAAGACGGTGAAGTCCTGGCTGAACACGCACACGGTGCGCCCGTCGATGGTGCCGTGGCCGGTGACCACGGCGTCGCCCCACGGCCGGTTCTTCTGCATGTCGAAGTCGTAGGTGCGGTGGCGCACGAACGTGTCGAGCTCCTGGAAGGAGCCGGGGTCGAGCAGCTTTTCGACGCGCTCACGCGCTGTGTACTTGCCGCGCGCGTGCTGCTTCTCCTCGGCCTCGGGCGCGGAGTGCACCGCGGCGACGCGCAGCTCGTGCAGCTGCGCGAGCTTCTCCTCGTAGGTCTCGGGCGCCTTCTGGCGCGGCGGCTTGCGGTGACCGCTGGAGGCTGCGAGCAGCGCGGCGTCGGTCCGGTCGTGGGGTCTGCTGGACATCGGGCGCGGATCTTATCCGCCGCCGCGCCAGGCCCATACGAGGCCGGTGTGGCCGAGGTCGTGCGCCTCCTGCTGTTCGCTGTAGCCGGCCGCCCGCAGAAGCCGGGCTGCGGCGGCGCGCGGATCGCGCTCGGGGCAGCCGCTGGTGTGCCACTCGAGCACGATCACGTTGGCGTTGAGGCTCGCGAGGCGGGGGTCGGTGAGGATCGACCACTCGCCTCCCTCGATGTCGATCTTGAGCAGGTCGACGTCGTGATCCTGCTCGAACAGATCGACGGTGGGGACCATGATCGTCTCGCCGTCCTGGAGCGAGGCCGCGCCGGGCGCCCGCGCGGCGGTGCCGGCGACGGCGGCGAGCTGGGACTCGGCGAACAGGCCGGCGAGGAACGGCAGCGCGCCGGCCTGGTTGGCGACGGCCACGCCGGCGACGCGCCAGCGGTGCTCGAGCTGATTGGCGAGAACGGCGCGCCTGAGCAGCGGCAGGTTGGCGGGGTCGGGCTCGAAGCTGTGGATCCGCGCGCCGGGCCAGCGGCCGAGCGCGTACAGGCCGAACAGCCCGATGTTGGCGCCGAGATCGAGCATCGTCGGAGCGGCCTTGGCGTCGAGGGCGGCGGCGACGGGCGCCGGCGGCTCGTAGACGCCGGGCCCGTAGCCGGTGTCGAAGACCTCTTTGAAGATGTCGACGTCGCGCGTGCGGTGGCGCAGGTGGACGCGCAGGCCAGAGCCCGTGAGCCGGTGCTCGGCGGCACGCTCGGACACCAGCTGCAGGGCGATGAAGCGCAGCGGCTCGGACACCGCGCGAGAGGCCCTGACGGTGCGCACGAGATGCAGTGCGGGCGGCGACTTGAAGATCGCGCGCAGCGCGGCAGAGCGGTCGATCGCCCTGCTGAGCGCCTTGGCCATCGGGCCCGTCGCCGACTGCTCAGGCGGGCAGCGGCGCGCGTCGTGCGTGCAGCATGCCGCGCTCGTGCAGCAGCTCGGCGAGCTCGACGGCGTTGGTGGCGGCGCCCTTGCGCAGGTTGTCGGCGACGATCCACATGTCCAGCGCGCGCTCGTGGCCGGGGTCGCGCCGGATGCGCCCGACGAACACGCCGTCCTTGCCGGCGACGTCAATCGCGAGCGGGTACAGCGCCGCGCTGGGGTCATCGAGCACGGTCACGCCGGGCGCCGCGGCGAGCAGCTCGCGCGCGCGCTCGGGGGAGAGCTCGCGGCGGGTCTGCACGTTGACGGCCTCGGAGTGGCCGGTGAGCACGGGCACGCGCACGCACGTGGCGGAGATGCGGATCGCGGGGTCGCCGAGGATCTTGCGCGTCTCGTTGATCAGCTTGCGCTCCTCGTCGGTGTGGTCATCGCCGGCGGCGAACGTGCCGGCGTGGGGGAGCGCGTTGAATGCGATCTGGTGGGCGTAGGCGTCGGGCGGCTCGATCTCGCGCTCGTGCAACAGCGCGTGGGACTGGTCGAGCAGCTCGTCGACGGCGCGCTTGCCCGTCCCTGAGACAGCCTGGTAGGTGCTGATCACGAGTCGCTCGATCCCGGCCTCGTCATACAGGGGCTTCAGCGCGACGACCATCTGCATGGTCGAGCAGTTGGGGTTGGCGATGATGCCGTGGTGCTCGTCGAGCGCGTCCGGGTTGACCTCGCTGACGACCAGCGGCACGTCGTCCTGCATGCGCCAGCGCGAGGAGTTGTCGATCACGATCGCGCCCGCGTCGGCGAACTTGGGCGCCCACTCGCCGGATGTGGAGCCGCCGGCGGAGAACAGCGCGAGGTCGAAGCCCTTGATCGAGTCATCGCTGAGGCCCTGCACGATCAGCCCGCCGTCGAGCTCGCGCCCGACCGAGCGCTCGGAGGCGAACGGTACGATCTCGCTGGCGGGGAATCCGCGCTCGCGCAGCAGCGCCAGCATCAGCGTGCCGACCTGGCCGGTGGCGCCGACGACCGCGACTCGGTACCCGTTTCCCATGATCTCAGGGTACCGGGCCTTCGCTAACGTGAGTCGCTTGCGCCAGCAGGTCCCCACGCTGAGCGTCGTGATCCCGTACTACCGCGGCGCGAGCGTGATCGCTGACGCGGTGCGGTCGGTGCTCGAGCAGACGATGCAGCCGAGCGAGATCGTGATCTGCGATGACGGCTCGCCGGATGACCTCGAGGCGGCGCTGGGGCCGCTGCGCTCGGCGGTGAAGATCGTGCGCCAGCGCAACGGCGGCATCGGCGCGGCGATGAACGCCGCCACCGGCGCCTGCAGCGGCGACTTCGTAGTGCAGCTGGACCAGGACGACGCGTTCCTGCCGCGGCGCCTCGAGCTGATCGCGGCAACGGTCGCCGAACGCCCGGACGTGGACATCGTCGCCACCGACGCGCTGATCGAGCGGGGCGAGGAGGTAATCACGACGATGGAGGCGGTCAACCCGTTCCCGCAGTCCGATCAACGCATGGCGATCCTGCACAAATGCGTCTTCCTGTGGCCGGCGGTGCGTCGCTCGCTGCTGCTGTCGGTCGGCGGCTACGACGAGAGCCTGCCGGTGATGCAGGACTGGGACTGCTTTGTGCGGCTGGTGCTGGGCGGCGGCGTCACGGCGTTCATCCACGAGCCGCTGTACCGCTGGCGCATGACGCCCGGCAGCCGCTCCTCGCGCGACCGCGTGGCGAACATCCAGGCACAGGTGCAGATGACGGCCAAGACGCTGGGCGAGGCCTCACTCGACGCCCGCGAGCGCACCGCCGTCGAAGCGCTGCTTGCCGCGCGCAGTCTCACGCTCGCGCGCGAACAGGCGCGCCACGCGGTCGAGACGCACGCCGCCGACGCGCGGCGCCGCTCGCTGCAGCTGGTGACCGGCAAGGGCTTTGACCTCGCCACGCGCGCCAAGGCGAGCATCGCGGTGCTCTCGCCGAGGGCCGCCGATCGCTTCATGGCGCGCCGGCGCGAGCGCGCCGATCCGGGCCTCGGCGCGCTGGCGCAGCGGGGCTTTCACCTGCCGCAGTGAGGGTCCGCAGGCGGGCCAGGCGCGACGCCGCCCCGCGCGTCCGGGGTCGCGCGTGCGTCTCGGGCCTGACTCAGGCGCCGACGTGCAGCGCCATGATCGCGATCGTGACGAGCACGAGCAGGCTGAGCAGCGTGCCGACGCTCGACAGCCGCCGCACGAGCGCGCGGTACTCGTCGCTGAGCTGCGGCTCCTGCTCGCCGGCGGCCCCGCTCTCGCCGGCGCTCCCACCGCTGCCCGCGCCGGCGCCGACCGCGGCCAGGTCGCGCGTGGCCACGAGCTCGGCGCGTTTGCCGGTCGGGATCATCACCGAGCCGACCAGCGCCCCGATCACCACAACCGCCCCAAGCCCCCACTGCACGAAGAAGTCGCTCCAATAGTGGCCCTTGCTGGCGAGGTAGACGCCGGCGAGCACCACCAGCAGCAGGCCCGGATTGACGAGCATGCGCTCGACCGTGTACTCGATGCGGTGCAGCAGCGGCAGGCCGCGCGGGTCGTGGCGTGCGGCCACGGCGAACATGATCGGGTACGCGAACGTCACGCCGAACGCGACGACCACGGCGATGACGTGTACGGCGAGAACGACTTCATATAGGGACGCAGCGGGGTCGGTGAGCATGCCCAGCACCCTAATCGCTACCGGCGGGAATGTCCTTGCCGCTCAGAACGTCGGCGCGTAGGAGCCGAACACGTCCTGCATCGCGCCGCACACCTCGCCGAGCGAGCAGCGGTCCTTGAGCGCCTGACGGATCGCGGGGAGCAGGTTGTCGGTGCCGCCCGCCACGTCGCGCAGCTCGCCAAGGCGGCGCTCAACCAGCGCACCGTCACGGTCGGACTTGAAAGCCCTCAGCCGCTGCAGCTGTTCGCGCTCGGACTCGGGGTCCACGCGCAGCAGGTCGGGGACCTCGACGCTGTCTTCCTCGTAGGCGTTGACGCCGACCACGATGTCCTGGCCGATGCGGTAGCGCTCCTGGTAGCCCCACGCGGACTCGTCGATCTCGCCGGTGATGAACTCGATCGCGTGGACCGAGCCGCCGAGCGCGTCGACCTTCGCGATCAGCTCGTTCGCGCGCGCTTCGATCTCGTCGGTCAGCGACTCGACGAAGTAGGAGCCCGCGAACGGGTCCACGGTGTCGGTCGCGCCCGACTCGTGCGCCAGGATCTGCTGCGTGCGCAACGCGATTTTGGCGGCCCGCTCGGTCGGCAGCGCCAGCGCCTCGTCGAAGCCGTTGGTGTGCAGCGACTGCGTGCCGCCGCACACCGCCGCGAAACCCTGCAGCGCGACGCGCACGATGTTGTTCTCCGGTTGCTGCGCCGTCAGCGTGACGCCGCCGGTCTGCGTGTGAAAGCGCAGCATCGTCGACTTCGGGTTCGTCGCGCCAAAGCGCTCGCGCATGATGTGCGCCCACATGCGCCGCGCGGCGCGGAACTTGGCGACCTCCTGGAAGACGTTGTTGTGACCGTTGAAGAAGAACGCCAGCCGCGGCGCGAAGTCGTCGACCGACAGGCCCGTCTCGATCGCCGCCTGCACGTAGGCGATGCCCGAGGACAGCGTGAACGCGACCTCCTGGACGGCCGAGCAGCCCTTCTCACGGAAGTGATAGCCGGAGATCGAGATCGTGTTCCAGCGCGGCACGCGCTCCTGGCAGTACTGGAACAGGTCGGTCGTCAGGCGCATCGTCGGCTCGGGCGGATAGATGTAGTTGCCGCGCGCGATGTACTCCTTGAGCACGTCGTTCTGCGTGGTGCCGCGCAGCTTCTCCGACGGCACGCCCTGCTCCTCGCCGACCAGCTCGTACAGCAGCAGCAGGCACGCGGCGGGCGCGTTGATCGTCATCGATGTCGACACCTGATCGAGCGGGATGCCGTCGAACGCCGTGCGCATGTCGTCGATCGTGTCGATCGCCACGCCCGTGCGCCCGACCTCGCCCAGGCAGCGCGGGTTGTCGGAGTCCAGACCCAGCTGCGTCGGCAGGTCGAACGCCATCGACAGCCCCGTCGAGCCCTTCGACAGCAGGTAGCGGTAGCGCTCGTTCGACTCCTTCGCCGAGGCGTAGCCCGCGTACTGGCGCATCGTCCAGGTCTGCTTGCGGTACATCGCGCGGTGCACGCCGCGCGCGTACGGGAACTCGCCCGGCTCGCCGAGGTCGAGCTGCTCCGGCAGGTCGGCCTCGGTGTACAGCTCGGAGATCTCGATGCCGGAGTCGGTGAAGCGGCGCGGATCGTCAGGGCCGACGATCGGCGCGACGGTGAGGTGCTCCTCGGTTGAGGCCATGTGGCAGATGATAAGGAAGGCGCGGTGATGGAACTCGCGGCCGGCGCGCAAGCCGCACGCGTGCGGGTGCCCCTGTACGGGTATTCTCCCGGCATGTCCACGTGTCTGGTCACCGGCGGCGCCGGCTTTCTCGGATCGCACCTGTGCGACGAGCTGCTCGCGCGCGGCAACCGCGTGATCTGCGTGGACAACTTCGAGACGGGCTCGCTGGCCAACATCGAGCACATCCGCGACCCCGACAAGTTCATGCATGTGGGCATCGACATCATCGAGCCGTACTTCGTCGAGGAGCCGGTCGACTTCGTCTACCACCTCGCCTCGCCGGCCTCGCCGATCGACTACCTGCGGCTGCCGCTGCACACGCTCAAGGTCGGCTCCTACGGCACCCATCACACGCTGGGACTGGCCAAGGCCAAGCGCGCGCGCTTTCTGATCGCCTCCACCAGCGAGGTCTACGGCGACCCGCTCGAACACCCGCAGTCGGAGAGCTACTGGGGGCACGTCAACCCGATCGGCCCGCGTGGCGTGTACGACGAGGCCAAGCGCTACGCCGAGGCGCTGACGATGGCCTACCACCGCCAGCAGGGCGTGGACACTTCGATCGTTCGCATTTTCAATACCTACGGCAGCCGAATGCGCCCCCACGACGGGCGTGCGATCCCGACGTTCCTGCGCCAAGCGCTCGCCAACCGGCCGATCACCGTGTTCGGCGACGGTAGCCAGACGCGCTCGTTCTGCTACGTCTCGGACCTGATCCGCGGGATCATCGCGCTCGCCGAGTCAGGGCACCATTACCCCGTGAACATCGGCAACCCCGACGAGTTCACGCTGCTGGAACTGGCGGAGATCGTCAAAGAGCTGACCGGCTCCACAGCCGAGATCGTCTATGAGGCGCTGCCCGAAGACGACCCCAAGCAGCGCAAGCCCAACATCACGCTCGCCGGCGAGCTGCTCGGGTGGGCGCCGGAGGTGCAGCTGCGCGAGGGCTTGCAGCGCACGATCGAGCAGTCGGGCGTCGAGCAGCTCATCGGGGGAGCAGGCTGACGCCCAGGCGGCCGCGTAACCGCTCCATCTGCGAGGCTGCGGTGTTGTGAGCAGCGAGATGGGACCACGCGTGTCGGAAACCTCCGCTCCGCCAGCCCCGCCAGGTCCGCGCACGCACACCGCCGCGCCGCCCGCCGCCGGGCGTCCCAGCCCGCGGAAACCCGCCAGCGGACGATCGGCGATGTCGGTGGCCAGACAGCGCATCGAGCGCTCCGATCGCGACATTCGCCGTAAGCGCCCGCCGGCGCTGTCGCTGCTGATGCGCATGTCGACCGTGTGGCGTGTGGCGCGTGTGGTCTCGCTGCTGGCGCTCGACTTCGCCGGCGTGGCGCTCGCGATCCTCACGGCGCTCGTGCTCAAGGAAGCCGTCCACGGGCGGGTGCAGGCGGTGCATTCGCGTGAGACCACCGAACACTTCCTGCCTTTCGCGTACCTGTTGACAGCGCTGCTGTTCGCGCGTTCGGGGCTGTATGCACAGCGCGCGCTGCGCCCCGGCCTCTCGCGGATCGTCGGCTCGCTGTTCCAGGTCGCGTTCGTCGCGCTGATCTTCGCGGTCGTCAGCGGCGAACACTTCTCCAGCTACTACCTGTTCTGGAGCTCGCTCGCGTTCGCGATCTTCTACATCGCCTCCGCGCGCGCCGCGTACGAGCGGATCACCGGGGCGCTGCTGCGAGCGGCCGGCTACCAGCGCCGCACGCTGCTCGTCGGCAGCGGCAAACACATCGTCGACGTCGCGCACGCGCTCGCCGACGTGCCTCACTCGCCGATCGAGGTCGTCGGCTTCCTGTCCTCCAAGCAGCTTCCCGCCAACGGCCTGCGTCCGCTCGGCTCGCTCGAGAGCCTGGAGGACGTGCTCGGCGCCGAGCACGTCGACGAGGTGATCATCGCCGACCCAGAGTTCCCCCAGGACGACGCCGTGGAGCTCGTCGACAAATGCCACCAGCGCGGTGTGCGCGTGCGCCTGGCGCCTTCGACGATGGAGATCCTGATCCATCGCGCCGAGTTCGTCCCCGGCCAGTCGGTGCCGCTGTTCGAACTCGGCCCGCCGGTGTTCGAGGGCATCGACTTCGCGCTGAAGCGCACGTTCGACGTGATCGGCGCGACGCTGCTGCTGGTCCTGCTCAGCCCGCTGCTAGTGGCGCTCACGATCGCCGTGCGCCTGAGCTCGCGCGGGCCGGTGCTGTATCGCTCGATGCGCCGCGGCATCGGCCAGCGTCCGTTCGCGTGCCTGAAGTTCCGCACGATGCACACCGACGCCGAGGAGTCTCAGGCCGAGCTGGAAGAGCTCAACGAGGCCTCGGGCGCGCTGTTCAAGATTCGCGAGGATCCGCGCCTGACGCCGATCGGGCACCTGCTGCGGCGCTTCTCGCTGGACGAGCTGCCGCAGCTGATCAACGTGCTGCGCGGCGAGATGTCGCTGGTGGGGCCGCGGCCGCTGCCCGAACGCGACTACGCGATGCTCGAGGACTGGCACCGCAAGCGTTATCTGGTGCTGCCCGGCCTGACGGGCCTGTGGCAGGTCTCAGGACGCTCGGAGCTCGACTTCGACGACCTCGTGCACCTGGACTTCATCTATCTCGAGAGCTGGTCGCTCGCGCTCGACCTCACGATCCTGCTGAAGACCATCCCCGCCGTGCTGACGCGGCGCGGCGCCTACTGAGGCTCGAGGCCGTCGATTCGCGCTGCCCCCCCGGGGCGGCGACGCAGTTGCATTGCTCGTGGCGCCGCGGTCGGGCGTGATCCCGCGACGGGCGACGCAGCGTGCGCGTACACGCTCCACGTGGCGCGCGCCGCGTCCTCCCAGCTCCACGCCGGCGGCGCAGGCGCTGGCCGCTGCGCGGCCTGCCCGGCCGCGATCAGGCCCTCCATGTCCCCGGGCGCCACGAACGTCGCGCGCTCGCCGAGGACCTCGCGCAGGGCAGGCGCGTCGCACGCAGCCACCGGCGTGCCGCATGCCAGCGCCTCGACCGCTGTCAGGCCGAAGCCCTCGTCAACGGAGGACAGCACGAGCGCGTGCGCGGCGCTGTAGATCGCGGCCAGCTGCTCGTCGGACACCTGCCCCGTGAGGATCACGCCGGGGAGCTCGTGCGCCCACGGTCGCGTGGAGCCGACGAGCACGAGCGGCAGCTTGCGGGCGGCGGCGGCGAGCTTGACGATGTGCTTGCCGGGGTCCGGGTGGCGCAGTCCGCCGACCCACACGAGGAAGCGCTCCGGCAGACCGAAGCGCGCCCTGACCGCGGCGATCGCGTCCGCGGCGCGCGGGTACATGGCGGCGTCGGCGGCCTCGGGGATCACGACGACCTGCTCGCGCGGGACTCGCAGGTGCGCGACCGCGTCGCGCGCGACCGCCTCCGTCGGCACGATCACGCGCGCGGCGCGCTGGACCGCCAGGTGGCGCAGGCGCAGGCGCAGGCCGCCGCGCAGGTGCTCGCTGCGGCGCTTCAGCGCCGCGAGATCGTGGATCGTGACGACCGTCGGGCACGGGCTGTGCAGCATGGCCCCGTCCATCCACGGCGAGTGCAGCACGTCGGCGCCGCGTGAGCGCGCGAGCGCCGACGGTCCGTGCATCTCGACGATCTCATCGCTGGCAGCCGCGGTCTCGCGCAGCGCAGCCAGCAGGCACCGCGAGTAACGCCCGACGCCGTCCGGATCGGACACTGGACGGCTGTCGAACGCGACCTTCATCGAAGGTGGTACGCCTTCATTCGATCCCCCGCATGCTCACGGCGCCTACAGTAATCGCTTTGCGGACGGTTGGGTAGATATGAGAGCCATGCTGCAGCCCCGAACGCACATCTGGCTTCGCGGGGACCACCCTTGCGGTGTGCCGCCGGCTCTACCCTTCGGCTGGCGATGCCCGCCCGCGCCTACCACGAAGCCCTGTGGCAGCGGCTGCCGGAGGGGCTCGAGCCGTCCGACTTCGCCGTGCGCAGCCGCTTCCTGCTGGCGCACGTGCAGGCGGGCGAGCGCGTGCTGGACGTCGGCTGCGGCGAGGGGCGCTTCACGGCCGCGCTTGCCGGCGCTGGCGCGAGCGTGGTCGGCATCGACGTCGCCGAGGAGCCGCTGCGCCGGGCGCGGGCGCGCGACCCCGAGCTCGATCTGCGCGTCGTCGACGGCGAAGGAGCGTGGGATCTTGCCGACGCGTGCTTCGATGTCGTCTGGGCTGGCGAGGTGATCGAGCACGTCGCCGACACCGCCGCCTGGCTGTCGGAGGTGCGCCGCGTGCTGCGCTCTGGCGGACGGCTGCTCGTGAGCACACCAGCCCACGGGCGACTCCGGCTTGCCCGCATGGCGCTGTCGAGGCGCGCCTTCGCGCAGCACTTCGACCCGCTCGGCGATCACCTGCGCTTCTACAGCCGCGAGACGCTCTCGCGGCTGATCGGGGAGTTCGGCTTCGAGCAGATCAACGTACGCGGTGCCGGCGGCCTGCCCGGCGCGCGCGCGCTGCTGCTCGCGCGTGCGACGCGCTCGCGCTTCTGAGCGCCGCGGTGTGTTGCGCTGACGCTCGCAGCGCCGCCGTGCGAGCGGCCGCTTCCCGCGCCGCGGACGCCTCGCGCAGTGCTTCGATGTAGTCGTTCTGGATCCTGATCGCTTCGCGGCGCCCGGCGGCGATCGCTTCGGGGGCGATCGACTCCGGGTTCAGGAAGATCGCAGCCTGCAGCGCGCTGACCGCCGCCGACGCCTCGCCCAGCTCCAGCTCGTAACGCCCCAATGCCAGCCACGGCTGCGGGTTGGAGGGCTGCAGGCGCACCGCTCGTTCGAGCGTCGCGCGCGCGAGCGCCGAGCGATCCGACGCCTGCTGAACGTCGGCGAGCGTGAACAGCGCTTCGACCGACAGCGGGTCGCGCGCGACGGCGCTCTCTGCGGCGGCGCTTGCCGCGCGCAGATCGTGTGCTTCGAGCTGCGTGTATGCCTGCTGGCGTGCTTCTTCGGAGCGCTGTGGCTGCCACTGCGACCACATCGCCAGGAAGGCTGCGACGAGCACTGCCCCTGCTACCCACAGTCGCGTGGAGCTCGGTCGCGGGCGTGCACCAGGAGCGGAGCCGGCCGGTGGGATCAGCTCGCCGCGGCCCGCGAGCCAGCCCGCGCACAGCAGCGCCACGCACGCGTCGCCGGGCACGTACCAGGTCCAGTCGATCAGCGAGTGCGCGCCGAACACGACCACCAGGCAGAGCATGCTGAGCATGCCGATCCGCTCCGGCGTGTAACGCGCGAGCTCGCGCTCTCCCAGGGACCGCCAGCCGGGGCGTACGCCGGAGTGAATCTGCAGCCAGGCACGCCAGCTCGTCCAGTGGCGGTTGAACGGATGCGTCGCGCGTCCGGCGCAGGACATCCAAGTCAGCAGCAGCACCAGCGCGAGCATCAGGCCGACGAGGCCGAGGTCGGCGAGCGTCTGCACGAGGAAGCCGTGCGCGTGGCGCACTTCGAGCGTCTGCGTTTCATAGCGCAGGTGCGCGGTCGCGAAGCCACCCGCGCCGGCACCGAGCGCGGGATGCGCGTCGAACACCTGGAAGGCCTCCTTCCAGTAGCGCGCCCGCACGCTCGCCACGGCCGTCAGACGGCCCGGCGTGTTGGGGGGCGGTTTGGCGTTGGGATTGGTCAGCGCGTCGAACGCGTGCGAGATGCTGCCGGTGAAGCCGCGCTGGCTGTGCGCCAGCGCCCCCGCGAACACGATCGCCAGTATCGCGATCCCCGCCAGCAGGACCACGCCCGCACGCCTGCGGCTCAGCAGCGACGGCGCCCGGCGCGCGGTCACGAAACCGATCGCGATTCCCGCGAGGGCCAGCACCACGAGCATCGCCACGATCAGCGCGCCCAGCTGGTGTCCCGCTGTCGCGCGTTCCGCGAGCGGCACGCCTTCGGAGCTGAGCGCGTGTCGCGAGAAGTCCCACGCCGCGACGAGCGCAGCGCCGAGCGCCCCGGCGATCAGCAGCGCTGCTCCTCGCAGGCGCAGCGGCACGACGCAGAACCACAGCAGCAGGCCGAGCAACAGCGCTGCCAGCGCGCCCCGCGAGTAGGCGAGCACGAGCGTCAGCAGCAGCAGCCCCATCGCCGGGTAGGCGAGCGCTCGCAGCAGCGCGTGCCCTCCACGGCGCGCGCCCAGCCACATGCAGCAGATCACGCCCATCGCCGCGGTCAGGCCGACCGCATTCCAGTAGCCGTAGGGTTCGTTCAGGCGCGCGTACGTGTTCGACGGCGCAAGACCCGGGAACACCTTCGTCAGCAGCGCGTAGCCGCACACCACGACCGCCGCCAGCGTCAGCCCGCCGAGGACTGCGGGCCAGCGTCCCGGCGCGACGCGCACGAGTGCCACGCCCGCGCCGAACACGCCGCTGTAGGCGAGCATCCGCCCGGATTCCTGCCAGCTCACGTCGGGCTGCACCGACCACACGATCGAGATCGCGCTCAGCACCGTGAACGCGAGCAGCAGCCCGACCGGGAACAGTCCATACGCGCGGGTGCCCGGCGGCGCGAGGGTCACGCTGGCGGCGATCACGACGCCCGCCCCGAGCGTGAGCGCCATCTCGGTCGAGATCATCGATTCGAGGTTCAGGCCGCCCTCGGCGTGGAACGTGATCAGGCAGAAGATCGCCGCGATCAGCAGCGTCAGCCACCACAGGGCGTGGCGGCCTCCGAATGTGGGACGCGTGCGCGGCGCGCGGCCGTGCGATCGGGTGCGCACCGGCGCCGCCGGCGGGTACGCACCGCCCGCCGGCGCGAGCTCAGTCGGAGCCGCGGGCGCGGACACGCTTGCGAAGTGCGCTGCCGCATACGGTCAGCAGGCACACGAGTAGGAAGGCGAGGGTCACCAGCAGCGGCGTCGGCAGCGAGCTGAGCGCCGACGCGACTTCGACGTGCACGACACCCGGGTGGATGACGTGCCCGCCCAGGCTGACCGTTTCGGAGTCCGCGTGCTCGGCGTGCGCGATCGACCGCTGCTCGGCCGGCGTCGCGGCGATCGGGACCGGCTTCGCGCCGCTGGCGGCGCCGCCACCGCGCGCCCCGAGCGCGGCTGCGGCCTGCGCTTCACGGATCAGCAACGAGCAGCCGCTGTACTCTTCGGTGTCGGCTCTGACTTCTTTGAGCGCTTCGCGATAGGCGCTCTGGCTGAACCCGCTCAGCGATTCTTCATGGGTGCAGCGCAGGATGATCTTTTCGCCGACGCTCGTCGCGAGCGCCGGCTGGGCGATCGCGAGCAGTACCGCTGCCAGCAGCGCGGTCAGGACGGCCGAGCGAGCTCCGATCGGTCGGCTCTCGAGACGTGCGATTCTCATAGGCTGACTCCGCAACGCTACCAATGCCCGCGGGCGACCCCGAGGCTCGCGAGCGCCCGCGAGAAGCCCTCAGCCCAGGCGTCGTAGTTGAACGCGAGCACGTCCTGTGCGCTCGTCGCGCCCAGGCGCGCGCGCAGTGTCTGGTCCTCGGCCAGCCGCGTGATGGCGCCCGCAAGCGCGTGTGAGTCGCCGGCCGGCACGATCAGCCCGTTTACGCCGTCGCGCACCAGCCCGCCTGCGGCGGCCCCCACGGCGTCGGTTGCGATCACGGCAAGCCCTTGGTTCATGGCCTCGTTGACAACCAACCCCCACGGCTCGCGAAAGGTGCGGGTCGGGACCGACGGCACGACCAGCACATCGCAGGCGGCGTAGACGTCGCGCAACCGCACAGGGTCGAGCGGATCGAGGCAGACGATCGGCGCAGCCGCGCCGAAGTCCGACCCGACGCCGGCGAGCACCAGCGCGGCCGTCGGGGCGCTCAGGCGCGCGGCGCGCCAGGCCGACAACAACACCGGCAGACCCTTGCCGGCGGCCGGTCGCCCCACGAACAGGAACCTCAGCTCGGCCGCGGCCGGCCAGCGCGGGTCGCTCGGTGGCGCGAGCTGCGGCGAGCGCCAGAAGTCGTTGTCGACGGACTGCACGGCCACGTGGACGTTGCGCGCCCCGCGCGCGCTGACGTAGGCGCTCACATGCGGACCGTAGGTGACGACCGCATCGGCCGAGCGGTAGAGGCGGCGCAGCGGCAGGTAGGTGAGGGCGTGTGCCGCGCTGCGTGGGTGCGCCCACAGCGACGCCCACAGGATCAGCGGGACGCCGCCGCGCCGCGTCCCGGCCCACGTCGCGAGCGGTGCGATGCGCCCGCCCGTGGGGCACACGACCGCGCGGTAGCGCCCGCTGGCGGCGAGCGCGGCGAGCGCATGCGGGCGCACGCTGCGGTACGGGAACGGCAGCTCCCCTTGGAACTCGGAGCCGCCGTGCTGGGAGCGCCCGCCGAACAGGGCCAGCTCGATCTGCTCGCGCTCGTGCAGGCATGCCAACGCACCCACGCGGTAGGCGGGCGCGTGCCCGGTAACGAACAGGACAGGCTTCATGCGCGGCTCGGGCTCATCCGAGGAAGCCGACCGATGTCATGCCAACACGTGCTCGTACGCGGCCAGCGTCTGCTCGCCGCAGCGCTCCCACGTGAAGTTGGCGGCGACGGTCGCGCGCGCGCGCTGCCCCGCCTCGCGCAGGCGGTGGGGATCGGAGAGGAGCTCGTCGATGCGCTGGGTCAGCCGCTCGATGTCACCGGGCGGCACCAGCAGGAAGCCGTCGCCGGCGGCTGCGATCTCCTCGGGGCCGGGCTCGCCGCGGCACCCGATCGCGGGCACGCCCGCGGCCATCGCCTCGACGTACGCCACGCCGAACGCCTCGTCGGTCGAGGGCATCACGAACAGCGTGCAGCGGCGTGCACGCTCGACCGCCTCCTCCGGCGCGAGCTGTCCGTGGAAGTCGACGCGGTCGGCCACGCCTAGGCGCACGGCGAGCCCTTCGAGCGCGATTCGCTCGGGGCCGTCGCCGATCACCGCGTAGCGCAGCGTCGGATGGCGCGGCCCGAGCACGGCGAGCGCGCGCAGGACGTCCGCGTGGCGCTTTCGCGCTACGAGGTGCGCGACCGTGACCAACGATGGGGCGCTGCCGGCGGGCGCGCTGTGACGACGGTCGCTGCCGGCGAGGCGCTCGGCGGACGGTAGGTCGGCGCCGAGGTGCACCACGCGCGTCTCGCCGGCGCCGTGCGCGCGGGCGAGCTCGGCGATGCCGTGGCTGTTGGCAAGCACGAGCGCGGCAGCGCCGAGGCCGTGTGCCACCGCCTGCGCGCCGGCCTCGCCGCGCCCGGCCGTGTAGAGCACATCGCCGCCGTGCACCGACACGACCATCGGCGCGTGCAGTCGCGCACGGCGCACCGCGTCGGCGGCCGGCACCGCGTTGTGGGCGTGGATCAGCTCGAATGGGAACGAGCGCGCGAGCCGGCGCAGTGCGAGCGCCAGCGAAGGTGCCGCCCACGCTCCCCATGCGGGGTAGTGGCGATCGCGGGGCGGTGAGATGAAAGGGACGTAGGTGACCTGCAGCCCGTCGCGCATCTGCGTGCGCGGCTCGCGCAGAAGCTCGGCCAGGGCGCTGCGAGCGCCGCCCGGCCCGCTCGCGAGCGACGCGCGCGGCGGGACCAGCCGGTGCAGGACCAGCACGCGCAGCTCAGCGCCCGCGTCGCGCGCTGCCAGCGCCTGGCGGTGCGCCCACACGCCGAGCACCGGGTCGCGCACGCTCGGGTAGAACTCGGCGACCACCGCCACCCGCGGCCCGCTGCGGGATGCGGCGCTCACCAGCTGCGGTGGGTCGTAAGGGTGCGGTCGGCCTCGCGTGCGCTCACGTACGGGCGCTCGGCCAGGAACGAGCGTGCCTCGGCAATCGCGTCCTCGCGGCCGTAGTCGGCGGCGGCCGGCGCGGCGCGGTGACGGATCGAGACCGCGTCGACGATGCCGCAGCGCCAGCCGTGCTCGCGCGCGAGCGCCGCCCAATGGACGTCCAGGCCCCAGCCCATGCGCAGCTCGGGGAACGGCAGCAGGACCGGGAACGTCGAGCTGGCGAACGCCGTCACCGGACCTATCTCGACGAAGCTCGTCTCGCGCACGACGCTGCGCGGGTGCCGTCGCGTGACCGGCCAAGCCGCGTGCGAGTTCAGACGGTGGGCGGGCTGCGCGAGCGCCAGCGAGAAGCGCTCGCACAGGAACAGGAAGCGGTCGAGGAAGCCGTGCGGCAACTCCACGTCGTCGTCCACAAGGAGTAGCCAGTCGTGGCCCGCCGGCGGATGTGCCGCGAGCAGCAGGTTCAGGTTCTCGAACTTGCCGCGGCCGCCGGCCTGGCAGGTGTGCAGCTCGACGTCGTGGCGCGAGCGCAGCAGCTCCGCGCGGATGGCCGCCGCCAGTGCCTGGCGCTCGGGGCGCTCGACTCCGAGCGCGAGCACCCGCCGCAGGGGCGGTGCGTGGCGCGCGGCGAGCTCCAGTCGCAGGCGCCTGCCGCTGAGCAGCTCCCACGCGTTGACCGCTGTGTCGAGCGCCTCGCGGCGTTTCGCGTCGAGGCCGCCGACCGTCCCGCTCTGGCCGGAGAGGAAATCGTCCGGGGCTTCCCGTGGTTGGTCGTTGGTGCGGCCGCCGTGGACACGCGGTTGTTCATGCAACCCCTCACGCAGCCGCCCCCAACTGTGCGCCGCCATCGTCAGCCCCGCGGGGCAGCGGCGGCGCACGACATGCCCGAGGCAGCCGGCGAGCGTCAGCAGCTCCGCGCCGAGCGACGGCGTCTGTCCGCGCCGGGCATCGAAGCGCCTGGCGGCGCGCCCGCGGGTGTATGCGCCACGCGCGAGCGAGCGCAGGCGCGCGTCTGCGCCGGCACGACGATGCTCGACCGACGCACCGGCCACGTACAGGACGCGGGCGTCAGGCGTGCTCGCGCGCAGGCGTTCCTGCCACTCCTGCTCGTCACCGCCGTGCTCGAGCGACACGTCGAACGCTCCCACGCGCTCGAGGGCACTGCGGCGGATAGCCATGTTCGCGCCCCACGCGTAGCGCGTGTCGGTGTCACGCTCGCCGAGCTCGAGCGTGGTGATCGGCGGGCGCTCACGCCCGCAGGTGTGAGAGCCCCACCCACCCGGTCCCTCCAGCCGCGCTCTGATCGGCCCGGTGAAGACCTCGACGTGCGGGTGCTCACGGGCGGCGTCGAGCAGCGCCTGCAGCCAGCAGGGGCTCACGCGAACGTCGTCGTCGACGAACACCACGAGCTCTCCGTGCGAGCGCTCCACGCCGGTGTTGCGAGCGACGTTCAGGCCCAATGGGTGCGCATGGGCCTCGTAGCGAGCTCCGAAGCGCGCCGCCAGCTCGCGCGCCGCCGTCGACGGGCCCGCGTCGTCGATCACGAGCACCTCGGCGCCCGCACGCTCGGCCTCGGGCGCGATCGAGGACAGCGCGACCTCGAGGTACGGCAGGCGGGCGCGCGTGGGGACCACGATCGATGCAAGTGGGGCCATGACTGGCAGAGAGTCTAGGTTTGACGCCGGGATGGTCCTGTTCCTGCACAACCGCTACCGCACGATCGGCGGTGAGGAGCGCACGGTCGCGGACCTGCTGTGGCTCGTGCGCGAGCACCTGGGCGAGCCCGCCGAGCTGCTGGAGCGCCGGCCCCGCTCCGACGGCTGGGCGACGAGCGAGCGCATGCGCGCGGCTGCGGGATTGCTGCGCGGAGGTCTCGAGCCCGACGAGGTGGAGCAGGCGGTGCGGCTGTGCGGCGCGCGCGTCGTACACGCACACAACTTGCACCCGACGCTGGGCTGGCGTGCGCTGGCGGCGGCGCGCGCCGCCGGCGCGCGCGTCGTGCTGCACCTGCACCAGTACCGTCTGGTGTGCGCGATCGGGGTGTGCTTCACGCGTGGCGCCGAGTGCACCCGCTGCCACGGGCGCAACACGCTCCCTGGAGTGCGCCTGAACTGCCGCGGCAGCGTTCCCGAGGCGCTCGCCTACGGCGCGTCGCTGGCGCTGTGGCAGCGCCGCCTGGTGGAGCAGGCGGATGCCGTGATCGTGCCCAGCCGCTACGCGCGCGAGCGGTTGCGAGAGCTCGGCGCGCCACTGCGTTGGGAGCGGGTGCACGTGCTGCCCCCACCGCTGCGCGCGCCGACCGGCGCGCTCGGAGCACATGCCGCGGGATCGGACACAGCCGGTGGGGTGGATCGGGCGACGGGCGCAAAGGCGACAGCGGGTTCCTACGCCTTGGTCGTCTCGCGCCTGTCGCCCGAGAAGGGCGTGGACGTGGCGATCGACGCCTGCCGAATCGCCGGTATCCCGCTGGTGGTGGCCGGCGACGGGCCTGAGCGCGCAGCGCTCGAGCGGCGTGCAGCTGACGGCGCGGTCCGCTTCGCGGGCCATGTCGGCGACGTTGAGCTGGCGGTGCTACGCGCGGGGGCGGCGCTCGCGCTGGCGCCGTCGCGCTCGGGTGAGACGTTCGGGTTGGCGGCGGCGGAGGCGATGGCAGCGGGGCTTCCGGTAGCCGCCAGTCGCGTGGGGGCTCTGCCAGAGCTGCTCGACCCCGAGGCGCTCGTGCCAGTCGGCGATGCTCGAGCGCTCGCAGGCGCGATCGCGCGGCTGGCCGGAGACAGGGCGGCAGGGGAGCGGGGCCGCGAGCGGGTGCGCGCGCTGTGCGCCCCGCAGGTGGTCGCCGGCGCGCTCGCGGACATCTACAACGGGACCACGCAGCCCGGATCGTCGAGCACGTAAGCTCCAGCCCGTGGATCGTGCCCGCAGCGCCCTGATCACGGGTATCACCGGCCAGGACGGCTCGTTCCTGGCGGAGCTGTTGCTCGAGAAGGGCTACGACGTCACCGGCGTCGTCCGAGGCACCCCCGACGGGCCGCTCGGCTGCAGCGAGCACCTGCGCGCGCGGCTGGCGCTCGTGCACGGCGATCTGCTCGTCTCAGAGACACTGCGCGCGGCGATCGAGCACGTGCGCCCGCACGAGCTCTACCACCTCGCGGCGCCGTCGTTCGTGCCGGCGTCGTGGCAGCAGCCGGGCGAGGCGATGCGGGCGATAACGGGGTCGTGCGCGGCGATTCTGGAGGCCCTGCGCGACGGTGATCGGGCGATGCGATTGTTCGTCGCGGCGTCCGGGGGCATGTTCGGCGAGGCGCCCGAGAGCCCGCAGCGCGAGGACACGCCGTGCCGGCCGACGACCCCGTACGCGATCGCCAAGCTCGCGACGCATCAGCTGGTGGGCGCGATGCGGGCTCACGATGGCCTGCACGCGAGCTCTGGCATCACCTTCAACCACGAGTCCGAGCGCAGGCCCGAGCGGTTCGTAACCCGCCGCATCACGCGCGCGGCGGCTGCCATCAGCCTCGGCTTGCAGGAGGATCTGACGCTCGGCTCGCTGGATGCGGTGCGCGACTGGGCGTTCGCGGGGGACATCGTCTACGGCGCCTGGCTGATGCTCCAGCAGGATCGCCCGGATGACTACGTCCTTGCCAGCGGCGTCCCGCACACCGTCGCCGAGCTGGCGACGAAGGCGTTCGCGTGCGTGGGCCTGGAGGCCGAGCGCTACCTGCGCGTGGACGCCTCGCTCGTGCGGCCCGCGGAGAGCACCCCCAACGTCGGCGATCCCACCAAGGCGCGCGAGCGGCTCGGCTGGGAGCCGCGGGTGGGCTTTGACGCGCTGGTGGAGAGGATGGTGCAGGCCGATCTGCGCTCGCTGCAGGCCACGGCCGCCGCGTCCCGGTGAGGCCCTAGACTGGCGGCCGGGATGACGACCGTCGGCGTGATCGGGCTGGGCTATGTGGGTCTGCCGCTGGCGGTGGCGTTCGCGCAGGAGGGCTGCGACGTGATCGCCGTCGACGTCGATTCGCGCAAGGTCGAGGCGATCGGGGCAGGGGAGTCGTATATCGGGGACGTCCCCTCGGACGTCCTGAGGGGCGTATCCGAGCGCATGCACGCGACTACACGGTATGCGGATCTGGCGAAGGCAGATGCTGTGCTGGTGTGCGTGCCGACGCCGCTCACGCGCAATCGAGAGCCCGATCTCGGCCCGCTGATCGACGCGACACGCGCGCTCGCGGAGGTGCTGCAGGCCGACCAGCTGGTGGTGCTCGAGTCGACCACCTACCCGGGCACCACGCGCGAGCGGATGGCGCCGTTGCTGGAGGAGCGCTCGGGCCTGGCGGCGGGCAGGGACTTCCACCTGGCGTTCTCACCCGAGCGCGTGGACCCCGGTCGCACGGACTTCACGCTGCGCAACACGCCGAAGGTGCTCGGTGGCCTGACTGATGCGTGCGCTGAGCGGGCGGAAGCGCTGTACGCACTCGTGTGCGACCGGATCGTGCGCGTTTCCAGCCCTGAGGCGGCGGAGCTGACGAAGCTCCTGGAGAACATCTTCCGCTCGGTGAACATCGCGCTGGTGAACGAGCTGGCGATGTTGACCGACCGCATGGGGATCGATATATGGGAGGTCGTCGATGCCGCCGCGAGTAAGCCCTATGGGTTCATGCGCTTCGAGCCCGGCCCAGGGATGGGCGGTCATTGCCTGCCCGTCGACCCGTTCTATCTGAGCTGGCGCGCACGCGAGTTCGACATGGCGACGGAGTTCATCGAGCTCGCCGGCAAGGTCAACCAGCAGATGCCGTATCACTGTGTCGCCAAGGCGCAGCGTGCGCTCAACGACCGGGGCATGTCGGTCAAAGGCGCGCACATCGCGGTGCTCGGCGTCAGCTACAAGCCCGGGGTGGGGGATGTGCGTGAGTCGCCGGCGTTGAAGATCATCTCGCTGCTCCAAGACTTGGGCGCGCAGGTGCTCTACCACGATCCGCACGTGCCGAGCCTGGCAGAGTTCGCGCTGACGAGCACGCCGCTCGAGGAGATCCTCGCGGACACCGACCTGGCGGTGATCGTCACCGCTCATCCGGGAGTCGACCACGAGCTGGTCGCGCGGCGCGCACGCCTGGTGCTCGACCTGCGCGGCGTCACGCGCGAGGCGAGCAACGTCAACACCGTGCGCCTATGAGCGCGTTCGAGCCGCTGCTGGGCGACGGCGTGCTCGTCGGCGAGGACGTCTCGTTCGGCGCCTACGTGGTGGTGCATGAGAACACCGTGATCGGCGCCGGCTGCTCGATCGAGGACCACGCCGTGCTCGGCAAGCGCCCGCGACTGGCGCGCCACTCGAGCGCGCGCGGCGAGGTGCCCGCGCTGGAGCTGGGCGCGCGCGTCAGCGTCGGCACTGGCGCGGTGGTGTTCGCCGGAGCGAGCGTCGGCCCGGAGGCGATCCTCGGCGACCAGACGTTCGTGCGCGAGCGCTCGTCGATCGGCGAGCGCTCGGTGATCGGACGCGGCAGCGTGGTCGACAACGACGTCGTCATCGGCGCGCGGGTGCGCGTGCAGACGAACGTCTACCTGACCGCGTTCACGCTGATCGAGGACGACGTGTTCGTCGGTCCGGGCGCGCTCACCACCAACGACGACACGATGGCGCGCCACGGGGACGAGACACCTGTCATAGGGGCGACCTTGCGCCGCGCGTGCAGGATCGGCGGCGGCGCGGTGCTCACGCCGGGCGTCGAGATCGGCGAGGAGGCGTTCGTCGCGGCCGGCGCGGTCGTCACACGCGACGTGCCGGCGCGGGCGGTGGTCATGGGTGTGCCCGCGCGCGTCGTGCGCGAGGTGGGCGACGAGGATCTGCTCGAGCGCTGGCGTTAGGCACCTGCGGTCCTTGCGCGAACGGTTCAAAGGCGTGTCATGAGGTAGCTCCGCAGGAGTGGCTCCGGGATGACCCACTCACCGCGGCCGTGGCGCTCGGCGATCCCAGCCCTCTCCATCATGTCCAGCGCGCGTCTTGCCCCGGAGGACGAGGTGCCGGTGTACGGTCGCTGGTTACGTGCGACGCGCAAGGCGATCGAGTAGGCATGTGCGGTCGAGCGCAGTCGCTCGACGACCTCCTCGTGACGCAAGCGGTCGGCCTGCATTGCGAGCTCCTGGCCGCCGCGGACATCGCCGAGCTCGATCCCACGATGCTCGCGCCGCGTGAGCGCAACGGTCAGCGTTTCGCGGGCGATCAGCATCGTGGTGCGCGGATGCCCTTCACCGAGCGAGACGATCTCTTCAATCGAGTCTTCGGTGGCGTGAACGTCGAGCTTGCTATAGCGGCTGGCGATCCCCGTCTTCCACTCGCTGGACAGGATTGGCGTCAGCTCATGGAAGTTGCCGAACTGGCTGAGCGCTCTGCGCGTAGGGCCAAACAGATCACGCATCAGGTGCTCCATGCTGCCCGCAAACAGCACGCTGACCAGCGGCGAGCGCTGCAGCTCTGAGCGCAGTTGCTTGGTCAACACATCTGGGTCTCCAAAGCGATGCCCTGGCGTTGCGATGTCTTGAAACTCGTCGAGGAACAACACGATCCGCCGCTCGTCCCGCTCCGCGATCCTCTGTGCCAGACGGATCGTTGCGCCGAGGCTTGCCGCCGCCGCTCGCCCGCTTGGCTGGGTGGCCCAAGCCATCTCTACGTCCTCGCCGAGGTGCGTGCGAAGCGATGCAGTCACGCCGATCGGCAGCAACTCGCGTAGCCCGCGCCCACTGTCACGGGCTCGGCGCAGTGCCTTGGCGATAGGGCCACGATTGGCGAGGATCGACTGTGCGAGAGTCTGTGTGAGCGACGCAAGACTCTCGTGATCCCACAAGTCGACCTGCGCTGTGTAGACCTTGGGCGAGTGAACCCGCTGGAGCGCAGCCAGACCGACCGTCGACTTGCCGGTGCGTCTCGGTCCGGCCATCACCATGTGCGTCCCGTTCCCAAGACGCGAGGCGAGGTCGCGCACGTCGCTCCCGCGGCCGATCAGCAGGCCGGGCTTGACGGGGTCATCCGTTGGGAACAGTTCCCGAATATCGCGCATCACGACCTACTATAGGTCACGCAGCGACCTATTCAGATTACGGCGCTGTGTTAGTCGGCCGCCGGGCCTTAGGTCGCTGATGCTTCGGAATCCGCACTGGCGTGCACCGCCGCCACGACCTCGTCGGCCTGCTCGCGCGTGAGCACCGGGCTCATCGGGATCGCCAGGTGCGTGCTGGCGGCATGCTCGGTCGCCGGCAGCTCGACGCCTGCGCCCCACTCGCGCATCGCCGCCTGACGGTGAATCGGGGTGCGGTAGTACGGCTTGTGGCCGATCCCCGCAGCTGCCAGCGCCGCTTCCAGGCGCTGCACCTGCGGGTCGCCGACCACATAAAGATGCCACGCCGGTGAGGCGTCCGCCGTCGGTCGCGGCAGCGTCACCAGCTCGCCGAGGCCCGCCTCCTCGTAGTAGCGTCCGGTGCGCCGGCGCCCGTCGGCCCACGCGTCCAGATGCGGCAGCTGCACGCGCAGGATCGCCGCCTGCAGCTCGTCCAGGCGCGAGTTGTAGCCGACCTGCGCGTAGGTGACCTTGTCGTGAGAGCCGTGGAAGCGCAGCGTGCGCGCGCGCTCGGCCACGGAATCGTCGGAGGTCGTGATCATGCCGCCGTCGCCGAAGGCCCCGAGGTTCTTGGACGGGAAGAACGAGAACGTCGCCGCCGTGCCGAGCGCCCCAGGGCGCTGTTCGCCCACGGTCGAGCCCGCCGCCTGCGCCGCGTCCTCGAGCACCGGCACACCCAGTGCCTCGATCTCCGCGATCGGAGCTACGTTGCCGAACAGGTGCACCGCGATGACGGCCCTCGTGCGCGGGCTCAGGGCTGCGCGGACCGTCTCAGCCGTAATGCAGTACGTGTCGGGGTCGATGTCGCAGAACACGGGTCTTGCCCCCGTCGGCGGGATCGCCTCGGCGGACGCGTAGAACGTGAACGACGGCACCACCACCTCATCGCCGGGGCCGACGCCCATCGCCCGCAGCGCGATCGTGATCGCATCCGTGCCGTTGGCGACACCCACCGCATGCCGCGCACCGCAGTACTCCGCGAACTCGCCCTCGAACGCGCTCACCTCCGGGCCCAGGATGTAGCGCTCGGAGTCGAGCACCCGCTCGATCGCCGCGCGCAGCTCCGCGCGCAGGCCATACACCGGCGTCGACGTGTCAAACAGCGGTACGCCCACGGCGCTCAGCGCGGCTTCAGCAACTCGAGGTCCGCGCGCGTCATCAGGCGGATCAGCTCCTCGAAGCTCGTCTGCGGCTTCCAGCCGAGGTCGCGCTCGGCCTTGCCCGGGTTGCCGATCAGGTGGTCCACCTCCGCGGGCCTGACGAACGCCGGGTCGATCGTCACGTACTGCTCGAAGTCGCCCAGCCCTGCCTCGTCGAACGCGACCTCGCAGCACTCGCGCACCGAGTTCGCCTTCCCGGTCGCGATCACGTAGTCCTCGGGGGTGTCGCGCTGGAGCATCAGCCACATCGCTTCGACGTAGTCCTTCGCATAGCCCCAGTCGCGTTCGGCGTCGAGGTTGCCCAGACGCAGCTCTTTGGCCAGGCCATGCTTGATCGCCGCCGCGTGCCACGTGATCTTGCGGGTGACGAACTCCAGGCCGCGGCGGGGGGAGTTGGAGATCACGATGCGGCCGACACCGGCGCAGAAGACGCCGCTCTCGGTCTCGACGTCGAACGTCCATTCATCGTCGGGCACACTCGCCGGAACGATCCGTCGAACCTCGGCCGGGTTCTTGCGGAGGTGCTGACCTTTCGCGCCTACTCGCGCAGCCGACTTGAGGTTCAGTTGGTAATAGGTCTTCTCGCCGCGCTGCTCTACGTAGACCGACGCTGGCTGATCGTTGACGTGATACATCCAGCACACGCCTTGGGCGAGGACTGCGCTATTCGTCTTGATTGACGCGCCATTGCCTCGCTTGAGCCCATCTCCGTCGTAGTAGCCGCGCAGGAACGCCTGTTGTATCTCCTGACTGGCATTGAGGATCAGAGGCGGCACTTGCTTGAACCCCGTCGCCGTGTACAGCTGCTCGCGCAGCCACTGAGCCGCCGGACGGCTTCCGGTGAGGTTCAGGTGCTCGACCGACGCGTTCTCGTCCCAGCCCGAGGTTCCCGTCCACTCCTTTGAGCTGCCCATGAATAGCTGCGACCACAGTGACGCCACGCGTGAGCGAAGCAGTGGGTCGTTGTTCGTAAAGCAGTTGCGCTTACCATCTCGATGAACGTATCCGTCGGCTGCCATCAAGCCCAAGAACTCGGCCATCTCGGGCGAGCTGCTGCTCCAGCCAGATGGCGGTGGCATCTCGTCGCACAACGCGAGTTCGTCACCCTCGCTTACATCGCGGGCGGCGACCTTCCCGAACTCGGAGTCCAGCATGTTGTGGTGTGCAGTGACGTCGACGGCCCCTGCTCGAGCTTGGATCGATAGCAGTTGGTGATCTGGGTCGGCTGGCCGTCTGCGGGTCGCTGTGATCGCCGTGATTGGAGTCCACTTGTCTCCATCCCAGACCTCGAGGAAGGACTTCGGGAGGAAGTTCTGCACCGACCCCCCGTTCCTCAGCACCGGGACCAGATCTGCTGGCGTCATTATCGCGATGATGCCGTCATCTCTGATCAGGAGCGGGGTGTTGGCGCACACTGACTCATGGTTAAAAAGTATCCCCGACGTAGCATGCAGGTCGTAGGACTCCCGGTAGTTGACCGTGATGAAGTGCCCGTACGCCTTGGCGACGCCGTATGGGGAGCGCGGATAGAACGGCGTTGTCTCCGTCTGCGGAACCTCGAGCACCTTGCCGAACATCTCGCTCGAGGAGGCCTGGTAGAAGCGCGCCTCGGGGCAGGTTTCGCGCATCGCCTCGAGCATGCGCGTGACGCCGACGCCGGTGAACTCCGCTGTCAGCGTCGGTTGGATCCACGAGACGGCCACGAACGACATCGCCGCGAGGTTGTAGATCTCCGCCGGTTTCGACGCCCGCATCGCGTCCACCAGCGAGCGCTGGTCGAGCAGGTCGCCCTGGTGCAGCGTGATGCGATCGCGGATGTGCTCGATTCGCTCGAACTTTTCGGTCGAGGCGCGGCGCACCATGCCGTGGACGTCGTAGCCCTTCTCGAGCAGCAGCTCGGCGAGATAGGAGCCGTCCTGGCCGGTGACACCGGTGATCAGCGCTGAGGGGCGATCGGGCATGACGCGGGAGCCTATCGGCCGGATGCGATGGCCGGTTCGGCGCTGGCGCGGCGCTCCCGTAGCCAGCGCACCGTGGCGGCGATCCCGTCCTCGACCTCGATCTGCGACTGCCAGCCGAGCAGCCGCTGCGCCTTCTCGACGGACGGCCAGCGGCGCTGCACGTCAACCGTGAACGTCGGCAGGTGCTCGAGCTCGAACGCGTCCGGGTCCTCGCCGCACGCCTCCCAGATGATGCGCGCGATCTCCGCCACCGTCAGCTCGCGCGCGGCGGAGATGTTGAAGTCCTCGTTCAGGCCCGCCGGCGAGCTCATCGCGGCGACCACGCCGTCGGCGATGTCGTCGATGTGCGTCAGCGTCCTCGTCTGCTCGCCCGAGCCGAAGATCTGCAGCGGACGCTGTCCCGAGAGCACCTTGTTGATCAGGTCCGGAACCGCGTGCGCGATCCCCGGTTCCGCGTCGGGCACCTCGCCCGGGCCGTACGCGTTGAACGGGCGGCAGATCGTGTACGGCAGGCCGTGCTCGTCGTGCGCCGCGCGGCAGTACACCTCGCCGGTCAGCTTCGAGAACCCGTACGCGGAGATCGGCGTCGGGCATCGCGGCAGGTAGTCCTCGGGCGTGGGGAACAGCTCGGCCTGCTCGAACACCATCGACGAGGACACGTACACGAAGCGCTCCACCTCGAGCTCGATCGCCGCGCGAATGACCGCGTTGTAGAGCGCGTTGTTGACCTCCGTCAGCGTGTGCGGCAGCCGGTGGAAGTTGGCGATGCCGCCGACGATCGCCGCCAGATGGATCACCTGCTCGCAGCCGCGGGTCGCCTTGCGCGCCTGCTCGGGCACGCGCAGATCGCCCGTGTGCACCTCGCAGCCCTCGCGCATCCACTGCGGAGCCACGCGCTGGTCGGACACGCGCACCTCGTACGCCGGGTCGGCGAGCAGCCTGCGGACGACCGCCGCGCCGATCGTGCCCGCGCCGCCCGTAACGAGCACGCGGCTCATCACGTCGACGGCCGGGTTGGCGCGAGGACGGCCAGCTCGGACGCGTAGGCGAACACCTGCGCAGCGCCCCAGCAGTTCCAGGGATCCACCACCAGGCAGTCCGCGGCGGCGTGCTCGGCGATCGCGGCGAGCGCGCGCGCGTCGCGGAACTCCGAGTGGTTGGCTGCCACGACGACGATCTCGGCGCCGTCGAGCGCCTCCTCGAAGCCCATCGTCGGCGTCGCCACGTGCGGATCGTGCACCGCCACGTCGGCCAGCTCGCGCTCCAGCAGCCGGATCAGCTTGTGCGCGAGCGAGTCGCGCTCGTCGTCGGTGTCCGCCTTGAACGCCAGCCCGAGCACCGCGACCTTGCGGTTGGCCAGCGACCCCAGCCGCCGCTTCGCGCCCTCCAGCAGGAACAGCGGCACCGACTCGTTGACGCGCGAGACCGCCAGCAGCATGCCCGGCGCCGCCGAGCGCTCCTCCGAGAAGGTGAAGTCCTTGCGCAGGCATGTGCCCGCGGTGAAGCCCGGCTGGGCGATGCCGCCGCGCGGGTAGTCGCGGTTGATCAGGTCGATCACCTCGAACACGTTCGCCGAGTAGCGCTCGCAGTCCATCATCAGCAGGTTCGGCAGCGCGAAGTTCGCGTAGCGCAGGATGTTCGTCCAGATCTTCGCGAGCTCCGCCTGCGCCGGCGTCGTCTGCACGATCGGCGCCGCAAACACCTTGAACAGCTCGCCAACCACCTCTCCCGAGCGCGCGCCGACGCCGCCGATGATGCACGGCAGCGTGTCGATCTCCTCGAGGAAGCGCCCCGCGGCGATGCGCTCGGGCGCGTGCGCCACGAACACGTCCTCGCCGATCTGAAAGCCGCGGTGCTTGGCCAGGTAGCCGGCCACGAACTCCGTCGTCCCCGGCGCGATCGTCGAGCGCAGGATCAGCGAGTGCCCCGGCGAGAGCACGCCCAGCAGGTCGTCCAGCGCCGAGCGGATGTCGCGCATGTCGATCTCGATGTGCGAGAACGACGGCGTCCCCAGCGTGATCACGATGTGCCGCGCGCGCGCCGCGTCGGCGACGCGTTCGGACAGCGACAGCCGGCCGCCGGCGTGCACCCGGTCGAGCAGCGCCTGCGCGCCCGTCTCCTGGAAGGGCATCGTGCCGTCGCGCACCGACCCCAGGCGGGCGGCGTCGTTGTCGACGCCGACGACGTCCAGGCCGCGATCGGCAAACGACAGCGCCAGCGGCAGGCCGACGCGGCCGAGGCCGACGACGGCGACGTCGGCTGTGCTTTTCGAATCGATCATCGGGTTTGGAGGTTAGCGGCAGGCGGTATCGCTAAATAACGCTAAACCACGCTAAACGATGCTGTTTTTGCTCATTTGGCTCCGCAGGTGCGCACGTGCGGTTGTCTAAACAGCGCTGCTTTTGCTGTTTTTGCTTGTGCGGCGCTCGCGCAGATACTGCCGCGCGAAGCCCGCCACGAACAGCGGGTTGTAGCGCGCGTAGCGCCGCCACAGGCGACGCGGCTCGCGCGAGAGGCGGTAGGACCACTCCAGGCCGCTGCGTTGCATCCAGGCCGGCGCCTGCGAGACGAGACCCGCGTGGAAGTCAAACGCGGCGCCCACACCCACCAGCAGCGGCGCCGCCAGGCGCGGCCGCATCTCGAGCATCCACTGCTCCTGCTTCGGCTGCCCGGTGCCGACCCACACGACCTGCGCGCCCGACGCGTCGATCGCCGCCACCACGTCCCGCTCCTCCTCGGCGCTGAGCGCGCGAAACGGCGGTGAGAAGCTCCCCGCGATCTGCAGCCCGGGGAAGCGCTCGCGCAACCGCGCTTCGAGCAGCGCCAGTGCCGCGGGCGTGCGCCCGCCGTACAGGTACATCGGCGTGCCCGCGCGCGCTGCGCGCTCGCAGAAGCGCGCCATCAGGTCGGGGCCGTACACGCGCGTCGCGCGGGTGTGGCCGAGCGCGCGCAGCGCCCACACCAGCGGCTGGCCATCCGGCACCGCGAGTGTCGCGCCCAGCACCGCCGCGCGCACCTGCGGGTCCTCGCGGGCGCTCATCACGAGGTTGACCGCCGCGGCCGTCACGTAGCCGCGCCCGCCTGCCGCGATCACCGCCTCCATCCAGTCGATCACCTCGTCGTAGTCGGAGATCGCCAGCGGTATGTCCAGGATCTGCGCGCGCGCGGGCGGCGCTGGGACGGCCGGGTCCGAGGGGGTGCGGGCGGGCGGTGTGGCGATTGCGTGAAGATACCCGCCCTCGTGGAGATAGACCCCGACTTCTGGCTGCGCCGGCGGGTGCTCGTGACCGGGCACACCGGCTTCAAGGGCGCATGGCTGTCGCTGTGGCTGCAGTCGCTCGGCGCCGAGGTCACCGGTCTCGCGCGCGGCGTGCCCACCAGCCCGTCGCTGTACGAGCTGGCCGACGTCGCTGCGCACATGCGCGAGCTAGCGGGCGACGTGCGCGACGCGGCCGCCGTGCAGGGAGCGCTGCGCGACGCGCGTCCGCAGGTCGTGCTGCACCTCGCCGCCCAGCCTATGGTCAGGCGCTCGCTGCGCGATCCCGCGCTGACCTACGAGGTCAACGTGATGGGCACCGTCAACGTCCTCGACGCCGTCCGTCGGGCCTCCGATGATGTGCTCGCGGTCGTAATCGTCACCTCCGACAAGTGCTACGAGAACCCCGCCGGGGGCTCGCGGCGCTTCGTCGAGGACGACCCGCTCGGCGGCTCCGATCCGTACTCGAGCTCCAAGGCCTGCGCCGAGCTCGTCGCTCGCGCCTACGGGCGCTCGTTCTTCTCCGGCGAGGACTCGCCAGGGCTCGGCACCGCGCGCGCGGGCAACGTCATCGGCGGCGGCGACTGGGGCGAGGACAGGCTCGTGCCGGACGCCGTGCGCGCGGTCGACGCGGGCCAGCCGCTGCTCGTGCGCAACCCCGCGGCCGTGCGCCCGTGGCAGCACGTGCTCAGTCCGCTCGGCGGCTATCTGCGCCTGGCTGAGGCGCTGGCGCAGGGTGCCGACGGCGCCCCCGGCGCGTGGAACTTCGGGCCCGCGCAGGACGACGTGCGGCCGGTGAGCTGGATCGTGGAGCGACTCGCAGAGCTGTGGCGCGGCGAGCTCAGCTGGCGCCTGGACGAGGCCGAGAATCCGCCCGAGGCCGGTCACCTGGCGCTGGACTCCAGCGCCGCCGAACGGGTGCTCGGCTGGCGTCCCGCGTGCTCGTTGCAGCAAGCGCTCGAGCTGGTCGTCGAGTGGCATCGTGCGCACCGCAGGGGCGAGGACATGCGGCGCGTGAGCCTGGCGCAGATCGCAACAAGCTAGAACTCACCGGGCCAGCAGAATTACATAATCTTCCGGCGATGAGCCCGCTCAGCCTCCGTCGTCACCGCGCCGAGCGTCTGCTGCGCGAGGAGTTCGAGGCCTTGCGAGGACGGGTGCTCGCGAGTGTGCGGGGGCGCCTGCGGGCGAGCGGCGTGAGCCTCGATCAGGGCGACCTGGAGGCGTGCTACGCCACGGCGTGGCAGGGCTTGTATGCGGCCGTGCTCGAGGGACAGCAGATCGCCAACCCCGGCGGCTGGCTCGCGGTGGTTACGTTCCGCCGCGCGATCGACGACCACCGCGCCCGCGCCCACTGCGGTGGCGAGCTCGAGCTGGACGCGCCGAGCGCCGCCGAGCGCGACCTTGCGACCGAGCTCGACGACCGCGCGCGTCTGCAGCATCTGTTCGAGGGGCTGCGCGGTCGCTTGGACGGTCGCGAGCGCGAGGCCGCGACGCTCTGCTATCTGCAGGGCCTGTCGCGCGCGGAGGCCGCTGCGCAGATGGGCGTGAGCGAGGCGCGCATGCGCAAGCTGATGGAGGGCCGCGGCCCCGGTCGCCCCGGCGTCGCCGGCAAGGTCGGCGCGCTCGTGCAGAGCATCCGCGACGGCGACTGGTGCGCCGAGCAGGGCTCGCTGATGCGCGCGCTCGCCTACGGCATCCTCGACCCCGACGGAGAGCGCTACCAGCTGGCGCTCATGCACCACGGCCAGTGCCCCGCCTGCCGCGCTTACGTCGCCTCGCTGCGCGGCCTCGCCGCGACGCTGCCACCGGTGGTCCTGCCCTGGAGCCTCGGCGCGGCTGTCCTCGCGCGCGCCGTCGAGGGCCTCCACGCTGGCGCGGCGGGCGGTGCGGGCAGCGCAGGCGGCGGCGTCTCGGCATCCGGCGCGGCTGGGGCTGCGGGTGCCGCTGGGGCTGCCGGTGCGGGCGGCGCTGCAGGTGGAGGCTGGCTGTTCGGAGCTGGCCCCCTCGGCGCCAAGCTCGCGGTCGGATGCCTGCTCGCGCTCGGCGTGGGAGCCGGTTGTGTCGCGCTCGGCGGCGTCCATCAACAGCGCGAGCCTCACCGCAGACGACACGCTGGGTCGGCGCTCGGTGCGGATACCGGCGCGCGCACGCCCGCAGCCGATCAGCTGAGCGATCTTGCGGGCGGCGTCAGACGATCCATTTCCGCTGCGACCGGCGCCGGCGCGAGCTCCGCGGCGTCGCTGACGCCGTCAGCGAAAGCCAGCCGCGAGTTCGGGCCCGAGCAGGCGCTCACAGCCGGGGATGCCGAATCAGCAGCGTCCGCGTCCGTCGGGCGACACGCGTCGATCGCGCGCTCGGCGTCCTCGGGTGGGTCCTCCGGTGGCTCCTCGGAAGCGCCCGCTGGTGGCGGGGGAGCGTCGCAGCCCAGCGGCGCTGGGTCGGGTGGACAGTCGTCGGCCGGCGATTCGGCCGCCGCTGAGCGGGAGTTCTCGCCCGGCTAGCGTGCGCCAGCGAGTGTGACTCGATCCCGCTATGACTCTCGCTCAGCGGGATCGTTCACGGATGTAATCATTTACCCGCGTAATCATTCACAAACGAAATCATTAACGAATGTAATCGTTTAAGAGTGTAACGATCAACGAATCGAACACTCACAGGCACCGGCGATTCGCCGGCACAGGCGATTCACACGCACAGGCGATCCGCCCGCCGTGGCAAGCCCGCGCAGGCCCACGGTCGGTCAGCCGCGCGGGAAGACCTTGCCCAGGTGCCTGAGCGCGAGCGGGTTGCCGCGCGGACGCAGCCTGCCGGTGGCGAGCGCGCGCAGCGGGTCCAGGCGTTCCCCGACGAGATCCACCCAGTCCTGGTAGGACAGGCGCAGGCGCACGTCGGGCTTGGTTGCCTCGCCCTGCTCGACGGTGCTGGATCCGTTGTTGACGATCAGATGCCAGGTCGGTATGTCGGGGTCGGTGAACTCCCACTGGATGACCAGTGCCCGCCCGCCCGTGAGCCCGTGATTGGGGTTCACCTGGCGGCGGATCGTGTCGAACAGCAGCGCCACCGTCTCATGGTCGCGCAGCGTCGGGCCTTCGCGCACGCCGATCACGCCGGCCTTGGCGAGCGCGCGCCCGCGTTGGGATATCTCCAGCGACGAGAGGCCCGGTGGCAGCAGCGGCGGGCCGGGCAGCGTGTCGAGGGCGAGCCCGGCGGAGCGCAGCTTGGTCGTCATCGATGTGAGTCCCTCGACGCCGACCTTGTCGAAGGTGTAGTTGAAGACCGTCAGGTAGCTCTCATCCCAGCCTGGGGGCATGAGTACCTGGGAGGTGTAGCGGGTTACCTCGCGCAGGGTCCGCGCGACGGCCTTTGGAACGCGAACCGGATCTTCGCGGTTGAGATCGGACAGGAGCTTGACGCCGAAGCCGATGTGGCGCTGCTCGTCGGCGGCGATGTTGGCCATGCCGGCGCGGAAAGCCGGCAGCTGGTCGCGTTCCTCCAGGTAGCTGCAGATGAAGTGCTGGCCGGGCTGGGCGAGCGCGGCCTCGATCACGATGTGGTAGAGCGTCACGGCGGCAGCCAGCTGCGCGGGTGAGCGGTCGGCGCGCAACTCGTCGGCCATCGTGTCGAGGCGGTCGAAGATCTTGCGAAAGCCGGAGGTCAGCTGCGGCTTGATCGCCTGCAGCCCGCTGGACATCGAGCCGTCGCCGACGCCGCACACCTCCTGCATGAAGCGCTTGAAGAAGACCGCGTGACGGGCCTCGTCGACCTGTTGCGTGGTGAGGAAGTACTTCTGCTCCTCCAGCGGCGCGGCGTCGATGTAGGGGGAGAGGTTGTCGGCGACGGCGTCCTCGCCCCAGAAGAACAGGCAGTAGTTCCACATCGCCGCCTGGCGCTCGAACTCGGTGAAGTCCTCGCGCCACTGACGCGCGTCCTCGGTGAAGTCCAGCTCCGTGGCCGACCAGTTGCCGCGCTCCCAGCGCGCGTAGAGGTCCTCGTAGGAGATCGCGTCGGCGGGCAGGCTTGCCACGTTGTTGGCGTCAGCCTCGGTCGAGCTCATCGCGGTCGCCATCAGGTTCGCTCCTCTCGCTCCGGCAGTTCGAATCGGATAATGGACGCTATCGGAATAATACGTACTCTGTCAAGTAAGATCAGGGGCATGGAGGGCCGCATGACACGCGAGCAGAGCCGCGCCAACACTCGCGATCGCCTGCTGACGGCCGCGCGCAGCGTGTTCGCGCGCAGCGGCTTTCACGGGGCGAGCGTCGAGGAGATCGCCTCGGAGGCGGGCTTCTCGACGGGCGCTCTGTACTCGAACTTCGACGGCAAGGAGGATCTGTTCCTGGTGCTGATGGAGCGCGAGATCGACGAGCATGCGCGCGAGATCGCCGACGCGGTCGGCGCCCGGGCGTCGGTCGCCGAGCGCGCGACGGGCGGCGCGCGCCAGTGGATGACGATGATCGACCGCGAGCCCGAGCTGCTGCTGCTGTTCATGGAGTTCTGGGCGTACGGCGTGCGCGACCCCGACGTGCGGCCGAAGGTGGCCGAGCGCTTCGCGCAGATGCGCCAGGTGCTCACGCGGCTGATCGCCGACGGCGTGCGCGAGTTCGACCTCGAGCTGGCGATCCCCGCCGAGCAGCTGGCGGTCGCAATCGACGCGCTCGCCGATGGCATCGCGCGCCAGAAGCTCGCCGACCCCGACGCGGTTCCCGACGAGCTGATGGGCAAGGTGCTCGCGCTGCTGTTCTCCGCAGCCACGCGCCCGGCGCTGCGGACCGCAGGTGGCGAGACGCGCGGCCGACGCGGCTAACGGCGCAGGTCGCCCGGCGCCACGCACAGGCACGCGTAGTGCATGGTGAAGAGCCGTCGCGCGAGTGCCGGCGCGAGGCGATGGAGGGCTGCTCGCACCGCCCACTTGACGGTCGCGGCTGCTCGTTCGCGCTGACTGACCGCGAAGAATCGATGCGCTTCCAGCGGTAGCGGATCCTCGAGCTCGGCGGCGAGCGCAAGGCCGGCGCGGGCGACCGTCTCGCGGATGGCGCGCCGATCCAGGCGCTGCACGTGCCCGACCTCGGCCGCGTGCACGCGCTTGCTCGCGCGCCGCGCCGACCAGTTGGCCTCCAGCGGCACCTCCACGAGCACCGCGCGGCAGGCGCGCGCGACCTCGCGCAGCAGCGCCGTCGGATCGGGGACGTGCTCGAGCACGTGCGACAGCACGCCGAGGTCGTACGCGCCGTCGGCGGCGGGCACGTGCAGCCCGTCGTAGCGCTCGACCGAGTCGATCTCCGGCCGCGAGCGCGCGATCGCGACGGCCGCGTCGGTGATCTCAACGCCCGCCAGGCGCCCGCCGAAGCCTCGCCGGTGCAGCTCGCACAGCAGCGCGCCGTCGCCGCAGCCGACCTCGAGCGTATTGATCGGATGCCCGCCCGCCCACACGCCCGCACGCGCGCACAGGGCGATCACGTGATCGGCCTTGCCGAGCGCGCCAAGCGTCCGCCAGCGCGCGTAGCGAGCGGCGGCGGCCGGCTCCTGCGTGTATGCGGCGTCGTAGAAGCGAACGAAGGCGGCGGAGTCCTCCACACCGGTGATTATCGTTGGCGCGATGACCGCGAAGCTCACGGCGTCGCTGCGCGAGGCGCCGGCGACGGTGCCTGCACTCGCGGCGCTCGCGCTGTTCGTCGTGTGGGCGACCAGTCAGGCGGGCTATCCGGTCACCCACTGGGCGCCAGGGGCGCTGGTCGTGCTTGCGCTGCTGGGCATCGCGCTGGGCGTCGTGCGGCTGCGTGTGCGCGAGATCCCGATCGCTGTGCGGATCGCGCTCGGCGCGCTGGCCGCTTACACGGCGCTCAGCTTCCTGTCGATCCTGTGGGCGGCGGTGCCCGGGGAAGCATGGGAAGGGGCGAACAGGACGCTGCTGTACCTGGCGGTGTTCGCGCTGTTCGCCTGCTGGCGCCAGCGCGGCTGGAGCGCTGCGCTCGCGCTCGGCGTGTGGACGTTCGCGCTGATCGTGCTCGCGGCGTTCGTGGCGCTGCATGTCAACGGCGCCGGCATCGCCGAGCTGCAGACGCTGCTGCCGGGCGGACGCCTGGTGTACCCGAGCGGCTATCCCAACGCGAACGCCGCGCAGTGGTTGATGGCGTTCTGGCCAGCGTTGCTGCTGGCGCGCAGCAGGAGCCTGCCGTGGGGCGTGCGCGGTCTGCTCGCCGGCGGCGCCGTGCTGCTCGCAGAGGTCGCGCTGCTCAGCCAGAGCCGCGGCTCGCTGTACGCGACGCCCGTGATGGTCGTGCTGGTGCTCGCGCTGCTGCCAGGGCGCACCCGCACGTTCGCGCTGCTCGTCCCCGTCGCGGCGGGCGTCGCTGCGGCCGCGCCAGCGGTGCTGCACGTCGGCGATCACCTGCAGCATGAAGCCGTGGTGCCGGCCACCGTGCACAGCGCCACCGAGGCGATGTTCGCCGCGGCGCTGGCGGTGGGCCTGGTGGTTGCGGTGGGCGCTGCCGTGGAGACGCGACTGGGCGAGCGCGCGCGCAGACGCGCTCGAAACGGCGTGCGTGCGGCGGCGCTGGTCACGCTCGTCGGGGTCCTCGCGGGCGGACTCGTGCTCGCCGGCAACCCCGTCACGCGCCTGGAAAGCGCCTGGCACAGCTTCAAGGGCGGCTATGGATCGAGCGCCTCCAGCGGCAGCCGGCTCGTCAGCGGCCTCGGCAGCAACCGCTACGACTTCTACCGCGTCGCACTCGACGAATTCCTCTCCCACCCGCTGCTCGGGATCGGCGCCGACAACTTCGAGCAGCAGTACCTTGCGCGCGGTCACAGCGACGAGACGCCGCACTACCCGCACAGCGTCGAGCTGCGCACGCTCGTGGAGACGGGCCTCGTCGGCACGGTGATCGCGCTGGTCGGTCTCGCCGCGGCGTTGCTCGCGGCCGCGCAGGCGCTGCGGCGTGAGGACCCGCTCGTGCGCACCGTCGCAGGCGCCGCGCTCGCCGGCTTCGGCTACTGGGTCGTGCACGGCTCGTTCGACTGGTTCTGGGAGTTCGCCGGCCTGGCGGCGCCGGCGTTCGCGTTGCTCGGCATCGCCTGTGCGCTCGCGCCGGCACGCGTTCGGGCGCCGGCGCGTGCCGCGCAGCCGACGCCCGTTGACTCGCCGGCCTCCGACCGACCGTCCGCGCCCGTCGACGCCCCCGCGCGGACGCCCCTCGCGGCCGGCCGCACCCGGCGCCGCCGATTGGCCGTGGCCGCGGGTGCGCTGCTGGCGCTCGCCGCCGCCGTATCGCTGGGCGCCCCCTGGCTGAGTCAGCTCGAGGTGCAGAGCGCGGCGCGCATCTGGACGCGCGCGCCGCAGACGGCGTACGCGCGCCTGCACAACGCCGCCCGGTTGAACCCGCTCAGCGACGAGGCGTATCTCGTCGCGGGCAGCATCGCGCTGCGCTACGGCGAACTGAATCGTGCCGCGCGCGAGTTCTCACTCGCGCTCACGCGTACCCCTGGCGACGCGTACGCGACGCTCGAGCGGGGAGCGATCGCATCAGCGAGAGGCGAACGGGCGAACGCGCTCGGCCTGCTCGAGCGGGCCGTGCGCCTGGACCCGCGGGAACCGCTCGCGCGGCAGGCTCTGGAGCTGGTGCGGGCCGGGCGCCGCGTGAGCATCGAAGAACTGAATCGCGCGATCCTCATCAAAGCGCAGCAACTCGCATAACCGCCTGAATCGATTCTTGCGAAAGCAGCGAAATCGCTCGACATAGCTGAGTGCCTTCGCTAGCGTGTATGCAGACACTCGTCGATTCGTCGATGACATTGCCTGCACGCTCAAGGAACCTGGCGATCGGGGGGTCGAGGCGACGATGAGCGTTGGCACGGATAGGAGCACAGCTTGCTCGAGCCAGAAAGGAATTATGAGCACGGACGCATGAGACCTCGCCTGACCACCACGGCAACCTTGCTCGTGGCGGCGGTGTTGGCCGTGGCGCCGACGACGGCCGCCGCCGGCCCGCTGCTCAGCGGCTACGGAGGTCCTGGCGAGGGCAACCAGGCGATCCTCGGCTCCGCGCTTCTCGGCGGACCGTCGGGCGGCGGCGGTTCCAGCGGACGCGGCTCCAGCACCAGCGGCTCCGCTGCAGGCGGCTCGCAGACGAACGGTGGGAGCGGCAGCGAAGTGGCGGCCGGCAATCCGAGCGGAACGTCGGTCAGCGCTCCCAAAGGCTCGGGCGTCACTGCGGGAACGCACGGCTCCAAGTCCAGCGGCAGAGGGAAACAGGCCAGCGCAGGCGCCGCGGGGGCGTCCAGCACAGCTTCAGGCGCGTCTGTGCGCGCCTCTACGCTGACCGCCGCGCCGAGCAGCGCCGGCGGCTCGCAGACGTTGGGGCTGTCGGGGGCGGACCTTCTGTACATACTCCTCGCGCTTGTGGCCCTCGCGGTCACGGGCGTTCTCACCAGGAGCTTGGCCCGCGAGCCGCGCTGGCGTCGCGAGGCCGGCTAAAGCGATGCGACGTAGGACCCGAGTAATCAACTAGTACGCCAAGCAATCGATCAGCGCCAGGGAAGCCCGCGGGCCATGGACAGCACCAGGATCACCCAGCAGACCTCGACAACGCTACCGCTGCGCGGCGAGCTGGCCCACGACGCTCCGGCGCCAAAGGCGCTGTGGCGGGGGACCTTCGCGGGGCCGCTGCAGTGGGCGCTCGAGGGCGCGGGCTGGGGGATCGTGCGTCCCGCCGCCGACCTGGTGCTGCTGTGCGCGGCCGTCGTCGTCGCGCTCGGCGGCGTCGAGGAGACGCTGCACGTGTCCTCGGTGCGCGCGCCCCTGCTCGCGCTGCCGCCGCTGGTGATGCTGCTGTTCTACCTGCGCGGCCTCTACGAGACGCGCCTGCGCACGCTCGTGCTCGACGGGATCGTGCCCGTGCTCAGCGGCGTGTCCGTGGCGGCGATGGCCGTGGCGACGCTCGGGATGCTCTTCAACGGGCAGCTCCCCGACCAGAACGCCTGGCTGCGCGGCTGGCTGTTCTCGCTGCTCGGCGTGGGCATCGGACGCATCGTCCTGTCGTTCGCCCAGCGCTGGGCGCGCAGGCGCCACCTCGTGGGCAAGTCGGTTCTGATCATGGGCGCCGGGGTGGTCGGCGCGCAGGTCGCGCGCCGGCTCGAGTCTCATCCCGAGTACGGGCTCGTGCCGATCGGCTTCCTCGACGAGGATCCCCGCTCGGTCGCGGAGGTCGGCGGTCGCGACGTCCCCGTGCTGGGCACGATCGACGACCTCGACGAGACCGTCGAGCGCACCGGCGTCAGGCACCTGATCGTCGCCTTCTCATCGGCCGCCGACGCGCGCGTAAGCCGCCTGATCCAGCGCTGCCAGGAGCTCGGCGTGGAGGTCTCGGTGGTGCCGCGGATGTTCGACACGATCAACGATCGCGTCGGCTATGACACCGTCGGCGGGTTGCCGCTGCTGACGTTCGCCGCGGTCGACCCCAACGGCCTGCAGTTCGCGATCAAGCACGCCGTTGACCGTGTGCTGGCGCTGGCGCTGCTGATCGTCTTCTCGCCCGTGATCCTGGCCGCCGCCGTCGCCGTTCGCCTCAGCTCGCCGGGGCCGGCGTTCTTCCGCCAGCGCCGCGTCGGTCGCGACGGCAAGGTGTTCGACTTCTACAAGTTCCGCTCGATGCGCGTCGAGGGGCACGCGCAGAACGCCGCGCAGGACGCAAGCGCTTTGGACTTCCTGCTCGGTGGCGACACCGCGCCCGGAGGCGTCGAGGGCGAGGATCGCCGCACCGCCGTCGGGCGCTTCCTGCGCAGCACCTCGCTCGACGAGCTGCCGCAGCTGTTCAACGTGCTGCGCGGCGACATGAGTCTCGTCGGCCCGCGTCCCGAGCGCCCCGAGTTCGTGGAGCTGTTCAGGCAGGACATCATCCGCTACGGCGATCGTCACCGCGTCAAGTCTGGGATAACCGGCTGGGCGCAGGTGCACGGCCTGCGCGGGCAGACCTCGCTGGCGGAGCGCGTCGAGTGGGACAACTACTACATCGCGCACTGGTCGCTCGGCCTCGACCTGAAGATCCTCGCGCTGACGCTCGTCGCGCTGTTCCGCAACGCGGAGTGATCAGATCGTCTTCGTCGTGGCCTTGGCGGGGCCGCTCCAGTACTGGTACACGCGCACGCGCAGGCCGTGAGTGCCGAGCACCGACGGCAGCGTGATCGAGTAGTCGTTGAAGCGGTTGAGCGCGAACTCCGCCCAGTAGCGCAGCTGTTTGCCGGTGAAGGCTTCCAGTCGCATGTAGTCGCCGACCGGCGCTGAGCCGCTCGCGACCACGCTGCCGCCGCTCTGGCTCAGGTGCAGCGTGATCGGGCTGATGCTCCCGAACGGGGAGGTCAGGGCGCTCACGAACGCCGCGAACGCGGGCTTGTGCGTGCCGCTTGCCGACAGCAGGCCGAAGGCTTCGGTGGTGGAGTCCTGCAGCTTGTAATCGACGGCCGCGGCCACGTACGGCATGCGCGCGAGCGCGCGCAACGTGTTGGTCAGGTTCGTCGCCTGCATCTGCGGCGTCACGCAGTCCTGTTCCTGCTCGATGTTTTCCCGCGGCGAGCAGCTCGGCCAGCCGAACTCGTCCAGCCACAGCGGCTTGCTGTCGCCGTTGGCGAGTTGCACTTCGTGTGTCGTGCGCACCGCGTCCAGGGTCAGCGTGTAGAAGTGAACGGAGAGGCCGTCGTAGTAGCCCTTGATGCCGTCCGCGTACAGCAGCCGCAGGAACGCCCCGTTGGTACCCACGAGCGAGCCGGCGAGCACCGGCACGCTCGGGTCGGCCGCCTTGATCGCGGGGTACGCCGCGCGCAGCAACGCGGCGTACAGCGCCGCTTTGTTGGGGCCCGCGAAATACGCTTCGTTGGACTGATCTGGCTCGTTCCACACCTCGATCGCGGCCAGATCAGCGCCGTAGCGGTGCGCCAGATACGCCACGAACGCGGCGTACGCCGCGTCATTGCTGGGCGGCCAGCCGTTGGCTTGGCTGCCGCCGAACGGGCTGCAGCCAGCCAGCAGCGCGCTCGGAGCCGACGATGCCCAGCACGGCGCGCTGTCGACGACCATGATCACGCGGATGCCGTCGGCGGCGGCGTCGCTGACCAGTCGATCCGCATACGCCTGCAGGCTCGGCTGGATCTGTCCCTGCTGCGGTTCGAACGCCGACCACGGGACTTCCGTGCGAACCACGTTCGCGTGCAGCGCATGCGCCTGTGCGATCGCGCTGTCAGCGGCGCTCAGCGGCGCGCCGTAGTCGATGCCGGAGATGTTCACGCCGCCGAGCAGCGCCGAGGTGGCGTGCGCGGGCTTCGCGTGATGCGCTTTCGTGTGGCGGGCCTGGCCGGCGGGAGCCAGCCACGCCAGCGTGCAGAGCGCAAGCGCAAGCCCGGCCGCCGCCGTTTGGACGCGCCTGTGCATGACTGACACGATAGTCGCGTATGCAGCGGAGCCCAGCCGCATCGAGAAGTAGGCTGTCCGCTGCGATGTCTCCCATCTGGATCTGGATGCAGGTCGCGATCGTCGTGTTCGTCCTGATCGGGATGATCGTGGCGATCGTCAAGCTGGCATAGGCCAACCGCTTGTCGTCCCCGACCATCACCGCCGGGCGGCCACGCATGCAGAGCGCCCCGCGGGTCGAGCCGTTGGTGCTGATCGCGCTCACCGTGCTGGCGCTGCTGCTGCGTCTGACGAGCCTGTCGCGCAGCCTGTTCACCGACGAGGCCTACTCGCTCGCGCTCGCGCAGCGCAGCTTCGGCCACATGCTCGCGCTGTTTGGCTACGAAGCGAACGGCACGCCCTACTCGATCGTGCTGTGGCCCCTGATCCGGATCTTCGGGACCGGCGTCACGCTGCTGCGCCTGCCGTCGGTGATCGCCGGAACTCTCAGCGTGCCCGCGCTGTGGTGGGCCGCGCGGCGCTTCACCGCGCCCGCGGCCGCGCTGCTGGCGGCCGGGCTGCTGGCGATCAACCCGATGGCCGTCTGGTACAGCCAGGAGGCCCGCGCGTACGGGTTCGTGATGCTCAGCGCCTGCCTGGCGTTCGGCGCGCTCCCTCGCGCGCTCGAGCGCGGCGGCGAGCGCCGCGCCTGGATCGGCTACGTCGCGGCGATGACCGTGCTCGCCTACTGCGAGATCTTCGCCGCGCCGCTGGCGCTGCCCGCGCAGGCGCTGATCGTCTGGCGCGCCGGACGCGCCGGCTTGCGGCGCTGGCTGTACTCGCTGCTCGCAGTGTTCGTCTGCTGCCTGCCGCTGCTCGTCGCCGCCGCGATCGCCCGCAGCCGCCGCAACGCGCTCTACTGGCTGCCGAAGACCGATCGCTCGCTCGTCACGCTCGCGCTGCAGGAATTCACCGCCGGCTTCTCCGGCTTGACCGCCGTGCGCTGGGTCACGCTCGCCGCCGCCGTCGTGCTCGTCGGGGCCGCGCTGTGGCTGATGCGGGCCGGCCGCGCGGCCGCGCTGCGGGGCACGCTCGCGATGGCCCTCTGCTGGGGACTCGCACCCGCCGCCGTGCTGCTCGTGATCTCCTTCGTCGAGCCAGTCTTCTGGCCGCGCTACGCGATCCTGTCGCTGCCGGGGCTGTGCCTCGCGCTCGCCGTGGGCGCCGAACGGCTGTGGCACAGCCGGCACGGCATCGCGACCGGCGCCGTGTGCGTTGCGGTCCTCGCCGCAGCCGCCGGCGTCGCCGACGCGCACCAGCGCAGCTACCACCAGGAGGAATGGCCTCCGGCCGCCGCCTGGCTGCGCAAAGAACGCGCCGCCGGTCAGCCCACGATCGTCGACAACGCGCTCGTGCTCCCATCGCTCGGCTACTACGACCCCGCCTTCCGCGCGCCGGGCGGCGATCTGATCGTGCAGGAGTGGCGCGATGAGCCGCTGCCGAGCGGCTTCGTCGGCTTCAAGGACCGCACCAGCTACGGCAGCGTGCCCAACGGGCCGCCGAGCGCCGCGACCTTCGCGCGTCTGGCGCAGCTCGGGCACGGGACCGTCTGGATGGTCGTCTCCGAGGTCGACGACGAACTGCAGGAAAACCCCAGGGAAGGCGCCGCCGTCGCGTGGGCCCGCAAGCACTGCCGCGGCGACGTGCGCGAATACGTCGGCGTGTGGATCCTGCACGCCTTCGACTGTGGCGCGTCGGGGCCGCGCTGAGCCGTCGGTCGCGCCCCGCCGAACCTCAGGCGGCGCTGAACGTCGGGGCCGCGCCGAGCGTCAGCGGCGCAGGCGCCAGCCGCGCCGTCGCCGCGCGCCGTCGCGCGCCGCGGCCGGGCGCGGCGGCATCTCCTCGCCGGCGAGGATCGCCGCGGGCACCATCTGCGTCAGCCACTCGAGCAGCGGGCCGAGGCCGGCGTGCTCGATCTGCTCGGCCAGCCCCGGCGGGCGCCGCACGCTGTCGTGGGCGTCTGAGGTCACGTTGTGGATCAGGCCTTCGCGCGCGAGCTCGAGCGCGAAGCGCCGCACCTCGTTGCCGAAGCGACCGGTCAGCGACCCGGCGGTGATCGACATCAGCACCCCTCCTTCGGCGAGCGCGCGCACCGTCTGGCGGTCGCGTTGCAGCGCGGGACAGCGCTCCGGATGCGCGAGCACGACACGATGACCAAGGCGCTGCACGCCCTGCACCATGCCCGCGAGCCCGACGGCCACGGGCGTGAACGGGGGCTCCACGAGCAGCCACGGGCCGCCGCCGAGGCCGAGCCGCGAAAGCTCCTGCGGCTCGATCTCGGCGAGGTGGCTGATCGCGATCTCCCCGCCGGGAAGCACCTCCAGGTCCACGTGCTCCTCGTCCAGCCGCTGGTTCAGCGTGTCCACCAGCCGCGCGATCGTCGCCGAGTCGTTGGGCGTGCGGGAGTTCACGTGCGGCGTCGCCACCAGCGTGTCGATGCCCGCGTCGACCGCCACGCGCGCAAGCGCAACGGACTCCTCGAGCGTCTCCGGGCCGTCGTCGATGCCCGGCAGCACATGACAGTGCAGGTCGATCATCGGTCGGTCCCCTCGCGCCGCGCCCTCACGGCGCCAGCCAAGCGCTCTGCCACAGGCGCGGGCAGCTGTTCGACGAGCTGCTTCGCTCGGTAGCGCAGCACCCGCGGCGCGAGCTCCGCGCGCGTTCGCAGCCAGCGCCGGTTGTGGACCACCAGGCCTCCCCACGTCAACGTGTCCTGGAAGTCGGCGAAACGCATCTTGTAAGGATGCTCGCCGACGCCGAGGTCGAGCCTGCGCTGTCCCCGCGAGATCGCGTCCTCGAGCGCGGCAAGCGTCGTCAGCATCGACGGCTGCAGCTTTGCGTGATCCTCCGACCAGCCGCCGTTCCATGCCTTCAGCGTGCCGCCCGCGGCGAGCAGCAGCTGCACCGAGATCAGCTCGCCCCCGATCTCGGCGACCCACAGCCGCAGACGGTCCGGCCCGAGCGCCACGGCGGCATCCTGCAGCATCTCCGCCACGCCGGGGCGGGCGAGGTTCGACAGGCCGCGGTGGCGGCGCTCCCAGCGGCGCGCGTGCAGCGACAGCAGCACGTCGAGCGCCCGCTGCGCCTCGGCCGGGTCGCGGACGTGCCGCACCGTGCCGCCCTGCGCCTCCAGTTTGCGTCGCAGTTTGCGCATCTGCGCGCGGAAGTGGCTCGAGCTGGCCTGCAGCCACGCCTCGGGCGGGCCCGCCGGCAGCGTCGCCGCCGGCGCCGGATACGACGAGTTGCGATAGCGGTCGAACAGCATTCGCCCGCGCGAGCCGGCGGCGAGCCGGCGTGTCCACCGCGAGCCGATCGGGACCGCCTCGAACGCGATCAGGTCGGGACGCGGCTGCAGGCGGGCCACCGTTCGGCGCAGCTCCCCCGCGACCTCACGCTCGCGGCCGGCGGCGCACAGGACATCGACGCGATCGGACAATTCCGCCCCGAGGAAGCGTATGTCAGTCCGCCCACCGCCCCCCGTCTGCACGAACCACGGCGCGAGCGCGACCAGCTCGCCCGCGTCGCACACCGCGATGATTCGCAGCGCGCTGCCGGGCGCCGCCACGTGCCGCCACCACGACAGCATCCAGCCCGGCGCGCACAGCGGCAGCGAGCTCTCCACCGCGAGCGCGTCCCACTGCCGCGCAAGCGCTTGCGCCTCCGCGAGGTCTTCGATGACTCTGACGCTCGCCACCCGCCGTAATCTAGTGTGCGCATGGTGCGGCGCCCTGCTGCGCTGCGCCGCGAGCGCGCGGATATGATCGCGTCGGCGGCGATACCTTGGCGACGACGCAAGGGAGAGTGATGTTCAAATCGATCGTGGTTGGGACCGACGGCTCGGACACGGCCAACCAGGCCGTGCGTCAGGCGGTGGATCTCGCTCGTGCCGTCGGGGCGAAGCTCGAGCTCGTGAGCGCCTATGAGCCGGTGCCGGCGCAGCGCCTGAGCGAGGAGCGGCGGCAGGCCCCCGAAGACCTGCAATGGGCGATCAACCCGCGCGAGGATGTCGACGCGACGCTCGAGGCGGCCGCCGCGATCAGCCGCGAGGCCGGCGTGCCGGTCGACGTCTACCCCCGTCAGGGCGACCCAGCCGACGCGATCCTCGACATCGCCGAGGAGCGCGAGGCCGACCTGATCGTCGTCGGCAACAAGGGCATGACCGGCGCCAAGCGCTTCCTGCTCGGCTCGGTGCCCAACAAGGTCTCCCACCACGCGCCGTGCTCGGTGCTGATCATCCGCACCACCTGAGCTCCGTCGCACGCCGACGCGCACTCCAGCGCGCCGTGCCGGCGCCGGGCGCGCGGCGTCCTCAAGAGCGGCCGAGGCGGTCACGCAGGCGCCGCAGCCCCTCGGGCGCCAGGTAGCGCACGGCCGGCAGCGGATCGCGCGGGTCCCACATCGAGTGCGCAGCGAACGGCGCGATCGCCAGCGCGCCGAGCAGCGCGCGCGGCCCTTCGCCGTACGCGGCCGCGAGGTCGCGGTTGAGCCACTGAAAGCTCGCTCCGCGCCTGAGCGGGCCGGCGCGTGCGCCGCCGCGACCGAGCGCATGCGCGGCCCACAGGCCGGGCAGGTTCGCGCCCGCGGCCGTCGCGAGCGCCATCGACGCGTAGAAGCGCCCGTTGAAGTCGGTGATTCGCGGCACGCCGTCGGCGTCGCGGATGAACTCGATCTGCGCGAGCCCGAACCAGCCGAGCTCGCGCACCAGCGCCCGCACCCCGCTGGACAGAGACGGATCTGGCGCGATCAGCTGGCCGCGGACCGTGTCCCCCGCGTCCGGCGGCCAGCTGCGCAGCGCCTGCTGGTGAACCTCAGCCGCCAGCTCTCCGTCGCGCCCGACGATCACCGCCACCGCGCCCACGCCGCCGCTCAGCGGCTCCTGCAGCAGCGGGTCGCCACCACCCGCGCGGATCTCCTGCACCAGCGCACGCGCCTGCGCGGCCGACGCGAACAGCCCCGTGTCAAAGCGCCTGGGCATATGCACGCGCGCCTTGACCACCACCGGCCCGCGCCACGCGTCCAGCGCCTGCGCGCTCGCCCGCTCGGTGCGCGGCGTGTGCAGCCCTGCGTCCTGCGCCGCGCGGCACAGCTCGAGCTTGTCGAAGGCCCGCTCGACCACGGCGTGCGGCGCATACGGCCACACCGCAGGGCCGATCTCATCGCGCCGGCGCGACAGCGTCAGCAGCCCCGAGTCGTAGCTGCAGAAGACCACGTCATAGCCGCCGTCGGCCACCGCCGCCGCGGTGTCGGCGACGAACCGATCCTCATCCTCGTCGCGCTCGTGGACCACGTGATGACGGCCGGCATGACGCGACGTGCTCGCCAAGCTCGGCCGCGAGGCGCCCGTGCCGACCGTGAAGCCCGCGGCGGCGAGGCCGCGCGCGGCCACCAGCCCCGAGCGATTGCGAGACTGCTCGACGAGGAGAGCACGCATTGACGGCCAGCTTATTGGTGGGCGTCCTCGACGGCAGAGATAATCGCCGCGATGAAGATCGTCAGCGTGATGACCACCGACTCGAGCGGCGGCGCCGAGTTCGCCGTGATGGAGATGCTGCAGGCCCTGCACCGGCGCGGCCATCAGACGGTGATGCTCACCGACATGCCAGGCATCGGCCGCGACACCGACGTCGAGGTGCAGCCGATCGCGCTCGGCCCCAAGCTGTCCACCCGCAGCTGGGTCGGCCTCGCGCTGCGCTGGCCGCTGCTCGTGGGACGCCTGCGCAGCGCGCTGCGCGCGCAGCAGCCGTACGACGTGCTGCTCGTGCACTACAAGAAGGAGCAGCTGCTCGCGCGCATGCTGCCGGCGCCGCTGCGCCGCACGGTCGTGTGGGCGGAGTGGGGGCCGGTGCCGTTCCCGCTGCGCAAGGGCCTGCCGCGCAGCGCCTACCTGGCCGCCGGCCGCGACGCCGCGCTCGTGATGGCCGTCTCGGAGGGCACCAGGCGCTCGGTCACCGACGTCGGCGTCGACCCCGGCAAGGTCGTCGTCGTGCCGAACGTGCTGCGCACCGAGGAAATCCAGTACACCGAGCAGGGGCGCGCGCGCGTACGCGCCGAGCTGGGAATCCCCGAGGACGCGTTCGTCGTCGGCTGCATCTCGCGCTTTCACCCCAAGAAGCGCAACGACGTCGTCGTCGACGCCGTCCGCGAGCTCGACGAGGAGCGCGTGCACCTGATCCTCGCCGGCGCCGGCGAGACGGAGCCCGAGCTGCGCTCGCTCGCGGCCCCGCTCGGCGAGCGCGCGCACTTCATCGCCACGCCCGGCAGCGAGGTGCCCGACGTGCTCTCCGCTTTCGACGTGTCCGTCTTCTGCCCAAGCCCGACCGAGGGCGCGCCGCGCGCGGTGATCCTCGGCATGCTGGCCAAGCGTCCCTGCCTGTCGACCGGCGCCGAGGGCGTCTCCGACATGATCACCCCGGAGATCGGCGGCATCGCCGAGCCCGAGAACGACCCCGCCTCGCTGCGAGCGCTGCTCGTGCGCTACCTCGACGATCCGCAGCGCGCCGCGCGCGAGGGCGAGGCCGCGCGCGCGTATGCCGAGCGCACGTATGCCGCGCCCGTCGTCGCGCAGATGATCGAGGGACTGCTGGACGACGCGATCGCAGCCAGCGGCTCGCGATCGCGCGCTCCCCGATGAGCGCCGATCCGCCCAAGAGCGCCGATCCGCCCAAGAGCGCCGGCGCGCCCAGGCGGGTGCTGATGATCGAGCAGGGTGGACGCGGGGGCGTCGGCGACTACACCGCCGAGCTCGTGCGCGGGCTCGTCGACGAGGGCTGGACGGTGACGCTCGCGACCGCCGACGACCACCTGTTCGCGCCGATGCCCGGGGTGCGCGTGTGCCCGGTCTTCCACTACGTGCGCGACAGCACGCGCATCGGCAGGGCGCTGCGCAGCCGCGGGCTCGGGCGGATCGCCAACGGGCTGTGCTTCCTCGTGTCGCTGCCGCGCCTGATGCGCCTCGTGCGCGGCGTGGACATCGTGCACAGCCAGGGCTGGGAGACGCCGTACATCGGCCTGCTGGCGATCGTCTGCCTGCGCCTCGCCGGCGCCACCCTCATCGAAACCGCGCACGGCACGTTCGAGCGAGCGACGCGCTTCCTGCGCCTACGGCGGATCGTCAGGTGGCTGACCGCGCGCCTGACCGCCGGGACGATCGTGCACACCGAGGCGGACCTCGCCCGGCTGTCGAGCGACGTTCGCGAGCACGCCGTCGTGATCCCGCACGGCGAGTACGGCGGGCTCGCGCGCAGCGGCGGCAGCGCCGCGCGCGACGCCTCGCGCGCCGAGCTCGGGATCCCCGCGCACGCGCCCGTCACGCTCGTGTTCGGACAGCTGCGAAGCGACAAGGGCCTCGGTGAGATGGTCCAGGCGCTCGCGCGGCTGCCCGCGCTGCACCTGCTGATCGGCGGGCATGACCTCGGCGGGCTCAGCGCCGTCGCCGCCCAGCTGCAGAGCCCGGAGCTGGCCGGGCGCGTGACCGTGCGCGAGGGCTTCCTCGACATGCGCGAAGCGGCGCAGCTGTTTGCCGCGACCGACACCGTCGTGTTGCCCTACCCGGTGGCCAGTCAAAGCGGCGTGCTGCTGCTCGCCTACGGCTTTCATCGGCCCGTGATCGTCTACCCCGTCGGCGGGCTCCCCGAGGCGGTGATCGACGGCGAGACCGGCTGGATCTGCGCGCGCCCCGACGTCGACGCGCTCGTCGACGCGCTCGCCGCCAGCATCGACGCGGGCCCGGCGGAGTGCCTGCGCCGTGGTGACGCCGGAGCCAGGCTCGCCGACGAGCGCTTCGCCTGGCCGACGATCGCCCGTCGCACCAGCGAGCTCTACCTCCAGGTGCTCGCTCGTGTCTGAGCGACGCGAGCGCCACCGCGTGAGCGTCCACGGTCGCCCCTATTCTGTCCCGCGTGGGAGCCGACTCGCGCCAGTGGTCCAGCTGAGGTGAGGCGCGCCGTGATCCTCGCCGGCGGCGAGGGCACCCGTCTGCGTCCGTACACGACGGTGCTGCCGAAGCCGCTGATGCCGATCGGCGATCGGCCGGTGCTCGACATCGTCGTGCGTCAGCTGCGGGCGCACGGCTTCGAGCGGCTGACGATCGCCACCGGCTATCTCGCCGAGCTGATCGAGGCGTTCTTCCGCGACGGCGAGCGCTACGGGATCCCGATCGACTACTACCGCGAGAGCGAGCCGCTCGGCACGGTCGGCGCGCTCGCGCTGATCGAGGGGCTCGCCGAGGAGGACGTGCTCGTGATGAACGGCGACGTGCTCACCGACATCGACTACGGCGCGCTGCTCGATCGCCACCGCGACAGCGACGCCGCGGCGACGATCGCGACCAAGAAGCGCCAGATCCAGGTCTCGCTCGGCGTGCTGCGCTTCGGCAACGACGGCGACCCGACGCGCCTGACCGGCTACGACGAGAAGCCCGCGATCGACTACATCGCGAGCATGGGCGTCTACTGCTTCGCGCCGCGCGCGCTGTCGTTCATCGAGCCCGGCGAGCGCCTGGACTTCCCCGATCTGATCCTGCGCCTGATCGCCGCCGGCGAGGTCGTGCGCTCATGGCCGAGCGACGACTACTGGCTGGACATCGGGCGCCACGACGACTACGAGCAGGCCCAGGAGGAGTTCGAGTCCGTGCGCCACCGGCTGATCCCGCCGGATTAGGGTAGATGGTCCGAGGCAACAAACGCTCGCAGCTCTCACTCCGACCTCTTGTCACTCACGTCCGAGGCACTTGCTTCGTCCGTCACGGCCGCCATCAACTCGCTGGCGAGATACCGCCGCTGACCCCGCTGGCCGACTGCTCCCTCCTGAAGCACCCCAACCTCTTCGAGCTGTCGGAGGAGCTTCAGGGCGGTCGGCCGTGTCACACCCAACCTAGCCTCGACGGCGCGCGAGGAGACTATTGGTGTCTCGCATACGAGATCGACGAGCGTCATCGCCTTGCTCGAAGTGATTGCGGAGGCCGCCGCGCGATAACGCTCGCGAAGCTCGACGAGCCGCTGCGCGCGGACGACCGCGTCCGCTGCCTGGGTGTCGACCGCTGTTAGGAAGAGCTCAATCCACGGGAGGCAATCGCCGCGTTGGCGCACCGCCTGGAGTGCTTCGTAGTAACGCGCGCGATCGCGCTCCAGATATGCGCTCAGATAGAGAAGCGGGGCAGGCAGCCGGCCACGGTCCACGAGCAGAAAGACGGATAGGAGACGGCCGATTCGCCCATTTCCGTCGAGGAAAGGGTGGAGCGTCTCGAACTGGTAGTGAAGCAGGGCGTTCTGGACGAGCGGCGGAGCCTCGACGGTTTCGTGAGCGTAGCGCTCCCAGTCGGCCAGCAAGGCCGGAAGCTCATTGGGCGGCGGTGGCACAAACCGCGCCGTCTCGACGGTGGATCCAGCCTCTCCGACCCAGTTCTGTGTCGTGCGAAACTCACCGGGCATCCGCTCGCGGCCCCGCACTCCGGCGAGCAGCCGCTGATGCATCTCGCGGATGAGCCGTACGCCGAGCGGAAGCTCGTCCCGTTGGCCGAGCCCCCATTCGAGAGCGTGGATGTAGTTAAGAACCTCCTCGACATCCGCGTTCGGCGGCTCGCCGCTTACTTCAGCCTCAAAGATATCCGCCAGCGATGCCTGCGTCCCCTCGATGCGAGCGGACGAGAGCGCCTCGCGTAGAAGGTACGGTCGGACCAGCAGATGCTGGTTTGGCACGAGTTGCCCTACGCCGGCGAGCCGGCCCAGCGACGCCTCCGCGTCTGCGAGCAGGCGGATCGCGCGCGGGGATAGCTCGATCGCTCGCGGGACCGGTGAAGGGAAGTAGGCCACATAGCTGTGGCGTCCCGGCGTGCGCCGCGGCTGGCCAAACTGGGTTGATGCGTAGTCGGCGAGCTCCATAGCTGCATCTTAGTGTCTATAAAGCTTTCAACCAAAATCTTTAGAGACAGCTAGAGACCGTAAAGCCTGCCATAGGGTCGTTCTCCCAGGGCGTTACCGTTCGACAACGCCGGGGCGTTCCTATATCTCTGGGAGGTCATTCGAGAAAGCGGCAGGTAGCCCTACGCGAGGACCGTGCGCACGACCTCGACGACCGTTTCCACGGCCGCCTCGTCCATCGTCGAGCTGAGCGGCAGCGCGCAGTGGCGGTCGGCTACCTCGGTGGCCTGCGGCAGCCCGTCGGGCGGCGTCAGCTGGCGGTACTCGGTGAAGGAGTGCAGCGCCGGGTACCACGTCGTCTGGATGCCGCTGTCTTTGAGCTCGGCGCGAAAGCGATCGCGCGTCGCGCGGTCGGCGAGCAGCACCGGGAAGGCGAAGTGCGAGGAGCGCTCGACCGCCTCGTCGCTGAAGGGCAGCTCGATGCCGGGGACCGTCGCGAGCCGCTCGCGATAGGCGCGTGCGATCGCGCGCCGGGCAGTGATGTCGTCGTCGAGCCGTTGCAGGCGGCTCAGCCCGAGGGCCGCGCGCGGCTCGTCCAGGCGGTAGTTGAAGCCGACGTCGATCACGTCGTAGGCGGGGTCGTGGCCGAGGTGGCGGTCCCACGTGCTGCTCGTCAGCGCGTGCGAGCGCAGCAGCCGCACGCGCGCCGCGCGCTGCTCGTCGGCGCTCGTGACCATGCCGCCCTCGCCCACGCACAGCTGCTTCTTGGAGAAGAAGCTGAACGCTCCGAGATCGCCGACCGTGCCGACGTGGCGCCCGGCGTCATCGATGCGCGCGCCGATCGCCTGCGCGCAGTCCTCGATCAGCACCAGCTCATGCTCGTCGCACAGCGCGCGCAGGTCCGCGACGTCGGCCGCGTAGCCACAGAAGTGCACCGCCACGACCGCGCGTGTGCGGGGGGTGATGCGGCGCGCGACGTCGTCAGGGTCGATGTTGAAGTCAAGCGGGCTGCGCACGTCGCAGAGCACCGGCTCGGCGCCGAGGTAGCGCGCGGTCGCGGCGCTCGCCACGAACGTGAACGACGGCACGATCACCTCATCGCCCGCGCCGATCCCGGCTGCCAGGAGCGCCAGGTGTAGCGCCGCGGTGCCGCTCGAGACCGTGACCGCGTGGGGAGTGCCCACATAGCCGGCCAGCGCCAGCTCGAATGCCTGCGTGCGCGGCCCCATCGTCAGCCACCCCGACTCCAGGCAGTCGAGCACCGCCCGCACGTCCTGCTCGGGCATCGCGATGTCGGTCAGCGGCACGCGCCACTCGCTCATGGCGCGATCGCCTCGGCGAGCGCCGTCACGACGCGGTCCTGGTCCTCGTGCGTCATGTGCGGGTAGAACGGCAGCGTCAGCTCCGTGCGCGACGCCAGCTCGGTGACCGGCAGCGAGATGTCGGGGAAGCGCTCGCGGTAGGCGCTGAAGCGGTGGATCGCCGGGTAGAAGATGCTCGTCTGGATGCCCCGCTCGCGCAGCCGGCTCGAGACCTCGCTCTGACGGCCGTCCTGCTCGAGCATGATCGCGATCACGTAACAGGAGGAGCTCTCGACCTCGTCGTCATCGAACGGCACGATGATCCCGTCGACGTGCGCCAGCAGCTCGCGATAGCGGACCGTCAGCTCGCGCCGGCGCGCGATTTCCGCCTCCAGCCGCTGCAGGCGCGAAAGCAGCAGCGCCGCCCGCGGCTCGTCGAGGCGGTAGTTGTAGCCCAGGCCGACCACGTCGTAGGTGTCGGTGCGCCCGACGTGGCGATCCCACGTGCCGCTGGTCATCGCGTGCGAGCGGCGCGAGCGCGAGAGCTCGGCGACCTCGTCGCTGTCGGTGCATAGCAGGCCGCCCTCGCCCACCGACAGGACCTTGTTCGAGAAGAAGCTGAACGCTCCGGCCAGACCCCACGTGCCGAGCTTGCGTCCGGCGAGCGTGGCGCTGGGGGCGTGCGCGACGTCCTCGATCAGAGCTATTCCATGCGCGTCGCAGAGCTCGCGCAGACGGTCCACCGGCGCGGCGTAGCCCGCGTAGTGCACCGCGCACACCGCCTTCGTGCGCGGTGTGATGCGCCGCTCGACATCCGCCGGGTCGATGCTCGGCCGCGCGCGTGAGCTGATCTCCGCGAACACCGGCGTTGCCCCGCAGTACAGGGCGGCAGCCGCGGTCGCCACGAACGTGAACGCCGGCACGATCACCTCATCGCCGGGGCCGACGCCGGCGGCCAGGTAGGCGAGGTGCAGCGCCGCCGTGCAGCTGGACAGCGCGATCGCGTGGCGGGCGCCGAGATGCTCGGCAAACGCCCGCTCGAGCTCGGCCGTGCGCGGCCCCAGCGTCAGCCAACCGGAGCGCAGCGTCTCGGCGACGGCCTCCAGGTCCTGCGGCGCCAGCCGCAGATCGAAGAGCGGGAGCTGTGGGGAGATGTCGACCGTGGCCATCCGATTGTCGCGCTCCGCTGGCCCGAGCGCGTTCAGGGAATGTTCTTGTAGCGCGCGTCGAAGGGATCGCCGAAGGCTTTGGCGTCGAGCGCGGCGATGATCTCGGCGATTCCGTCGGGCACGGTCATCAGCGTCTCGAAGCCGAGCTCGGCGCGGATCTTGTCGAAGCTCACCTTGTAGTCGCGCGGGTCCTCGTCGCGCTTGACGTAGGTGACCCTGCCGCGATCGATCTGCTTACCGATCTCCTCCACGAGATCCAGCTTGCGGTAGTTCTCGCCCGAGCGGCCCGCGTTGAACACGTTTCCCGTGACCTTCTCCGCGGGCGCTTCGAGCACGGTGCGGACCGCACGGCCGGCATCGCGCACGTGGATGTAGGGCCGCCAGAACTGCTCGCCGAAGACTTCGAGCTCGCGGTCGGCCCACAGTTCGCGCGTGAACTCGTTCACGGTCAGGTCGAAGCGCATGCGCCGTCCGACGCCATACACGGTCGCGAAGCGCAGGCACGTCGGTTTGAGGCCGCCCGTCGCGCCGCTGAGGATCAACGTCTCCATCCCGACCTTCTGTTCCGCGTACAGCGACACGGGACTGAGCTCGCCGTCCTCGGTGATCGGCACGGTCGGGTCGGCCATGCGACCGTAGTTGGAGCAGGTCGAGGCGAACACGAGCCGCTGCACGCCGGCCTCGCCCGCGTCGGCGACCAGACTGCGGGTCGCCTGCACGTTGACTTCGTCGGAGAGACCCGGGTCGAGCGCGCACGCTGGGTCGCCGACGATCGCGGCGAGGTGCACCACCGCGTCAGCGCCCGCGAGCGCGCGCTTGCGCGCGTCGGCGTCGCGGATGTCAGCGCGGATCACCTGCACTCCCGCCCGCTCCTGCTCGGCCGCGATGTCCTCCTGGCCGTGCAGCAGCGAGTCGAGCACCCGCACCTCGTGCCCGCTCTGCAGCAACTCCCGGACGAGCAGCGCGCCGATATAGCCGCTGCCCCCCGTCACTAGCGTTGTCTCGCCCACCTGGTGTCCTCTCTTGTCGTCTCGATCCTACAGCTGCCATCGGCAGCCCCACGGCCGCGCTTGAGTACGACAGATGCATGGATATTGTCATTCTCGCCCCGCCGAGCAAATCGTCCGATGTCGGTCCCAGCCCGCTCGTCCCAATGCCGACCCTAGCTCGCGAAACCACCAAGCAGCGCGCTGCCCGCGACATCGTCATGCAGGTGCTCGTGCGCATCGCCAACCTGGCGCTCGGCGCGGTCGTCACGGCGCTGGTCGTGCGGGCACTGGGACGCTCCGGCTACGGTCAATGGTCGACCGGCTTCGCCGCGCTCGGCCTGATCGCCTACTTCGCCAACTTCGGCATGGAGGGCGTCGCGTTGCGCGAAGCCGCCCGCGAGCCGGACGACGCGCACGAGTGGATCGGCGCCGTGATGCTGCTGCGGCTGATCGTGCTGCTGCCGGTGATGCTCGTGTCGGTGGCGGCGATCGTGGCCCTGCACCGCAGCCACGCGATGCTCGTCGCCGGCGTCATCATGGTCGTCGCGATGCCGTTCGGCGGGGTCGGCGCGCTGGGGCTGCTGTTCCAATTGCGCGTCGACAATCGCGTGCCGATGATCGTGCTGACGCTGCGCAGCGTGCTGTGGGGGATCGCCGTCCTGATCATCTACCTCGACCACGCCGGCATGGTCGCGCTCGCGATCGGAATGGTCAGCACCAACGCGATCGGCTCGCTGGTGCAGGCGGTCGCGGCGTTGAAACTGGATACGCGCATACCGCGGCCCTCGCGCAAGCATCTGCGCGACGTGATCCGCATCGGCCTGCCGATCGGCATCTCGGGAGTGCTGATCATCTCCTACGCGAGCATCGACCAGGTGATCGTCTACACGCTCGCAGGCACCAACGCGTCGGGACTGTACGGCTCGGTCTACAACCTGCTCAACCAGGCGCACTTCGTGCCGATCTCGGTGCTGACCACGCTCGCGCCGGTGATCGCCGCATCCTGGCCCGCGGATCGCGAGCGCCTGCTGCGCACGTCGCGGCTGACGGCCGAGCTGCTGGCGCTCACCTCGCTGGGCGGGCTCGCGTTCGCGATCGTCGCGGCAGCGCCCGTCGTGCGCCTGATCTTCGGCGCGGAGTTCGTGCCCGCCGCCCCGGCGCTGCCGGTGCTCGCCGCGGCCTTCGTGTTCATCTCCTTCGGCTACCTCAACGGCCAGCTGCTGGTCGTCCTCGGCCTGCAACAGCGCCTCGTGCGCATCAGCCTGCTCGCGCTGGTCGTCAACGTGTGCGGGAATCTCGCGCTCGTGCCGCTGATCGGGTTCATGGGCGCGGCGTGGATGACGCTCGCGACCGAGGTTGTCGTCTGCCTGTCGAGCGGGTCGCTGATCCTGCGCACGCTCGAGCTGCCGCTGCCAAAGCCCGGGCGCATCGGCCGCACCGTGCTCGCGGCGGCGCTGCTCGGCGGCGCGTTGGAGGCGCTGCGGCTGGCGCACGCGCCGCTGGCCGTGCTCGTCGCGGCGGCCTGCGTGTGCTACCCGGCGCTGCTGTTCGGGCTGCGCGCGCTCGCGCCCGCCGACGTCCAGCTCGTGCTGCGGCGCGGCGCGCCGGCGTGAGGAGCCGCGGCGACCATGTCGCGCAGATACTCGATCAGCCGGGGGATCTGTCGCCGCGCGTCGTAGCGCTGCTCGCAGCGCTCGCGGGCGCGGGTGGCCAGGGCCGCGCGCGCGTGCGGGTCGCCGAGCAGCGCCCGCAGGCCCTCGCCCAGCGCGCGCGGATCCTCGCAGCCCACCAGCAGCCCCGCGCGCCCGTCGTCCAGCAGGTCCGGGATCCCGCCGACGCGCGTGGACAGCACCGGCGTGCCGCACGCCATCGCCTCGAGGATCGCCCACGGCACTGCGTCCGCGCGGGTGGGCAGGCACAGCACGTCCGCCTGCTGCTGCAGGTCCAGCAGCTGTGGGTCGGACGGGCCGAGCCGGTGCACGCGCACCCCGCGGCGCTCGAGCACGGGCGCCGGCGTCACGAGGTCCAGGTCGACCGTCTCGCCGAGCTCCTCGGCGAGCACCCGCAGGAGCTCCTCGCCGCCCTTGGCCTCGAAGCGGCCGCCCACGAACAGCACGCGGGGGCGCTCGCGCGGTCGCCGCGCGGCGGGGCGGTAGCGATCGAGGTCGAGTCCCGGGTGGTGCTCGACGACGCGCGCGCGCGGCGCCGTGCGTTCGATCGAGCGCCGCGCCCATGCGCTCCAGGCGAGCGTCAGCGCCGCGTTCTCGAAGGCGCGGCGCTCGAGCGCGCTGCTCGGAGCGATCGTGATCTCGCCGTGACGACGCTGCTCGGCGCTCCACGCCGGCATCGACCACCAGTCGCGCACTGTCGTGTCCACCGACAGCGCGACCGGCACCGCGCGCATCGTCGCGCGCATCGTCAGCGCGATCGACTGGCTGTGGACGTGCATCGCATCCGCCGGCCACGCGCGCAGCTCCTCGCCCACGACGCTGCGCGCGCGCAGCGACTGCACCAGATGCCAGCGCAGCGTGCGGAAGTCCAGGCCGGTGCTCGTCAGTGGCTTGATCGGCCATGACGCGGCCGCGCCGGCGAGCGCTCCCATCGGGGTCAGTCCCGCAAAGCGCGCCTGCACGTCACGCGCGAGCGGCAGTCCGGTCTGCAGCGCGTGCGCGAGCTGGCTCTGTCCCATGATGTGCGTGCCGAGGTTGCCCTCGTTGACGAACAGGACGCGCACTCAGCGGGCGCCCACGGCGCTGTGCCCAGCCTCGGTTGCGCTGCGCTCAGCGGCGGCGGGCCGTGCCCACGCGTTCGCGCTCGCGCCGTTCTCCCAGGCGCCGGGACGGTTGGGGTCCTCGAGCGTCTCCGCGCGCTCGAGGATCACGCGCTCGTGCACCGCCGCCAGCGCCGCGTGGAGCTCCTCGGGGCTTGCGAAGCCGCGCGGGTCCAGCGGCTCGAGCACGTCCGTCCAGACGCGACTGCCGACGCGTCGCGCGCACAGTGGCAGGATCAGCGCCTCGGTCATGAACGCGAGCTGCGAGCTGCCGCTGGATAGCATCACGGGCTTGCCGAGGAACTGCGTGCGGCTGCTGCCAGGCATGTCGAAGTAGATCAGCACGCGCTCGCCCTGCTCGAGCAGCGCCTGCACGACCGGGAACGAGCCGTTCGAGCAGACGAGCCGCTCGCCACGCTTACGGATCCCGCGTCGCCAGCGGGCGATGCGCCGGCCCCAGTAGTCGGGGGTGGGCGCCTGGAAGAACCACGGCGCGACCACGGCGATCGTGTCGTGTCCCAGCGACGTCAGCGCCGACATGTTCAGGAAGTACGGGCCCAGGTGGCAGGCGCTGATGAGCAGCCGGCGCTCGCAGGAGAGCGCCCCGTGGAGGTTCTCGCTCGAGACCGCATCGAGGCTCACCGTTCGCCACGGCTGCCAGAACAGCGCTCGCTGCGCCTCCTCCTCGATCAGGCGCCTGCGCGCCAGCTCGTCGAGCTCGCCGGCGCGTGCCGTCCCACCCACGATCGCGTCCATCGTCAGCAGCGCGAGGCTGCGCTCGTCCGGGTTCTCCCACCGTGCTCGCCCCTTGGCTTCGGCGGCGCGTACGGCGAGCCGCGTCGGCACCAGCTGGCGCAGCGCGGTCGAGGTTCGCAGTGCCAGCCCCAAGTCCACGCGAGGCATCGCGGGCCGCTCGAGCGTTTGTCTGGCCGCCTCGATCGCCGCGGACAGGTCGCCGGTTTGCACTGCCGTCATCTGTCTCTATGTAATCACGGGGGGTGGGCGGAGCCGGTAGGCCGCGCGCGGATGGATACGGTCTGCCGGTGCGCATCCTGGTCGTCTCCGCGCTGTACCCACCCGTCGCCTTCGGCGGCTACGAGGTCGAGTGCTCGGGCGTCGTGGAGCGCCTGCGCGAGCGCCACGACGTGCTCGTGCTGACGAGCGATCTGGACCGCGCGGGCCTCCCCGAGCAAACGGATGTACGACGCGAGCTGCGCCATCTGACGCCGGACGCGCGCGGCGCGCGGCGCGCGCCCGCGGCGTCGGTGCAGGCCGTGCGCGCGGCGCGCAGCGCGCTGGCGTGGGAGCCGGATCTCATCTATCTGTGGAACGGAGCGTCGATCCCCCAGGCGGCGCTGCGGGTGCTCGCCGACAGCGACGTCGCGCTCGCGGTGCGCGTCTGCGAGCACTGGTTCGGCAGCATCTTCCTCACCGATCAGTTCATGCGCGAGCTGCTGCCCGGCAGGCGCACGCCGGCGCGGGCGGTGTGGGCCGCGGGCTGCCGCGCGCTCAACCTGCTGCCACAGCTGCGCCTGGATCCGCAGGCGCAGCTGCGCGCCGCGATCTCCTGGAACTCCGAGGCGATCAGACGCATGGTCGCGCTGCCGCCGTTCGTCGAGCCGGTGCTCGAGCGCGTCGGGCACTCGGTCCCGCGCTACGGCGACGTCTACGCCGCGGTCGCACGCGAACCGGCGCCGGAGCCCGAGATCACGTTCCTCGGTCGCGTCACCCCCTACAAGGGGGTCCACGTCGCGATCGAGGCGCTCGCGCTGCTGCGCTCCGAGCACGGCATCCCGGCGCGTCTGGTCGTCGTCGGTCCCGAGGACAGCGATCACGGCGCCGAGGTGCGGCGCCTGGCCGAGCGTCTGGGCGTGGCCGGCGCGATCAGCTGGCGCGGGCCGCTGGCTCCCGAGCAGGTCGCCGCCCAGCTGGCGCGGACGCACGCGCTGATCGTCTCCTCCGTATGGGATGAGCCGTTCCCGCTGGTCACGATCGAGGGCGCGCTCGCGCGCGTCCCACTCGTGGCCGCCGACGTCGGTGGCATCAGCGAGGGCATGCACGACGAGCAGCACGCGCTGCTGTTCCCGCGCGGCGACGCGCGTCTGGCGGCCGACGCGCTCGTGCGCGTACTGCGAGAGAAGGAGCAGACCGCTGCGCGCGTGGAGCGCGCGTACGAGCACGCGCAGGGCTTCCGGCTCGGCCCCTATCTGGACGCGCAGGAAAGCTTCGTCATCGATGCCCGCGCAGCGCTCGCCCAGGCGAGCCCGGCGCACGCGCTCTAGAGGAACTCGGCGAGGCCGCTCGCGTCGACGCCGGGGATCGCCAGTGCGCGGACCAGCCGTTCGGCGACCTTGCGCCAGGTGAACAGGCTCGCGTGTCGCCCAGCGAGCTCGCCGAGGCGCTGCGCCGTCTGCGGGTTGGCGAGCTCGAGCATCGCCGCATAGATCTGGTCGTTCTCGTGCGGGTCGACGACCAGGCCGCCGGGGCCGATCATCGTCGCCGCGCCGCCGTCGCTGCCGCCGATCGACGGCACGCCGGCGGCGCCAGCCTCCACATAGACGATGCCCGCAGGCTCGTGCAGTGACGGCATCACGAAGGCCGTCGCCGCGCTGTACAGCTCGGCGACGCGCGCCCGATCGGCAGCGCTCGTGCGCGACAGCGCTCCGTGTCCGACGACGCCGGGGACGTCCAGGCGCGGGTGACCGCCGACGACGTCGAGCTGCGCGTTGGGATGGCGCTCGCGGACGCGCGTGAACGCCTGCACCACGGCAGGTCCGTTCTTGCGCGTCCAGTCGACCCCCACGAACAGGAAACGCGGCGTGCTCCAGTCGCGCGGCTGCAGCTGCGCGGGCGGGTGGTTCTGCCCGAGCCCGACCACGAACACGCGCTCCGGCTCGATCCCGTAGCTCCCGGTGATGCTGTCGGCCGCCCACTGTGTGGTCGCGCAGCACGCCCTCGCCGCCGCATAGACGCGGCGCTGGCGCTCGGTGTAGCGCTGAATGTCGCCGTCGGACAGAGCTTTCAGATGCGGCCACGGGTAGCTGAGCGCCTGCAGCACCGTCGAGTCCTCGAACGTCACGAACCGCTGGCCGGGGGGCAGCACCAGCTCGCAGCCGCGCTGCACGATCCCGTCGAGCGGCCCGGCTGCCTGCAGGCGCCTGCGCATCAGCCGGTTGCGCGCTGCGATCGTCGGCCGTCCCAACTGCGCCGCGCTGTGCAGGAACCTGGCCGCCTCACGCGGATCGCGCAGGTGGCGCGGTCGCATACGCGTGGCCAAGCTGCTCAGGTGCGTCAGCCTTGCCAGCCGCGGCGCGAGCGCTCCACTCAGCGGCACGGCTTCGGCGACCAGCTCGCCCATCGCCTGGAGCACCGAGGCGGCGGCTCCGGAGTCCGCCTGCATGTCGCGCGGATCGAACGGGGCGGCGATGCCAACGCGCAACGGCGGGGGTGTGCTCATCGGAGTGCCAGCATGATACTGGCCGCCGGGCACATGGCCCCGGCCTTCATCGGCGGCCGCTCAACGGGCGCCCCTGCCTTCAAGGGTCCGTGCGCCGCGGCCGATACCACCAGAGGTATGCAGCCGCTGGCTTGCCGCCGCAATCGACGTATCATTGACCCAGTACACAGCACGCTCGCAGCACCCGGATAGCCGTGGCAGATCTCGATCCCGTACTCAACGCGCCCGCTGCCGCTACGGTGTCGCCGTTCGAGTTGCTGTCGGTGCTGTGGCGGCGCAAGCTGATCGTGATCACCGTGGTGCTTGCCAGCGTCGCGCTGTCAGTCGCGCTGTCGCTGCGCTCGCCGAAGGAATACTCGGCCTCCTCGCAGCTCCTGTTCCGCGAACCAAACTTCACCGAGGCGCTGTTCGGCAACAACCTCTTCTCCAACGGCCAGGAAGAACCGGCGCGCACGACCCAGACCAGCATCGACGTGGTGACATCGCTCGCTGTCGGGCAAGAGGCCGAGAGCCTGTTGAAGCTCAAGGAACCGGTCAGCTCGCTGCTCGGGTCGATCTCGGTGAGCCCGAACTCCAACGCGAACATCGCCACGATCAAGGCCACGCGCGGCTCGCCGACCGAAGCGGCGGCCGTCGCCAACGCGTTCGCCGAAGGCTACATAACGTATCGCCGCCAGACCGACAGAGGCCTGATCGCGCAGGCCGAAGAACTCGTCACCCAGTCGATCAAGACCGCCTCTCCGGCGGAGCAGCTGAAGCTCGCCGAAGAGCTGCGCCAGCTGGGCGAGATGCGCTCGCTGCAGACCGGAGACGCCGAGATCATCGCGCGCGCGGAACCCGACCCGACGGCCGTCTCGCCAAAGCCCAAACGCGATGGCATCCTCGGATTCGTCGTCGGGCTGTTCCTCGGCTGCGCGCTGGCGCTGCTGGCCGACTTCCTCGATCGGCGGCTGAAGACGATCGACGACTTCGAACGCGCGCTGCCGGACTACCCGGTGATCGCCAGCGTCCCGCACACGCCCGCGCACACCGCCCTGTCGCAGCAGCTGGCCGGGCCGATCGGCGAGTCCTACCGCATGCTGCGCGAGGGCCTGCGCTTCCTCGATCCCACCGGTCGCGCGCGCTGCTTCGTGATCACCAGCGCGGACGAGAGCGAGGGCAAGAGCACGGTCGCGGTCAACCTCGCGATGGCGCTGACCGCGAGCGGTCGTCGGGTCGCGCTCGTGGAGGCGGACATGCGCCGTCCGTCGGCCGCCGCGCAGCTGGGGATTCCCCGTCACCTCCCGGGTCTGTCGGACACGCTCGTGTCCGATGGCGAGCTCGACGAGTTCCTCGTCAGCATCGAGGGCGAGCCGAATCTCGCGGTGCTGCCCAGCGGCACGATCCCGCCGAACGCCGCCGACCTGCTGAGCGTCGGGCGCATGGGCGAGATCCTGGCGCTGATGCGCGCCTCCGCCGACGTCGTGATCGTCGACTCGCCGCCACTGCTGCCGGTCGCGGACACACGCGTGCTGCTGCGCCTGTCCGAGGTCGATGGCGTGATCATGGTCGCGCGCGGCGGCTTCAGCCGGCGCGACCGCGTCAAGGCCGCCAGCCGCGTGCTGGCGGCCAGCGGCAGGCGCGTGTTCGGCATGGTGCTCACCGAAATGAAGTCAACGACCGCGAGCGGCTACTACTACTACGAGGATCCCAACGGTCCCAGCCAGCCCAACGGACGCTCGCGCCAGCGCGGCGTCAAGTCTCCGGCCTGAGCGCCGCGATCGCCTCGCGCGGGTTCCTGTTTTGGGCCGCGCACCGGCCGCACGATGCGCGCGATGCGCGTCGACAGGATCCCGCCCATCGCTCCCAGCAGCAGGTCCAGCTGGGCCCAGTAGAAGCTGTCGTAGAAGATCGCGACGACCGCCATGCCGAGGATCCCGAGCGCGAGCGCGAGCTCGAGCGTGGGCGTCGCGCGCAGGCGCAGGCAACGACCGAGCGCGCGCAGCGCGACCGCGATCGGGATGCACGCCGCGAGCAGCCCCACCAGGCCCATGTCCACCGAGATCGACAGGTAGGCGTTGTCGATCGCGCCGATCGTCGTTTTGTTGTCGGATTCATTCGCCGAGAAGCCGGGTTCCTCCGCGCCGAAGATCGGTTGCTCGCCGATCGCGTGCAGCGCAAAGCCGTAGCTCCACTCGCGGTGGGTCACCGACTGGGTGGTCGTGATCTTGGCGCTGAGCTTTTCCTCGACGATGCGGTGCAGCGAGCTCGTGGTCAGGATCAGCGCCGCGAGGATCGCGACGACCGCCACGATCGCCCGCAGCGCCCTGTAGTTGCCGGCTCTGGCCTGCACCAGCGCCACGAGCAGGAGCACGACGGTGACCGCGACCCACGAGCTGCGCGACTCGCTGAAGATCAGCAGCGCGGCGCTGGCGGCCGCCAGCCCGCCGGCCAGCAGCAACGAGCGCCGGTAGGCGAACAGCAGCGCGCTCGGCATCAGCCCGACGACCAGCCCGCCGTAGGTGATCGGGTAGCCCACGAAGTAGCCGACGCGTTTGCCCGGGGCCTGCAGGTAGGCGTCGGCCCCCATCAGCACGAGTGCCAGCAGCCCCCCGAACGACGCCGCCAGCCAGCCGCGCCCGTCGCCGAAGCGCCGCGCGCAGAGGAACGTGATGCCGATGAACACGTAGCCGACGATGCCCGCGCTGACGAGCCGCGTGAGGCTGTGGAGGTTCTCGTAGATGAGAATCGCCAGGCCCGCGAACAGGACCCCCATCAGCAGCGCGCCGCGGCTGGGACGGGTTCTCCTGCCACCCAGCGCCAGCGACCACAGCCACGGCGCCAGCGGCGCTGCCGCGATCGCAGCGCACAGCACCTCCTGCTTCACGCGCGGCGCTTCCGCGGCTTCGGCGATGAACGGATACCACGGCGCTATCGCGACGACCACGATCGCCCACGGGAACGCCCGCTCGCCGAGCATCGCAAAGGCGACGATCGCGAGCGTGCACACGCACAGCAGGATCGCCGTCGTCGGCTTGCGCTCCGCGAGCACGCCGCCGACGACGCCCAGCGCCAGCGCCGCACACACGAGCACCGGCCAGCGCCCGAGCGCACCAGCCAGCTGGTCGCGCAGGCGTCCGCGCTGCGCGCGACTAGATTCGAAGGACACTCAGCAGCCCCGACGTTCGCTCGCAATCACAAGCGCATGATGATGCATGGCGCCGACGCGGCCGGCAGGCAACCCGGCCGCGTCGGAGGTGTGCACGGTCGACTTCGACCGATGATCTTGCTCAGCTGCGGAACGCGGCCAGCGCCGAGTAGGAGAGCTTGTGCGTGCCCGACGCGCTCTCGATCCCGTACCAGTCGTTCGTGCCGTAGTCGCGGTAGTTGAAGATCGTCACGTCCTGGATGTAGCCGGTGCCTTTGGCCCAGTCGATGAAGTTGGTGATGTTCTGCGCCTGTTCGGCTTCTGTCCACTGGAACGAGTCGCCGGTCGACGGTTGGCCGACGGCCGTCGGCCAACCGACCTCCGTGACGTAGATCGGGATGTTGGGCTGCTGTGCGTGCGCGTTTTCGATCTGTTCGCGATCGCCGAGCGCGGAATGGGTGCGATTGCTCGTGCCGCCGTAGGAGTGCAGCGTGATCCCGTTGATGTAGCTGCCCACGTTCGGTTCCGCGGCCCACATCTCCTGGCCCCACGTGGTCGGGCCCTCGCCGCCGTCGTATGACGCGAGGATCGCCGGGTGGGAGGAGCCGAAGTTGGCGACGAACGCTTCGTGGACGACCCTCAGCAGATGGTCGTACGCCGCCGCATTCGCCGCGTCGCCGGCGCTCGATCCCCAGCCGATCCACTGGTTCCCCGGCTCGTTGAGGACCTCGATCGCGGCGATTTCGGGGTTCGCCTTGACCTCCGCGACGGCCTTTGCCGCCCATTCGGTCGCGTTGACCGCGCTCACGCCGCCGCTGTCGTACGGCCCCGCCATGTCGTCGATGACCTTCAGGCCCGCGTGTGTCCACGCGGAGATGCTCCCCGGCGATTCGAGCCGCACGTACGACGCGGCTCCGGCGATGTCGGCGGCAAACGAGGACGGCCAGCCTCCGGCGTCGACGCCCACCCACATCGGCGAGGTCAGCAGCGAGGGGGGAGGCGATTGTTCCGCCGGCTTTTCTTCCGGGCGCGTCTTTTCGGCTTCTTTGGCGGGCGGCGTAGCCGGCGCGGGGTAGGAGATCGCGACTTCCGCTGACCACGCGCTGCCGTCAACGGCCGTGCGCAGGCTGTAGTGGACGATCGTGCCCGGCACGGCTGCCGGCGTGACCGACGTGCCGCCGACCTCGGTGAAGGCTTCCTGCTTGCCTGGCGCTTTCGTGGCGAGCACGTATGTGCTGACGTTGCCCACCGCCTTCCAGGAGAGGGTTTCCCCGGAGACGCTGAGTGTCGGAGCGGCCTGCGTGTCTTCCGCTTCGGTCGGTTTCTTTTCGGTCGGAGGCGTTTCGGTTTCGGTGGGTTCCGTTTCGACGGGCTTCGGATACGCGATCGACACTTCACTGGCCCACGCGCTGCCGTTGACGGCCGCGCGCACGCTGTATTTGACGGTCAGGCCCGGCTCCGGCGGCGGCGTCGTCGAGGTCCCGGTCAGCGTCGAGTACTGATCGGCCTGGCCGGGCACCTTGCGCACGAACACGTAGTTGTTGACGTTCGCCACGCGGTTCCACGTGAGCGTCTGCCCGGAGACGCTGATCCGGGGGGCCTGCAGCAGGCCGTTGCCGCCATATCCGTTCCAGTACGCGCTTCTCGCGGTGGCGCTGGCAACCTGCGACAGCTTCGCCTCGGCGACCCTCAGCTCGTGTCCCGCCTGCTGCAGCGCGTAGCGCGCCGCGTCGCACGCGCTCGGCTGCCCGCTGTGGGCGGCCAGGCAGCGCTTGAGCCGCTTGGCATCGGCGACCAGCGTGCGGTCGGCTGCCTTGCTGTGTCTGGCCGCCAGCGCCAGGGGGCGCGGTACGGCGCGACTCGCCCTCGCGAGCACGCGCTGCGAGCCGGCGCGAGCGTGAGAGGCGTCCGGCGAGGAACTCACGGCGCCTGCCGCGACGGCGTGCACCAGCAATGTCAGGCAGGCCGCGAACGAGATGACCGTCAGCTCGCGCAGCGCTCGGGTGAGACGGTGGTGAAGCGTTGTCATGCCTGCTCCTTCGGTGGCCGGGCTGTCTGCGTGAGACCCCTGGCTTTGCGAATCCGCCTCGCGACGGAGGTGCCTTTATCGGGATGCGGCAGAGATGCTCGACGTTCCTCGTGCGGAACGGCTGCGCCCCCGCCCTTGCTTTAGACCTGCAAGGGATCTGTCGGATGTTCGCCGGCCGGCGGTGAGCGGGTGGGCGGGCGCTGGACGCATGTATATCCGCCGCCGGGACGTCCGCCGCCGGGCGCGAGCGGACATACTCAGCGGATGGCTGAAGCCGCCGAGCAAGCGCGCCACGAACAGGAGCCGTGGTCGCCCGCCGGCGCGCGCCCGTGCGTGGTGCAGTACCTGTACATACACGAGGCGGGCGAGCAGCTGTCCTATCCGTCGAGCCGCTCGTCCGGCGGCGCGGCGCGCCTCGCGGCGCGGTATCTGGAGTGCGTGCTCGTGCAGGCGGCCTCGCTGCGCTGGCGGGTCCCCGACTGCGAGCTGCTGCTGGTGAGCAACCTCGCCAGCCCGGACTCGCTGACGCGCCGCGGGCGCGCGCTGCTGGCTCGCATACTCGCGCTCGGCGTCGAGCTCGTCCCGGCGGACTATCGCCATGCCCCGCGCGAGCCGGTCAGCAAATTCTATTCATCGCGCTACGTGCTCGATGCGATCGACGCGGTTGCGGCTCGCGTCGAGCCCGATCGACAGCTGTGGCTCGTCGACGTCGACTGCGTCTGGCTCGACCCGCAGGCCGCGTTCGCCGCCGCGGCCGCGACGGGCGCGATCGGCACCGTGCAGATCGGCTATCCCCCCGACTGGAAGGCCTGCGGCTATACGCGCGAGGAGCTCGGCGGGCTCGGGCAGCGGCTCGGCGACTGTCCGCCGGCGCCGGCCTGGATCGGCGGCGAGGTGCTGGCAGGCACGGCGGCCGAGCTGCGCGAGCTGGCTCGGGCGTGCGAGCGGCTCGACGAGCAGCTCGCCGACCTGGGCGTCTCGCTGGACACCGAGGAGCAGCTCATGACCCTGGCCGGCGGCCTGGGTCGCGTGCAGTTCACCGATCTGTCAGCCGTCGCGGGGCGCATCTGGACCGGGCGCCGTCACGGCGCCAGCAATCCCCCTGACCCGCAGGCGCTGGCCCTGTGGCACGTTCCCAGCGAGAAGGGCCTCAGCATCCGCCGCGCGGCCAACGCGCTGCTGCGCGGCCGCGCCGAGCGCGTGCGCCGCGACCTGTCCAGCAGCGCACGCGCGGCGGTGCGCTTCAACGTGGCGGGCGTGCGCCGGTCGCGGAGCCTGCGCGATGACAGCTGGATCGTGCTCTCGCGCGTTCGCGACGCGGTCGCGCTCAGGCTGGCGGGGCGAGCAGCGCGCTGAGCGCCTCGATCGAGTACCGCTCGGCGACGAGCTCACGCCCGGCGCTGGCGAGCGCCGGCGCGCCGTCGCGCAGGACGCCGACGAGCGCCGCCGCGAACGCCGTGGCGGTGTCGGCGAGCAGGCAGTGCTCGCCATCGACGAGCGCCAGTCCCGCGGCGGCGCGCGGCGTCGCGATCACCGGCAGCCCATACGCGAGCGCCTCGATCAGCTTCAGCGGCGTGCCTCCGCTCTGCAGCAGCGGCACGACCGCGCACGACGCGCGCGCGTACGCGTCGGCGAGATCCTCCACGAAGCCCAGCGTCTCGACGCGGGGGTCCGCGCTGGGCGCCTGCTCCAGTCCGGTGCCGACCAGCGCCAGCCGCGCGCTCGGCAGCTGCGCCCACACCAGCGGGAAGACCTCGTCGATCAGGAAGCGCAGCCCGTTGCGGTTGGGCGTGTACACGAAGCTCGCCACGAAGATCGCGCGCTGCTCGCTGACCCGCGGCGAGACGGGCGTGATCGCCGCGACGTCGACGACGTTGGGCGCGTAGCGCAGCGCAGCCGTCGGGCACAGGGCCTGAGCGCCGGCGAGCTCGGGCTCGCTGACCATCCACGATTCCTGCGCGCGCTCCAGCAACCCCCGCTCGAAGCGCAGCATGGCGCGCGCCTGCGCCGGGCTCACGTCCGTCTCGCCGCGAAAGCCCGACTCGAGGTTGTGGGCGTTGTAGATCACCGGACGCCTGCGCGCGAGGCCCCGCAGCGCAGCGGCGGCGATCGGACCGTCGGCGACCACGCGCCCGCGGCCGTCCTGCGCGGCGAGCGCGCTCGCGTCGGCCGTCAGCTCGTGCGAGATCCCGCGCGCGAAGCCGGCGGGCACGCCAGCCAGGCGGGCGCTCGTGTAGGCGAGCAGGCGCCGCAGGCGACGCGAGGGCACGACCTCGTGCAGCGCGACGCCCGGGATCGAGCGGAAGGCGGCGTCGGGCTCGCTCGCTCCGAAACGGACGTACAGCAGATCGAGTCCGCGATGCGCGGCCAGCGCGCGCGCTACGCCGTACGTGCGCACCGCCTGGCCGCTGCGCAGCACGGGCGTGTGCGTGGTGACGAGCAGGTCCCTCATCGCGCAGGCCGCGGCGCGCGCTCAGGCATCGAGCAGGTCGCGGTGCACGAACGTCATCTTGACCGTGCGCGTGCACGCGACGGGCTCGTAGCCGTCGCGTTGCAGGTGCGCGATGATCGCGCGGGCGTCCGCCACAGAGCCGTTGTGGTGCAGCTGGGTGGAGAAGACCTTGACGCCGAGCGCGCGCAGGTCGAGCGTCGGCAGCACCTCATACTCGCCGCCCTCGATGTCGAGCTTGAGCAGGTCGATGCGCTCGTCGCCGAGCTCGTCCATGAGCGTCGGGAGCGTCCTTCCGGGCAGCTCGACGAAGTCCTGCGAGTCGTACAGGCCGGCGGAGGACACCGAGCGGCTGCTCTGGTCGTGGGTGATCTGCATCCGCAGCGGGCCGTCGCTGCTGGCGATCGCCATCTGACCGACGGAGAAGCGCGGCTCATCGCCAGCCTGCTCCCTGGCCTGCTCGACGTAGTCGGCAACCGCGTCGAACGCGTGCACGGTCGCGCCGTAGCGTTGGATCAGCTCCAGATCGAAGCTGATGTCACCGCCGGCGCCGACGCTGTAGCAGACCCAGGAGGAGCCAACGAGATCGCCGGGGATCGTCCAGCCCCCGTACTCGGTTCCCACGTAGCTCAGGCCCGCGATCTCACGCAGCTTGACGCGCGGCAGCTGGTACTCGAACCAGCGGCGGCGCAGGGCGCTGCGGATCTTCGCGGGCCGCAGCTTCTTCAAGGTCGTGAGCATCGGGTTCGGAGTGTTATCAGCTGGGCATCTCGCCGACCGCGGACGCGCCTCACAGAGCATCGATCGCCGCGGCGATTTCCTTTAGGCGCTGATCCCACGAGTGCGCGGCCGCCGCGCGCGAGCGCTCGGCGCGGCGCTCGGGCGTGTCGCCGGCGAGCGCCTCGTCGAGCAGTCGCGCGATCCCCTGCGGGTCGGCGGCGCTCAGGACTCCCTCGACGCCCGCGAGCGCCGGCAGCGGCGTGGCGATCACCGGCAGCCCCGCCGCAAGATACTCATACACCTTCATCGGGAAGATGCTGTCCGTGAGCTCGTTGCGCGCGTACGGGATCAGGCCCGCGTCGGCCGCCCGCAGGACGTTCGGCAGCTCGCCGTACGCGCGCGGGCCGAGCAGGTGGATGTTGGGCTCGGCCGTGAGCACCGAGACGTCCGCGTGCGGTTCGCCCGGGCCGATCGGCCCGACCAGCGCAAACGACCACGACGGGCGGCTGCGCGCCAGCTCGGCCAGCAGCGCCAGATCGAGCTTGACGGCCACGATCGCGCCGGTGAAGACGATCCGCGGCGCCGGCAGCGCCGCCATCTGCGGGTCCACCGGGGCGGGCGGGCTCGGGATCAGCGCCTGCGAGAACAGCTCCGTGTCCGCCACGTTGGGCGCGTCGAGGACGTTGCTCGAGAAGCGCCGCAGGCGCTCGGCGAGCGCCGGCGCGCTCGCCAGCACGAGGTCGGCGCGGGCGGCGAAGCGCTCCTCGGCGGCACGGAAGCTCGCGGTGTCGATGCGTCCGTGGGCCGCGATGTCATCGACGCAGTGGTAGACGATCAATGACGGCTGCAGGGCCTCGATCAGCACCTCCGCCTGCGGCACGTACGCCCACAGGATCGGTTCCCGCAAGCCCAGCCGGCGGGCGGCTCGTCGCACGAGCGCCGGCAGCAGGCGGGCGTTGAGCGCGCGTACCAGGCGGCTGCGATGCAGGGGCACGACCAGCGGCGAGAGCACGTGCAGCCCGTCGACCGATCGTGGCGGCGCGAGGCCGCGTCGCAGGCGCCGCGCGATGCGCGCGATGTCGCGCCCCGCGAGCTGCGGCTGGCGCAGGCCCAGCGACTCGACGAACAGCACGCGGTTCTCGCGCGCCAGACGCGCCATCAGATGGTGCTGGTTGGTCCACAGCTCCGTGTCCCAGTCGGCGAAGCCGACGCACACGATGTCGCGGCCGCGCAGCGTCGGTGAGTCGGGCATCGGCGGCATGATCCCAGGCGTCGGGGCGTGTAGTCTCGCGTCGGTGCCGACAGGCGGTCAAACGGCCGGCGCCCCGGCCGGGGCCGGCGGGGCGTACGGGTCTCCGGTCCTCGAGCGGCTGCGCGAGCGCTTCGCGCGCGTGGCCGTCGTCCACGACTGGCTGACGATCCCCGGCGGCTCCGAGCAGGTCATGCTCGAGCTGCTCGAGATGTTCCCGCAGGCCGAGCTGTTCACGTCGATCTACGACCCCGCGCCGTGGCCCGCCGAGATCACCGAGCGCACCGTTCACAGCTCGTTTCTCGGCCGCATCCCCGGCGCCACGCGACACTACCCGAAACTGCTGCCGCTGATGAACACCGCGTTTCGCTCGTTCGATCTGTCCGGCTTCGACCTCGTCCTCTCGAGCTCGCACGCTTGTGCCAAGAACGTGCGCACGCCAGCCGGCGCGCTGCACGTGTGCTACTGCCACACGCCGATGCGATACGCCTGGGAGGAGGGCTTCCTCGACGGCGAGGAAGTGGGCCGCGCGATGCGGCTGGCGCTGCCGCCGCTACTGGCGTGGCTGCGCCGCGTGGACCTCGCCGGCGCCGCCGGCCCCGACGTGTTCGTCGCCAACTCTCGCCACGTGGCCGAGCGCATCGAGCGCTACTACGGGCGCACTGCCGAGATCGTGCACCCGCCGGTCGACGTCGAGCACTACCTCGCACTGGAGCGCCAGGCAGGTGACCCGGCGCCCGCGGACGGGGGCGCCGGGGGCGAGGGCGGGGGGGATCCAGATGGCTACTACTTCGCCTTCGGGCGCGTCGTGCCGTACAAGCGGGTTGACCTCGCGGTCGCGGCGTGCGCCAGCCTGGGGCGCCGTTTGAAGGTCGCCGGCGACGGTCGCGCGCTCGACGCCGTGCGCGCGCAGGCACCCGGCGCAGGCGTCGAGCTCCTCGGCAAAGTCTCTGCGAGCGAGCGCGATCGTCTGTTCGCCGGCGCCCGCGCGCTGCTGTTCCCCGGCGAGGAGGACTTCGGGATCGTGCCCGTCGAGGCGCAGGCCGCCGGTCTGCCCGTGATCGCCTACGGCGTCGGCGGCGCCGCCGAGACCGTCATCGACGGGCGCACCGGCGTGCTGTTCGACGAGCAGAGCATCGAGTGCCTGGCGGCCGCGATCACGCGCTTCGAGTCACTCGCGCTCGACGGCCGCGAGCTGCGCGAGAACGCGCGCCGGTTCGGCCGCGAGCGGTTTCGAGAGGAGATGGCCGGGGTGATCGCTCGCGCCGCCGGTGCCTAGGCGCGGCTGGCGCGTGGTGCAAGCCGCGATCGGGGTAGTGTGCCATTCGTGGACGAGGTTCTCCCAGGCGTGTTCCACTGGACCGCCGTGCACCCGAAAATCCATTCGCTGGTCTCCTCCTACTGGCTGGAGGGGCAGGGGGTGCTGTTCGACCCGCTCGTGCCGGCGCAGGAGGGCCTCGAGTGGTTCGCCGGCCGCGCCGTCGCGCCAGCGGCGATCCTGCTTTCCAACAGGCACCACTATCGCCATTCAGACCGCTTCGCCGAGCGCTTTGGCTGTCCCGTGCTGTGCAACCGCCTCGGCCTGCACGAGTTCTCCGACGGTCGCGAGGTCACCGGCTTCGACGTCGGCGACGTGCTCCCCGGCGACGTGCTGGCGTGTGAGCTCGACGCGATCTGTCCCGACGACACAGCCCTGCACCTGCGCGCGCAGCAGGCCGTCGTGATCGCCGACGGGGTTGTGCGCGGAGGCGCGTACGGCGCCGGCGGCCCGCTCGGCTTCGTGCCCGACGCGCTGATGGACGACCCGCCCGCGACCAAGCGCGGCCTGCTCGACGCCTGCGCCCGCCTGCTGGCCGAGCGCGACTTCGAGCACCTGCTGCTAGCGCACGGCGGCCCCGTCATCGGCGACGGGCGCGAGCTCCTGACAGAGCTCGTCGAAAGCGGTGGGCGCACCGCCTTCGAGCTGTAGATGCGCGCGCTCGTCACCGGCGCCAGCGGCTTCATCGGCGGCGTGCTCTGCGGGCAGCTGCTCGAGCGGGGGCACGACGTCACCGCGCTCGTGCGGCGGGCGGGCTCGGGGCCGGCCGGCACGCACGAGGTTGTGTGCGAGCTGAGCGACGCTCACGGACTGGCCGTGGGGCTGCGTGACGCGCGTCCGGACTGCGTGTTTCATCTCGCCGCCGAGATCGCCTCGCAGCGCAGCGAGCGCAAGGTCAGCGAGGTCAACGTCGCGGGGACGCAGCGGCTGCTGGACGCATGCCGCGGTCTCGCGGACGGGGGCGGGGTGGGGGAGGCGGCCGCGGATGGGGGCGCGGTCGGCGGGCCACGGATCGTGTTCGCGTCGACCGTCGTCACGGGCGATGCCCGCGGCGCGCTACTCACCGAGGATCAGCCGCTGCCCGTGCAGACCCCATACGGGCGCTCCAAGCAGGAGGGCGAGCGTCTCGTGCTCGCCAGCGGGCTGCCCGCGGTCGTGATCCGCCCCTCGCACGTGTACGGGCCCGGTGGCTGGTACGCCAACGAGCTGATCGCCCACCTGCGCCAGCCGGGGCGCTTCGCCGTGATCGGCAGCGGCGCGAACCTGTGGGACGTGGTGCACGTCGACGACGTCGCCTCCGCGCTCGTGCTGGCTGGCGAGAGCGCCGCCCCCGGCTCGATCTACCACGTCGCAGACGACGAGCCGATCAGCTTCTACGACTTCATGGCGCTGACCGCCGAAGCGCTCGGTCTCGGCGCTCCCAGGCGCATTCCCGCGGCGCTCGCGCGGCTGGTCGCCGGCGGCAACGCGGTCGCCGCTGCCGTGCGCTCGGCGCGGTCATCCAACGCCAAGATCAAGCGCGAGCTCGGCTGGCAGCCGCGGTTCGCGAGCGCGCGCGAGGGCGTCGTCGATGCGGTTGCGCGGCTGCCCTCGAGTCAGCCGGGCCGGCCGCCGCGGCCGGCCCGCGGCTAGCTGGCGATGTTGAAGCGCAGGTACCACGTCGCTCCGACGGCGCCCGATCGGGCGATCGGCGTGGCGCCGAGGCGGTAGTCGCCGGCGGAGAGGGCTGCGAGGCTCAGCGTGTCGCTGTTGCTGCCGGCATGCGCGGGTGCCTCGAGCTTGACCTTCGTGGGGATCCAACGATCGCACGTCCTCGCGCCCCGCTGGCAGCGGTGGCTGACGGTGCGGCGGTCCACGGCAAGCTCGACCGTGCCAGTCGCTGAGAGGGCGTATGTCACCACGAGCGTATGCGCGTGCAGGCTCGCCCGCGAGGCTCTCGCGCGTATCCGCAAGTTCGTGAGGCTCAGCACGGGCTCCTTGGCTTCAGTGAACGGGCTGATGCCGCCGATCGGTGTCACCAGGCTCGTCGGCACGAGCGATTCGGTGGGCGTCGTGGATTTCGAAGACGGCGCGGCGGTGGCGCTGGCCGAGAGGACGACGGTCGTCGCCCCGGCTTCGGTTGAGACGCTGAGCGAGCCTTCGAATTCACCCGGGGTGGGGGATTCGAAGGTGACGTCGATCGCGATCGCTTCGCCTTGCTTGAGCTTGGCAGTGGTGACCGGCAGGCCGGTCGCTCCGAACGGCGCCGACGGTGGCTGCGCGCTTTTGACTTCAAGTGTTGTGTTGCCCGTGTTCTTGAGCGTTACTTCCCCGCCGAGCGGTTCGCGGACGAGCGTGGAGCCGAGTTCCAGCCGCTTGGTGGAGGCAGTGAGCTCAGGCCGGGCCACGACTTCCGCGGTGGCCGAGAGGGCGACTATCGTTTCCCCAGCCTGGGTCGTGAGGCTGAGCGATCCCTTGAATTCCCCGGCGGCAGACGATTCGAAGGTGACCTTGACGCTGATCGTTTCGCCTGGCGCCAGTCTTGCGTTGGTGGCGGGCAGGCCGGTTGCGGCGAACGGCGCCGACGGTGCTTGCACGCTTTTGACTTCGAGTGTGGTGTTGCCGGTGTTCTTGAACGTCACTTCGTGGGAGAGTGGCTCGCCGCGGAGCGTGGAGCCGAGTTCGAGCGAGGTGGTGGATGGCGTAAGCCCCGGTTCTTCGGCGAACGCCGCAAGTGCCACGGTCGTCGCTCCTGCTTGGGTCGTGACGCCTAGCGAGCTCTTGAAGTCACCGCGAGTTGAGGATTCGAAGGTGGCGTCGACCGTGATCGTTTCGCCTGGCGCTAGTTTGGTGCCGGTGGGGGGCAGGCCGGTCGCGGCGAACGGCGCCACCGGGGCTTGCACGCTTTTGATTTCGAGTGTGGTGTTGCCCGTGTTCTTGAATGTCACTTCGCCGGTGAGCTGTTTGCCGACGAGCGTAGAGCCGAGTTCGAGCGAGGCGGTGGATGGTGTGAGCACAGGTTCTTCGGCGAACGCCGAGAGCGCCACGTCGGTTTCCCCGGCTTGGGTGGTCAGCCCGAGCGAGCCGTTGAACGCTCCGCCGACCGAGGATTTGAAGGTGACGTGCGTGGTGATCGTTTCGCCTGGCGCGAGCTTGGTGCCGGTGGCGGGCAGGCTGGTGGCGGCGAATGGCGCCGAGGGAGCTTGCACGCCTTTGACTTCGAGTGTGGTGTTGCCGGTGTTCTTGAAAGTCACTTCACCGGTGAGCTGTTTGCCGACGAGCGCGGAGCCGAGTTCGAGCGATTTCGTCGACGGCGTGAGCGCTGGTTCTTCGGCGAACGCCGAGAGCGCCACGCTGGTTTCGCCAGCTTCGGTCGTCAAGCCGAGCGATCCCCTGAATTCTCCGCGGGCTGAGGATTTGAAGCTCACGTCGACCGTGGTCGCTTCGCCTGGCGCCAGCTTCGTGCCGACGCTGGGCAGGTTGGTGGCCGCGAACGGAGCCGAGGGGGAATGTACGCTTTTGACTTCGAGCGTCGTGCCCCCTGTGTTGGTGAATGTCACTTCGCCTTCGAGCTGCCCGCCGACGGGAGTCGAGCCCAGGTCGAGCGATTTCGTGGAGGGCGTGAGTGTCGGAGGCAAGAGCCCTTCGCCCTCGAAGTGCACTTTCTGCAGTCCGTTCGTGTCTTTTTCGCCGTTGATTTCCCAGACGCCGCTTGCGGGCCCGGCGCTGGTGGGCGCGAACTTGACCGTCTCTGTCAGACTTTCGCCCGGCTCGATCGTCGTCCCCTCAGACAGCGTGGTGGTCGCCGTGAAGGCGCCGCCGACTGGGGGCTTTGACTTTGTGAGCGGAACGGCGCTGCCGCCGGTGTTCTTGATCGTGAAGCTCTCCAGCTCGCTGGAGCCGACCTGCACCTGGCCGTATTCGACGGTTTCGTTCGTGATCTGCAGTGTCCCGGGTGGGCTCGCGCTGCCAGAGAGGCCGATCGCTTCGTCACCGCCGCTGGTTTCGAGGCCGATTTCGTCGTTGAACGTGCCCGTTTCGGTCGGTTCGAAGGTGACCGTGATCGTGATCGAGTGCCCCGGTTCGATCGTCGAGCCGACCGTGGGAGCGCCACTGGTGGCGAACGGCGCCGCCGGCAGGCGCACACCATTAATCGTCAGCGGCGCTCCACCGACATTGCGGAAGGTCGCGCCCGCGGACTCGCGTTCGCCGACGATCGTACCGTCGAACGTCACCAGCGGCGGTGTCGCTTCGAGCTTCGGGCCCGCCGCTTGGCCGACGCCGGAGAGCCCGAACGGCACTTTCGTGCCGGTGCTCGTTGTGGCCGTCAGCGTCGCGCCGATCGGACCGGACGCGGTCGGGGAGAAGGTGATCGGCACCTGGACGGTCTGGCCCGTCGCGAGCGTCGCGGGCAGCGCCGGCGAGGGCGTGCCGGGCTCGAACTGGGTCGAGCTCGAGGAGAGGCTGGAGAGCGTGAGCGGTTCGGTCGCCGTGAGCGTCACCGTCTTTTCCGACGAGTCGCCGTCGGTGGTCGTCGGGAACGTGGTTTCCGAGCCAGTGAGCACGGGTGTCACGGGCGAGCCGAACGCGATCACGTGACCGTCGCGAGTGCCCACGTAGAGCCGGCCGGCGCCCACGCCTGGTATCGCGAACTTGGCCGAGGTGCCGATCGGCGCGCTCCAGCGCAGAACCGGTTCGTTCTTCACCGGAATCGGGTTGTAGGCCCGTAGCTGCGCGCCTTCGCCGCCGCCGTTGGGCGCCCACACGATCCACACGAGCGCGGACCCCGGCGCGGTCCCGTTGGACGTGATCACGGGCGCGCTCGAGGAGAAGCCGAACACTTCCTTGGACGTGCCCTGGAGTGACAGCGTGGGCATGCCGGTGCCGGAGAGCCCGTACTGATAGACGCGAAAGTTGCCCGAGGTCGCGCTGCCGGTCGTGCCGCCCGAGGCCGTCGGGATGTAGACCCAGCCACCTTCGCCGGGCCACACCCCCGGCCGCGACCAGACGCCGCCGTAGGGGCCGATTCGCTGCACGACCTCATCGGAGTCGGCCGGCCCCTGCCCGATCCCGCCGAGGTTGTCGCGGTTGAGCAGATAGACGTAGCCGTCCTTGCCGACCGCGACGGCGAGGTGCGGGATGGCGGGCGTGCCGAAATATTCTTCGGGCAGGCCGGTGACGCCACCGGAGGCGAAGTCGGCGTCCCACGTATCCAGGTAGGAGGCGTTGTACGGCGCGAAGAAGTCAACCGCCTTCAGCGAGCCGCCGGGCTGCACGTCCAGCCGCACGATCGACTCGCCGAGGTCGGGCGGCGGTGTGTCTCCCGGAGTCGGTGTCGACGGTGCGCCACCGTTGCCGGTGCTCAGCAGGATCGTGCCCGGTCCGTCCGAGGTGAGCCCCGCACCCGACTGCCAGATGCCGGCGCCTTCGCCCGTCTCATCCGCTACCCAGCGCGCCTTCACTTCGCCGCCGGTTGAGACGCCGAACACCCAGCCCTGCCAGATTTGGTGGTCGCAGTCGGAGCCGAAAGCCGCGTAGACGACGCCTTCCATCAGCAGCAGCCCCGGGCGCTGGAGCTCGGTCCCCGCATGGAATGTCTGCCCAGAGGCGTTCTGGGCGGTGCCGCTCAACTGCACCGGGAAGCCCGGCTCCTGCGCGCCTGTGGACACGCTGACCGCGTCCATGAACCACTCCGGTTCTTTCCCTTTTTCGCGGTAGGTCTTGTACGTCAGGTACGCGATGTTCGTCGCCGGGTCGATCACCGGCGTCGAGGTCACACCGATTTCCGGGGTCAGGTCGTTGCAGCTGATTTCGCCCGGGTTCCACGGTTCGCCGAGGCTCTTGGTCCACTGCTGCGCGCCCGTGGCAGGGTTCAGGCCGTACAGGTCGTTGGCCTCGGTGGCGACAAACAGCGTGCCGTCATCCAGCAGCGGCTGCGCGTACACCTCGCCTTTGACGGGTGTCGACCACAGCCGACCGAACGTGCCGCCGCTGACGAGTTCCGGCGTGATCGACGGCTCGTTCGGATACCACCCCGTGCGCAGGTTGCCACCCGCGTTCGTCAGCTCCGAACCGGGAGTTTCCGACGCCAGCGCCTGCCCCGCCGCGGCCGCGCCAAAAAGCAGCAAGAGCAGCGTGCAGAGCACTGATACCGCGCGCATCCTGCGCATCAATTCTCCCTCCGTGGCGACCCCGTCACCTGGTCGTCAAACGCTCGAATCGCGCAAGGATACTCGCCGATCGAGCTTTCAGCAAATGCTGCCACCGAACGCCCGCTCGGCCTCGTCGGCCACATGCCGTGCGATCGCCAGCGAGGAGGTGGCGGCCGGCGAGGGCGCGTTGCGCACGTGCAGCGCACGCTCGGTGTGAGAGAAGATGAAGTCGTCGACCAGCTTGCCGTCACGGCCGAGCGCCTGCGCGCGGACGCCGGCGAATGCGGGCTGCACATCGCCGATCTGCAGATCCGGCACGTAGCGGGCGGCGGCGCGGACGAAGGCCGAGCGCAGAGCAGCGTGACGTAGTTCGGTCACGCCGGTCCTCCACCAGTGGGCGAGCATCCGCCAGGTGCCGGGCCAGGCGAGCGTGTCGAGCAGATCCCGACGGTGGACCGTGGCAAGGCTGTAGGCGTCGCGCGCGCCGACCATCAGCGCCGTCGGCCCGATCAGGACGTCGCCGTCGATGTGCTTGGTCAGGTGCACGCCGAGGAACGGCAGCGACGGGTCGGGCACGGGGTAGATCAGCGAGCGCACGAGCTGGCGGCGCTCGGGCGCGAGCCGCAGATAGGCGCCGCGGAACGGCACGATGCGCGGATCGGGGTCGGCGCCGGCGGCGACCGCCAGGCGATCTGCCCATGCACCGGCACAGAACACAGCGTGACCGGCTTCGGTGACGCCGTGGGCGTGCGTGAGCCGCAGCGCGCGGCCCGCCACTGAGACTCCATCGACTCCGCAGGCGGTCGCTACGGTGGCGCCCGCGCCGAGGATGTCCTGCGCGTAGGAGCGCGCAACCGCGGCAAAGTCCGCGATGCCCGTGTTCGGTGAGTGCAGCCCGGCGATCCCGCGCGCATGCGGCTCCAGCTCCTCGATGCCGGCGGCGTCGATGCGGCGCAGTCCGGGCACGCCGTTGGCCTTGCCGCGACGTTCCAGCTCCTCCAGGCGGTTCAGCTCGGACGGCTCTGTCGCGACGATCACCTTGCCGCAGCGCTCGTGGGCGATGCCGCGCTGCTCGCAGTACTCGTACATCTCACGCGCGCCCTCTACGCACAGGCGCGCCTTCAGCGAGCCGGGCACGTAGTAGACGCCGGCGTGGATCACCCCGGAGTTGTGCCCGGTCTGATGCGTGCCGATGTCGGTCTCGCGCTCGAGCACGCACACCGACGCCTGCGGGTTGCGCCGGATCAGCTCGCGCGCGACGGCCAGGCCCACGATGCCGCCGCCGACGATCGCCAGGTCGCATCGCTCGGGCGCATGCTGCGGGCGCTGACCGCTGTCTGACACCGCGCTCACGCTACTTTGCAGCCGCTGCGACCGCGCCGGGGCCGCCGGGGGCGGTGGCCGCCGCCGCGTCCACCAGTCCGGCCCCATACAGGCGTTCGTCGCCCCCGCCGCCCAGCTTGCGCGCGGTGGCCTTGAGGCGTGCCGTGATCTGCGCTGGGGTCGGGTGGCGGCCGAGTACGCCGCTGGCAATGATCAGCGCGGCGGTTGCCGCGACGTGGGGGGTGGCCATCGAGGTGCCTTCATAGCCGCCGGGCAGGCCGAACTTGGTGTAGGAGCTGCCGGTGAACGTCACCTGGTAGATGTCACGGCCGGGCGGCTTTTCGGGGAAGCAGTCGGGGTCGCCCGGCAGGTTCGCATCGGCGCCGCCGCCTGGTGCGACGAGCGTGAGGCCGGCGCCGTCGTTGGAGTAGTCGGCCAGGCAGCCGTGTTCGGTGGTCGCGCCGACCGACACGACATACGGCGCACGTGCCGGGTAGGCGATCGCCGCGTGGCCCTCGTTGCCCGCGGCTGCGACCACGAGCACGTTGTGGCGGTGGGCGTAGTTGAGCGCGCTGATCAGCTCAGGGATGTCTGAGGCGGTCACGCCGGGTGAGAACTCGAGGCTGAGGTTGATGATCTGGGCGTGGTGCTTGACTGCGAACAGCACGCCTTCGGCGATCGTCGATGCTTCGCCTTCGCCCTGGCTGTCGAGCACGCGCACCGGCATGATGTGCGCCGCAAATGCCAGGCCGGTGAGGCCGTAGTGGTTGTTGGTGGCCTCGGCGATCGTCGACGCGACGAACGTACCGTGGCCGTTGCGATCGTTGGGATAGGGGTTTTTGGCTACGAAGTCGTAGCCTTTGACGAACGTGTAGCGGCTGAAGTCGGGCGAGCGGCGGAACGGGCCGCGGTTGGCGTAGGCGACGCCGGTGTCGAGGACCGCGATGGTCACGCCTTTGCCGCCGGGTGCGCCGTCGGCGGCGACGTTGGCCCAGGCTTCGGGGGCATTGACGCCGAATTCTCCAGCGAAGTTCCACTGCAGTTCCTCCCAGCCCCCAGGGCGGTGGCTGGTGCCTTCGTCGTTGGGGATCAGCCCACCGGCGATGCTGGCGCGATAGTCGGGCACGGCCCACGCCACGCCGCGCTGGGCGCGCAGGCGGCGCAGCGCGTCTGCGACGCTCACGCCCGGCGCGAGACGGACCACTCGGGTGCTGGTACCCGGGGAGGTCTGCTCGTCAGAGCCAGAGAAGCCGGCGGCGTGCGCAGCGGCGGTGGCGTGCGCGGGCGCGTAGCCGACGACCACCTCGTCCGGCGCGTACGGGGCGGGGGAGGCCGCCACGGCCGCCGGCGCGCCCGCGCCGAGCAGGGCCGGTATCGCGCACAGCGCAAGCAGGATCGAGGCGCTGCGCGCGGCATAGCGCAGCGTTGGACGGGCGGTGGGAGAGGGCATCGGCTCTGGTAATGATGATGGGCTGGCGAGGCGGCGGGGTAGGCACTGTCGCAGACGCTGCGGGCGATATCGATGAGCGGACGCTTCTTCCCACTGGACGACTACTTCATGCGGATGGCCCTGCGCGAGGCCGCGCGTGCGTTGGAACACGACGACGTGCCGATAGGCGCGGTGCTGGTGCGCGACGGTGAGCTCGTCGCGGCTGCCCACAACGAGCGCGAGCTGCGCCAGGATCCCACCGCCCACGCCGAGGTGATCGCGCTGCGTGAGGCCGCCCGTCTCGCCGGCAGCTGGCGGGTGCTCGACAGCGTCCTCTACGTGACGCTCGAGCCGTGCGCGATGTGCGCCGGCGCGATCGTGCTCGCGCGGGTGCCGCGCGTCGTCTTCGGAGCCAGCGACCCGAAGGCGGGGGCGTGTGGCAGCGTGCTGGACGTGCTCGGCGAGCCACGGTTGAACCATCGGCCCGAGGTTGCCGGCGGGTTGCTCGCGGCCGAGTGCGGCGAGCTGCTCAGCGCGTTCTTTGCTTCACGGCGCTGAGGCCTCCGACGGACGCGCGTCGGCGCGCCGGGATCATCTGGCGGAAGCCTCACATGAGGCCGACACACAGGACCGGCCGTTGGGCTCCTGATCACTGCTTCGTTTCCCCTGGTTCGCTCTTGCCTTCTTCCTGACTTTCGATGATCGCCGAGGCACGTTTGTCTACGAGACGTGTCAACAGCTCCTGCGAGAAACCGAACAGGGCGGCGTAGCCGAGCACGACTTCGATGCTCGTGGGTTGCCCCTTCGGCTCGACGATCAGCCCCGATTGCAGCAGGAGCACGGCCACCATCGCCGTGGCGGCCCCCGTCACCGGCTTGAGCATGAGCTGACCCGGGAGCAGGTTGTAGCGCGACGGGGCCTGCTTGAAGTTGCCGATCAGGAAGGCCGCTGCGAGCAGTCCTCCGAGTGCCCCTACGAACTCGACCTCAAATGCGGTCAGCGCCATCGGATGGCTTCCTCCGGGGCACGTCGGGGCTTTGGCGCTCCCCGTGCAGAATGACAGGAAGTCCGGGTTGGCCGCGTGCCAGGCCGCGAGGAGGATCAACAGGAGTGCGAGCGCGGTTGAGACGAGCACCAACGTGTTGCGAAACGAGCGCATACGCGTATGCACGTCGTTGTTGGCTCGGATCACGTCCTGATACGCCTTGCGCAGGAGATCGCGATCGAGGGGCTCTTTGCTGCTGAGCATCCCTTCCATCTTCTGCTTGTAGCTCGCACGTTCGGCTTCGGTCATCGCCCGCTGCATCCACGACCACAGCCCGGGCAGCGACGAGCTCACGTCCGCGTTGGTGCCTACCTCCACGAGCTCCGCTTCGGCATCGTGCACCGACTCCCAAGCCGCCGTCAGCTTCGTCCCCGTCCACCACTCGCTCATCATTTCCGCGGTGCCGCGGCACCCAGAGTGCTGCAGCTCGATCGCCTTGTTCGCCACCGTCAGGGCATGGTTAGCCGCGTCGATGTGGGTCTGCCACACGGGGGTGTGCGGGGGAGACGCTGCCTCGCTGACGTGTTGGACGTGCACCTCGGCGCTCGCCCCACCCGCCGAGGTGGCGACGGCCACTATCTCCGTGTCTCCGCCCGTGCTGGCGGTTGGCGCGGCGATCGCGTTGGCCGTCGAAACACGGTGATCAAGCTCGCGGATGCGCAGGGCGATTTCCACCCGCCACAAGCCCCGGGCCTCATTTGGAGCCAGCGAGTTCGGCTCTAACCCAGCCGAGCTCTGCTGAACGCCGGAGGGCGATCCACCGGGAGAGGGCATAATCGGTCGCCGCTGTGCAGGGTCAGACACGCTCGCCTCTTGTCAACGTTCGCAGTGTGTAAAGCGGAACGGTCTCGAAGTATGGCAGGGCCGGACCTATTCCGATAATCCGAAGCCGATCGGCATCGGCCCCACGTGCGCGGCGTCGAGCACGGAGGGCGAATCAATGCGCGACCGCTCGTCAGCCCAGCGGTCGGCCGAACTTGTTCGCGTACCTGGCCGGGTCCCATTGCCTTAGGAACTCGCCGGCGGCGTCTTTGCCTGAGCTCAGGAGCTCTTCCTTCTGAGCTTGCCCCAGCTTGAAGTCGGTCGTCCCGACGCTGCCGGCGGAGATCGTGCAGGTGCGGACGTAGGTCGATTGCCTGACCCAGTAGCTGTCCCAGGCGTCGCTGGCGGTATGGAAGAGATCGACACCCATCGCGACCGGCCAGCCAAACGCCTTGACGATTCGTTCTAGACCAGCCCCCGCAGATTTGCCACCGACGAGCTTGAAGCCGAAGGTCGGCCTCAGCGCGTCGCGGTCCTCCACGTCGAAGATCCACACCGGGAAGTTGGAGAGGACGCCACCGTCGATGATCGTGGAGCGACCCGTTTCCTTGTGGAACAGCTCTACGGGCTGGAAGAAATACGGGATGGACATACTCATCCGCACCGCATCTGCGACCGGGAAGTCCTCGGGCTTGATTGCCGGTCCGTCCTCGGTGAGTTTGTAGCCGGACAGCGCTTCCGGCAGCACGAGCATTTCCCGCCTGGTGATGTCGGTGGCGATTATCCGCAGCGTTCGGTTGCCTTTCTTCACGTCGTCAAACGTCTTGTTGGAGATCTGGTCTCGAAACCAGTCGTGGAAAGCCTTGCCGTGGGCGAGCCCGTGGTCGCGCATCAGGTTCAAAGCACCGCCCAGAATCGGGCCGCCCGGGCCCCAATCCTCGAACTGGCTGAAGTCCGTATCACCGATGAGCTTCACCGTCTGCTCGGCGCTGTGGCCACATGCGAGATACGCCGCCACGATGGCGCCGGCGCTCGTTCCAGCCAGCTGTACCCACGTGTCGACGTAGTCGTCTGGGTGAGCGACCTTGTCTGCGAACTCCTCCAGTGCTCCAGCGAGAGCCAGTCCCTTCACTCCGCCGCCCTGAAACACCCCGTCAGCGTGATGCGCTTCCATAGCAACCCCCCTGTCCAGTCGAATGTGAATGCCGCGTGCCGTGCACCGACCGTCTGTTTCCAGCGTTGCCGAGCGCCATCAGAAGTGTCGCTGCCAGGTTGCGCGGATCAGGCGAAGGGCGTTGCCGCTGGAGAACTTGCTCGCGGCATCTGGCCCGTAATGGTCGGCCAATGCCTGCTGAAGCCTGTGCATTCGTCCGAGGTGTTCCAGGCCCGGTAGTGCGGGCTTGATATAGCCGTCGATGTCGCTTCCGAACGCGACGTGATCTTGCGAGCGTGTGATCTCGCATATCTCGTCGATGTGTCGGCAGAGCAATTCAAACGACTGGTTGAACGATTCTGGCTTGGTCGCCAGGTCGCTGATGTAGTGTTCGCAGCAGATCAACCCGCACACGCCGCCGCGCCGCGCGATCCGCTCGACGGTCTCCTGGTTGAGGTTGTAGGCGAGGTCACCGAAGCGGTAGGCCATGTGCGTGGCAACCACAGGGATCCGATCGGGGCCGCCGAGCTCGTCCAGGAGCTTGAACGTGTCGTTCATCGCCGGCTCGCTCATGTGGGTGATGTCGATCAGGATTCCGTTGGCGGCCATCGCGCGGATCACGGACTCCCCAAGCGGCGCGAGACCCTGCCGTCGCGGCTGGGAGAAGATGAGCCTGTACAGCCAGTCGGGCATGAACGGCAGCGCTGGTGCGTTGGTTGCCACTTTGCGCCAGAAGAGATGCGCGACTGTGATGCAGATGACGCCGCGCTGGGCGAGGTTCGCGACGTTGCCGCGAACCTCCTCGTCGGTTGCGCCCAGATGGAAGCCGCCCTCGACCGCATGGATCAGGACCTGTTCACCCGACGTCAGGGCCTGCTCGAGCTCCTGTGGCGAGTGGGCGATCGTCACCGGTACGCCGGCCTGGCGGTGGGAGCGGATGTCGGCCTCGACGTCCTCCAACTGCTCCAGCAGATCGGGGAAGTAGCCAGATTCAGGCGCCGCCCCGTAGCGCTTGCTGAGATCGATCTCGTCGAACGGACAGTAGAGCGCTGAGAAGATCACGCGCACGTCCCCACTGCGCATGAGTTCCAGCGTGACCCCGGGTTCGTCGCCTGGTCCCTGGTAGTTGACGAAACGTGACAGCAGGCGCACGATCGCGGCTCGCAGCCGGGCGCGTCGCCAACGCTCGAGCTGGGCATGCGTGCTCCGCCGCCGCCGGGGGATGACGTGCATCGGATAGTGGGCGTGCAGATCGATCAGCATCGGCTCGTCTGTGCTCTCACCAGCCGTTCCCCCAATCAGCGAGTTGCGTACCCCAAGCGCAGCACGTCAAGAGACTACATGAATCCTGACACTCGAAATCACGTTTCTCGTTCGTATCCGATGCGCCGCGACGGACTCGACCGCGGAGGTGTCGGCACGCTCCGGCAGCTGGCCGGCCGACCGTTCTCGACCGCACGCGGATCGACTAGGCTTGGAGTCGTCTGTGCCCAGGAGGGGTGGCAGAGCGGTTGAATGCGGCGGTCTCGAAAACCGTTGTGCGTCTTATTGGCGTACCGAGAGTTCGAATCTCTCCCCCTCCGTTGTAGTGCTGTTTGCGGGGGAATCTGGCGTGTTTGAGTGGGTTGCTGGCTACGCCCGCGAGACCGCTGGAAGCGGCCTGAAACCGCTCGATTCGCGATCGGACGGGCGCGCAGACGGGCGCGCAGACCGGAAGTTGGTTGAGGGTTGCTGCTGTCAAGCCGGTCCGACTTATCGGCGCATGGCGGTGCGAAGCTGCTGGGGGTCACGATCGCGCGGGATGAGGGTTCGGAGCTGGCGATCCACGCGATGGCGATGAGGGCCAAGTACCGACGGCTGCTGCCGGGAGGCTTTAAGCATGGCGAAGAAGGCATACGCAAGAACGGCGAGTGGTGCCCCCATCACCGGTGAGCTTGAAGTGGCATCGCCGGGAATGGCGTGCCTTATGCCTACGGCTGTGCGGTGGCCGCGCGGTGTGCGAGGCGTCGGAGGGCGTCAAGTGGCCAGGAGTGCGAATGCGAGACTTGCGCGTTGGACGCGGGTGCGTGGAAACGGGGCCATCAGCAAGGGATCATCGAGGCCGAGCTGTTGCTTGCAGTTGTGCAGCCAGGTTCGCTCGCGGCCCTTCAAGTCGCTGGCTGCTTGTGTGGGATCCTCGATGAGCGAGAGGAGCAGTACGAGGTCCGCGCGCTGGGCGTCAGGGTCGGCGTGCACGAGAATCGCGCGGGCCTTGATGAGCACGGCCCCCAGCAATGTCGGGCGGTGGACAGGCACGAGCATCCCGTCGATCTCGACGGCGATGGTCTCCGTTCGCTTGATCGCTTGGGTTCCGCCCGGGATCTGAACGGTGCGGGTGCTGCCGGCTACCGCTGGGTCGCGGCGCAGACCGTCGGGCGCGAGAAGATCAACGACCAGCTCGCCGCGCCGCCAACGGTGGCTCGTGCCATCGATCGGTGACGGCGGGTCGAGTAGAAACCCATCGTCGTCCAGAGCGCGTGCGATCTTCTCGACGGCGTGCCGACGCGCGTCGCCGAGGATGTCGATATCGGTGGTCGCACGGACGCCAGTGTCTCCGGCCTCATAGGCGTGTAGCTGAACCATGAGTCCGCCCACGAGTGTCCAGCCCTCCGGAAGCACCTGCGAGGCCAGGCGCCCAAAGTCGCTCCACAAGCTAGCCGACTCGGGGTCCGTCGGCAGGACTTTCACCACTCTGCTGGGGCCGGTCACGAGCTGGCCCGATCGCGGTCGAGTCGAGCGGCTTGCTCGCGTGCCACACGGCGTGCGCGTGCGTCGGAGTGCTCTGCCAAGTCGGCGAGAACGGCTGCGACTGGTGCGACGGGGCGGTGCAGGAGTGCCCACAGATCCTCGGAGACTGAACGAAGGATGACGTTGCTCTCGCCTCCACGGGCGAGACCGTGACGCGCGGCGAGGTGCTCGACCGCGCCGGCAGCAACGTAGGCTTCGACCTCTTCGCCGCCGTGCAGCCCGAGCCGGTGCGCGGCGGCTGCGCTGACCCCGCTCAGCATCAGCTCGGGAGAGTCTCGTAGGCGGAGCAGCTCCGCGGGATGGGCGACAAGGGCGTGCCGTTCAGCGCGATTGCCGAGTTTGCCAAATGCTCCGCTAAGTCCTCGCTCGCGCAAAGCCCTGGACACGCGCCAGCGCATCCGCGGTGAGCTCCATTCCACTGGCTCGGCTGACGCGGCAAGCAGCAGCGCCCATGCGCTGTGGAAGCTGAGGGGGCGACCCCCGCGGCTGCGGTCAGCGGCCGCGATGCGGGCGAGCGACTGCGCTGGTATCCACCACGAGCCGGCAACCTTCTCGGCCTCTATCGCGCCTGCAGAGATCAACGCGCGCACCCGCTGCTCGCTCACGCCGAGACGCTGGGCCGCGTCGCTCACGGGAACAGAAGGAACAGAGACAACCGCCATGACCATAATTATAGCGGAGACGCAATAGATATGGACGACGAACGGATGCGCACGATTGGACTGTCTCTAGACTCCCTTAGACTTCTTTAGACCCGGTCGGTCTGGGTGCCGATCAGTCCGTCGCTGACGAACCCAACGACACGCGGGCTATGCCCGTCGCATTGACGCGACGGGCTGCGCGTCGAGCCGGCCGCGCGCGGGTCAAGAAAAAACCAAGGGTACGCCCAAAAACAGCCGCAAACCGAGAGGCAGCCAGCGCGGGCAAAGTGGCCGTCCAGCGGGCAGAGCTCTCGCTCCGCGATTATGTCCTGCAGGAGGGCGAGGATCGTTGAAGATCTCAGGTCGAGATCGGTACACGGAGACCGAGCCGACGAGCCGGCCACGACAAGATCGATGATGTCCGTCGCCGGCGACAAAATGCGCTCGTGATCGCTCTGCACGCCGTCTGGTCGCCGGACTCGAGACTTTGCGTGTGGGGAGAGGGCTCGGCCTTGCCGGCGCGGGCTGCGAGGCGTCGTGGCGGTAGGCCGGCGAAGCCACGGCCGCGCAAGCATCCGTTCGCCTGCGCGGTGCCGGACCTGAGCGGCGCGTTGGACGCCTTGGGTGCTTCGCTCGAGTCCGATGAGCTCTGCGAGCGCGAGCTCCACCTGATGCTGCCCTCCTTCGAGGAGGGCCCGCAGCGCTCCCCACAGCTGTTGCGGGGGGCGCAGGAGCGGCACCCCGGCAGTCCTGGGCTGCTCGATCCCTGGCTGCTTTCGTCGATCGGGCTGGGGCCAATGGCCGCGCTCGATCTGCTGGTCGGTCTTCCCGCCGCCGGCAGCGCAGACGATTCCCGGCAGCGCACGGGTGTGGCGATCGGCGATTCATTGCGGTTTTTCGCCGAGGCGGGCAAGCTCGCGCTCGAGCTGGTCGCGCGCGGTCGCCTGCTCCCCGGGTTGGCGCGGCGCGAGCAGGAGTGGCTCGCATGGTGGCGGGCGATGCTAGGCGATCCCGGGGATCTGGAGCGGGTGGGGATGCTGGTGGCGGCGATGCCACCGCTCGCGCGCGCGGAGGTCTCGTTCTCAGAGCAGAGCAACGCCGCCGAGGCGATCGTGGGCGATCTGCTGGCGGCCATTGTCGATGCCTGCGCGCGGAGCTTTCTCGCGAACGGGCTGACCGCGCGCCGCGCGCGCCCCCGCTCAAAGCGCCGCCCGCCGGTCGTCGATGCGTGGATCGCGGCGTTGACTGACCCCCATCCGGTAATCGACGGGGACGAGCGGGAGCTGGCGGCGCTCGCCGAGGAGCTCGACGAGTGGCGACAGGCTGGGGAGCGCTATGCAGAGCACCGCATGTTCCGGACCTGCTTCCGGCTGTGCGAGCCAGACGAGTCGGCGGAATGGCCTGGCGGCGAGCTCGATGTCGATTCGCACGACGGCGTCGGGGTTGATGGCGAGGGTCCGCCCGCCGATCCCTGGCGTGTCGAGTTTCTGCTGCAGGCGAAGGACGATCCAAGCGTGCTCGTCCCGGCCGAGGAGGTGTGGAGCTCGAACGGGAGCGGACTGAAGGCGCTCGGCCACCGGCTGGCCGATCCGCAGGAGCGATTGCTCGGCGGGCTCGGTCATGCTTTGCGGTTGTGGCCGGCTCTCGAGCCGGCGCTGCGCGAGGCCGCCCCGACCAGCGTCGATCTGATGCCGCAGGACGCGATCGCGTTCGTGCGCGACGCCGCTCCGGCGCTCGAGCAGGCCGGCTTCGGGGTGCTGGCGCCGCCGTGGTGGAACAAGCGTTTGCGTCTCACGCTGAAAGTGGAGCCGTTCGATGAGATCGAGGAGGGAAGCGGGCTGTTCGGGCTGGACGGCCTGTGCGCGTATCAATGGAGGATCGCGGTCGGCGACGCGACGCTCTCGCTGGCGGAGCTGCGCGAGCTGGCGGCGCTGAAGCTGCCGTTGGTGATGGCCCGCGGGCGCTGGATCGTGCTGCGCCCGGAGGACGTCGAGGCGGCGCTCGCGTTCTTCGAGCGCCGCGCCGAGCGAGGCCAGGCGCCGGCGGGGGAGCTCATCCGTGAGGGACTGGGTGTCGGCGCGGAGGCCAAGGCTGACTTGCCGCCCGTCGAGATCGAGGGCGGGGGTTGGCTGAAGGAGTTGCTCTCCACGAACGGCGATCGCAAGCTGCGGGAGGTCTCCACCCCGATGAGCTTCGAGGGCGAGCTTCGTCCCTACCAGCAGCGTGGGCTTGCTTGGCTGTCCTTCCTGTCGAGCCTCGGCCTCGGTGCTTGCCTGGCCGACGACATGGGCCTCGGCAAGACCGTGCAGCTGCTGGCGCTCCTGCTCGCCGAGCGCGAGTACGCCGACCGGCAGTCGAATGGAGGACAGTCCGATGGGTCAACCCAAAGAACTTCGACCCGGGTCCAATCCGGCGCCGGCAGGCATCGCCGCAAACGTCTCGCGCCAACGCTCCTTGTCTGTCCGATGTCGGTGGCCGGCAACTGGGAGCGCGAGGCGCAGCGGTTCGCGTCGGGCTTGCGGGTTCACGTGCATCACGGTCCCGAACGCCTGGCGGACAAGCGGTTCGCGCGCGCCGCGAGGGCGAGCGATCTCGTGATCACGACATACGCGCTCGCGACCCGCGACCGCGACACGCTCGCCGCGGTGAAGTGGGAGCGGATCGCTCTGGATGAGGCACAGAACATCAAGACGATCGACACCAAGCAGACACGCGCGATCCGCTCGCTTCCGGCGCGCCACCGCGTGGCGCTCACGGGCACTCCGGTGGAGAATCGCCTGAGCGAGCTTCACTCGATCATGGACTTTCTCAATCCCGGCCTGCTTGGCCCGGCCGCGACGTTCAAGCGCTGTTACGCGACGCCGATCGAGCGCTATCGCGACGAGCACGCCACCGCGCGTCTGCGCCAGGCGACCGGCCCGTTCATCCTGCGCCGCCTGAAGACCGACAGGCAGATCATCGGCGACCTGCCCGAGAAGATCGAGATGCGCGTCGACTGCCATCTCACCAGGGAGCAGGCGAGCCTGTATGAGGCGGTCGTCGAGGAGATGTTGCAGAAGGCGGCGCAGGTCGACGGGATCGAGCGTTCCGGGGTGATCCTGGGGGCGCTGATGAAGCTCAAGCAGGTCTGCAACCACCCCGCCCACCTGCTCAAGGACCGCTCTGATCTGGACGGGCGCTCGGGCAAGCTCGCGCGCCTGGAGGAGATTCTCGCCGAAGCGCTCGCCGAGGGCGACCGCGCGCTCTGCTTTACCCAGTTCGCGGAGTTCGGGCACATGCTGCGTGCCCACTTGCAGGAGCGCCTCGGCCGCGAGGTCATGTTCCTGCACGGCGGTACCTCCAAGAGCGCCCGGGATGAGATGGTGCAACGGTTCCAGTCCGAGCAGGGGCCGGCGGTGTTCGTGCTGTCGCTGAAGGCGGGTGGCACAGGACTTAACCTGACCGCCGCCAACCACGTGGTTCACTTCGACCGCTGGTGGAACCCCGCGGTCGAGGACCAGGCGACCGACCGGGCGTTCCGGATCGGGCAGAAGAAGAACGTGCAGGTGCGCAAGCTGACGTGCGTGGGCACGCTTGAGGAGCGAATCGACACTCTGATCAACAGCAAGAAGGATCTTGCGGATCGCATCGTGGGGACCGGCGAGGCGTGGATCACCGAGCTCGACACAGCCCAGCTGCGCGAGCTGGTGACGCTCTCGGCCGGCGCGGTGGCTGACTGACGATGGCCTCGTTCGACCACTACCCCTTCTATGAGGCTTCACGGCCACTGCGTGCGGAGGGCGGCATCGAGGCCCGCAGCCGGCGCGGAGCGATCGGCGAGACGTGGTGGTCGAGACGGTTCATCGAGCTGCTCGAGTCCTTTGGCGTCGGCTCGCGGCTGAAGCGCGGACGCAACTACGCCCGCTCCGGCCAGGTCGTCGAGCTCGACGTCGAGCACGGGGTGGTGTTGGCGAAGGTGCAAGGATCGCGCTACTCGCCCTATCGCGTGCGCATCCGCTTCAAGGCGCTCACCGAGCACCAGTGGCGTCGAGCCGAGAAGGCGATGGCGGCGCAAGCGCTGCCGCTCGCGAAGCTGCTCGCGGGGGAGATGCCCCACGACATCGAGGAGCTGTTCGACTCGTGCAAGCTCGCGCTGTTTCCCCGCTCGAACAGCGAGCTGGCCGCGACCTGCACCTGCCCGGACGGGGTGAATCCGTGCAAGCACATCGCGGCCGCCTACTACATCCTCGCCGAGCGCTTCGACCAGCATCCCTTCCTGATCTTCACCTGGAGAGGTCGCGACCAGGACGAACTCGTGGAGCGTCTGCGCGTGCGGCGCGTGCCCGCTGGGCGTGGCGTCAAGGCGGGCACGACTTCGGCTGGCGTCCCTGATGTGTCCGAGCCAAGTGGGCCACTGTCAACCGTGCTCGACTCATTCTGGTCGTGCGGGCCCGAGTTGGAGGCCTTCCACGTCAGCGCGCTCGCCGGCGAGGTGCCCGACGCGCTGCTGCGCCAGCTCGGCCCCGCCCCGGTCGAGGTCGGGGAGCGCAACCTCGCCGAGATCCTCGCGGGCGTCTACGCGAGACTGGCGCACGCGGCGGAGCAAAGAGCGCTGTGCGAGTAGCAAGCGATCGCGGGTTCGGCTGTCGGCGGGAGCTGAAGATCGCTGAATGGTGGCGATACTCGCGCATCTGTGCGCCTACTCTCGTGCAACCGTGCCGCTCTGGGTTGCCTGCAAGTCCCAATATTCTTCGATGCGTAGCAGGTCGCGGGTAGGTGTTTCAATCCCGCCCCTGCTGCTCCAGCATCCGCGACCGCTCGGTTGGGGGCATTCCGCAATCGGCGCGTGACGGTGGCGGCGAAGGCGCTCAGGCCGCGTTGGCGCTCGCCGCTCGACACGAGCTGGCGGCCACGAGGCGGCCAGCCCGTGCCTGCAGGCGCCCTCTGGGTGGAGCGGCGCTTCACGACGGATCCCGGGCCTCGAGTTCTGCTCGTTGGGTTGCCAGTTCGAGCCGCGAGCGTCCGAGGCAGCGCAAACCCTCAAGTTGCACTCTGCGACCACGGGCGCGCAGACGGGCGCGCAGTAGCCGTTTTTGGCTTGCTAGAGCGGATTCTTAAGGGTCTCGAAAACCGTTGTGCGCCTGATTGGCGTACCGAGAGTTCGAATCTCTCCCCCTCCGTTTGGCCGGTATGCGCTCTTCGTTCGGACTCCGCCCCGCTGGGATGTCCCAAGCGTCGATCATGCTTTACGTGTGTCCAGCCCTTCGGATCAGCGGCCACGGAGATTTCGAGGACTCTCCCGCCGGCCAGCCCGTGGCGCGCCCCGAGCGCTCAACCGCCAATCGCCACATGCCCCGGCTGCGCGGCGACGCGCGCCAGCCACGAGCCGATCGCCGGGTAGGCAGACAGGTCGAAGCCGCCCTCGTGCGCGACGTGCGTGTATGCGTAGAGCGCGATGTCGGCGATCGTGTAGCGATCGGCGACGAGAAACTCGTGCGTTGCAAGGTGGCGCTCCAACGCATCGAGCGCGGCGTAGCCGCCGCTGAGCTTCTCCTCGAGCGCCGCCTGCGCCGGCGTCGCCTTGGCAATCGCCACCCAGAAGCGCACGACGGCGATGTATGGCTCGTGGCTGTACTGCTCGAAGAACAGCCACTGCAGCACCTTGGCGCGCTCGAACTGCTCGGCGGGCAGATACTGGCTGCCGTCGGCGAGATACCAGAGGATCGCGTTTGACTCGGCCAGCGAGCGGCCGTCGTCGAGCACGAGCGTCGGCACGCGCAGCGCGGGATTGAGACCGTCGAGCAGCTCGGCGCGGTTGGAGCGGTCGATCACGTCGACCTCGCGCAGCTCGCAGTCGCGGCCGAGCTGGGCGAGCAGCAGCCGCACCTTGTAGCAGTTGCCGGAGACCTGGGAGTTGTAAAGCAGCATCAGATGGCCTATCCGCGCCTCACCCTAGATCGACAGGTAGGGTCATTGCCCGAAACATCGTCCCGGAGGTTCTTCTCAACATCATGGCAAGTAGAGACGCAGTGATCTGTGAGCCCCTGCGAACGCCGGTGGGGCGCTTCGGGGGCGTGTTCCGCGACGTCGGCGCGGCGACTCTGGCGGCGACGGTGATTCGCGAGCTGGTCGCGCGCACGGGGCTGCGCGGTGAGGACGTCGACGACGTGATCATGGGCCAGTGTTACGCCAGCGGCGAGGCGCCGGCGATCGGCCGCGTGGCGGCGCTCGACGCGGGGCTGCCGGTTGACGTTCCCGGGCTGCAGATCGACCGTCGCTGCGGCTCGGGGCTGCAGGCGGTGCTGTACGGCTGCATGCAGGTGCAGACGGGCGCCGCCGAGCTGGTGCTGGCGGGCGGCGCCGACAGCATGAGCCAGGCCGAGTTCTACTCCACGCGCCCGCGCTGGGGCGTCAAGAGCGGCGCGATCCGGCTGGAGGATCGCCTGGAACGCGCGCGCGTGAACGCGGGCGGCATCAACCATCCGGTGCCCGGCGGGATGCTCGAGACCGCCGAGAACGTGCGGCGCCAGTACGGGATCCCCAGAGACGAGCAGGATGCGCTGGCGCTGCGCTCGCACGAGCGCGCGGTCGCAGCCCAGCAGAGCGGCGCCTTCGCGGAGGAGATCGTGCCGGTGCCGGTGCGCGACGGCGTCGTCGAGCTCGATGAGCACCCGCGCGCGGACACGACGCCCGAGGCGCTTGGCCGGCTGCGCGCGATCATGGGCGCGAGCGACCCCGACGCGACGGTCACGGCGGGCAACAGCAGCGGCCAGAACGACGGCGCGGCGGTGTGCGTGGTCACCCACCCGGACAAGGCGCGAGATCTCGGCCTGCGGCCGCTGGCGCGCCTGGTCTCGTGGGCGGTCGCCGGCGTGCCGCCGGAGACGATGGGCATCGGGCCGGTGCCGTCGACGAAGCTCGCGCTGGAGCGCGCGGGACTGACGCTCGAGCAGCTCGACCTGATCGAGCTCAACGAGGCGTTCGCGTCACAGGTGCTGGCGGTGCTCAGCGAGTGGCAGCTTCACGACGGCCTGCAGCGCGTCAACGTGAACGGATCAGGCATATCGCTCGGTCACCCCGTCGGCGCGACCGGCGCGCGTATTCTGGCCACGCTCCTGCACGAGCTGCGCAGGCGCGACGCGCGCTTCGGCCTGGAGACGATGTGCATCGGCGGCGGTCAGGGCCTGGCTGCCGTCTTCGAGCGCGTCGACGCATAGCCACGCCTCAGGACGCCGCCACGCCGGCGGTCGGCTGGCACGAATGCGCGGCCGCGGCGCGCCTGGCACTGTGCTCGGGGCAGTAGACGCCGCGCACGCGGCCGTCGCGTAGGCCGTACGCGAGCCACTCGCCACCGCGCCAGGCGAACCTGAAGAACTGGTCTTCGCGCGCGGGCGCGCGATCGAGCTCGCGCGCCCACGCAGCGCCGACGACGCTCGCGGGCACCGTCGTCTGGCACGAGCAGCCGTCTGCGAGGTAGCCCGAGGACACGCAGCGGAGCAGCTCGTCGAAGTCGGCGGCCGTCTCGGGAGTGTTGGATGTCGATGTCGGTGTTTGCATTGGTGTCTGACTGTCGTTCCGTTGGGACTACGCGCGCCTGCCCTTTTCGGGCAATTCGTGTCGTCCTTTAAGGGCTATTCGCTGATTCTGCGCGTCCTCTGCGCAAATCTCCACGAACTTGGACACCTGTACTAGGCGTGCGAGCAGCGTCGAAAAGGCGAGCGTCAGCCGCGACCGCGGCTGGTGCCGCGGCGCAGGCGGTGCATGCGGCGGAGTTCCTGGACGGCCTCGTCGAAGCCGCCGAGCGCGGCGTGCGGGCCGTCGCCGAGCAGTTCGACGGCCAGGCGCTTGCGCATGAGCTCGCCTTCGATCGCGTCGACGCGTTGCGCATCGGCGCCGGGGCGTGAGGAGACGGCGCGCTCGACCTGCTCGCCGCGGAACAGCAGCCCGACGCCGTCGTCGAGCGCCCAGCCGCCCGGGAGCGTGCCGTCGCGCACGGCGGCGAGCCACACGGGCAGGCGCTCGGGCTCGCCGTCGGCGTGCACGGTGAGCGATCCCTGCAGCAGGCCGAGGCCGGCGATCGGCTCGGGCGGGCCGCTGGAGCGCGTGACGCCGCCCTGGAACCAGCACATGGCGCCGGCGCTCAGCCCCGCGAGCACGGTGCCGCGTTCCCAGGCCTGCACGAGCAGGCAGTCGAGCCCGTGCGCGCGCCACAGCGCGAGCAGATTGCGCATCGAGCCGCCGCCGACGTAGATGATGTCCTGCTCGAGCACGGTATCGGCGAGCGAGCGTGTGGTCTCGCGCAGGTGAAACAGGGACAGCTGCTCGGGGATGCAGGCGCGTTCGCCGAAGCGCGACCTGAAGGCGTTGATCTGCGTGGTCGTGTCGCCGGATGCGGTCGGCAGGAACAGGACGCGGGGCTCGCCGACGTCGGCGAGCGACAGCACGAAGTCGTCGAGCAGCGGGTTGGCGGGCTCCATCGTGAAGCCGCCTCCGCCCATGGCGAAGATCTGGCGCTCGGACAGCTCGACGACGGAGCGGCTGTCGGTCATGCCGCGACGGGCTCCCGCGTTGCCGGGGCGAGCGGCTCCGGTGTCTCGATGGCGCCGAGGTCGTGGGCGGCCAGGCGCGTCTCGCGCACGCTCGTGTCGTGTGGCTCGACGAGGAAGGCGCTGCGGTCGGGGCGCGAGCTGACGACGCGCTCGAGGCTGGTGGCGCGGAAGTGCAGTGCGACGCCGTCCTCGACGGCGAACCCGGCGCGCATGCCGTCGGCGACGAAGCGGTGGTACTCGGCGCGGCGGGCTGGCTCGGCGTCGTAGTGCACGCAGTTGGAGTACGGCAGCAGACCCAGGCCGCGAACCATGCGGGGCGCGCCGTGGAAGGCGCTGAGCGCCTGCTCGAACCAGCACAGCGATCCGGCGGAGGGGCCGCACATGACGATGCCCTGACGCCAGGCACGGCGCAGGATCGCGTCGAGTCCGTGTGCGCGCCAGGCGCCGAGCATGCTGACGACGTTGCCGCCGCCGACGTAGATCAGGTCCTGGCTGAGCAGGTGGCTGGCGAGGTCGTCCTCGACGCCGCCGGTGCCCTGGTCGCGCCGGAACAGCGACAAGTGGCTGGCGTCGCAGTCGGGCGAGAAGCGCCGGTAGAAGCGCACGACGTAGTGGTCGGCGTCGCCGGAGGCGGTCGGCAGGAAGCACACGCGCGGCCGCGGCACGCCGGTGAGCGACAGCACGTAGTCGTCGAGCAGCGAGCCCTCTTTCTCCATTGAAAACCCGCCGCCACCGAGTGCGACGATCTGCGGTGCTCTGTCTGGCATGGCCCTCTTCCTCGGCTGGATGCTGGTACGAACAGCCTGTGTCAGGGTCGCGCAGATTGCGCCGTGTCTGTATGGACCGGCGTCCAGATAGCCCCTCGCGGCGATCGACATCCGTTACACGGGCGTGTGGGCGCGCGGGGCAGTCGTTGACGGGTCGTGCGTTGTGTCCTTCGACGAGGTGCGTGTAACCATGGCTATACAGCCGCCGCGTGAAGGAACACGGGGAGCGGAACACGGGGGAGCAATACGAAGCGCTCCGATAGGAAGCGCTCCGTAGAGTGTCCGAGGTGCAGGACGAGCGAAATCAGATGGCGCCGGGCGCGGCGGCAGGGAGGCCGCCGGGTGCGGGCCGCCTCGGTGCAGCCGGCTCGCCGGCGATCTCGCTGCGCGGCGTGTTCAAGCGCTTCGGCGCGATCACGGCGGTGAACGGCCTCGACCTGGAAGTCCCGGCGGGCGTGTGCTTCGGCCTGCTTGGCCCGAACGGGGCGGGCAAGTCGACGACGATGCGGATGCTGACGGCGCAGACGCTGGCGGACGAGGGCACGATCGCGGTGCTGGGATTCGAGCTGCCGCGCGAATCGAAGCAGTCGCGCCTGGAGATGGGGGTGGTGCCGCAGCTGGACAACCTGGACGTGGAGCTGACTTGCAGGCAGATCTTGACGGTGTTCGCGCGCCTGTATCGAGTGCCGCGCGCAGAGCGCCACGTGGCGGTGCTGCGGGCGCTGGAGCTGGCGAACCTGGTGCCGCGCGCGGAGACGATCGTGAAGGAGCTCTCCGGCGGGATGCGCAGGCGGCTGCTGGTGGCGCGCGGGCTGATCCACCGTCCGCGGCTGGTGCTGCTGGACGAGCCGACGGTGGGCCTTGACCCGCAGGTGCGCCAGGAGCTGTGGTCGCTGATCGACGGGCTGCGCGCGGACGGCGTGACGGTGCTTATGAGCACGCACTACATCGAGGAGGCGGAGCGCTTGGCGGATACGGTGGCGGTGATGTCGGCCGGCCGGATCATCGCGCAGGGCACGCCGGCGGAGCTGGTGCGCGCGCACGCGGGCGAGCAGGTGCTGGAGGTGTATGGGCCGCCGGAGCGCCTGGCGCAGGTGGGCGAGCTGGCAAGCGAGCAGGGCTGGTCGAGCAGGCGCAGCGGCCCGGCGGTGGCGATCATGCGCGCGGAGACCCTGGACGGCTTGGCGCCGGAGGGCGTGCGCCGCCCGGCGAACCTGGAGGACGCATTCGTGGCGCTGACAGGCGAGGAGATCGAATGAGCTCGCTTGCGCAGCCGGAGACCGCGCCGGTGGCACGGCCGTCCTCGGGCGTCCGCCGCGTGGGGCGCCTGGAACCGGCGGCGCTGGCGGGGGTGATGAGCCGCGACGTGGCGATCTTCGGGCGCTATTGGAAGGCGACGACGTTCTCGTCGATCGTGCAGCCGACGATCTACCTGCTGGCGTTCGGCCTGGGCTTCGAGAAGTTCGCCCCGCATCTGCTGCACGTCAGCTACGTGCCGTACGTGGCGACCGGGGTGGTGGCGACGGCGGTGCTGTTCTCCTCAGCGTTCCCGGGCATGTTCAACACGTTCATCCGCTGGCAGTTTCAGCGCACATACGACGCGATGCTGGCGGCGCCGGTCGACGTGGAGGAGCTGATCACGGCGGAGATGCTGTGGGTGTCGCTGCGCGCGGGCGTGTACGGCGTGGCGCCGCTGCTGGTGGGCTTCGCGTTCGGGCTGGCGCCGGAATGGGGAATGCTGCTGGTGCCGCTGATCGGCTTCGTGACGGGCTTCGGCTTCGTGGGCTTCGGCGTGACGGTGGCGGCGATCGCGAAGACGATCGACAACTTCAACTACATAACGAGCGCGGTGCTGACGCCGATGTTCCTGGTCGCGGGGACGTTCTTCCCGGTGTCGTCGCTGCCTGTGGGTGTGCGCCAGGTGGCGTACGTGAACCCGCTCTATCACTGCGTGCAGCTGGTGCGCGACGCGTCACTGGGAAACCTGGGCACGGCGGACCTCGGCCACGCGGCGGTGCTGCTGGCGTTCGCGCTGTTGATGTGGCGGCTTGCGATCAGGCAGCTGGGCCGACGCCTGATCGACTAGAGCGTCGATGGGCGGCGCGATGCTGCGTCCTCGGTCGCTCGCGTGCGAAGCACGCCACGCTCCCTGCGTCCTTGCCTCGCTTGCCCCTCGACGCTCTAGAAGCGTGCGGGCGCTTATGAAACTCTGAGGTTCGGCACACGCTGGTCCTACACGGCCCGGCGAAGCTGCCGACATGAGCTATCCATGGGAGACACGTTCGGCCGCGTCTGCGACAGCGTCTGCGGCGCCGGTCACTGCAGCTGCTGGCGTTGCGTGGGGAGCGCGTGCACGCACGCGGGCACGGGCGCTTGCGCTGCGCGCGCCACACCCGGAGCTGGTGGCGGTGCTGTCGCTGGCGGCGGTGTTGAACGTGTGGGCGCTGGCGCGCAACGGCTGGGCGAACGAGTACTACGCGGCGGCGGTCAAGTCGATGAGTGGAAGCTGGCACGACTTCCTGTTCGCGTCGCTGGACAAGACGGGCGTGATGACGGTGGACAAGCCGCCGCTGGCGCTGTGGGTGCAGGCGCTGTCGGTGCGCGTGTTCGGCTTTCACTCGCTGAGCATCCTGCTGCCGCAGGCGCTGATGGGCGTGGCGAGTGTGGCGCTGGTGTACGACCTGGTGCGCCGGCGCTTCGGGCGCGCGGGCGCGTTCGTGGCGGCGCTGGCGCTGGCGCTGACGCCGATCACGGTGGCGATCTCGCGCCACAACAACCCTGACTCGCTGCTGGTGCTGTGCTGCGTGGCGGCGCTGTGGTGCACGGTACGCGCGTTGGAGGACCCGCGCACGCGCTGGCTGGTGGCGGCGGGCGTGTGCGTGGGCTTGGGCTTTGAGACGAAGATGCTGGTGGCGCTGGTGGTGGTGCCGGGAATCGCGGCGGCGTGGCTGTGGGTGGCGCCTGCGGCGCGCGGGCGTTGGCACGCGCTGCGCCAGCTGCTTGCGGGTGGCGGCGCGATGCTGCTGGTGGGCGGCGCGTGGCCGCTGCTCGTCGAACTCACCCCGGCGGCGGACCGCCCGTGGATCTCGGGCACGAGCGACAACCGAGTCCTGTCGCTGATCTTCGAATACAACGGCCTCGGCCGCGTGGACGGCCAGGCGGGCGGTCCGGGGGGTGTCGGCGGCACGATGTTCGGCGGCACGCCGGGCCCGCTGCGGCTGCTGAACTCGGCGCTGGGCGGTCAGGCGGGCTGGCTGCTCGGCTTCGCGCTGGTCGGCGGCGTCGCCCTGCTGGCCGCGAGTCGCCTGCGCCGCGCTGATGTGCGCAGCGGCTGGCTGCTGGCGCTGGGCGGCGCGTTTGTGACGACGGCGGTGCTGTTCAGCTCGGCGAGCGGGATCTTCCATCCGTACTACGTGTCGCTGCTGGCGCCGTTTGCGGCGGTGCTTGTGGGCGCGGGCGCGGCGCAGCTGACGGGCACGGGCGCCAGCGCGCGGGTGCTGGCGCCGCTGGCGGTGCTGGTGGGCGTGGTTGTGGAGCTGGTCGTGCGCGCGGACTACCCTGGCCAGCTGACGTGGCTGCCCCCTGTGCTGATCGTGGTGGGCGTAGTTGCGATCCTCGCGCTGGTGGCGTTCAGCTCGCGGGCGGTGCGCGTGGCGGCGATGGGCGCGGCGCTGGCGGCGCTGCTGGCGGCGCCGTCGGTGTGGGCGTTCGACACGCTCGGCCACGCGACCAGTGGCACGTTCCCGGCGGGCGGGCCGGCGTCTGTGGAGGACGGCGCGCCGGGTGGACCGGGCGGTGGCTTCGGCGGCGCGGGTCGCGGCTTCGGTGGTCCGGCCGGCGCGGGCGGACGTGGTGGCTCCTCCGGGCAGGCCGGCGCGGCGCCGCAGCTGTTCGGCCCGGGCTCGGGTTCGGCCTCCGGTCAGGCCGGTGGCCCGCCCGCAGGCACGGGCGGCATTCCGGGCGCCGGCGCACAGGGCTCCACGGGCGCACCGTCGGGTGCGCTGCCGGGTGTCGGCGGCGGGCGTGGCTTCGGCGGTGGCGCCGGAGGAGCGATCGGCGCTCCGATCGGCGGCGGCGTGACGACGAGCGTCCTCTCCTACGTCAAGCAGCACGGTGGCGGCACGATCGCGGTGGCGAGCCAGTCGAATGCGGCGTCGTCGATCCTGGAGCAGGACGCGGACGTGGCTGGCATCGGCGGCTTCTCGGGTCGTGAGAGCGACGTGAGCGTGTCGTGGCTCGCGCAGGAGGTGCGCTCGGGCAAGATCAGCTGGGTGCTCGACGAACAGCAAGCGAGCGGGTTTGGCGGCGGCCTGCCGGGCGACACGCGCACGGGCGCGAAAACGGCGATGGCGGCGGTGGCGCGGGCGTGTGTGGCGGTTACGCTGGCGTCGAGTGGTTCAGGCGCGACGGGCGCGACGGGCGTGACGGGCGTTGGCGGCGCGTCGAGCGCGACGGGCGGGGCGGGCGCGACGAGCACGCTGTACGACTGCGTTGGTCGCGCGAGCGAGCTCGCGGGCGCGGGCACGTAACAATCACGCCGATGAGGATCTTGGTCGTCGACGATGACCGCGCCGTGCGCGAAGCGTTGCGGCGCACGTTGACGCTGGCCGGGTACGAGGTGGTGCTGGTCGAGGACGGCGAGGCGGCGCTGGAGCAGATCGTGCAGGCGGTGCCGGATGCGGTGGTGCTCGACGTGGGCCTGCCGGGGATCGACGGCCTGGAGGTGTGCAGGCGGGTACGTCGCCTGGGCAGCCGCGTGCCGATCCTGATCCTGACGGCGCGCGACGCGGTGGCCGATCGCATCGACGGCTTGGACGTGGGCGCGGATGACTACATGGTCAAGCCGTTCGACGTGGGCGAGCTGAAGGCGAGGATTCGGGCGCTGCTGCGGCGCGCCAATCCGGAGGCTGACACGGACGCGCTGTCGTTCGCGGAGGTGCGCCTGGATCCGAACCGTCACGGAGCGGAGGTGGGGGAGAACTTCGTGGAGCTGACGCGCACGGAGTACCAGCTGCTGGAGCTGCTGATGCTGAACCCGCGGCGAGTGCTGTCGCACAGCGTGATCTATGACCGCGTGTGGGGCTATGACTTCGGACCGACGTCGAACGCGCTGCGCGTGTACGTCGGCTACCTGCGCCGCAAGCTCGAGGACGCGGGCGCGCGCGAGCTGATCCACACGGTCCGCGGCGTGGGCTATGCGCTGCGCGAGCCGTGAGCGACGGTCGCGGGGATGATGTGAGCGCGCGACGGCCCCAGTGCCCGCGCCGGCGATGACCCTGCGCACGCGCATAGCGGCGGTGGCGAGCGTGTCGGTCGCGCTGGCGGTGCTGGCGGCGGCGATCGGCCTGTACGTGGCGGTGCGCTCGGATCTGCGCGGTGAAATCGACAGCTCGCTGCGGGCGCGCGCGCACGCGCTTGCCGCCGCGCCGGGGCCCGGCGGCGGCCCCGGGATGGGGGGCGGCCCGGGCGGTGGGGGTGGCTTTCCGGGCAGCGTGGAACCGGCGCCGTTCGGAGCTGCGTCGGGTTACGTGCAGTTCATCTCCCCGCAGGGGCAGGTGTTCGTGCCGGGTGGGCAGGGCTCGGCGTCGCGCAAGATCGAGCTGACGGCGGGCGACCGCGCGATCGCGGCGCGCGGCAGCGGCAGCAGCCTCACTGACCGCAGCGTGGCGGGGACGAGGCTGCGCGTGCTGACGCTCGGTGTCGGGCCGAGCGGTGCGGTGCTGGTGGCCCAGCCGCTGACGGAGGTCGACCACGAGCTGAGCCGGCTGCTGCTGATCCTGGCGCTGATCGGCGCCGGCGGCGTTGTGCTGGCGGCGTTGCTGGGGGCGCTGGTGGCGCGCACGGCGCTGGCGCCGATCGGGCGCTTCACTTCGCGCACGGAGTCGCTGACCGGCAACCTGGACCTGTCGCGGCGGCTGGAGGTGAAGGGGCGCGACGAGCTGGCGCGGCTGGCGGACAGCTTCAACAACACGCTGGACGCGCTCGAGCGCTCGGTGCAGGCGCAGCGGCATCTGATCGCGGACGCAAGCCACGAGCTGCGCACGCCGATCTCATCGCTGCGGGCGAACGTCCAGATCCTCGGCGAAGCGCAGCGGCTGGGACCGGAGGAGCAGGAGAGCCTGCGCCGGGACATCGTGGCGGAGCTCGACGAGCTGACGGCGCTGGTTGGCGACGTGGTGGAGCTGGCCCGCGGCGCGACGCCTGACGGCGCGGTGGACGACGTTCGCCTGGATGAGGTCGTCCGCGGGATTGTGGAGAGCGCGCGCCGGCGCGGGGATCGGCTGGGCGAAGTCAGCTTCGAGTTGAGGCTCGAGCCGACGGTCGTCCGCGGGCAGGCCGACCGGATCGGTCGCGCGGTGTCGAACCTGGTGGACAACGCGCGCAAGTGGAGCCCGCAGGGAGCTGAGGTGGAGGTCGCGCTGAAGGACGGCGTGCTGAGCGTCCGCGACCACGGCCCCGGCTTCCAGGAGCCGGACCTGCCGTTCGTGTTCGACCGCTTCTATCGCGCGCGCGACGCGCGCAAGCTGCCCGGCTCGGGCCTCGGCCTGGCGATCGTGCGCCAGGCGGCGGAGGCGTGCGGCGGCTTCGCCGAGGCGCAGAATGCCCCTGGCGGCGGCGCGTTGCTGCGGGTGAGCTTCGGCGCGCCGGTGCAGCTCGCGCCGGGCTGGTCGGCGCAGTAGCGAACTGGCTGACTAGCCGGAAGTTTTTGAGGTTCTGAGGCCCGATCGCCCGTGTTTGCGGGGAATCGGGCCTTCTTTTGGTGGTTGGGCGTAGACACTAATATTGGGTTTTGCTGTCCGATGGGTGTGGCATTATATG
>Ga0187862_10000054_pt1 | contig 116917 bp, 111 predicted proteins | sample June2016WEW_10_1_FD_133003 | JGI IMG/M metagenome (GOLD analysis project Ga0187862, IMG submission 133003) | Peatland microbial communities from SPRUCE experiment site at the Marcell Experimental Forest, Minnesota, USA - June2016WEW_10_150 | ecosystem: Environmental > Terrestrial > Soil >... | reverse complement strand
GAGCGATTCAGCTATCCGAGTCTCGTAATCAACTGCTGAATCTTGTCGCGGTCTTCCTTGGTGGGATTGTATTTCAGCGCGTCTTGAAGCTCCTTCAGCGCCCGCGCCCTGTCGCCCTTTTGCGAATACGCCATTCCCAGGTGATACCGGAAAACTGCCTGGGCAGGCACTTTGTTCACCAGATCCTTGAAGACGTCGATGGCGTTGTCGGTGAGGTTCTTCTTGAGGTAGATCCAGCCCAGGGTGTCGGAGACCTCGGTCAGGTCCGGCAGCAACTGCTTGGCCCGCGTCGCCTTGGTGAGGGCGTCGTCCAGATCGCCGCCGTGCTCGGAAAGCAGAAATGCCAGGTTGTTCAGCGCCACGCCGTTGTTGGGATCCAGCTTGATCACGACCTCATACACCTGCCGGGCCTCGAACCAGCGCCCCGCGGCGTCCAGCCCCAGCGCCAGCGTGCTCAGCACCGCGCCGTTCTCGGGAAGGATCTCGCGGGCCTTCTGCAGCGCCGCGATGGAGTTGCTCAGATCGCCCTTGCGCCGGTACGTCTCGCCGATGCGCAGGAAGATGTCGCCTTGCGATTTCGACCCCTTAGGGAGCGACTCCGCCACCTTCTCGAAACAGGAGACCGCCAGGTCGAACTTGCCGGCGCGGACCGCGGTATTGCCGAGGGCCAGTTGGATGTCCATACGATTGGGCGCCTTGGCGGATTCGGTCTGCAACAGTTGCATTGCCCGATCGGGATGGTCCTGCGCCATCTCTGTCTCCACCATGCCCATCAATCCACGCGAGTTCGCGGGGTTCAACTCGTAGGAGCGCCGAAAGGAGTCTTCGGCTTCCCGGTACTTGTTCTCCGCCAGGTTCACGACGCCCAACTGGAAAAGCACATCGGGAGAACTGGGGTTGGCCTGGAGCATGGAGTCCAGCAGTTGGCGCGAGTCCCCAAACTTCTTCTGGCCCATGAGAGCGGCCGATGCGATGAGCCGCGCGTGGTTGTTGTTGCGGTCGATCGTGAGTACCTGTTGGGCGCTCTTCAGGGCGGCGTCGAAGTCCCCGCGGGTGACCTGCAACTGCGCCAGGGCCAGCCGCGCCAGCACGTAGTCCGGCCGCAGATCTATGGCCTTCTGGAAATGCTGCCGCGCCTGCTCCCACTCGGCGAGCGCGGCGTGCGCGCGGCCCAGGTTGTACTGCGCGACGGGGTTGTCCGGCGAGTGCGTCACGACAGCCTGCAACTCCGACAGCGCCCTGGTAACGTCGCCTTTGTCCAACATGAAGGTGGCCGCCAAGCCGCGCGCATCGTTGTCGCCGGGATCGTCCTTCAGGATCTGCGAATTCAATTCGGCCGCCTCACCCCGCTTGCCCTGCCGCATGAGCACTTCGATGATGCGCTTCTCGTAGGTGGCCTTCCTCTTGACGTCCTTATTGAGGTCCTTTGACATGCCCTCGCGATACTCGCGGACGGCGGAGTCCGGGTCTCCCATGCGCAGGTAGAAATCGCCCACTGTGATGTATGCCTGCTCGTATTCCTTGGCGTGAGATTTGATTTGATTGAGGACGCCCAGCATTTCCTCACGCTGCTTCTGCATGTAGTAATGCCCGGCCAACAAGGTCAGGTATCCGAACTGTTTAGGATTGTTCTGGGATCCCAGCTTCAGAACCTGCTCGGCGTCGGCGGGCCTCTTTTGGAACATCAGCAGCCGGTAGAGTTCAGTGTAGGCGGTTTGAAACGTCTTGTCCTTTTCGATGACACTGCGGTAAAGCTTTTCCGCTTCGGGAAATTGAGTTTCCGCCGACAGGGCCCGGGCCAACTGCATGACAACGCCAACCTGCCCGGGCTTGATGGCCTCGGCTTGGCGATACTGCGCGATGGACTGGTCGAGCAACGCCCGCCCCTCGTCCCGCATGGCGACCTTGAACTGCTCGGAGGCCCGCGCGTAGTCCAGATCGCCACTGAGCCTGTGTCCGTCGTACGAATTCGGGTCGCGTTTCAGCAGCGCGTCGCAATAGCCCTCGACTTCGTCCAAGTAAGCTTTCTCGCGCGTGACGCCGAGGTAAATCTCGCTCAGCTTGACCACGGCGTCCCAGTGATCGGCCTCGCTTTCCGGCAGCAGTTCGACAGCGCGACGCAGCGCGTTCACGGCCTCGGTCGCGTTACCCAACTTCAGAGCGGTCAGGCCCAGCTTGTAGTGCGCCGGCCCCCAACGCTGGTCCTTGGCCTTGGCATTGAGGTACATGATACGCGCTTCTTTGTACTTGCCTTTGTCGAAGTACTTGTTTCCGCTTTCGAGATAACGCCTCTTGGCGACGTTGGGATCGCGGCTGCACGATACCAGCGCTAGCACCGCCGTTACCATAATCGCGACTAGACGTTTGGAACGCATAGCTTCCTTAGACCGATTCTCTTGCCCTCTCCCGCCAAGTTCCATGGCCGAGGTAACGGAAAGCATCGGCGGAGACATTATAACAATACCAGTATCACCAGAAGCGTTTGGGAGGGGGCCGCAACTACTGTACGTAGACGGTGGGCACGTCGGTGCCCGGAGAATTGCCCGACCGCGACATGGCAATCGCCAGCGGCGTCTGGCGCGTGTTGAAGGTGGTGACCGGCGCTGGCGGATTGCTGGCGGTGCTGTAAACGTCCACCTGGCTGGAGTCGGTGTCCACCAGGTAAATGCGCTTGCGAGCCTCGTCCAGAACCAGGTCCGCAAGCGACAGCGTATGCGGAACCACCGTCCCGAAGGTCGCACCCCAGGAGGGCAAGACGCTCAGTACACACACTAACAGGGGCCGGGCTACAGACATCGGTAAACCAATATAACCCATGGCGGGTAGCGAAGTTGCGACCGCGCCATGGCTAGAGACGGTGGCAGGTCAGCACTGTAGCGCCGGATCACCGGCCCGGATGGCGCCGCCTCGCTCTTCCAAGGTGACCGTTAGGGGCATCTCCTTCTTGTTTCGTACCACCGTCACCGTGAAGGTCTTCTTCGAACCTAACGCGCGCAACGCCCTGGTGATTTCCTGCGGAGTGGTAACCGTGGAATCATCCAGCTTGACGACCACGTCGCCGGCTTTGATGCCGGCTTTCTCGGCGGGCGAATTCTTGCGCACCAGCTTCACCAGCACGCCATCTTTGACGCCGAAAAACTCCGCAAGCTGCTCTTGCGAGGTCAGCGATTCGCCTTCGATTCCCAGCACCGGATTCTGCCAGGTCATCTGGAACCGCGGGATCTCGATCTGAGGCGGGCGGATAAAGGGAACCGTTAGGTCGAGGCCGCCGGACCGGACGACCGTACCCTTTCTCGCCTCGATGGTGGCATTCAGCGTTTGCGCCGCGCCGTTTCGCCACACGGCAATCTTCACCTGGCGGCCGACGGGAGTTTCGCGCACCAACCGGGTGAGCTGTTCGATGCCCTGAACGGTAGCGCCGTCATACTCGAGCACCACGTCGCCTTCTTTGATGCCGGCCTTGGAGGCGGGGCTGTCTTGGGCCACGTTGGTCACCTCCGCGCCGCGCTCCTCCTTCAAATTGAGGGCCTTGGCGCGCTCGGCGGTGATATCGGCCACGCCAATTCCCAGGTAGCTCGCGCCACCTACCTGCACCGTGACTTGCGCGTTGCGCCCCCGGGCAGTCTGGGACCACAGAGCGGGCGCGGACAAAACGACGGCCAGACATGCCATGCCAATTCCGAGAATCAGTTTCATAGAAAAACCCCTATGGTTGACGTTTGATAAATATCGTTCCTTGCGTGGCGGAGATTCTCAACAACGGTCCTCCGCCGTTTACCGGCCCCTCCGCTACAATCCGCGCCCCCTGTCTCCGCACTGGGATGGCAGGGAATTCGGAGACGATCCGCCGGATGGTATCGGCCATCTCGCTCTCGGCCCGGATGTTCACACCCACGTTAGACGGGATGAGCACGGTAATGTCACCATCGCCGGTGGCCAGGAAGGAATCGGCCGGCTTGCCGCCCAGCAGGTCGGCCAGGATGCTGCCCATCATGGTGGAAACCTGCATGCCGCCCAGGATATTGCTGAGCCGAACGCCGCCGGCGCCCGATTCGGACTCGACACCAGCGGCGGCGCCCACTTCGAGGGGTCCGGCCATGTTGCGGGCAATCACGATCCCGCTGGCGGAATCGACCATGATGCGGCCTCCGCCCGTGGTGGCTGTCACGGTGGCCCCCGCCTTGGCAATGTGTATTCCACCGGCGCGGGTTTGGGCGCGCACCGGGCCGCCCAATTCGGTGGCCACGATGTCGCCACCCTCGGTCTCGAGGACGGCCTCTCCGCGCACCGTCCCGACCGTGATGCGTCCGGCACCGGAGGCGCACTCGAGCGATCCATCCACTTGCCCGACGCGCACGTCGCCGCCACCGGTAAAGAGCTTGCAATCGCCGCGAATGCGGTCCACAAACAATTCACCGCCGCCGGTCGAGACCACCAGCGCGCCATCGACGCCGCGCACATCGACCGCGCCGTCGGAGGTGGAGACGGCCGCCGCGGCCAGGCGCGGGGCTTTCACCGACACCGCGGACAGGAACGGGCCGCCTGGCACAGTCAATACCAGCCAATCACCCTGCGGCGCCAATCGCACGGCATATCGCTCGAGGACGCGGAGCGCCTCGGCGGCGGTGCGCGTTTTCACGCTGACCTTCACCTGGTATGACAAGTCTTGCGAAACGCCGCCTTCGAGCGTCACCGGGCCGTGCGCGTTCACCCGCAAACGGGGCGTGGCGGGGCCGGCGCCGGAGAAGGTACGCACCCAAACGTCGCCTTCGCGGGTGAGTTCCTGCTGCGCGAAGGCGGCGCTCACGAAGGCAACCAAGGGCAGCCACGCGAGAGCCACCCGAGCGCTAAAAGGTCCCGATCGACGCATTCATATCCTTCAGCGCCTTCTCACACTTCAGGCGCACATAGTTGTTGTCTTCCTTCTGCACCAGGTTCTGGAGGACTCCAACCATAGAATCGTCGCGGTGCGAGACGAGCAGGTCCACCACCTGCATGCGGACGGCGGGATTGTCGTCGGCCAGGAGAACCTGGGCGAGGGTCTTGCGAATCTGGGGATCGGCCGCCAGCGGCTTCAAGCCATCCAGAGCCTTGAGGCGCACTCCCGCATTGGAATCATGAGCCACGGCATTGAGCAGGGCATCGCGCACTTCCCCGGAGTCCGCGCGGCTCTTCAAGAGGTCCACGGATTCCACGCGCACGGCGGGGTTGTCTTCGCGCGCGGCAGCCAGCAGCAGCCTCTGGATGTCGCGATCGCCGGTGGGTCCGGAGACGACGCGGCGGCGCGTTTCATCGAAGGCAATTTGCACGCGGCCGGAGCTGTCGGGCTCGACGGAACGCACCGTGGAGAACACTTCGCCGGCCGGCGAGAGCGAAGACGCCGGCACGCCGGCGCTGAACCGCGCGGCGAAGAAGCCCACGGCCACCAGTGCCACCGCGGCCACGGGCGTGCGGTAACGGTGGAACCCCGCGAGCGTGGCTGCCAGGGCTTCCAGAAACAGCGCCCAGGGGCCTTTGGCCGGTTGGAAGAAGTGCGGCGCGCCACCCTGGATGGCGGCCCACAGATCGGCGCGGCAGGACTCGATCAGCATGGGCGGAACCTCGGCCTGGCGCCGGTCCAGCGCCGCCGCTAAAGCACGCTGCCGCTCCATTTCGCGCGTGCAGCCGGCACAGGCGTGCAGGTGCTCCGCGAGGCGGTCTTCCTCTTCCGGCATCAACTCGCCGTAAAAATAGAGGGGAATCAGCCTGGTAACCGAATCGCAAGTCATACGCAATCTCCCAATACCGCACGCATTTTCCGGGTGGCCCGAAAGAGGCAGTTCTTGGCGGCCTCTTCGGTGGTGCCCAGCATTTCACCGATGTTTCGCAAACGCAATCCCTGGTAGTGGCGAAGCTCGAAAACCATGCGCTCGCGCGGGGTGAGGTCGTGGAGCGCATTCTCAATGCGCCGCTGCAACTCCCGGTTCCAGACGGTGCGTTCCGGGTTGGCGTGCGCGGCTTCCTCTTCAAAAACATCCATACGGTCGACCGGCCCACCGGGCGTTTCCACCACCGCGGACTCCTCTTTCCGGACCTGCCGCTTGCGCAATTGGTCCAGGCAGATGTTGGTCACGATGCGGTACAGCCAGGTATGAAAGCTGCAATCGAACCGGAACGAATGGAGGTTCCGGTAGACCCGCAGGAACGCTTCCTGATAGACATCCCGCGCATCTTCCGGCGACCGCAGCAGGTTCATGGCGAGCCGAAGCACACTTTGGTCGTGAGCGCGAACCAGTTGCTCGAAGGCATCCTGGTCGCCGCGCTGGGCCGCCCGAATGAGCGAATCAATCTGGGGACTCAATCGGGCGCCTACCGCTCCGGCTGCATCCTGAGCCATAAACCAAGCTAGTCTAACGTCTTACCGGCTCCCATACCACCTGCCTTGTAAGATTGGACGGGCCGGTTGCCGAATGGTAACGGTGTGGCGCCGATTTTGAGGGGGGCTGCTCTAGGCTACGCGGTCGGCGCGGTGACTGGCCTGCTCATAGCCGCGCACCACGTGATAGACCAGGGCATCGAAGAACTGGCCAATCCGTTGCTCCAACTCCTCTTGTGCGTAGACTTGGATCACGGTCATGGACAATGCCTCCTCGTGGACAAAGCCCAGGATCTTGTTCTTCAGGATGTGCATCCGAAGCACCGCCTCGTGCAACGGAATGTTCTGTTCCAGGCGCATCCCGCCCAGGACTTGAAACCGGCGATAGGTTTCCTGGTCTTTTCTTGACAAAAGCAGATAACCCAGGTTCTCAAGAATCTCCCGGCACCACTCCTTAGTTTCTGCCTCGGGCAGCGCTGCCACGGTTTGCGTCTCAGGGTTCTCCCGGATGGAACGGATGAGCCGTCTGGCTATTTCCTCCCAGTTCCCTTCAATCTGTTGAACCAGCCTTGTGGAAATCATGGTCCCCTCCCAGCGTCGTTGGAGCATCGGTAGGGTTACGGCACCCAGTACCTAGCGTAACAAGTTCCGGTGCTTCTCTTATTAGCATGGCACACTCAGGAAAAAAATTCACAGAATGATGGGAAGCACGACATTCAGGGCGGAAAGCGGCGTGGCGGACCGGCGGCGGTTGGCAGGCTGAAGCCTGCCCCACCTTCCACGGTACAATCACGGGTATGAAACGATTGGCTACGGTTTTTGTTCTGGCAGCCGCGGCTGTGTTCGCGGCCGCGCCCGAAGAGTTTTCCACGTCCGCCGGAGCGCTTCGGCTCACGCCGATCCAGCACGCCAGCCTCATGATCCAAGCTGGAGGCAAGGTGCTGTACGTGGACCCGGCGCAGGGCAGCTACGATGGGCTGCCGCAGGCCGACTACATCCTGATTACCGATATCCATGGCGATCACATGGACCCGGCACTGGTCGATAAGCTGCGAAAGCCATCCACCGTGATTCTGGCGCCCAAAGCGGTCGCCGAAAAGGTCAGGGGCTGCACGGTAATCTCCAATGGCGAGACGAAAACCGTGGGTGCCTTCAAAGTGGAAGCCATCCCCATGTACAACATGAAGCCCGCCGCGGATGGACAGATCTACCACGAAAAGGGGCGCGGGAACGGTTACATCCTGACTTACGGCGGCAAGCGGTTTTACTTCTCGGGCGACACCGAAGGCACTCCCGAGATGAAAGCGCTGCGCAATATCGACGTGGCGTTCGTGTGCATGAACCTGCCGTACACCATGACGCCTGAAGCCGCCGCCGAAGCGGTGCGCGCATTTCATCCGGCCATCGTTTACCCGTACCACTACCGCGGGTCGGACACCACTGCGTTCGCCAAAGCCCTGGCGGGCACGGGTATCGAAGTGCGTCTGCGCGACTGGTACGCGAAGTAGGAAGCCGCCCGGCGGTTACATCGGCGGACGGGCTTCGCTGGACGGCGGCACGACACCTTTAAGGCGCATGTAGACGGCCAGGTAGCCGTACTCTTCGTTGCTATGGATGGTGTTGCCGATGAGCGCGCCCAGCTTGGAACGCTGGCCGCGGCCGGCCAGCGCCTCCCCGGCATTGGCGTCGGTGATGCTGTCCCAGGCGGCGTCGCACTCGTCGAACGACGCCTTGAGCGCGGCCACCAGGTCGGCCTTGGCGGTCTTGGAGGCGGCGTCGGCCTGCTTCTGCTCGCCCTTGACGGCGGCGCAGGTGCGCATCTGAGTATCTGCGATGTGCGCGATGAGCGCGCCGAAGGTGCGAATTTCAGGCGAAGCTTTGAAACCGTAATTCTCGTCCGACATCTTGTCGGCGGCCTTGGTGAGGTTGGTCTTGATGGCAGTGTAGGCCCGCTTGGACTCCGCGATCAGCGGATTGGTCTGGGCCTGGAGCGCGCAGCCGCCGACGAGGGCGGCAGCGAAAATCATCACGACAGATCGGTTCATATCGATAGTCTCCTTCAGGGGTGATGTGTTGAAGCCACTGATATTCTATACCCGCGGCTAGCCGGCAGGGCGGGCGGCGGCGCGGAGCAGGGAGACGGCTTCGCGCGCCTTCTCAAGCAGGAGGCCGTGCTCGGCGCCGGCGCCCACGAAGCGCATGCCGCGCTCGACCCAGGCTTTGGCCGAGGCCACGCTGCGCGTCTGAATGCCGGGGACCACGCCGTGCTGGTTGCACTTTTCGATGAGGCGCTCGACAGTCGAGATCAGCAGCGAATTGTCCATCTGGCCGGGGATGCCGAGCGAAATGGACAGGTCGGCGGGGCCAACCATGGCGATATCCATGCCCTTGACGGAGAGCAACTCGTCGGCGCGCTCGATGGCGGTAGTGGTTTCGAACTGCACTACGGCCAGGGTGTTGCGGTTCTGATGCTCCATGATCTCGGGGAAAGAGCGGGCTTCGTAATCGATCATGGTGGCGTTGACGCCGAAGCCGCGCCTGCCTTGGGGCGGGAATCGCAACCAGCTCAGGGCTTCTTCGAGGGGCCTGGGGTCCTCGACGCGCGGCAGAATGATGCCCTGCGCGCCCGCATCGAGCAGCCTCGCTACCAACGAATAGAGAAGCTCAGCCACGCGGACGATGGGAGTAATGCCGGCTCCGACGGCGGCGACGATCATGTCATGCGCGGTTTCGAGATTGAAGGAACCGTGCTCCATGTCGATGAAGACGTAATCGAAGCCGGCGGCGGCGAAGGTGCGGGCGATTTCCGGAGACCGGTAACTTTGTATAGCGCAGCCGAGGACCGTCTCGCCCTTGGCCAACCGCTCGCGAGTATGATTGACGCGCATGTGGATCAGCTCCTTGGCTGATACTCGAATATAGCGCGCGTGGCATAATCGCAGGTATGGAAATCACCTGGAATCTCTGAAGGGCACTTGAAATCAACAAGTTGCCTCGTTTTCAATACGATGAATTGGAGACAACAGGCGGATAAGGACAGAGGACTGACGCATATTGTACACGGTTTTAGCGGACAACCCGCCCTTCGCCGACGCAGCCACGGGCTTACAGTCGCCGGCACACCCCCAAATAAAACGAGCCGCCCGATTTCTCAAACTGCGCCCGCGTATTGGCGATTGAGCAGCGGAATTCCGGAAGGCCCAAGCTCCAAGCGCCTCACACAGACGATTCTCGGGCGCTACAATCATGAAAAGGCCACGTCATGCCAGCCAACACAACTTGCTTCGTAATTGCTCCAATCGGGGAACCTGATTCGCCAATCCGCAAGCGATCCGATCAGGTGTTGAAGTACATCATCAAACCCGCCGCCGAGGAGTGTGGGTTCACAACCCTGCGTGCTGACGAAATCACTCAACCCGGAATCATCACCAGCCAAGTAATTCAGCACATAATGGAAGACGCTATGGTCGTGGCGGACCTCACGGGCCGCAATGCCAACGTGTTCTATGAACTGGCAATCCGCCATGCCATTAGACGGCCTTATGTGCAGATTATAGACGAGCGTGAACCACTTCCTTTTGACGTGGCTAATGTCCGAAGCATTTCTTTCACGCATCAAGATCTCGACAGTGCAACTATGGCAAGGACCGAGATCGTCAAGCAGATGCGCTCAATGATGGGAAGCGACAAACCTATCGAGAGTCCGATCACCGCTGCGGTTGATCTCAACACCTTGAGAACTAGTGAGAAGCCCGGAGACAGGCATTTTGCCGAACTCCTAACAGCCATCGCAGAACTCAAGCAGCAGGTTACGTCTTTGCAACAGCAAGGCGCTGTTCCCGCCTCACTGACAGATTTACGTTCGTATGCTCCATATCTCTCCGCTTCAGTGGCTGAAGTGGCACACATCACGGAGGCGGCTAACGCTGTTATGGGCAAGTGGGCGGAGCCTGTGGATCTTTCGGGGATCAAGGTCTCCAATGATCCAATTCAACCTGTCAAACCCAAGAAGCGTAGCACGCAAGAATGAAGCGACCCGAACTCTTGGCCACAGGAGTGGCTAAAGGAACACGAAAAGCGATTGGTGAAACGAGCGTCATTGAAAGAATAGGATACAAGTGATATGGAAATCACCTGGCTTGGACATGGCACATTTCTATTTCGGCTTCCCTCGGGGCAAGTCATCCTGATGGATCCGTGGACCGACGGCAACCCGGCGTACCCGAAGGGGTACCAGATCGAACGCGTGGATACGATTTGCATTACGCACGGCCACTTCGACCACGTGCACGACGCTGTACCGCTGGCGCAGCGCTTTACTCCGGAAGTGGTGGCTATTTTCGAGACCTGCAACTGGCTCCAGTCGAAGGGCGTGGCCGACATCCGCCCGATGAACAAGGGCGGCTCGCAGAAAGTGGGCGAGGTCACGGTGACTATGACCCACGCGGTGCATAGCTGCGGGATTCTGGATGACGGCAAGATCATTTACGGCGGCGAGGCGGCGGGTTACGTGCTGCGCTTCGCCGATGGCCGCGCGCTGTATTTCGCCGGCGACACCAACGTGTTTTCGGACATGCACCTGATCGAACAGCTCTACCATCCGGAGCTGGCGATGCTGCCTATCGGCGACTTGTTCACCATGAGCCCGCGCGAAGCCGCGGTGGCGTGCAAAATGCTCCGCGCGCGCAAGGTAATCCCGATGCATTTCGGCACGTTTCCGGCGCTCACCGGGCGGCCGGAAGAGTTGGGAGAGCTGGTGGCGGACCTGGAAACGGAGGTTTGGGCGCTGGAGCCTGGCGAGACCGTGGAGTGGTAGGGCCTGCCGTCACGGGTTCACGAACTTGGCGATGTCCTCGATGACTTCCGGCGCCACGTGGCCGGGCTTTCGATATTCGGCCTCGGTGCCCTTGCCTTCGCCGGCGACGAAAAGGTGGTTGAGCGCGGGATAGCTGCGCATGGTGACGCCCTTGCTCGCGCCCACGGCGGCCTTCCAGAGAGCGAAGTCTTTCATGGTGACCTGAAAGTCCCGCTCGCCCTGCAAAATCAGCATGGGGAGCGCCAGTTTCTTCGCCAGTGCGGCTGGATCGTATCCCTTGAGATCCAGCCAATAGGCGACCGGCACGCCCATCACGGGGGGAGAATCCTCGTCACCGGGTTCGAGACTCTTGACTTTGGCTGCCACCCCCCTGGCGGTTTTCAGGTTGTCGGCGGACACGCCTAGATACTCCGCTTGCTCCACGACCAGGTCTTCCATCGGCCGCACATTGCCGGCGAGGACGATAAGGCCGGCGAGCTTGCCATCCTGCTCGGCGATGCGCGGCGCCACATAGCCGCCGAGACTGTGACCGAGCACGAAGACGCGCTTGGGGTTCACTTCCGGCTGCGCGCGCAACAGGGCCGCGGCTTTGACTGCGTCCTCCTCGGTCTCCTGCTCCACCGTGAAACTTGCCAGTCCGGCCATGGCGGAGGTGTACTGGCGGGTCCGTTTCTCGTAGCGCAAGACGACCACGCCGCGGGACGCCAGGCCTTCGGCCAGATCCTTGAAGACTCTGGTTCCACCGACAGTCTCATCGCGGTCGTTGGGTCCCGAGCCGTGCACCAGCACAATCCCGGGGAAGGGTCCTTGCCCGGCCGGTACGGTCAGGGTACCAGGGAGCTTCCACTGGCCTTCGCCGACAGTTACTTCGCGTTCGCGGAAGGAGTCCGGCTTGCTGTAGGCCGGCCGCTGCCACGCCACTTCGCCGGGAAGAAAGAACATTCCCGCCACCAGGCCGTCGCGGTTGACGATGAATCGGAAAATGATATTCTGCGCGGCGAATTTAGCCGGGAACTCGACGATGGTGTTGGGACCGACCTGGCGCGGGGATGGGTTGCCAATGTTCTCCATGGCGCCCCAGGACTTGATCTGAGCGCCGAGCTTGCCCAGGGCTTCCTCGGGAAGCCCCTTCTTCATGTCGGCAGTGAACATCCGGGAGAGTTCCGGGTAGTTGCCGGCAAGCAGCAGGTCCAGCGCCTTCCTGCCGAGAGCGGCGGGGTCTTGAGCCGGCTGCGCCAGCAGCAGCACCGGCAGCAAGGGCAGAATTCTTATCGCGCGCGAGAGCATCATCTAATAGAATAACCGGGATGGTGGAGGGTGGCAGCTTCCCGCAGCAACTCCCATGCCCGCTCTACGTGCGCTTTCGTGGTGGCGTAGTTGCCAATCGCCAAGTGCAGGGTGAAACGGCCGTTCAGGACCGTGCTGGAGATAAAGACTTCGCCCGCGGCGTTGACACGATCGAGAATGCGGCGGTTGTCGTCGTCGGTGCCTTTGTAGCGGAAGTTCACTACTGAAAAGGGCGCCGGCGCGGCCAGCTCGAAACGCGGATCGGCCTCGACCTCGCGGGCGAATTCCCGCGCCAGCCGCACGTGCTCGCGGATGATGGCGGCGAGGCCCTCGCGCCCGTACGAGCGCAGTATGAACCACAACTTCAGGGCGCGGAAGCGGCGCCCGAGAGGCACGCCGTAGTCCATGAGGTTGACGGCGAGCGGGTCCTGCTCGGTGCGCAGGTACTCCGGAACCAGGGAAAAGGCGCGGCTCAGCACATCCGGGCGGCGGGTGTAGAAAACACTGCAATCCATGGGGGTGAGGAGCCACTTGTGCGGATTCGTGACCAACGAATCGGCGCGTTCGCAACCGGCGAGAGCCCAGCGGAATTCCGGGGCCACGGCGGCCGAGCCGGCGTAGGCGGCGTCGACGTGAAGCCACAGGTTATGGCGCTCGCAAATGTCGGCGATGGCTGGCACGGGGTCGACGCTGGTGGTGGAAGTGGTGCCGACGGTAGCGGCGACGCAGCACGGGCGCAGACCGGCGGCGAGATCGCGGTTGATCATTTCGCGCAGCGCGTCCGGCAACATGCGAAACTCGGCGTCGACGGGCACCAGGCGAACGTTGTCGTGGCCGATGCCGACGGCGATGGCGCCCTTGGCGATGGAAGAGTGCGCCTGCTCGGAGGTGTAGACCACCAAGCCGCGGGCCACGCCCTTGGAACGCGACTCCGGGTCGGCGGCCTGACGCGCCGCGGCGATGGCGTGCATGCTGCTGGTGGAAGCGGTGTCGTAGATCAGGCCGAACCAGTCCTCGGGCAAACCGCTCCAGTGGCGCAGCCAGCGGAGGGTCACCTGTTCGAGCTCGGTGATGGCGGGCGAGGTCTTCCATAACATGCCGTTGCCATTGAGGGCGGCGGCGAGCAGCTCGCCGAGGATGCCCTCGGGGGTGGCGGAATTGGCGAAATAGGCCAGGAAACCGGGATGGTTCCAGTGCGTCATCGCGGGCACAATGAGCCGCTCGAAATCGGCGAGGATGGCCGACATGGGTTCGCCGCGCTCGGGGCCGCGGGCGGGCAGAGCGCCGGTGAGCTGGCCGGGCTTGACGGGCGGCAGCACGGGATGGCGCTCGGGATGGGCAAGGTATTCGGCGATCCAGTCGACCGCCTGGTGGCCGAAAAGGCGGAATTCTTCAGGAGTCATGAAACGTCAGCTCACGCTCGGCGCGAAACCAATCTTCCCAGGGCGAGCCGCCCCGGTATCCACGGGCTTCCCAATAAGAATAGGCCCGGCGCGCGATCTCCTCGTGAGTGGGAGCGCGCCCGCGCCGTGCGCTGCCGTCGGCGTCCTGCTCGGCGGAGTCAAAGCGGGTGCGGACGCTGTGCAATCTTCCAAAAAAATGCGGCATATCGTTTCGGAACAAACTACATATAGCAGACCGCGAGGTCATTGGGGCGGGTCCTGACTTCGGGAATGAGGGGGTCGATGGGGAGACGCAAGCAATTCCATTATTGCCGCAATTCGTCGATGGTTTGCCGCATCTTGGCGGCCTGCGGCCAGTCGGGGTGATAACTTGAGGAATTCCTCGAGCACGGCGGCGGCTTCGCGGCGCTCGCCGCGGCGCAGGTGGATCTCGGCCAGCAGAAGCTGGGGGCGGGAGAAATGCCTCGGATCGATCTGCCGCGTGCGCTCGAGGTACTTCTGGGCGAGATCCATGCGCGCCAGCTCAAAATAGGTCAGTCCAAGCTGCGAGTTGGCCAGAGCGTCGTTGGGGCGGGCGAGCACGGCTCGCAGATTGTAGTCCACGGCCTGGTCGAGCTTGTGCACGGTCACCAGCACGCCTCCGAGGTTGACCAGGGGATCGAAGGCCGCCGGCTCCTGCTCGAGCGCTTGGCGGACATTCCTCGGCTCGGTCGAATTTGCGCGTCTGGTAGGCAATGGTTCCCAGTTCGTTCCAGGCCGCGGCGAACCGAGGGGCCATCTCGACGGCGTTCTCGAGGCGCTTCACGGCGGCATCGAGATCGTGCCTCTCGAGGTCCTTCTCCGCCTCCAGGTATTCGTGCAGGGCGGCCTTCGGAATGGCCAATTGGGTGGTCGAGACGGAGTACTGGGGTACGGCGGCGGCGAGATCGAAGTCGGAATCCTTCAAATCGAGGGTGAGGGAAACCCGCCGGTGGGAGTCGGCGGCGGCGGGACCCACTTCCACCGTGCGGCGCGCTTCTCCGCGCCCCGGGATGAACACGGCGACGGTGTAATCGTCGGCGCGGAGTTTCTTGAAGCTGAAGCGGCCGGTGACGTCGCTGAGAGTAACGGCGGTGAAGGGGTTCTTGGTGCCGAATAGAGAGATGGAAGCGCGGCCTGGCGGCCGGAGTTGGCCGCAAAGCTCCAATACCGGCTCGGCAGCGAAGGCCGCCGCTGCGAGTGCCGCAGGCAAGAGAAACCGAAGCATGGGCCGATTCGATTGTATCGCGGGAAGCTATAGGTGGGCCTGCGCCAAACCGGGCGACCCCATCGCACTTTCAACCGTGCCCGGCTGGACATTGGCTCGGGACGCTGAATCCGACGCTTCACTGCATCGCCGACTTGAATTCGGCCTGCGCTCCGAGGACATCCCGAGTTGGTATAAGTCATGAACCAGTCCTTGGTTTTCCTGAAAACGCTCCCAGAGCAACTGTGTGTACTCACAATCGCGTTGCGCGTGGACCATGGCCTGGGTGCGGCTGCCGGCACAGCCAAAAAAACAAATCTCAGAGGCCTTGCACGTCAGGCAGGCAAGGTAAAATGACGGCATCGCATGGAATTCCCGCAGCACCCGCTCGCTGCGCACTCGATCGTATCCTTCGTAGATGTTGCCAAGACAGTACTCCGAACACGTCACATTTGGACAGGGGAATACATCTCCCCTGGCATTCACACTCAGAAACTTGCCGCCGCCCGGGCAACTTATACGATTGCAGAAGTTATCATAGTAAGAAGCGTGGAAGAATCGAAACACCCGTTCCAGCAATTCCATTTCCCTTAATGCAAGCCGGCACTCCCGCATATACTCCATTATCTTGAGGCTTGCTCTAACCATTGCTTCGGGTGTCGGGATCAACTGCCTTTCAAGCACTGCCGCCCTTCCGTGATCCCGCACATCATTGAGGTAAAACGTCTGAATACCCAGCGACGAATAGAGCTTCAGCAAATCCTCAATACGATCAAGCACCGCGGCGGTCGCAATCGTTATCACATGAGGATTCGCACCGTGACGTTGCAGAATCTTCAGTCCGGAGACGACCCGGTCATAGAGCCCCCGTTGCCCGTTGTGCGACTCGGCAGGACCATCGAGACTGACATTGGCGTTCACCTTGTAGCGGCGGAACATGTCCGCCCATTCGTCGTCGAGCAATGTAGCGTTCGTGGTAAAGGCGACGCGCAATGGTCTATCCTGCAGAGGCGGCAGCACTTCTTCAAACCAAGCCTTCCCAAGAAGCAAAGGCTCCCCCCCCATTATTTCGATCGTGAGGTGGTCACGACCCACCGATCGCAAACAAAACTCAATGATCTCAAGACATTCCGTCGGCGCCATTTTTGCCGATCCACCCAAATCCGTTGCTTGGACTGCGCAATAGGAACACCGTAGATTGCACGCGTTCAGAGCGTTGAGATGCAAGATATCGACATCCTCAAAGAAACGCTTCGACCCGTCGGGAATCATAGACTTCACCCTCCAGCCATTCCTGCATCTGCGTCGGCTCCAGCTCTGATTCAGGGGGGCAAAAGTCAACCTCTTGCCCCTCCGTCCGTCGAATACTCGTTATTCGGCTTGCCCTACTACATTAGCTGCGTGGGTATTCACTCAATGTGACAATCGAAATAAGCGGTGTATGAGTTTGACCAACTGCATACAGGCCAATCCTCGCCTGCGCGATTCGGGGCTCTCGCGGATATCATAGGTTTGAAGCTTTCATCCTTAAGCTTCTTCCCGTGCTGCTTGATAACCTGCTCGTCGATGATATAGCAATCACCGTTCGCATCGATCGCCATCGCTTTTCCGGTTTCTGCCATAGTTGTCTCCTTTCCTTTAAGTCCAACACCCTGTTGGACACCACTACTCTTTCGGACTCGAAGCAGGTTTCCATTGGGAAACCCGCTCCTAGTCAACCTTCTGACTACCCACGGATGGCTTTCCACCCTGTTCGCCATCACTCATCGCCGGCTCGCAGCCAGCTAACGCCTCAAACTCCTTGGAAACATCGATTCGAATTGAATCTCGCACCCGGCTTGCGTGCCTGGCTACTATTTCCTTAGGCAAACGGTACTTCTGAAGAAGCTCGGCCGGCATCTCGTAATACTCGCCCTCAAGAGTTCGAATTATCGCCATAGCGTTAATCCTCTTCGTTCCACATGTTGTGGAGTCTGTCAATCATAGGTCGCTCCGCCAGGAAGTACTCCATCAACGCCTGGTAGAACTCACAAGCGGTTTCCCGCGCCAACCGATCCGCGATATTCACCGCAGAGCAGGAGAATCCGCAAATCACCCGCGCCCGGCATGTCAAGCATCGAATTGAGTACTCATCCTCCAATACATGGGTTTCCAGGGCAGCCCTCGAATGCGACCAGCAGACCCTATCGCTTAGAGCGTCTCCCACTTTTAGCGTCTCATCAGTGGCATAAGAACAGGGAAAGATTCCGCCGGAGCTGTCCAGAAAGATGAGCTGTCTGCCGCACGGCTTGATACCCGATTGACAGTCAACTTCCGTCAAGTGACCCCCGTCGTCGCTGATGAAACGTTGCACGAGCAGATGCAACCGGTCTTCCCGGGGCAGACCGGGATTGCGAAGAGAGCTGTTTATCAGCGCAATGTAAGCCGTCGTCATCACCGACGCTGGAACTCCCCCGGAAGTTCGCGCTCTTCCGAGTGCCATTAGGGGCAGGATGTGAAAGCTACGGACGCCCAGTTCGCCGAAGAATGCATGGATTGCGGCGATGTGCGGCAAGTTGTGAACTGTCCCTACGAGAATGACGCCTGCACGGATTCCGTTCTCGCGAAGGAACCGTACGGAATCGGCGGCTGCCTCGGTGCCGGATCGCTGGGGTGCGGCGATCTCGGGCGTCCCATCGATACTCACACCGACGCCCACGTTGTGGCGTTTGAAGAGATCCACCCAACTGCGGTCGATCAGCTGGCCGTTCGTCTGAAGACACAATCGAAGCGATTTCTTGGATTGTGAAGCTCTCTCGGAAGCGTGCGAGAAGAGCGCCTCGTACCAATCGACGGGAGCCAGGGTGGGTTCGCCTCCCTGGAATATTACGGTAATCCTTGGAAAGCGGCTGTTCGCGACGACCTCATCAAGCAGGCTTTGCGCTCTTTCCAACTGCAGAGGGCCGCGGCTGGAGTTGGCGGCAACCGGCTGCGCATCTGCCAGACAATACCGGCATCGCAAGTTGCACGCTGCAGTGGGTGCAATCAATACACAACGGACCTCCGAGGCCCTTGTGGCTGATTCCGCCGTTGACTGAACAGGTGTTTGCTTCTTGCCGCGCCGCTCCCGCATGGTGGCTGCGCGGATGAGGGACGTTAAGGTTTCGCCCGCACTCATTGCCGTGACGCCCACAACAAGATTAAGCCGGGATTCCCAGTTCAGGCTCTCCGGCTTGTAGGTATTCTACACCCAACAGCCGACTTTTCATCCTCCAAAGTGCAGTTGTCTGGAATTTGTTGCTTTGGGGGCCTTCATTTTGCAATATAATAATTGCAATCTGCGATAATTCTGGAGCCGTCCGGTTTCTCCAATGGCCGACTACAATAGGTCTGAGGGTGCGGGGCTCGGTCCGAAGAATCACGGAACTCTTGCGCGGCGGAACGCGTATCGACAGAAGGACTCCATTCCCAATGCCTATGACAAACACAAACAGCCCAGAAGTGGGCCACATCCACGCGCTGTTAGCGGAGCGAGGTTATGCAGTCTCCGAAACGGCGCCCGACACTTTGAGAATCGCGGAGGTGGAAAGCGGGGTTGCCGTCCAGGCGGTCCTGGCAGGCGAAATCCTGTACCTCTCGCTGACGTGCACGGTGGTGCCGCGCGCGGCGGTCACGCCCAGTATAATGGAGCGCATGCTGGCGGCCGATAACGGCATCTCCACCTCGCACTTCCAGATCTATGACGCCGGCGCCGGCAAGGTGGCCGTCACGTTGAACAATTTCTGCAAACTCCAGGACATGGGGCCGGAGGAGGAAGACGACATTCTCTCCTGCGTGCATTTCCTGCTGGTGGATGTCATCACGGCGCGGCGCCTGTTGGGCGACCTGCAATCCTAAAGGAGAGGAACGAAGAACATGGCATTTCTATCCGATCTGTTCGGCCGCATGGGGCGCGTGGCGCGCGGCGAGGCCAATCAAGGAGTGGGCGCCATCGAAGACGCCACTTTCGAAGCGACGGTGAACCAGACCGTGGCCGACATGAAGTCCGACTTGAATAACGTGGTCCGCGCTTCCGCGGTAGCCATGAGCAATTACAACCGGCTGGACGCCGAGTACCAGAAATACGTCCGCCAGGCGCAGGAATGGAAGGACCGCGCGGGCATGGCGCTGGACGCCGGCAACGAGGACTTGGCGCGCAAGGCGCTGGCCGAGAAGGCCGAGAGCGATCAGCAGGTGGCCTCGATGAAGCAGGCGGTCGAGACTGCGCAGCAGACCAGCGAGAAGCTGAAGCAGCAGGTGACGGAGCTGAAGCACAAGATCGACGAAGGCGAGCGCACGGCCACTACCCTGGTGGCGCGCAAGAACGCCGCCATGGCGCAGCGCAAGGTCTCCGAAGCCATGGCGGGGGTGGGGAGCGCCGACAACGCGTTTTCCGCGCTGGGGCGGTTCGAGGAAAAAGTGGCGCGCGAAGAGGCCACCGCCAAAGCGTTCGACCAGCTCGCCTCGGCCGGCAAGGATGACGACTTGGAAGCGCAGTTCGCGCAACTCGGCGGGCACAGCGTGGATGCGGAACTGGCGGCGCTCAAGCAGGAGCGTCTCACGGCCAAGCAACCGCCGCCACCCGTGCTGCCCAAGGAACTGGGGCCAGGGCCGGGCGCGAAGGCGTAGCGGAACCACATGATTACGCTTACGCTGGTGGCCATTCTGGGCGTCCTGCTGGTGATCGTCCTCATGCAACTCTTTAAGAAATCCGAGGAACCGGGACCGAAAGGCTCCCCGCTGCGAGCGAAGGCTCCGGATCTGGCTCATCTCAAAGTCACGGACGCCCGGGTGGGGGACGTGATCTCGGTCTCCGGCGCGGGCGACGAGCTGTCCGATCTCGATTTCACCGCCGACCGCTGCGCCTGGTTCGAAGCCGGGCCGCGGCGTTGGTTTGAGCTGAGCGGCGGGTATCGCGAACGGCGCGTATCGCTGCGCGTGGCCACTGGCGAGGATGTCGAAGCCGCCGTCCACACCGACCCGCGTAAACTGACGATCGAAGACCTGGGCGTATCGGAAGACGACCTGGCTCAAATGGACGAGCGGCAGAATACCGCCGACTTTTTCGAATTCGACGGCAAGACCTGGCTGTATCGGCTGAGCCGCGAGGCGCAGGCTCGCCGCAGCGACGAGGCGGAGATTGCCAAATTCTACTATTGGGAATTCCAGGAACAGGGTGGCAAGGGCTTGCTCGGCATCCGCAAAGCGGAAGGTGAACCTTTCGCTGTGACGCTGGCTACCACAATCTATCCGGGCGATGTCACCGTCTACCGGGGCGGACGCACGTGAAGGGTTAGCCATGAGCCGATCCACACTTCGATTTCTGGCCGTCTTGCTGACGGTCCTCATCGTCATCGTACTGTTTGCGGGGCTGGACGCGCTGCCGCGGGCGGTACGCGCGCAGATCGATGGCGACCGCGCCGCCCTGGCGTCGGCGCAAACCCAGCTACGCTCGGCGCAGGATGAAGTCGCTCGCGATAGCCAGGCCGAACCCGATCTGTTTCACGCGGTTTCGGCAACCGGCCATTGGAGCGACCATTTCGGCGCTGCCGCCGGATTGCTCCAGGACGCCGGCCGCGACATGGACGAGCTTTCGCGGATTGAGAAGCAGAACCGGCGGCAGGACCGGCAGCGGGCTGAGTCGCTGCTCTCGCATGAGCGCGATCTGCGCGCCAAGGCATTGGCGGAAACCTCGGGCGTGCAAAAGGAAGCGGCGCAGTGGGTGGATTGGAAGCGGCAGTTGCCGCAGACGGTCGCGGAGATGGAGCGGGACTACCACGCCATACATGCCTTGGACCTGGCTCCGATGGCCGCCACCGTCCAGAAGGCGGAAACCGACTGGCCCGAGAAGAAGGCGGATCTGGATTCGCGCCTGGCCACGGTGCGCGGCGCAGTGACCCAGAGCGACAACCTGTGGCAATCTACCGATGCGGCGCGGCAGCAGGCGGCGTCCGGGAATTACGCCGGGCTGGATTTCGCCGTGTTGTTAGCCGCCGCGGATTCGCTTAAGACTTACTCGGCCACGCTGCCGCAGAGGACCGGCGAACTGAACTCGCTCAGCGGCCAGTTATACGACTCGTGGGACAAGGTGTTGGTGGATATGGAAGTTCGCGGCATCGGCACTGCCCGCGAATACGACCAGCAAATCCGCACCGTGCGAACTCACCTCACCGACGTTTCCGCCAAGACCGGCGTCACCACCTCCGAGGAGAAATGGGTTGGCGTTCCGCAGACGACGTACGAGGCCATGCGCAACGATCTCGGCATGGCCATCGAGCACAAGCCCGCCGGCCGGTACGACTCCGAATCGGAACACGTCGCCCAACCCGCGGGATTCGCGTATATGGCCTCGCCCACGCAAGCCTCCAACCAATACGGCTACTGGGAACATAGGGACGGGCGCAATTTCTGGGTCTTTTACGGCCAGTACGCGCTGATGCGCGACCTGCTATTCAACCACAACTACCAGCCGGTGGAACGCGGCGAATGGGAAGGCTATCGCACTTACCAGAGCCGCGGCCAGACTTACTACGGGCAGGACCCCGGCGCCAGCGCGCCTAAGTACGGATCGCAGGGTACGTCCACGCAGAATCGCTACTCGGGGAGCACCTACGCGCAAGGCGGCGGCTTCCGCGATTCGCAATACGCCAACAAGCCGGGATCTTATCGAGACTCGAAGTATGCCTCCCCTATGGCACGCGACCCCAACGCGGACCACACTCCCAAGCGGTTCGGAAGCTCGAGCCGGCCGGAAGAGCCGCACGCTGCACCGGTACCCAGACCGAGCTACCGTCCAGCACCGCGGCCGATGCCTTCCAGGCCGCCTATGCGGAGCCCGGGGCGGAGCTTCGGGCGGAGACGATAGAGGGCGAGATCACGTCCGGAGCGCTATGAACTTGACTCCATCCTAGGCGGATTTAACTCAACAATTATCACCAGCCGTGCTGTTTCTTCCAAAGCGCGCAACGCGTCATCGGTATGTCGGCCACGCGGCAGGTTTGAACGGGCGATCGTCGCCAGGTGGGCGTTACGACAGGTGACGAATTGCTGGCTTGTGCGATGGCAGTGGCTTGGGTCGTCTGGCCGACATCCTCCGTGGTGCGAGATGCAGTTCCGATGCCGGTACCAAACAGGAATCAAATCCTTAGTGTGTCCGATGCCCATGAACCGCCCGGAAGCGCTGCGGGCTGCATAGGCGCGTCGCGCCAATTCGCAGACCAGCGGCTCCGCTGCGTCCTCAATCGTTCGTGGGATACCGTGTCGATTCATGATGGGTTGACCGTCCCAATCAAGTAATGGCTGTCCCGCGAGATTCTTTGCGCGTGCTATCATCTCGAGGAGCGTCCAAAAGCGGTAGTACGCAAACTCCGCGTCCTGCTCCTCCCTCGCCTCGCGAAACAGCTTTACGTACAGTTGTAGCGAGTCGTTGTGCTGGACTGCCGCAAGCCGCTTTGAGAGCGTTTCGGCGCTTTCGCCGGCAAGCACGCCGCCGAGCAGGTTCCCGGTGTAGTTTGGCACCCTGACGCGCCAGCGAGAGGCACCTGCAGTGAGATCTTGGATAATTGTCCCAACCACGCTCGCATAGCTGTGGCGTTGTATCGCCAGCAAACAAGCGATCAGCTCGGCCTGCTGCTCGGCGAGAATGAAGCACGCGTCGGTAGATGGCGCTGCGAGTCGCCGGAAGTGCACTACCACTGTCGGTTGACCCCGCTTCGCTTGCTCGATGACCCTGTCGGTTTCATTCAACGATCCAGGCTGAAATCGTGTGAGAAAGGTCTGCATTAGATTCAGTTCGTCCGTACAGCCCAGCCCATCAAAGGGAACAATCTCGAAGTCGCCACACTCTAACAACGAGTGCGCGAGGCAGTTCTTTAGAAACACTAGAGCACGATAATCAGTTGACATGACCAGCATCTCTCAAGCGCGGTAGATCTCCTTACGATGCCTGACGCGGTAGAGGACCACGTCGCTGCCCTCGACGTCGTAGCGAATCCGGTATGGCCACACTTCCAGGCGCCACTGGCCCACACCTTTGCCCTTGAGCCGCTTGATGCGGGGCGGCGGGCCAAACGGGGAGGTCTCCAGAGTTCCGATCGCATTCAGCACTCGTTCCTGAACGTCCGTGGGCAGTCGCTCAAAATCGCGCCGGAAGCTCGGCGTAAGCAGGACTCTAAAGCGGGCCGGCAAGAGATTATCCGGCGCGCCGCTCAGCCAGCCGCTGCTTCAGATAGTCCCTCAGCGTGACCGCCTTGCCGGAACGGCATTCTCGGGCCGCAGCGGTGAGACTTTTTCTAAACTCGGGATCGACTTCCTCCAGCATGTCGTCAAAATCCGAAATCGAAAGAAGCACGGCAGTTGGCCTGCCGCTCTTGGTGATGACAAAACGCGTCCTGTTTTGGGCTGCCTCTTTGAGAAGAGCGCCCAATTGCGTACGCGCGATGTAAGCGGAAACGGTGGTTGCCATGTCCATCCTTTGATTAATCAATTCATCTTCATCCTACAGGATCGTCGGCAGAAGTCAAGGAGAGCGCTTGAGGAAATCTCATGAACGCCATTCCGCGATGAGGGTAGCCGACGCTCGAGCCGGCCGGAAGAGCCGCACGCTGCACCGGCACCACGAGCTTGACGGCGATGGTGCAGGGATTACTGCGACGCCTGGAACGGATGTTTCTCCAGGAAGACGATGCCCGCGTTGTCCGGGTGCGACCGCATGCCGACCTTGTCGCCAAGCTCCATCACCAGGTCGCTCCGGGCCGGGCCAAAAGGCGACCAGCGGGGCAGGCCGTCGCCATTGGGGTCGAGGTTCCTGGCGAAGTTCACCCAATAGGACGACACGACGCCGGCCAGCTTCAGATCGTACGCCTCCGGCTGCGCATTGCGGAAGGTGTCGCTGTTTCGCAGCGCTTCAGTCTTGCCGATGTTGTTGAACACGTAAGCCAAGTCTTCCCCGTGGGGCGCTCCCAGGCGGGGGACATCAGCCGGCGTGTTCGCCGGGGGTCCGCCCGGGGCCATGCGCGTGAAGTAATAAACGTAGGCGTTGGATCCGGCTTTCGCCTGCGCCTCCGCCCAGAGCCGCATGTTCAGCCCCATACTCTCCTCGGTGGCCGACCTCTGCCGCGATTCCGCCGCCTGGGCGTCGGTATTCGCCGGATACAGTTTCAGATACTCCGTAGCCGCCTCGCCGAACCTCTGATGCGCCTGCTCGATGAACTGCCGCGCGTTCATCCGGCCGCGCGCGAACATACGGCCTTCGTCGGAGTTCGACCCCACCAGCGCCGGCACGTGGTTCTGTTTGCCCTGCTGAAAAAGGGCCAGCGGCGGCTCGGGCAGCACGTAGCCATCGGTGTTCGGGCCGGCGGTGAATGCCGCCGTAGTCAATTCTGCGGCCGGCTTGGCGCGCAGCTCCGCCAGCGATTTCGCTCCCACCGCCTGGGCGAACTTCACGCCCTTGGCCTCGGCATCGGCCACCGACTCGTCGTACAACATGCCATTGAAGGACGCGCCGCTCTCCCCAATCACCGCCCGGAACAGCCCTTTCGCCAGGGGCGACGCTTGCAGGCAGTTCACCGCCATCGACCCCGCGGATTGGCCGAAGATCGTCACTTTGGCCGGGTCGCCTCCCAATGCCGCGATATTCCGCTGCACCCACTGGAGCGACGCGATGGCATCCATCAGCCCGTAGTTGCCCGACGCCTTGCGGCCCGATTCTTTGGTCAGCTCGGGATGAGCGAGAAAACCGAGCACTCCCAGCCGGTAATTGATAGTGACCAACACGACGCCCTTCCGCGCCAGTTCTTCTCCGTCGTGAAGCAGCATGGCGCCGGTGCCGTCGCGGAAGCCCCCACCGTGAATCCACAGCATCACCGGGAGCTTGTCGGCAGCGGATTTCGCGGGTGTCCACACGTTAAGGTAGAGGCAGTCCTCGCTGCCCTGGGTCTCCCGTGGATTGGTGCGCAGCGGCTGCACGCACCGCGCCTGGAACTGGTCCATTTTGCGCACGCCGGCCCACTTCGCGGCCGGTCGCGGCGCTCTCCAGCGCAGGTTGCCGACCGGAGGCGCGGCATAGGGAATGCCGCGGAACACATAGATTCCGGGCGTGGATGTCGGGACACCGGAAATATCTCCGCTGTCGACGTGGACGGCGCCGTCGATTGCGGCCGCGAGCGGAAGAACGCCCGCGATGAGAATGACCAGGTGCTTCATGCGATTCCTCCTCTTGAAACCGATCACCACCACTCTACCGCCGCGCGCGCCGGGTGGCGTCACAACGGGAAATCGACGGGCAGGCGTGGTAGTGAAAGGTGGAATCCACAGCGCCGAAGCGGCTGCAGTCGTCGGCCTGGATCCCGCTCAGCACCGCCTCTTCGCAGGGACTGTTGGTTTTGTCTTTTGAGAGCTTATACTCTCAAAACGGCTCGGCTCTTCGACGAGTGCCAGTGTATACTGGGGATCGCGGAGGCAACGCCGACTCGCAACCTGGGGACGCGGGACCCTTTGGTGGGCGCTGCTTTTCCTATTCGGGGAGGTTGGAATGGACGGCACTAATGCGCGGCTGGAGCACATGCGGGCGACGCTGCGTCGCGAGGCCGCGGTTCTTCAGGAACTCGCGAATGATTTCGATGAAGGCGCTTCGCGCGCGGTCGATCTGCTGCTGGGCACCGGCGGCCACGTTTTGATCGGTGGTGCGGGCACCTCAAACGCGGTCGCTTGGCGGTTTGCTCACCTGCTATCCTGCTGCGGGCTCCCGGCACTCTTTCTGGACCCAGCCGAGGGCCTGCATGGCGGTTCTGGCGCCGTGAAGCCCGAAGACACTGTCATTCTCATCTCGAAGGAGGGCAGGAGCCTCGAAGTGAATGCTTTTGGGCTCATCGTGAAACAGCGTGGCGCGAAGCTGATGGCCATAACCGAGTCGCCGGATTCGGAATTGGGCAAGATGGCGGACGCGGTTGTGCGCGTAAAGATTCGGTCCGGAAGCGATCCCTTCGATATGGTGGCAACCTCGAGTTCGCTCGCCAACGCAGCCGCGGCCGATGCCATTTGCGAAGTCATCCTGGTGGAACGAGGCCATACCAAGGAGGCGTTCGGGGCGACGCACCCAGCCGGCGCCGTCGGCGAGCGTATGCGACAGGAGGGAATCCTCAAGTGATGGGGCGCCGACCAGTGTTTACAATGGAAGTTCTCATATGCGAATTGCCGAGCTGTATGAGCTGCGCAAGTTCAGGATAGTGAATGGCTCCGTTGAGGACCCTGGTCCGGGACAGGTTCAGGTCCGCGTGGAAGCCGTGGGGATCTGCGGGTCCGATATCCACGAATTCGCCGAGGGTGGGATCGGCGGCAGGCCGTGCCAGTATCCGATGGTAATGGGGCACGAGCCGACGGGAGTGGTGGTGAAAACCGGACCGGGGGTAACCGCCTGTGCTCCTGGCGACCGCGCTGCGTTTGAGCCCGCCATCTACTGTTACCGCTGCGAGTTCTGTCTCGCCGGCCATCACAATCTCTGCGAGAACATGCAGTTCTTGAGCTCGCCTGGCATCCCCGGGTTCTTTCGGGAGTATGTGAATCTGCCGGTGGAGTGTATTCTGCCGCTTCCGGCCGGGGTCGGCTTCGTCGAAGGCACCCTCTTTGAGCCACTGGCGGTGGTTCTGCTTTCGATGACGCACGCGGCCATCCGGCCGCTCGAAACCGCGGCCGTCTTCGGTGCGGGTCCCATAGGCTTGATGACTGTCATTGTGCTGAAGATGTGCGGGGCGGGGAGGGTCTGGGTGGTAGAGCCCGTGCCGCACCGCCGGCAGATGGCCAAGGCCGCGGGCGCAGACGCTGTTCTGGACCCGCACCAGTTGGATGCCGCCCGCCAGATCTTCAGCGATACCGCCAACCGGGGTGTGGACGTCACCATCGACTGCGCTACCAAGGAGAACTCAGTCAACCAGTGCATACGGATGACCCGTAGGGGAGGCCGGCTGGTGGTGACCGGTGTCCCGGCGGAGCTGGAGGTGTCCTTTGATATGCACACAGCACGGCGCAGGGGTCTCTCGATTCATCACACCAGGCGCTCTAATCACACGTCGCAGGCGGCTTTGCAGCTTCTGCGCGAACATCCACGCCGTTTCTTGCCGATACTTACTCACACCTTGCCCCTCGAGAAGATACAGTCCGGGTTCAACCTGCTTGAGAACTGCACGGATGGCGCAGGCAAGGTCGTCATTTCGCTCACCCAACCTGCGTGAACACTAACACGGAAAGGAACATTGAATGTCGATCGTTGCAGGAGTGGACTTCGGGACGCTGAGTGTCCGCGTGTCGATCTTCGACAGCCGGAAAGGACGCCTCGGCTCCGGCGTAACTGGGTATCCGCTGCATCGAAAGAAGGAAGACCCGGACCACGCGACGCAGAGCCACGCCGACCAAATGCGGGGGTTTGTCGAGGCGATGAGGAAAGCTTTCGAGGCCACCGGAGTACGGGGCGACCAGATAGAGGCGATTGCCGTGGATACCACGGGCTCAACCGTAGTGCCGGTCGGAGAGGGCTTGGAACCCCTCGACGACTACTACATGTGGTGTGACCACCGGGCCTGGCGGGAGGCCGCGCTCATCACCGAACGGGCACATCGGCTGAAGCTGGAAGCCATTGAGTGGTCCGGCGGCGTGTACTCCTCGGAGTGGGGTTTCTCGAAGCTCCTGCACTGGCTGCGCAATAACCCCGAGAAGCGCCGAAAGCTGGTGGCGTTCTTCGAACACTGCGACCTGGTTGCAGCAGTGCTTTGCGGGACCACGGACCTCGACCGGGTGCCGCGATCGATCTGCGCCTTGGGACACAAATGGATGTGGAACGAGGCGCTCGGGGGACTTCCCCCGGAGGATTTCCTGGTTGCCGTCGACCCGCTGTTCGAAGGCGTGCACGCCAAGCTGAAAGGACGCTATGCGACCAGCGACCAACTGGCCGGCCGGCTGTCGCCCGAGTGGGCGGCACGGCTCGGCTTGCGCGCCGGCATTCCGATCCCGGTCGGAGGCTTCGACGGACATTGGGACACAATCGGCGCCGGTGTCCGGGAGGGCGACGTGGTGTGCGTGATTGGGACATCCACTCCCATCATGGCCATATCCAGGGAAGCGAGGCAGATTCCAGGCATGTGCGGCGTTGTGCAGGGTTCGATCCATCCGAAGATGGCCGGCATCGAGGCCGGCCTGTGCGCCAGCGGCGACATGTGGGAGGCGATCGCCAGGCGGGCCGGCACAAACGTGACGGCACTGTCCGAGGGGCTTGAAGAGTACCGTGCCGGACAGACGGGCCTCCTGCGGCTAAGTTGGGACAACGGCGACCGCACCGTTCTGGTGAACCCTGAACTCGGAGGCGTCACTTTTGGCTGGAAGCTGACGCACACAGCGCAGGATGAGCTCTTCGCCGCATTTGAAGGCGCAGCCCTTCACACCCGGGTGATCTTCGAACGCATGGAAGAATACGGCGTACCGATCCGCCGGGTCATCCACGCTGGCCGTGTGGCTCAAAAGAACGAGGTAATCAACCGGGTGACCGCCAACGTGCTGAACAAACCGGTGCTGGTGCCGGAGAGTGAAGCCACCAGCCTGGGCGCCGCGATCTTCGCTTTCCTTGCGGCGGGCACTTTCAAGACAGTCGAGGAAGCACAGGATGCGTTGTGCCCTCGCTACCGTACGGTGCAACCCGACCCGGCCGCGGTGAGGATCTACGAAGAGGTCTACCCGTTGTACCAGAAGCTTTACTTCGGACTAGGAAGCGCAAACGCTGCCGCCGTGTTTGCAGGAGATGTCTTGCCAACCCTCCGGAGCATTGCCGCGGAGGGAGTGAAAGACCGTGAGCTTTCGGCCAGCCTGCATGACTCCGCATAGGGCGTGCCTTCGGCCAGGCTGCGTAAGTCGGGGTGTGCCGCGGTGGAACCAGGGTGCAAGCGACGCCCGGATGGTCAGTCCTTACGCTTCGTGTACTTCACAAAGGCGGAATCTATATCGTCACCGACGCCGTAGCCGAGCCTTTGGCTGATGCTGCGGACCCGATCCAGCCTGGCGATCAACGCGTCCCGGCTGCCGGCGGACAATGTGTTTGCAACGGTGAGCGCCTGCTCGAACATACGCACCAGTGCGGCGAAATAGCTCTCGTCTTCATAGCCGAGATCGCTGCAAAATCCGGCAGCCCGCTCGCAGTAGAAAACCATCAGTTCTGCCACTCCGGCGGGTTCGCCAACTGCCTTCTTGTAATTGGCTATGGCTTGTTTAGCTTTGGCGACCGACGTGTCCTCGTTCCTCAGGACGTCAGGCCAAAGCCACCGATCTATCGTCTGCCTGTACGGTTCCAGGACGTCCTCGCCCAGGCCGAAACGGGCGTGAAGAAACGTCTGATTATCCTTGTGCGCAGCGTAGAGATCCTGGACCAGACCCAACAGTCCTATACGGTCAAAACTCGCGAGCTTTGCCTTAACATCTACCCACGTTGGTTGCGATTTCGACTGGCGTCTCGCCATGTTCCTGTTCGATTCTACCGATAGAGCCAAAAACGAGTGAAGTCCGCATGCTGGATGGTTCAGGGCGACGTGAGATCAAAACAGGTAGCCCTGGGCCACCCAGTAATGCCAATCGCCGATGGCCTCGACTGTTGATTGGTCCGCGTCGATGGCGACCAGTTGCGACAAGGGAACCGCAAGGTTCCGGCCCTGCCAGCGGATCAGCACGAGCATTTCGTTGGCGCAGGCATCCTCGGGCGCCATACGCCGTACTTCAACAATTTCCCCTTTCCTGAGGGGCGCGACGGCGCGCCACCTCGGGCTATAGTCCAGCCGCGCCGGGCGGCGTATTCCCGCAGGACCCGGATCGGCACCACCGAAGTGGATGAAAATATCTCAGACGGCCGGCATCGATGTCCACAAGAGGATCGTGGTTGTGGTGATTTTGCGGAGCGCGCAGCCAAACCGTTTGACGATTAGTCGCGCATCGGAAAGATCCCGCTTGCGACCACGCGCCGCTTGAGTCGAGCGGGCCTGATCCCACAAAACAACATGATTCGAGGACGGTTTGCCCTGGCAGTCCACTCACATCGTGCAGGACCTCGCTTACACAGTGCTGGCGAATGACGTTGGGTAATTCCCCTGATTCTTCCAATGCAGCCAGGCATTAGCGACCACGTGAAAGACTTCCCTGCTGTCAAACGGTTTAGCCAGAACGTTGTAACCCCCGAGGTTGAGCACTTCCGCCCACAGAGCATCATCTGCCGATCGGGACGTCACGATCAACAGGGGGGCGTGCTGCATGTGAGTGGTTCGGTCTAACAGATCGCGCCACGTGCCGTCGATTAAGTCGGATTCGCAGATCAGCACGGGAACGGCATTGTCTCGGAGGAATGTGAATGCTTCGGCCCGGCTCCGGGCAGCACAGTATTTCCACTTCGAGTGCTGTAGGATTTGTGTTAGAGACCGGTGGTCGTCGTCCAGGGGACTAATCAGCAAGACCTTCACCGCTTCACTTTCAGTTGGAAGGGAGCTCTGCCAAATTGCGTTGGATGCGTCCGCGGTGTGGGGGCAGGCCGTTCGGGGAATTGGAAGAGCCTCTTGGAGAGTGCGTGGCATTGTCGTTGGCCTCTAAATTCTGATTCTCCGGTGTGCCTCGCACAGGCGGTGCGGACGTTCCCGGCAACCAAGAGAAAAGTCTTTTATCCTGCCCGAGACAAGACGAGTTTACCACACTTTTCTACGAAATTATCAGATAATTCTGGAATTTATCAGAAAATTCTGCGGTTGTGGGTCTTAATAGTTCCAAAAAACCTACGGAAATTAGGTTATTTTCGAGTGCGAATTACGCGGCAAAAACGGGCATTTACATCTTGTTTTCTGTTACTTGCGGGTGATTTCGACCTCTTATTTGGAAATCTCCACGCTTCTGGTTCTGCCTCCGCCGACCGAAGATCGAGGTAAAATGCCACTGTTTTATCTCCTGGCTGGTCGGTGCCGGGCCCGCTGGGCGAGCAGAACCTCGGCCGCAGGCGCTCCGTTTTTCGCGTGCTGCCATGACCGCGCTCGCGTCTCCCCGACCCTGTGCCAGAGCGGCGCAGGCGCGCACTACCGCGCGGCGCGTCAACTCCAGCTGAAAAGTCCTCCATAGTTCCGGTTGAGAATCCCCCACCCGGAATCGTTCCGATATCGACCGGCGGTGGGCGACGGAGAAGCCCAAGTCTATAAGCCCCCTTGTACCTCGTGGGTGTGCCATCCTCGGCGACCGTGGGGTCTACACCGGGGCGCATGGTCCAAGTCCCAATCCCAGCGCGACCAATTCGGCACAGCGCGCTGCGTCCCAGGGAGTCTGCTGCCCCATTGCATCGAGCAGCAATGCTGGACTCGCTTTCGCTCGATTGCGCAGACGCTGAACCGCCGTGTTTACGGTTTCCTCAAACCCGACGTTGGCGCACAGTTCGCGCAGAGCTTCGGCAGCAGATGTCCGGCGCCCATCATACAGCCGTCGGCGATCATCCTGTCCAACCCGGCCCATGTTATCTTTTGCGTTCAGGCCGTAATGACTGCTTTTTGGGGCGTGCCTACCTTCGTCTCCGACCACTGGCCTTCCTCCGACACTCCCGCCTTCAGCTATTTCTGGATCAGGCGAAGAATAGGATGGTCGGCCACGCGGTGCTGGACAACTGCATCGTCCACACGTGGCTCATTTGGTCCACAAAGCCTCGGATGTCCGCGTCGAGCACCCAGTTCACTCGCTTCCTCTGGATTCCCACAGTCAGCGCGTCGAGCGCCTAGTGCGGGTTGCGATCCGGTGGCGGAGCTGGCGATGGTCCCGATTATCGCCAGGGAAGGAATTGACGGTGTCCAGGGCAGGGCGTGTTGTGACGATTGCTGATGGCACTGAGTTGGCGTCAGGCTGATTGGGGGGCTGATTGGGTACCGGTTTCCAGATCGTCCGCGCCGCCATCGATCTCCTGGCCGGGAATCGGCTTTGTCGAGGGCGTTTCAGCCGGCTTGACTGCGATGCATTCTGCAAGTAGTTCTTTGGCCCTCTTCGCATCCAAACCAACTTCCTTCAAGAAAGGATGCTGTTGCAATTCCGCCGCTGTTGATTTACATTTCAGTGCAGATCTGACAAACCCATCCGCACCGTTAAAGTCAGGGGGCGCACCTGCCACATCGGTTTTCGGGTACGGGTTCTCTTCGTTTTTTTTGCCCTCCCACTCTGGTTTTTTCCCGACGGCTAGTTCATAAGCGACAACGCCCACCGGAAAGATATCCCTGTCAAAGCCGCACCAGGTCCCGTTACCCATAAGTAGCCTTGGAGGGGCGTAGCGCGCGGTGCAAGCATTGCTGGCCTTAGCGGGAATCGTCGGGCCCTTCGCCTTTTCGAACGGCTTCTGGTATGCCATATATCCGGCGGCGCCGAAATCGGCAATTTTAAGCTGCATCTCTGCATCGAAGAGCAGATTGTCCGGCTTGATGTCGTTATGTGAAATCGGAGGGGTGCGGGCAAAGTCAACTACAATGCCGGGGACCTCAACACGCAGCGGGGCGTCCGGCGTCCCGCCGACCTTGCAGTTGGAACCTTTGGGCTCGATTCAGAGTTCCCTTCCCTCGATGCGCACCAAAGGTCAGGGTGGCTGTTTTCTTCTCGCGGGATGGGCCGACGACGACTAACACGGGCGCCGCTAGCAAGTCCTTGCCTTCGGCGTCCGGGCACGTGATCTTACAGACCGCTGGAACTCTCAACCCCTTGGGGCCTTTTACCGCTAATTTCACTGTAGCCCAACTGCCCATCGGGTAATAAATGCCTTCCGGTTCGAAGAATTTCAGTATTGGTACGGTTTTGGTCTTGGGGTCCCAAGTATCGTTGGGAAGCAGGTGCAGGGTATGAAGATGGTGGAGTCCCTCCAGTAACTCGGTCAAGAGATACTTGATCAAATTCCATTTGTTATTTTTCCAGTCATCGTTTCCTCCGTACTTCTTAATAAAGTCTCTGAGGTTCCCCTTCGGCAGGTTCTCAATTACGAGCCGCAGGCCTTGATCGTCGACGCCGATCACCTTGCAAATACAACGATGGCCGCCAAAGCGGTTAGCCGCCCGGAACATCTCGTATTCGTGCCATTGGGTGGTGTCCCGGCCTTCTTTTTCGAGGGCGGTTTTCTGAATGAAAGCGGTGTCGATCCCCTCGGCGGTCAACTTGTGGACTTGGCCGAAACCTCCCTCTGCGAGGGGTTTTACGCCGGGCTGGAAGGGCCCGAAGTCCTCAGGCACCGGTTCCGGAGCGGCAGCCGGAGCAGCCTGAGCAGGGGCCGGAGCAGCCGGAGCGGGCGGCACGCAATCTTCGCACTTGCAACGGATCTGCTCGGGAGCGCTAAGTTTGCCGTTGAAATACATCTCGCGCAGCGGCTCCACGGTAACGCGGTACTCCCTCGCCGGCTGTCCCTGGTTCGCCGTCAAATCGACGCTTACCGCCTGGGGGTTCACACCACATGTGTTATCCAAAGGCGTGAGCGTCACGGTCCCCTTGCCTGGCTTAAGAAACTGCACCGATGCGGTGCGCCTGACATCGCCCGGCGGAATCTCAAACTGAATCGGACCGCCGACTAGATCGTCTCCACCGCTTTCGGCAGGACATGTAATCTGGAATCGCGCCGATGCCGCCACACCTCTCGGTCCTTTCACGGCCTCGCATTTCATCCAGTCGTTGACCAAGTAGAAGTCGTCAGCAACGTCGAAATCTTCGCTATCATCGTCCGCTTCGCCTTCTTCGCTTTCACCGTCCTCTTCGACTGCCGCCGCCGAGCCGGTCGAATCAGCACCTGTTTTAGTGGTAACACCTGTTTTGCCGGTAACACCTGTTTTGCCGGCGTTTTCATCGGCAGAACCTTGTGCCGGCGGAGGAGCCTGAGGGGGGCAGGGGCCGACTCGGTCTTCTGTGTAACGTTGCTGTGGTCGGTATCGGGCATTAAGAATCCTTCGGCAATGCCAAGGCGCATTCCGGCAAATTCGGAGGCACGTTAAGTTGCGCCCGTCGCCACGCGGTGCGGCTGGGGTGCGAGTTCCAGGTGGATCGATGGGGGCGTTGGTACAAGCTCCAGATGGATCTGCGGAATAGTCAAGGAGCACCATTGCACCACATCCGTCGCCTGGTCGGAGAATCCCCCGCAGTCCCCAAACGCCAAGCTATTCGATGTTGCCATTACCGGAATCCGCCTTCTTCGCCGGAATCATCGCCTCACTCGCTTTGGACCTCAATTCCTCGAGCGTCCATTGCACCCCTCTCTCGGTGATTTGATTCAAGATCGCTGCCGCCCAGGGTCTGGCCCTGTCGAAGTCTGACCCCATCACCAGTCCCAGGACGGCGTACTTACAGATATCGCGCTCCGCCATGATACCCCACCCCCGGGCCCGCCGGATGCATTTCCGGACATGATCGCAGAGTGTTTCATCGGGCAGCGCACCGCATCGGCCGGGGAACTGCCGCCGGAGATAGGCCAAGACCTGCTTTTCGAAGCGCGCCTCTACCGCGGAGCGAAGCGCCTCCATCTGTTCGTTCCTTATGGTCAGCACCTAAGTTTCGACCCCCGCATCGTGGGAGTATATCCTACTCCGCCAGCATGCTCTCGATACGGGAGACATGGACCCGCAGCGTCGAGCGGCCTTCGATCAGACCCATGCGCCGGAACTTGCCCAGGAAGTAGTTGATGCGCGACCGCGTCGTTCCCACCATCGCCGCCAGGATGGTTTGACTCATGCGGGGGACGGTGCCGACCGGAGCGAGATTGGGGTTGCGCGCCAGCACCATCAATACTCTCGCGAGCCGCCGCTCGCTGGAGTTGAAGAGCTGATCCGCCAGCGCTTCCTCCGCCAGGTTCTTCCGGTACACCAGGTGATGCAGAAAATTCTCGCAGAACTCGGCGGAGTTGCGCAGGGTGTACCGGAGGTCCTGTTTCTCGATCCGCACCAGTGTGGAACGCTCCAGCGCGACTGCGGACGAACCTCGGGTTTCCGCTTCGCGAATGCATTCCTCGCCGAAGAATTCACCCGGCCCCACCACCCCAACCACCGCCTCCTTACCATGCGGATTCACCACCGTCAGGAGAATCCGGCCTCGCATCATAGCGAAAACAGCGTCCGCCTTATCTCCTTGGGAATAAACCGTAGCCGACCGCCCGTACTCCGCTGTGCTTCGGCCAACTCCGCGGTTGAGGAAGGGGAGGTCCCCCGCCCCTGCCTGAAATGCGCTTGCTGCTGCAGCCATACGATGATCCGTCCTCCAGGGTGCAGGAAAGCCGAACAGCCCCTACTTTCCCGCCGTCGCGAGCCCCGCCTGAACCTCAGAAATCGCCCGGTCGACCAGCTTGATGGCGGCGGCGCGGTGACCGCCTTTGTTCGAGTCTGCCTGAACCAGAGACTGACGTGCGCTCCGCAGCGAAGCCAGCGCGTTTTCCATGTTTAGCTGATCGGCCAGTGCAACAAATGCAAACACCAGTAACCCGAAGCCGAAAACTCCATACAGCAGGCTCTTGACGGTTAGGTTGAGTGAAAGCAGATTGCTCATGGACTTTCCTCGCGCTGTCTAGAATATGCAAAACTGCAGAACAAATGTGCTGAATTCTTGAGCAAAGGTTCTGAATGGTGAAAACAAGAGTAATTTTTGGGCGAGAGCCAGCCGCGGCGGGTCGCTCCGTGTTCCGGAAGACGGGTGCTGAAGAGAGTCGTGCCAGGCGCGTCGCGGAGACTCTCAAAGTGGCTTTTTCAGTTCCTTGAGGGGGTTCTTCTTAACTTAAGGGGAGGCACGCTACGGCGCACTCAGAGCGGCTCTGGCCTGCCGGGCGATGCGAAGGAATCCACGGGCGAGGGCGTCGCTCTGGAGCGCGGCGAGCCGGGTTTCGCCGCTGGTGCGCGCGCCGGTACGCATTTCGATCTCGCCCATGGCCAAGCGCGCTTCGAACTGGAGATTGACGGCATTCAGTTCTTCCGCACGTCTCAGCGATTGCGCCAGGCTGGCCAGGGCAGCGGCAGTTCGCCCGCTGGCACCGTCCACCCTTGCTGCCGTGATGGCGATTGGCAGCAAGAAGTCCGCCTCGTTGACGCTCTTCTTGCCGATTCGTTGCGCCTGGTCAATGGCGGCGCGCGCTTCGACCGCATCGCCCCGCGCCAGCCACGACTCCGCCAGCACTCGGTAGGCGCTGGTACCGGGCGAGGGGAGGTCGGACGACGCCGCAATCCGCTCCAACTCGCGCTGCACTTCCGCGGCATGGCCCGACTGAATGGCCAGAATAGCCGAATCGATGCGACATCCGTCCAGGCGGTCCCGTTCTCCCAAAGCTTCGTGGGTCTGGCACGCCTCCTGCCAGAGTTTGCGCGCGCCCTCAGCATCGCCCTGCCATTCCTTCACCCGCGCCAAATGCCCTAACGTATAGCCGATCGAGCTGCGGTCCCCGATCTCCCGCTTGAGCTTCAGTGATCGGTCGAAGCGTTCCTCGGCGATTGCCAGATCTCCTTGAACGTAGTCCAAAATCCCCAGGCTCCCGAGCGCGCTGGCCAACGTGGCGCGGTCGCCGGTCTTTTCGGCAAGGTACTGCGCCTGCTCGTAATCCGTTCGCCCGTCTTTCGGATGCCCCGTATTGTTGAGAATGTTGCCCAGATTCAAATGGATGCGAGCTTCGAGACCTTCATTCCCGGTTTCGCGAGCGATGTCCAAAGCCTCTTCGAGCCGTTTCTGCGCGGCCGCCATATCGCCCTCGGTCCGGGACGCCTCCGCCAGTCCCAACAGTGCCAGCGCGGTACGCTGCCGGTCGTCGCGCTGGCGGCTGGCCGCCAGGACCTGTTCCAATTCCCGTTTGCCCGACACCAGTTCGCCCTTGGATAGCAGAACCTGGGCATCGGAATACATGACCTGCGCCACGCTGCCGGAGTCGTGAAAGGAATCAAACAGGCCGCGGGCCTGGGCCAGTTTAGTCTGCGCCTCGGCCGGCCTTCCCAGACGGAACAGCGCATTGCCACCTTTAAGGAGCGCCTGCGCCTCGAGAAGGTACGCCTTGCGCTCCACTCCCGCCTTGGCCGCCAGTTCCGCGGTTGCGGCAGCGCCCGCATAGTTCGAGAGCGACATCTCGATGCTCGCCTGGAGGAGAAGTATCCGCGGGTCGCCGGCAAATGGCGAGCCGGGCCGCGATAAGGCCCGCACTGTTGCCAGACTTTCTTTTCCTTGTCCGGATTGCAATTGCATCTGCGCCAGCATCAGACCGTAATCCACGTTGTCAGGGAAAAAACGCCAAAGCGCGCTGGCGGTCTCCAGCGCTTTGGGCCACATCCCGGTCACCCGGTAGTAGCGCGCCTCTACACCCAGGCGGTCTTCGCGCGAGAGACTCCCCGAAAGATCCAGCGCCTTCGTAGCTTCCTGGCGTGCTCTGGTGTCGTAGCCGAGCTGCGACCATGCCTCCGAAAGCGCCGAGTGCGCCAGCGGATAATCCGGATCGGCCGCAATTCCCGCCTGGAAATACTGCGACGCTCCCGGCGCATCCAGCAGCCGCATCCGCTCCTTTCCCTGGGCATATTGCCGAATCGCCTCCGGGTTCGACGGTACGGCCGCCCGGAACCCGTTCGTCTGTGTGGTAGTAAGCGGCCGCGCGCCCAGCCGCTCCCGTAATTGCACCCCGACTGCCGAAACCAAATTCAGAAACTGATCCTGATCGTCCGCCTGGCTCAAAGTCGCCAGCGTCTCGCCACTGGCGGTGTCCTGGAGGAAAAGGTCGACCCGGATCTGCCTGGCCACCGGCAGGTAGGTGCCAGTGACCACATAGTCCGCACTCAGGTTACGACCGATGAGCGCCAGTGTCTCCGGCCGGAAGTTCGGTGCCGCTGGCAGTCCCAGTTCCGTCTGGATGCGCGCGACGCTCTCGGCCGGGGCCGTCCGGAATTGTTCGGAGGCGCTGAGCTCCGTCGTCAGAGTATCTGCCAGCGCGGTGGCGATCCAATTGTAGTCCGAACGTCCCGACAGATTCCGCGGGGCCAGCACCGCGATCGATTTTCGGGCAAGCGAGGCGCCTGGCCGCCCCGGCCGCTGCCTGGCTCGCCATGATGCCCCGCCCGGCGCAACGGCAGCCAACACCAGCACGGCTGCGGCCAACGAGAGCCAACGAAGCGCGCGCAGAACTCTAGGTCTGATGGGTAACGCTTCCAAGGCTTCCCCGGCCCCGGGGGTTTCTTCGGGAGATTCCACCGCCGCGACAAACCGATACCCCTGCCGGGGAATGGTTTCGATCGGGCTCCGGCCATCCGCATCGCGCCAGAGCGATTTGCGAAGCACCGATATCGCCTGGTCCAGATTGTTGGGTTCGACAAACGTGCCGGGCCAGGCCTTCTCGACCAGTTCGGAACGGCCCACAACCCGATCCCGGTGCAATACCAGATAGATCAGGACGTTCATGGCTCTTGCGGGGACGTTCACCGGTTCGCCGTTGCGGCTCAGCGCCCGCGCGCCGGCGTGGAGACGGAAACCGGCAAACGCGATAGACTTACCGGCACACAAAGACTCTGGTGGAGGAGCTGTGGCCAGCTCCGCTGCGGACACCTGGCGGGTGTAAGAGTGCAGTAAGTCGAGTGTACCCAGGGTTCGTATGTTAGCAGACACTAGAACGCTCGAACAACTGGGTTTCTATTTAATTTCGTTATTTAGCGTACATGGGCGGAACTGGCAAAGATCCACTTCGTACCGGTACGCCCATGACGTTTCGCGCGAATTGCCGAGAATATCCTTATACCGGGCAGTACCATAGACCAGGACCAGCAACTCGCCCTCCCTGATGCGACCGGCGGTCTCACTGCCTGGAGGGTACTCCAGCGTGCTGGCGACTTTGGCTGCGGAGCCCGGCCCAAGGTTGCCCTCGGGTGTCATCTCAGCCGGCTCCTGCCGGTGAGATTCCGCGGGCGCGGACTCTATAACATGGAACTGCGCCGTCTCGACATCCATGGCCGGTGTGCGGCCGCCATTGCGGATGACCGTCGAAATGGAGACCGGAAAGTTTCGCCCATTGCGCGTCATGATATGGATCCCATCGACAGCGAGCCACGCGCGCTGGCTCGTCTCCGCCAACAGGCGTGTAGCGGTAGCGCTTTGCCGCGCGGCTTCGACTGCGGCGGCTGCTGTGGTGGCGTGCCAGGCGGCGATCTCGAGCGCCTCGCGGGTACTCTGTGCATGGAGCTCGCCGGCTTCCCGCGCCGCGCGGAGAGCTTCATCACCGGCCGTGCGCAGCCGCCGCGTTTCGAGCGCCAGCCATAACATGGATGCCGCTACAATCAGGATGGCGGCGAGGATGAGCGACTGCATGCCAAGCCTCGGCTACAGCGTATTGGACCGCCGAACCAGAGCCTGGATCCGCTCCTTGCCGCTAAAATCGGCCGCGGCGCGGGCAGCCGTACTCAAAGTCTTATAGGTGCCAAGCCGCACCGCGTGCCACTCCCGCTGTTCGTCATCCAGCGAGGTCATGATTCTGGCGCTGTAGCCGCGCTCCTTAAGATCGCTAAGCAACTGGCGCGCGTTCTTCTCGTCGCGAAAGGAACCGACTTGAAGCGCAAAACCACCCTCGTCCTCCGGCGCCGCCGGCGGCGGCGATGCCTCGGCCGGGCCGGACGCAGGCTCCGGCAGTTGCTGGGGCTCGGCCGCGGCCGCCTCCACCACCGGTGGCTTAGCGGGTTCCGGTCCCCCGGCCGGCGGCGCAGGCTGGGGTGGCGGCGGCGCCGAAACGCGCGCGGTTTCGGTAACTGGCCGGCGCTTGAGCAGAGCGATCTCCTCGCGAGTCGGCATCCAGAGCCCAATCCCGGTTACGAGACCGGCGGCAAAGGACAGCATGATCAGCAGAACCAGGCAGACCGACAGCAGTGCCAGCCGCTTGTGATTGAATTCGTATTTCATAAACGGCCCTCCTAAGGAACTTGCACGGTGAATTCGCCAGGCGACGCGATTTGAATGACTCCGCCATAAGCGCACATCAGTTTGGAGTTCGCGTCCAACGCCGGCATGCCTCCGATCATAACCGTCAGGGCTCCGGGCGCCCAGGGTGCAACCAGAACCGGCACACAGGCTCCCGGCGTGGGAGTTCCGAGCGCGGCCGCGGTAGCTGCGATCACCGTCGGATTCGCCGGGGCGGTGCACATCACAAACGGCGGGATTTTCGCGCCAGGAGAATTGTCCATGATGGTGGCGGATGGCGTTCCCGACATAATACGGTTGGCCGGAGGCACGGTCAATGCGCTCGGCGCGGCGCCGAAGCTGCACTGCAAGACCGCCCCCGTAGCGATCAACATCGGCATACAGATCCCCTCCTATGCGTGCTCTTGCCCGGCGCCGGGCTTCCTCGCCGCCGGATTGCCCGCTGCTTTAGGCGGCTGATGGACCCGTCCCTCGCGGTAATGCAGCCGCTCCGTAATCTTCCCCTTTTCGGTAAGGCGTACCAACTCCCCATCGCGCACGTTGTTCTTGAACGACGCAACTTCGCGCGGCTTTCCCGAAGGGTAGTAATCGATAGTATATCCGTGGAGGAGGCCGTTCTCAAACGCGGACTTGCGCACCAGATTGCCGTCCGGGCCGAAGTAAAGCGAATCGCCGTGCAACTTACCATCCTTATAGAGCGCCTTGATGAGGATCTGGCCAGCGTCGTCGTAGAATGTCGCCGGGCCATTCTGTTTGCCGTCGCGGAACTGGAGTCGCGCCGAAACGCGGCCGGCCGAATACACCAGCGTCTCCCCATCCAGCACGCCATCTTTGAGCGTGGCCACGTCGGTGATCTCGCCATCCAAGTTGCGAACGACCACTTTTTCGGCTCCCTTTTCGTCCGTCATATCAGTTCATCTTCACCATGCCGCCCTTGACCGTCAGCATTCCGCCGCCGTCCACCGTCTGGGACGCGGATGCCTTGTTGGTAAGGGAAATGCCCGCGTTGTTTTCCAGGCTCATCTTGGCCTTGTTGGTTAGCGACCCGCCGGAGTCATTCAGCAGGTCGCCTTTCGACTTGTTAGTCAGAGCCGCGCCCGATTCGTTGGTGAACGCTTTTCCGGATTTGATGCTGACCGCGCCGGATGCCTCGATTTTGATATCGCCGTCCACCTTGAGGGTGAAATCTCCACTCACTTTCATGGTGTAGTCGGCCTTGTTGGTGTGGGTCTCCTTGTCCGTAACCGTCACGTCCCGCTTGCCCTTTACATCGTGGGTTTCGTTTCCCTTGTTCACTTTGACGGCGCGGTCGCCCTTGTCCACGATCAGGGTTTCGTCCTTCTCTTGAATGGTGGTGGTCCGGCTGTTCTTGATGGTGACCTTCTGGTCGTTGCCAACCTCCGCGGTGTAGTCCTTCTGGGCGTGGATGTAAAACTCCTCCGAGTTTTTCTTATCCTGGAAACGAATTTCGTTGAAGCCCCCGCCGCCTTTGGAACTATTGCTCTTTATGGTGCTCTTAGTCTGGTCGTCGGGCAGGGTGTAGGGCAGAGTTTGCTCCGCGTTGTAGACGCTGCCGGTGACGATGGGGCGATCGGGGTCGCCATCCAAGAAGCTCACCACCACCTCCTGGCCGATGCGAGGAAGAAACAGGCTGCCCCATTGCTTGCCGGCCCACGCCTGCGAAACACGCACCCAGCAGGAGTCCTTCTCGTCCGATTTGCCAAACTGGTCCCAATGAAAGTGCAAGCGAACGCGGCCGTATTTGTCGGTCCAGATCTCTTCGCCGGATTTACCCACAACCGTGGCGGTCTGCGAACCGTAGATGCGGGGGCGCGGCGTCGAGCGAGCGCTGCGGAAGGGCGTGGCCAGCGGCTGGCACTCGAAGGAATTGGTGAAGGTGCTGCTCTGATCGCCGCGGAAAGAGACACGCCGTATCACATAGTCGGTGTTGAAGCTGCTCCGCTCGTGTCCCGTGAGTGTGAACTTGGCGCCGGGGCGGAAGGAGCGGCACGAGCTGCTTCCGCGCAGGATTTGTTTGTGGGCTTCCAATCCCTGCAACATCAGACGAGTCTTGCTCTCCACGTCGGCCTTCAGCTTGCGACCGGCGGGAAACTCGTACACGGTGGTGGCGCCATCGCCGCTGGAAGTCTCCAGCAGATCGGTGGACGGCACCTCGAAATTGTAATCGTCGGACTTGTACTTGGCGGTCACCGGGCACTGCTCGAACGTGCAGTCGAGAATCGCGCCTTCGTCGTCCCACCCGGCATCGCTCGGCCGCATGCGCATCGTGGGATAACCGACCACCGGCTGGTGGGCGCTCGAATCGTCCGCCAGCACGAGAGTATGTTTGCCATTGGCGTGGGTGAAGAAGTAGTAGATTCCCTCGTCTTCCATGAGCCGGGAAATAAAGTCGAAGTTGGTCTCCATGTACTGCACGCAGTATTCGCGCTGCGCGTAAGTTCCGGTGAGACTGTCCTGGACGTCGGTCACGCCCTGCTCCTTGAGAACCTGCTTGACGATTTCCGGCGCCGCCTGGTTCTGAAAGATGCGGCAGTCCGAGCTCATGGTCAAGAGCCACAGCGCGGGGTGAAGGTCGGCATAGTAGACCGTGCGCCGCACACCGGTGCCGGCCTGGACGAAGCGGCCTACGATGCCGTGGAGGTACGCATTGCCGCCGTCCGCGAGCGGCATGGTGACCGTGACGCCCTTACCGACGATCTTGGAAAAATCCAGGTCCTTCTCGGCCGAGATCAGCTCGAGCGTGTACTGGAAGAGGCCGGAGATACGCTCCTGGCCCTGGATGGTCCGCAAGACTACCTTGCCATCGCCGAAGGGCGTCGTCACCTGGATGGGAAGCGTGCTTTGCGCGGTGGCGGCCATGATTCGTCACTCGGCTCCGGGCACGGAAAAGCTGGCAAAGGGATCGGCCGGCCTGCGGGAAACCAGCCTTACCTGAGAATCGTCGTTCGGAAACGGCCGCGTCTTCAGCCAGGAGGTCCAGCCTAGCCACGACTGGCCCAGCCGCGTAGCGGGCACTTCCCCAGCGCTAAGCGTCAACCCGAAGCCGAATTCCAGCTCCGGCCCGGCGTAGAAGCGGGTCAACTCGCACAACGGTTCGAAGCCGCTGCCCCGCGGCAGAAACTCCAGGAAAGCCGTCAGGCGCATGGGGCCAAGATTCACTTCGAAGCGTCCCTGCTGGTCCCAGACCCGCGTTCCGAGCAGCGCTCCCCAGCCGAGCGCCTGGTTGGACCCGGGGGAGCCGATGCGGGTCCAGGTGGACGGTTCCAAGTGGTGCCACTGTCCCTGCAACTGACTCACGCGCACCGGGACCTGGAAGTAGTCGGTGAGCAGCCGCTCCAAACCGCTTGCGGAGCGCGGATGCTGGGAGAGAATGCCGGAGTAAAAGACGAAAGAGCGGTCGGCCACCCGCATCCGGTTCTGTAATTGTCCCAGCGCCATCCCAAAAAACGCGTAGAGGTAGCGGGCAATCGGGCCTTCGTGCGGAGTAAGTGGCGTGTAAGAGGGATGGTGAGACTTCCGGCTGCGTACCAGCAGCGACAGGAGGCGGTGGTGAAAGATATCCAGGAAGTCACGAATGGCGAAATCCTTACGCCACGAGCTCTCGATGACCAGGTCCGAGTACGGCGCCGGCAGCGGTCCCGAGACACCGCCGACGCTGAAAAGACCGACTGTCATGGTGGCGGAATCGCCGGGCCGAGCGCCGGGGGAAAGCGCCTGAACTTCACTGGCGGCGAAGACCTGCGAGACGGCCGCGCGGAACCGCAGCGCCTCCTCGTCGGGATCCACACCCTCGCCGGGAGGCACGCGCAGGGGATGCATCTGCTCGAGCAGCCGGGCCGCCTGAAAAAAATCAAACTCCCAGGGTTCGGCGAAAAGCCAATCGGCGAGCGAACTGTCCTGCTGCCAACCAAAAGCGGGCATGGGCGGTCACACCGGATCAGTCGTCCACATCCGGAATGTAATCCTCCTGCGGTTGGTCCGAAACCCCCTGGTACACCACATAGTTGCTGTAATCACTAGCTTCTATGACAACGCCCGGAACTGTCACTGGTGTAATATCGTAGTGAGTGTCCGTGTCCAGGACCATCGCTGGCGTCTGCGGAACCTGTGGTGCGAGGCTTGCCTGGCGTTCTTGTCGCTGACGGTCCAACCAAGCGTCGATCTTGTTTTGCCGCTTCACCCACGCCTTGATCTCAGGCGGCTGTTTGACCAACCAGTCCTGGACGTTCCTGTTGTGGCTGACCGTCCCGTTGGCCACCAGGGCGTTCCAGTCCCCTTTACTGGCCACGAAATCGTTCGCCATTACGGTGGCCCCGGCGTCCCAGGGGAATACCGCCACGCCGTCCAGGGAAACACCGAACATCTGAAGCGCCCAAAGCAATGCCAGAGTGCTATTGTCTGTAGGTTTGTAATGGCCGCTGTCGGGGCATACCCCTTCGACCGCTCCGTTCTTAATAAGCATGCTGCCGGCGAACTGCGTCGGCTGCCCTTGCAGATAATACGAGTGGTAAGTGCCCAGCTTCAGTTTCCCGTTCGGCAACCTTTCCGGCATAGCGTGCTGCGCCATGTAGATTTCCCGGTTCATCGTCATCACGCAGTAGCCCCAGTTGGGTTTGTCCGTACTCGCACCGACATGAACCGATTTCGTGGGCTGGGCACGCTTGGACTCGGCCAGCACCAGCGCGCCGTTGGACGGGCTGGCTTCCCACCAGGGGTATTGATATACTTTGCCGTCTTTGAACCGCAGGCGGTACTTTCCTAACTCCGTCTTGTCCTTGACGTAACCTCCCTGGCCCCATTCGACGTCTACCTTGTGGCCCTCTCCGGTCAATTCCCTCCCGAACATCGTTTCCAGCTCGCGTGGCAGCACATTGACTGACACCTTGAAGGCGGTGCAAAGCATGTTGACTATCTCCAGGTAGAGCTGTTGTACCACGTTGGCCTGGTCGCCTTCGTACAGTGCGCTATTGCTTTTGTAGTATTTGAGCCAATAGTCGATGGTGAAGAAAAGGTCGCATTCGTAGGCGAGTCTGAGGTACTCCTCAATGCACCCGTTATGGAGATCGATCAGCTCCTCGTTGCGATTCAAGATGATGTCGTACCGGCTTTTGCGGGAGAACCGGAGATTCATACTTATGTTTTCAGCCATAGATTTCCTCGTGCGGACCTGTGTTACACAACCTCCTGCATGCCGGCGAGCGCGGGCCAGCGCTTCCACTCGCCTTCGCGCTGCTCGCTGCGAATGATGAGCTGAGTAAACGAGTTGATCGAGGCGTAGAGCGGAAGAAAGCGGTTGAGCACCGCTCCCAGCAGGAATGCCCCGTTTCCGACGTACAGGCTTTCATCGAATGTGATCGTCACTTCGGTGCCCTGGCAGAACCCGCGCCAGGGTTCCTGGCCGACGCGGCGGGTGGTCCGGCGGCAAGACATCTGCCGCAAACCTTGCACCTGCTGGTGCGTGGAAGGCTGATCCGAAAAACTGTAGAGCCGCAGGATCTCGCGAAGCGCGTCCAGGCTGCCGCCTCCGCCGGACAACGACAGGTAATTGAGCGACAGGTTGGATATCAGGTACCACAGCGTGCGCCCGCCGAGCGGCGGGTAAACGGCCGGTGTCGGCTTGCCCAGGCAGGTGATGCGGGTCAAGGGAGCCGTGTCCTCGATTTGCAAGTCGGCGCCCGCCGGCAATTGGGCCGCGAAGTTGCGATTGGTGCACAGCGTATGAGCGTAGACCACCTGGTGCGGCGGCAGCATGGGATTGAAGTCGAGGTCGACGAATGAGATCAGCACATCGGTGCCGGGCAGGTCTTCGCGGTCGGTCGGAACCGCGCGGCTGTACCAGAATGCGCGCTGCATGCGCCCATCCAGCCGGTGGCGAAACGAATAGAACGGGTCCACGAGAAGCGTCTCTTCGGCTGGATTGGAGGACGCGGAGACGGACAGAACGGAATGGATTTCGGTGGTCCGCTCCCGGCGCATGTCAGCTTCGAGACGGTATTCGTGAGAACGGTGGTCGATGCGAATCGGCTCCGTCGTCTTGTGATACAGATTGACGATGGGCGTGCAACCGAGAGAAAACGCGCGGCGATCCACGGCCAGGCGCGGCGGAGGCAGGCGATCGAGCAGGATCAGGATATCCATCGCCTGGCCGGAAAGTCCCGCGTCCAACTGGTCGAGGTCGAAAAAATGGTATTTCTCCGGAAACGCGAAGTATTCCTGGAGGAGGCGGTAAGCGGGAAGCGCATTCGAGGGATACAGAATCACCTCATCGGCGGGCTCGAATCCAACGGCGAGGATGGAATCGGCCGGCAGATACGAGGGACGGCCGCCTTCGCCCGGCAAAAGCGCCACCCGCAACGCGTGGCCAAAAAGCAGCTCGTAGACGGTGTTGACCAGAACGGCATCTCCGTCCAGGTAAAATCGCAGCTTGCGCAACGCCAGTTCTTGCAAGGTCAGACCGACGGTCCGGAGGCGAATGCGCAAAACGCTGGCGACTTCCGCGGAATTATCCAGAAACGCGAATTGCGCAGGCGACTCGAAACCAGCCGAAACTACTTCCAAAGGCCAGAGAGTCACTGGATAACATGTCCGGAAACGGCAAGTCAGTCCCGTATCGGATTGGGCGAACAACGCCGTTCCCCGCGGGATCTCATACCCGGATGTGAGCTTACCCTGGTCCGGGTCGACGTCGAAGCGGGCGATGGCCATCGGTGGGATGGAATTCACCAGGTGGGGATAAAGCACGCCCAGCAGCGCGGCCGTGATCTCGGGCAATTCCGAATCCAGGCGCCGTTGCAGCCGTGCCGTCAGGAAGGCGAACGATTCCACCAGCCGCTCGACGTGGGGATCGGCGGATTGATCGGCCGAGAATTCCAGGCTCCCCGCGACACGAGGGTACCGCCGGGAAAACGCGGCGCCGGCACGGCGCAGATAGCCGATCTCGGCGTTGTAGTAAGGGAGCAACGACTCGTGTTCGTTCACCGTAGCCCCCTATCCCGCCGCTTCTCCGGCGCCAATCCGCACGCCCTGCCGGTCGATCGCCAGGAGCAATGAGACCGGTTCATAAATGGACCCCGAGCGCAGCGAAGCCACCAACCTTCCTCGCATCCCGACAGGACTGCTATCGGATGGAGCCAGCACCACCCGGACATCGCGCAACCTCGGCTCGTAAGCCGCGATTCTCTGCGCCAGCACGTCCGCCAGCCGCCTCTGCTCCGACTCATTGGCCGGCGAAAACGACGTGAGGTCGGGCACGCCATAATCCACAACCGTACCCGCAGCGAGCTCGGCGGATTCGCCGCGCATGTGACAGCGCGTGTTCAGAAGCCTCTCCAACTCCTCCATCACCGCCGCCACAAGAGACGTGTAATCGTGAATCACGGGCTTGACGCCGCCCCCGGCCGCCGAGATCGCCAATCGTTCAAAGAGCGAAGCCCGCGCCCCCTTGATGGGATGTGGTTCGCGCACGGGAACCTACTTATTCGTGCCGGTCTTCAGGTCGTATTGAGCCTTGTTGGAACCCTTTACCGCTCCGGTAGCTTGCTGCGGCTTGTAAGTCCACGCGATCTTCGTGTAGTCCAGCATCACGGTTTCCGTCGGCTTGGCGTTGCCGCCTCCCATGCTGATGCTGGCGATGACGACGTCGTCCATCTCGACCAGCATGACCTCGTTGAACTCCCCTTGCTCAACCTGGCCGATGACGATCTTCACCTTGGCGATCGCCTTGCCGGTGTTGCAGGCGTCGATAAGCTGGCAAGACGCATTGTCGAAGTACTTATTAACCGCGAAACCCGCGTGACTCGGTTTTCCTGTGGTACGCTTCTTATTCGACTTGTCGGCGGTCACGTGTTGCAGGATCGAGTGGTTCATGGACATCAGCTCGATTTGCCCATCGTAGCCCTTCAGCGTGCATTCACCGGTATAGTCCTTACCGCAATCCATGATCATCACATTGCTCATAGCGTTTATTCCTCAGTTAGACAACTCGATCCTCCGTTATGCCGCCGCCGGCGCCGGAAGGTCCGCAACCAGCCGCAGCGATACTGTCAGTTCATCCAATTGGAAATGGGGCTTCAGGTACACGACTGCTTTGTACACTCCAGGCCGGCCCGGCACCTCAGTCACATCCACGCGCGCATCCCGCAGGGGATAGCTAGCCTTGACCGACTGCGGGGCATTGTCGGTAACCAGCACGTAGCCTGAAATCCAGGTATTGAGGTAGACCTCTACGTTCTCGCGCGTCATGAAGGTGCCGATCTTGTCGCGCATGATGACCTTCAAGTAATGAGCGAACCGGGACGCCGCCAGGATATACGGCAGCATGCTCGAGATACGAGAGTTGGCGTTCGCTTCGTTGGTGTTGTACATCTTGGGCTTGTTGGTGGTTTGACCCCCGAAGAACGCCGCGTAGTCGGTGCCTTTGCAGTGACACAGCGAAATGAAGCCCAGATCGTTCAGCTCCTTCTCACGCCGGTCGGTAATGGCGATTTCAGTGGGGCACTTGAGCGCCACATCGCCCTGATCGGTCTTGAAAGTGTGAGTGGGCAGGCCCGCTACCAGACCGCCGCCCTCCACGCCGCGGATGGCGGCGCACCAGCGGTATAGCGAAAAGGCCTCGCCGATCCGTTGGCCAAGCGCGTAGGCCGCATTTCCCCAAAGGTACTTGCTGTGGTCCTTGCCGTTGACGTTTTCGACGAAGTTACAGCCCTCCACGGGAATCGTGTCCGGTCCATAGGGCAGACGGAGCAAGATGTGGGGAAGCACCAGCGTCACGTAGCGGGAGTCCTCGGTGGCCCGGAAGCTGCGCCACTTGATCAGTTCGGCGGTCTCAAACCCCTTGGACAGATCGCGCGGCACGTTCATTTCGGTGAAACTGTCCCAATCGAACAGCCTCGGACTGGCAGCGGCAATGAATGGCGCGTGCGAGGCCGATGCCACGTTCGAGAGTTTCTCCAGCGCGGCGATGTCCTGCGGATGCCGGCCGAATTCGAAGTCGCCAATCAGGACGCTGAACGGGTGGCCGCCAAAGGTGCCGTATTCGTCCTCGTAGATGCGCTTGAAGAGGTTGCTCTGGTCGAACTCGGTCGCCTTCTCGAGATCGCCGACAATCTCCTGCTTGGTCACGTTGAGCAGGCGGATCTTCAGGTGCGTGCCAGTCTCCGTGTTCATCACCAGGTAGTTCAAACCGCGCCAGGCGGCTTCGATGGCCTGGAATTCAGGCGTGTGCATGATTTGGTTGAGCTGCTGGCTGAGCAGGTTGTCGATCTCGGCGATTCGCGTCTTGATGGACATTACGGTATCGCTGCCAACCACCATGCCTTCATCGAGCACTTGGCCGACAAACTCCCCAATCAGGTCTCTGGCATAAGGCTTCTGCGAAGGATCGCGTGCCATTCTGCCTTCCGCGACGATCTTGTCCAGAAGGCTCGCCGACCCATTCGTGCCGGCGGATGCAGCCACCTTTTCCGCGGAGGGCTGCGATTCGGGTTTTTGTTCTTCAGGCATTGACGGTAGCTCCTTCAGACTTGATCTGCTTTAGTGCTTCGGTGTTGCTGATAATCTGTTGCAGCGCGGCGTCCAGTTCATCGTTGCCGTCCATCTTAGCCAGCAAATCGGAAAGGCGGTTGCGCGCGTCGAACAGCTTCTTGAGCGCCGGAACCTGGTTGATGAGGTTGACCGGCGAGAAATCTTCCATGTCGCGGAAGCGCAGCTCGGTATTGAGAAAGCCGCCTTCCTTGGTCAGTTTGTTCTCCGCCCGGAATGCCACGCGCGGCGCAATCGAAGCGAGAACGGCGTTGAAGTTGTCGCGGTCGATCTCGACGAATCCGCGCTCTTTGAGTTTGGGTAGCGGCGTCTCCGGCTTCCCCGACAGGTCGGCCAGAACGCCGATCACCAGTGGGAGTTCCTTCTTTTCAATGGCCCCGCCGATCTCCACGTCGTAGGTGATCTGAACGCGCGGGGGCCGGATCCGATCCAGTTTGTGTTGGGTGCTTTCTGCCATTCCAATCGTCCTCTCTATCGTGCACGGGCTTGGTGTGCACTATCCCGGAAAGTGTCGATTTTGATGGAACCGGCGAAGAAAAGCTGTTCAATTTTGGTCAGATTGGCGGCGATCGCGGCTAGGCGCGGATTTCGCCGCGGCTGGGGCCGAAGTCGATCCGCCCGCCGTGGATCAGCGCCGCCGTTCGGCCGGGCGGAATTTCGCGCGGCGCGAGACCGGTCTGGTATTCGAGAACCCAACTCTCCGCGGAGAGATTCTCGAGTCCCCACCGCCGCGGGTCCGCCGGGTGGCGGCGTACTACCGCGACGGGAGCGGAAAAATCGTACGCCCGCTGCTCGTCGATGTGGTGCGGAAACAGCATCGTATCGCGATTGAGCACGACGATATTGCGGCCGATGCGGATACGAAACGGGGTGCGGTAGCGCCGCTGGCAGCTCCAGCAGATGCCATCCTTCGCAGCGGACGCCTGGAGCGGCTCGCGGTCATAGAAGTTCTCGCCCGCGCAATGCTCGCAACAAACAACGGAATCGCGCAGGCGGATCATGGCGGCTCGCCATTCGCTTTCGCGCACGCGTCCGTGAGCGGGGTCGGAGATGCCGGTAGTGAACGCGCGGGTGAACAGTTCGCGCAAGAATGCCGGGTAGATCGGCCAGATCGCCAGCGCGTTATCGTGATAGCCTGGCACGGGGCGGTTGGAGGTGTCGCGCGGGTCGAAGATGAAAACCGGCTCGTCGCCGTAAAGGCGGTTCATGGCCGGCAGATCGAAGCTGTGAATCGCCAGTTCCCTGGCGCCTTCCAGGGGGTGATGCACCACGAACAGGTAGAAGAGCAGGACCGCCAGCGAGTAAAGATCCGTCTGAATGCCCGGCCGACCCTGGCCCGTCACCACCTCGGGGGCCATGAAGCGCGGCGTGCCGAGCACACCCGCGCCCGTTTCGCCATCCACTGTCACGTTGTCGTTATCGCAGATGAGGATCTCGCCGGTATCGGGGTCGAGGAAAAGATTGCCGAACGAGATGTCGTGGTAGCAGAGTCCCTTGGAATGCAATTGGAGAAAGCTGTGGGCCAGATGGAATCCCGCGGTCGACAGGGCGCGGAAACTGGGATCGATGCGCCGCTGCATGAGCTCCACCAGGCTGCGGAATCGCGGCTCGCGCAGCCGCATGAGATATCCGAAGCCGGGGACGCCGGAGGCGAAGGCGAAATCGACGGGCCATAGAAAACTGCTGTCGGGAGGTCCCTTATCGATCAGTTTCGCAATCAGCGAGAGCTGCCTTTCGGTGGCCGAGGCCGGATAGTACCACTTCAATGCCAGGGCGCCAAGCGCGTTCCGAACGCGGTAAACCTCGCCCTGCGCTCCTCCGCCCAGCAGTTCTTCGACAGTGCATTCGGTCCCCGTCGACCGGGCCCACACCCGCTGGCCGGAACGGAAGATGGCATGCGCGTTCAGCGTGCCCCCTTCCGGCAGCGGCGCAATCCAAGGAAAATGCCGGAGACGAGCACCGAGGCGTAGACCAAGGCGGCGGGGCCGAGTGCGCCAGCCATGTAAGCCCAGCGCGGCGCGGGCGCAAACAGCCGGCCAAAGCCGCTCCAGGCTCCCCGCAGAGCCAGAACGGCGCTGGCCGCGAGGGCCGCGAACCAGGCGGCGTACAGGCTATATGGCCGCCAGGATTTCATCGGCGCCGCACCATTGAAGACGCAATTTTTCCCTGCACTGAGACCATGGATGGCAGCCAGAAATACAAAAAGGCGACGAGTGCCTGCGACTGGAGAATCCGTCCCAAGTGAAAGGCCAGATCGTGCGGCTGCCCTGTGACATGCAACGAGCCGATCCACTCCAGGGCCCAGAAGCCCACCGTCAAAACCGGCGCCAGCGGCAAGGTGAGCAGTGTAGCCACCTCTACCAGCATGGCGCCGGCCGACCGGTCCGGATCGAGCGCGCGGTGGTTGGGAGCGTTTCGGCGCGCCATGCCCCGGCCCACCAGGGCCATGCCAAACCCGGCGCAAGCCAGCCCTGCCGCGAGCACCGAGGTTTCCTTCAGCCAGCCGGAAAACGTGTTCCAAAAGTGAAAGAACGCGCAGCGGGCCACCGTCGCGACGGCGATTGCCGAGCACGCGGAAGCCGCCAGGCAGAGGGCCAGCCACGCCCAATCGATGGGCCCGGCCGTCGCAGCATCCGCCGGCGCTTCTTCGTCCCGCTCCGGCGGACCCAGACGCAGCGGCAGATCGGGCGCCCCTGCCAGCAGGCGGCAAGCGGGAAGCCACGACTCGACGGCCCAGCGCGCCGAATCTTCCGCCAGTCCGAGGTTGTCGCGCAGCCGCCCGGCGCCACGCGCCACCAGGACCTCCTCCGGCAACGAATCGAGCTCGCCGACCATGTCCAAAACCACCCGCTGGCGCAAGGCGGCGACCAGCAGAAAACTTTCGCGGCTCTGCTCCGGGCAGAGGTCGTGCAGCATGGCCGCCAGGCGGCGCGGCTCGCGGCAAATACCCCGACCGTACTTCTCCGAGATGCGGCAAAGCGCGGCCCGCAGCTCGGCCGTGCGCTCCGGCGGCGACTGGCCGATCCCCGGGTTGGCATCAGCGGCCATCGGCCGGCTCCCGTGCGGCGCGGCTCACCACCACGATCGTGATATCGTCGCCGCTTCCCAATTCCGAAGTTTCGTTCAGCCAGCTCTCGAGATTGAGCTCCAGGCCCGCCAAACCGCCTTCGCGGACCACGTGCAGCAGATCGCTGCCGATGCTGAGGAATCCGGCGTCTTCGCGGAAGGAATTAGCGTACCCGTCGGTCGCAAGGACGATGAGCGCCGGGGACGCCGGCCGAACCGACACGCGGACATCGGCCGCGGCATCCTGGCTGCCGAGCGAAGTGGTCTCGACGCCCAGAAGCCTCGGGTCGTGCGGCCACGGCCTGTCCACCACGCCGTTCTCCGGCACCGTGAGAATATCGCCATCGCCCAATTGCACCGAAAGCAGGTAGGTCTCGGTGGCGAGCACCGAAACCACGGTCGAACCGTAAACCGCGAACGTGGCTTCCGAAAAGCGCCCATCGAGGGGATACTCCGCCGCGTGGGCGCTCACGGCGGCGCGCCAGCCCGACACCAGATCCCGCGGAATCGACGCCGCACACGCGTCAACCACCGGAGGATCGTACTCCGGGCAACGGGCCGCGAAATCTCCGAGAACCGCGAGCGCCGCTTCCACCGCTATCGCGGCGCCTTCGGCGCTGCGAAAGCTCGCGTTGCTGCCGTGGCCGTCCGCGACGGCCGCTACGATGCCGTGGGCGCCCGCCGGCGACCATCCCAGAGCATCCTGGTTGCCCATGTTCCGGCGGCGATGCGACGCGCCGCAGACGCTACGGCCCGTCACGCTCCAGAGTGCCGTCTCGATCGCCCCGGTCATCGCTACCAGACGTCGGCGGCAGAGCCGAGAGCGCCGGGAGGCGGGACCGGAAGCGGAACATTCCCGGTGGCGGCGGCTCCGATCACGCGGCTGGCCGGGGCGGAAGCCGCCTTGAGAACCGCGGTCGACACCCAGCGGATATGATTTACCAGCGTATCGGCGCTGTTGGCTTGCAGCACCGGGATTTCGGGATTCGCCACAAACACGCGCAGCGCGTCGTGATCGGCGTCCTCTCCAATGCCGACGGCGATCCGCACCGCGCGTTGGCCCCAAGGCAGGTCCAGCAACTCACTTGTAGCGTTGCTGAAGTCGTCGGTGGGCTGCCCATCGGAGACCAGCACCAGAATCGGGGGCAGTGCGCGGTCGCTCATGGGAGGAATGCGAAGCTGCTCCGCCACTAGGCGAATGGCGCGGCCCATGTCGGTCATGCCGCCGGCCTGCAGATCGGTCCATCGGAAATCGGCCACGGGAGTAGGCTGGGCCACGTGCCACTGGGCGCCATCGGCGAATTTGACCGCGCGCACGAACACCTGCGCGTTGGGATTCTCGTCCGCCGCCGCCTGCATGTGGGGAAGAGCTTCCTTGATTGCGTTGTTTAGAGCCTGGATTTTGCCATCCGCCTGCATCGAGCCGGAACAATCGCAGATCCAAAAGAAATGCAGCGGGCGGGATGCGAGCTCGCCACCTGGTCTTCGGTTCACGATGCGCCCTCCTCTTAATCTCTACTGTAGTCGAAGATCTCGTTGAAATCGACGGAAATGTGACTTTCCCTTAGGGGCTCGGCGTTATTTGAGTGCCGGCTCGCGCCGCAGTGCGCGCCGGCAGCTCGTGAACCCGCTCCCGGAGCCGCCCGTCTTCCATTTCGTATTCGAAAAGCGCCCCGCCGTCCCCGGACTCGCAATAGAAACGCTCGATGGGACCGAATACAGGTTCGAGCTCGTATGCCGTGCAGGTCGGCAGATACCGCCGGAGCACGCGTGGGTCGTACCAGCGGAAGATGAGAATGCGGCCGCGCTCGTCCTTCACACGCAGAAGCGTGCGCAGATGGCGCCGCACTTCCATCATGGGAACGTCGGTCCGGAAATACACTCCCCAGCTATTACCCCACCCTTCGTCGATGAGGAGCCGCGTAAACCGGTCTTCGGCCTCAAGCACAACCAGGTGCGGGGCTGCTCTGACGAGCACCCACGGCAGGCGGCCCGCATAGAGGCAGCACTTATCCAGGCGGGAGGCCTCGACGGCGGTGAAGATGCGTTCGTCGCGCGCGCAATCGACCACCGCGCAGATCTTGGACCAGCGCGGGGCGCGGGCGGGCCAAAGGGCGGTGCGAATGTCTTCCTGTTGCGGGTTGGACATAGTCATTCTTTCCGGGCAAGCCGGGCTCTCTCGCACTCCTCGCAGAACGGCCTTCCCTCGGCGGCGGCCTGCTTCATGAGCGCGGCTATGGCGACGTTGTCAATGGCGGGCGGAGGTGGCGAAGCGGGCAGACTAGCGGCAAGGGCCTTTTGCTGCGCCAGCTTAGCGCACTCCTCGCAGAATGGCGCTCCGATCTCGGCGGCTTGCTGGAGCGCCGTTGCGATCCGCACGGCATCGGCATTCTCGGGCAGAGTGGATTCCGGCGGCGGCAATGGCGGAGGAGGCGGAGTAGCCTTACGAACCGGCACCTCGGGCATCGGAGCTTCCTCTGCGAGGCCGACGTCGGGAATCTCCTGCGGGTAGGGATGGCTGGCTTGGGCGCACACATGCAGCTCACCGGAACTGATCCGCGCCGCCACGTCCTCGAGGAGCTGCCGATGTTCCGGAAACTGCAGCGAGGTTCCATCCAGCAAGTCGCGCAGCTCCGACATGGCCAAGCCATCGTCCTGGAAGCGGCGAAGCCACTCCAATGCCAGATCGGGCCGGCCCAGGAAGGGATTCGGGTGCTCGTTCCAGCGATAGATTCTCCAGCGCCAGTAGCCGAGTTGGATGTCCATTGGTCCTTCCCTATTAGCGGACGAACTGGGGTGTCCGGCGCTGTCCCTTATTGAACAGCTTTTTCGTCCAAAACGGAAAAGAATATTGCCTTCGGTTGCGATCCGGGAAAGGGTCCGTGTCTCCACGAAATCGGAAAAGCCGGGTGCGGCGAGTTTGGTTCGAGGGCGTATGCGTGGTTCTACGGCTGTATCGTGCGTGGTGCTTCTGCTGGGGGCGGCTTGTGGTGCGTCAAAGAACGTCCGCGTGCCCGTGGTTTCGCGTGCGCGCACCAGCCAGAAATTCTCCATCCAGGTCGTGGTGGCGGATTCGGCCAACCAGGATAGCCCGATACCGGTGGACTTCGTGGCGGTGCAGGACAAGAAGCTGGTCCAGGAAGTGGCCAAGCTATCGGCTAAGGACTGGTTTGACCGCCGGGTGCAAGTGATGCGTGATTTTCAAACCAAGGTGCAGGTGGTTTCCTGGGAGTGGGTGCCGGGAGAGCATGCCGGGCCCGTCAGCATCGACGTGGCTCCAAAAACCCTGGCGGCTTTTCTGTTCGCGAACTATTCCAACAGCGGCGAGCACAGGGCGGCCGTCGACGTCCGCACCCCGGTAGTGGTGACGCTTGGGGCGGAGGAGTTCTCGTTGCAGCAACTGAAGTGACGGCGGAGGGACCATCGTGTTGGCCGACGAAATACCCCAGGCGATCCAATGGCACGAAGGCATGCTGCTGGCGCCGCAGCACTTTCAGCAGAGCTCATGGCGGCAGGAGATGCTGGCCCAGTACAACGCCCTGCTGGTGGCGCCGTACTGCTGGGGTGTGCGCCGCCTGGCGCTCGATCTAAAACTGCTTCCCTCCGGTACCGTGCGCGTGCTCGACCTGGAGGCCGTCCTGCCGGATGGAACACTGGCGTCGCACAAACCATCCGAGAAGCACGAACTGATGATCGCTATCGGCTCCGATGAGAGCGTGCCTAAACAGGGCGACGTGGCCATTCACCTGGCGCTGCCGGCGCGGAACTCGGGTGGCATCAAGGGCGGGTTGCTGCGCTACGAGGCTGCCGATGGATCTCCGGTGGTGGACGAAAACACAGGGGAAGGGGAGGTGCGCATGCCGGTTCTGCGCCCGCGCCTCACGCTGATCGCCGGCCCAACACCGCCCCCCAAGTACGTCAGCATGCCGATCGCCGCGATTCGTTTCGAGGACGAAGCATGGGTCCAGACCGAGTACGTCGCGCCGGCGGTGGCGGTTCCGGCTCGTTCGCCGCTGGGAGAGCTTTGCTCCGGCCTGGCGCGCACGGTCCGCGAGAAGGCGATGTACGTCTCCGAGCAGGTTCGTGCTCCCTCCGCCGTGCTGAACGCGCCGCTAATGATGGAGAACCGATCGCATCTCCAAAGCCTCGTGGCGGGACTGCCGCAACTCGAAGCGCTTCTCGCGACGGACAACGCGCACCCGTTAGCGCTGTACGTTGCGGTGTGCAGCCTGGCAGGGCACCTTGCAAGCTTGGGCGTTAGTCTTTTGCCGCCTGTCTTTCCGCCTTACGATCACAACGATTTGCGTGCGAGCTTCGAAGCGGTGATTGAATTCGCGATCCGCATGACCAACGAGGGGATTCCCGAGACCTACACGGCTTACCCGTTCAAACTGAAAGACCGGCTCTTCTCGCTGATGTTCGAAGAGCAGTGGATCGCCCGCCGGATTGTGATGGGCCTGCGGGCTCCCACCGGGATCTCCGAACGGGAGCTGATTTCCTGGGGCGAGGAGTGCCTCATCGGCAGCGAAAGCGTGATCGCTTCCCTCCGCCACAAGAGGATCCGCGGAGCCCAGCGCCAATTTCTGACGAGCGACCCGGAGCTGATGCCGGTGCGCGGGGTGGTGCTGTTTGCGATCCGCCCGGACGCCGAATTCGTGAAGCCCGGCGAGACGCTCCAGGTCTTCAATTTCGGGGAGCGGGGCCGGACCTTTTCTCCGGTGGAGATCGTGCTGTATGTAAAGCGCGGCGATGGAATGGATGGCTAGGGCTATGAGTTCAGGCAAGCAGCCGGGGTCGTTTCTACTGACGCAGTTTCGGGAGTTCTACCGGGAGATGGCGCGCCTGAAACGCACTGTGGAATTCACCGCCCCGGTCAGCGCTGCGGAAGACAGGGTCATGCACGCGCCGCTGGTTGCGGCCGCTGGCGGCAACGGGGGTTCCGGTTACCATACCTCCGCGCCTGCCGCGCCTGAAGCCAGCCCGGCCGTGACCGCCGTATGGCAACAGATGCTGACGCTGCTCGAACGCCAGTCCATCGAAGCCGGACAAGGCGGCGCCTTTGCGTACGAGGTATATCGCGAGGCGCAGTACGTAATGGCGGCCCTGGCCGATGAAGTTTTTATCCACATGGAGTGGGAAGGCAAATCGACTTGGCCGCTGCTGGAATCGCGGCTCTTCCAGACGCACATAGCCGGCGAAGAGATCTTCGCGCGGCTCGACCGCCTCTTGCAGCGGCGCGATCCCTTCTATCTGGATCTGGCGGTGGTGTATTTCATGGCGCTTTCGCTGGGGTTTCAGGGGAAGTACCGCGGCCAGGAAGATCGCGATCGCATGGAGTATCGCCGGCAGCTCTTCCGCACCATCTACCGGCGCGATCCCAAACTCTTCACCGCCACGGGCCCGTTGTTCCCGCAAACCTACCAGCACACCCTCGACAAAGTGGACGCTAAACGGCTCCCCGCGCAGTGGACCTGGCTCTGGCTGATTGCCACGGTGCTTGTGATGTGGGCCGGCGTTTCGCAATACACGTGGTCTTCGGCCACCAGCCGGGTTTCCTGCCTGATCTGTCAGGCGCTCCAACAGAACTGCGCCTGCGACCCCGGAGGCGGCAAGTGAGCGATTGGCTTCTGCAATTCAATGCGATCTGGGTCTGGGTCCTGATCGGTCTTGTGCTGGTGATCGTTTTTGTGCTGGTGGTGCTCTCCACCGTGGTGCGGCGTTCGAGCGCAGCCGACGAATCGCACCCCGGCGCCCCGCCCGAGGAACCGGAGGGCGCCGCGGCCCCCAGCGCGGAGGCCGCGCCCGCCGAAGCTGCCTCGACATCCTTTTCGCGAGCCATCCGGTTTCTGCGCTCATCGATTTCCGGCCGCGACTTCCGCTACCAGCTTCCGTGGTGCCTCGTCATTGGCGATCCCGGTGCGGGGAAGTCGGAGCTAATGCGCGCCGTGGGCGCGGACCTGGCCTCCGCGGAAAGCTCCAGCCGCCGCCGCGGACTGGAATGGCGATTCCTCGACCGCGGCATTCTGATTGGCGTGCCGGGGCGATACTTTAAGGCCGGTTCCTCGCGTGAGGAGCACGACTGGAGCAAGCTGCTGAAACAGTTGCAGAACAATCGCCCGCGGCGGCCGCTGGACGGAGTCGTGCTGGCGGTTCCCGCCACCGATCTCATCGGCCCGGACGCGCTCGATGAAACGCAGTTGAGCGCTCGCGCCGGCCGTTTCTCCGACATGCTGGCACAGGCCCAGCGCGTGCTCGGCTTCCTGTTTCCCGTCTATCTGATCGTCACCAAGTGCGATCGGATCGAAGGATTCGATGCCTTCTGCCGCGAGCTGCCCTCCAAAAGCCGCGACGATATCTTTGGCTGGTCGAGCCCTTATCAGTTGGACGCCTCATTCACACCGGAGTGGGTGGAGGAGGCTTTCAATACTACCAGCCAGGAGTTGCAGCGCCTGCAAAGCGAGATTTTCGTGGAGTGCTCGGAGCTGCCGAACCCGGACGAAGTCTTCCTCTTCCCGGAGGAGTTTGCGCGCTTGCGCATTCCGCTCGGAGTTTACCTCGACCGCCTGTTCCGTGAGACTGCATACCGCGAGTCGTTCCGCTTCCGTGGATTGTATTTCTGCGGCGATTTCAGCCAATATGCCGCTCCCGCGCAGGAACCGCCGGCGCAGGTGGACGCCGTCGCGGAGCCGTGGATGGCCGCAATTGCTCCCGCCACCCCGCCCCCCGCAACGTTTTCGGTGCGAAGGACGCCCGCGTTCCTGAAACGCCTGTTCGAAGAGAAGATCTTTTCGGAATGCGGCGTGGCCCGGCCCCTGGCGCGTGTGTTCCTGACGAAGAGCCGCACGGTGGCCTATATCCAGACGGCCGCGGCGGCGCTGGCACTGATCCTGATTGCCGGAACCTGGTTCAGTTACCAGCGGCTGGCCGGCGATCGCGACCGGTTGCTTCCGGCTCTTCTCAAAATGACCAGCCTCGTGCCTCCATCGCAGACGCTGGATCAAAAAAAATCGTTCGGCCTCGGCCTGCTGCAAAGCATGGACGCGGCGGCGACGGTGAATTTCTGGTCCGTGTTTCAGCCGGCCTCGTGGTTTTCGCCGCTGGATGACAGCGTCACGCAGATGATGAAAACGGCTTGCGAGCAATGGGTATTCAGCGCGCTCCAGGCCGACCTGCTCGATCGCAAGACGAAATTGCTTTACACCGCGCCCGCGGCGGCCCCGAAAGACGACCAGAAAGCCGCCGATGGCGCCGACAGCGACGACGGCAAGGACGAGGCCGATGTGCCCGCCATCACCAGCCTGGAGAGTGCCGCCGAGTACCAGCAACTGGACAAATTCGTGGCCGGGCTTCGGGCCATTTACGAAGCTACCGGCATCTACGAGAATTTGCGGCAGCAGGGCCAGATGGAGAGCCTGGACCGGATTCGCAAATTGCTCTCGTACTTAGAGCTCTCCGACATTCGGCCGCGCGGGCATCTGGCAGTGGCGCTGCAAACCGCCACCGGGCCTCCCGCTCCGATCACCTCGGCGGATATCGAGACGGCATCGGAGACCGTCAGGCAACTGGTGGGCGCGCTCCTCCGCGACTGGTTCGACAATAACGTCGCGTGGAACGATGTCGAGCAGCTTCGCCAGTCGATTTCCGATCTGCAACGCGGCCAATCCACCAACTATCAGCAACTCAAAGACCTGGTGAACCTCATTGGCCAGGCGGAGAGCGATTTCACCGACCCTAATTTCCGCTGGCTGAGCAACACCAGCCTCGAGTTGCCGGCGGCGTTGCAGCGCGTGAGCGTCAACCCGCTGGCCGGCCCCCAGAGCGTCCAGCTCACCGGCTACGCGCGGCAGCTCGGCGAAGGCTATCTGAACCAGTTGCGGACGAATCTCCGGGACGAAAGCACTGCGCTAACCGGTCCGCTGCTGGAGATCAAGAATCCGATCGGACTTTCCTCCGGGACCAAGCAACTCGAAGAGGCCGTGGAAAACACGGTGAATCTCCCGTTCCTTGCAACCACGGTCGAGCCGCGGGCGATCCAGATCACCCTCGAACCCGTCCAGCGCCTGATGTGGCGGCTCGATCCGCTGCACGAGGCCGTGCGCCTCACGGGAATTTACGACCAGTTCGTGCGCGACGGCCTGCGCGGAGCACCCGATTCGCTGAGCACCGCGCTTAGCCGCCTGGCGCTCGCGCACCTCATTCGGCACGTGCAGGACCTGATCGTGCAGGCGCAGATCATTCAGCCGCGTCCGGTGGCGGCGGCCGGTCCCAACGCCGAAGACGAGACGCTCCCGGAAGTCAATGCGTTCCGCGATGCTTCCGAATCGCTGGTCCAATTGGCCGAGCGGTACAATTCCCTGGGTCAGACCTACATTTACAACGCCCTGATGCGCGTGATGGTGGTGCAGACGTTCAATCTCCTCACTAAACTGGACGGCCGGCTGAACGAAGAACAGGCATATGCCATCAAAGAAGGAGCGTGGACAGGCAAAGGATCGATGGCCCTGGCGGTGTTCGACGTCCCCGCTCCGCCGGCTCTGGCCGACTACCTGACGGCGCAGCGCGATCGCATCAGGTTTTTCGAGCAGCAGGCGCAGTCTGTCGTGCCGTTTCTGGTGCAGTACATGCCGGTGCGTGCGGCGGCGCAAAACCAGCTCATCGCCAAGTGGCAGCGGCTGATCGACGATTTCCGCCAATACGAGGCCAAGCGTCCCGGGGCCACACTGGCCGCGCTGGAAGACTTCGTCACCACCGGCGTCGACAAAATACCGGAACGCGCCTGCCACGCCGAAGGCCCGCCCGACCAGCGGCCCGATTATTTCGTGCAGATTCGCAACGGTCTCGAAACCCGGCTGAGCGATCGCTGCCGCGACGTGAGCGCCATTGCGGTCTGCGCGGCGTACACCAAGATCGCGGACCAGTTCAACGACACTCTCGCCGGCAAGTTCCCGTTCGCGGCGCTGGCCGCCGGCAAGACCCAGCCCGAAGCCGTCCCCGAGGATGTGACCGCCTTTTACAAGCTGTTGGACGCTAACGGCAAGACTGCACGCGCCGCGCTCGACGACGACACGCGGTTCGGGGATGCCGGCAGCCAGGCGCGCCAGTTCCTCGACGGTATCGAGAAGTTACGGCCGCTGGTCGTGCCCTCTTCTCCCGAGACCGAGAAAGAACCTCCATTAACGCTGGACCTCGTGCCCCAATTCCGCGTCAACCGCTCCAATGAATCCGGCGGCAGCCAGATCATCGACTGGACCATGCAGGTGGGCGGGCAGATCTTCCAGCAGAAGGACCCCGAGCACCCGGGCCGGTGGCGCGCGGGAAATCCGGTCCGGCTCTCGCTTCGATGGGCAAACGACTCCGTCTACGTGCCGGCGGCCGATGCAAGCCAGCCCGATCTGGTGATCCGCGACCGCAACGCCTACTTCGAGCTCACCAGCCGCTGGTCCCTGCTCGCGTTTCTGCGCCGCCACGAGGCGCTCCCTTCGGACCTGCCGCAATCCGGGGATCCCCAGCCTTACACGCTGAAGTTCCGCGTCCGGACAGCGCTCGACCCGAAGTGGCCGGTTTCGGATAGCAATCCGGCGCCGAGCCCGGCGGTCGTTTTTCTGCATTTGAGGATCATGCCGGCAGGCGGCAAGAATCCGATTGCGATTCCGCCCGTGCCGGCTTCGGCCCCCGGCTTGGGCCCGTCTTGCGCGCCCGCCAATCGATATATCTCCGATGCGCGTTGAGAAGCAATTCCATTTCGACATCGCGAGCGTGCTGGATCCGATCCCGGGCGGCTCCCCAGGAGGAGCCGCGCTCCGTTACGAGGGTACCTACGACAAGATCCGCGAGGCGCGGGAGGAAGACAATCCCGGATTGTCCCGTGGCGTCTGGAAAATCCCGCTCAAGCGGGCCGAGTGGCCGGACGTCGTCACGTTGTGCCTGGATGCGTTGGAGAACCGCAGCAAAGATTTGCAGATCGCCGCCTGGCTGACGGAAGCCTGGCTGCACTTGTACGGTCTGGCCGGCCTGCGAGAAGGCCTGCATGTGGTCGCCGCGCTGGGCGAGCGATTCTGGGACGATCTGCACCCGCGCTCCGAAACCGGCGATTCGCTCGAATACCGTCTCGCGCCGATCGAGTGGATCAACGAGAAACTGCCGCCTGTCGTGCGCCTGCTTCCTCTCACGGAACCCCGGTCGGAGGACGCGAAGATCTACGCCTGGACCGATTGGGAAAACGCTATCCGGCCGCGCAGCTCCGAGGACCACGAGGGCACGACGCAGGTGCAGTTCCAGCAGAGCGTGATGATGACGCCGACGGCCTTCTATTCGGCGCTGCTGGCATCGGTTGAGTCGGCGGCGGACGCGTGCACGGAACTCGAGACGCTGCTCGCGGAGCGCTGCGGAGACCGCGCCGCCAGCTTGCGTCAATTGGCGAACACATTGGATGAAATTCGAGGCTTTGTCGTGAGCACTCTCAACCAGCGGGAAGATGCCAATCCTCAGACGCCCCCCAAGGTGGCGGCCGACGCGACTGCTGAACGGGAGGCGGCCGGCGAGAAAACACCCGCGGTCCGCGTGGCCGAATGGATACCCGGCCCGATTCGCGACCGGACCGACGCATATCGCCGGCTAGCCGAGGCTGCCGATTTCCTGGCCCGAACCGAGCCGCACAGTCCCGCGCCTTACCTGGTCCGCAGAGCGATTGCCTGGGGAAGCATGCGGTTGGAAGATCTGCTCCCGGAACTGGTGCGGAACGACGGAGAGTTGACGGAGATCTGCCGGTTGCTCCAGATCTCCCGCACCGCGGACAAGTAAGGTTGGGACCGGACCATCGGGCAGTTTTGTACAGTCCGGCTGACCAAAATTGGACAGTTTTTCCGGCGGGCAGACGCCATAATGATGCTCCGCCACTATAGAGGAGCCATAACCGCCATGCACAGACGAAGCACTTTTCCCGCCATCAGCTTACTGCTGATCCTATCGCTCGCGATGGCGACCTTTCCGGCGCCGCTATCCGCGCAGCAGGATTCCCAACCGCCTTTTCGGATCGGCGTGCTGGAAGGGGATGGGGCCATCAACCAGATCTCCCAGTTGGTGAACCGCGCCGTCTCGGTGCAGGTAACGGACGAGAATCACAATGCACTTTCGGGTGTTTCTGTGACGTTCTTTCTGCCCAACGACGGACCCAGCGGCTTGTTCCCGAACGGCAGCCGCGTGCTGACTGTGTTCACGGACGATAAAGGCGTGGCAACTTCGCGCAGCGTTCGGTTCAACAACGTGGTGGGGCTGATGCCCATTCGGGTGGTCGCCACGCTGTTCTCGCAGAGCGCCACGGCAACCGTGACGCAGACCAATGTGAGCTCGTCGGCGGCGATGCGGTCTTCCTTCGTCCCCGCGGCCGGCGCTCCTAAGTACAGCTCGCGGCCCCATAGCAAAAAGTGGGTCGCGGTTCTTTTGGTGCTGGGCGTAGCGGCGGGCGGCGCATACTATTTCGCTAGCCGCACCAAGGCGCCTTCGGCCACAATTTCGGCTGGCGCCGCTACCGTAGGCACGCCGACCGTCACGGGGCCCTAATGAACCTCCATCGGAACCTCGCGGGATTTGTCGCCGTCCTGGCTACTTCGGCGGCCATGGCCCAGGCGCCGCGCGCCCAGGGTCCGGCGATCGGGTTTGTCATCGACGCGCGCACCAACCGCATTCATCCCGTCATCGGTGTTCCGGGCGCGGCCGTGGTCGGCGCCGCTGTGGATACCCCCTCCGAAGCGACGGCGCGTGCGGTCTCGCCCACGGGCGCCTACGTCCTGGCATGGAGCGATACCGACCGCCTTCCCGCGCTCTGGCTGCCGTCTTCCGGCGCGCATCCGCTTGAAGGCCTCATGCCGGGCGCGGATCGTGTGGCGCTCAGCCCCGAAGGCACTGCGGCGGCGTTCTATTATGCCACAGAGAACCGCATGGTGGTGGTGTCCGGTCTGCCGGATCACCCGTCGAGTCCCGCTGAAATCAACCAGGTCCCGCTTGCCGTCGCTCCCGGAACCTGGGCCGTCAGCGACGATGGTGAATTGCTGATGTGCGCGTCGAGTGCAGGCCAAACCGGCGCCGTGGTGGTGCTCGGCACTACCGGAGAGCGGAACCGCTTGACATTATCCGGGCCTGTCACCGCCTTGGCGTTCGCCCCGCGGACGCATGACGCTCTGGCGGCCTCCGGGACGGATGTTGTGCTGATTCGCGATGCCGGCCGGCCCACGGGTTGGATCCCGCTCCCGGCCACCGGAGTGGGGCCCGTCTCGGCAATTGCGGGGTCCGTCGAAGCCGGCAAGGTGATGCTGGCGAGCGCCGAATCGGGCAAAGTCGCCGTATTGAGCCTCGACTGGAGCCAACCGCCGGCGCTGCTCGATTGTCACTGCAAGCCCGAAGGTTTCTTCCAAATGAATGAAGGCGCCGTGTATCGGCTGAGCGGGTACGCGGGCGGCACGGTCCACATCCTCGATATCACGGCCGCGCCGCGCATTCTCGCTCTGCCGCCGGCCGTCGAACCGGATAAAGAACCGTGACTCGAACCTTCTGCATCGCCGTCCTGGCTACCTTGGCCGTGCTGGCTGCCCCCGCCTACTCTGCCACCGCCACATCCACCACGTTCTCCGTAACGCCGTCCAATAGCCCCCTCCTGGGGCAGACGCTCACCGTAACTGTGAGCGTGACGGCCGGCTCGGGCACGCCCACCGGCAGTGTGACGTTGTTCAAGGGATTCAATGTGGTGAAAAGCGGCCCCCTGAGCAGCGGCAGTGCCACCCTCTCAAACGTGCTGCTTCCGCTAGGGACCGGGCCATTGAGTGTGGTCTATACGCCCAACACATCCAGTTTTGCCGGCAGTACCAGCACCCAGGCTGCCAGCAACGTTACCACGGCCGCCGGAGCCGGTTTTGGTCTCGCCGCCGTGCCCCAGGTCGCGGCCAACAACGGCCAGGTGGTATACGCCGACTTTAATAACGACGGCATCATGGATATTGCCTACATCGATGGCAATGGCAACCTCAACGTCCTGCTGGGGCGCGGCGACGGAACCTTTAGCACGGCCACTGGATCGCCGTTCGGATCGGCCAACGCCGCCTACATTGCGGCTACCGATTTTAACGGCGATGGCGACACCGATCTCGCCGTCACTTCGAGCAACACGATTTCGGTTTATCTGGGCAATGGACAGGGGCGCTTCGGAGACGGCAACGGCAACTTCGGCGTTCCAGCCAATACCGTCGCGGTCGATACCTATAATTGGGATCTCACAGGCCCCAACCCCCTCGTTTCGCTGCTCGTGGCGGACTTCAACGGCGACGGCATTCCCGACCTCATCACGAGTTTCGGCCGAATTGCAATTGTCGGTTGCGGCTTTGACTGCGACTACGCCGCGGCTACCATCAACGTTGCCGTGGCATTCGGGGATGGCACCGGCAACTTCGGCAACATATCCTATAGCACCCTGGCGGGCGGACTACTCGACCAAGTCCCCGTTAGCAACCCACAGGGACTGGCTCTCGCCGACTTCAGCGGCGACGGCAAGCTCGATATCCTCATTTCGGCTACGCCGTCCGGCGAGGCGCCAGTTCTGTACGTGGCACTTGGGTCTGGCGGCGGCTCTTTCAATACTGGCACTCAGATAGCGACGGTGGGAGTGACCTCCAATTCTGTCGCAGCCGATTTTAACGGCGATGGCTTCCCGGATGTGGCCTACAACGATGGCTCCGCCAATATCCAGGTCCTTCTCAACGATACGACCGGACACTTTAACGCAGCCGCACCCTCTTACGCGACTTCCGGCGGTAATCTCGGCCCCATGGCGACGGCGGACTTCAACGGGGACGGCAAGCTTGATCTCGTCATGGTTGCCGGCAAAGACACGACGTTTCTCCTGGGCAACGGCGATGGCACATTCGGCACCCCAACCGTCGTGGCAAAGCCTTGCGGGGTGAATAGCAATCCCGTGAATGTCGTCACGGCGGATTTTGGCTCCACGGCCGGCACCGACGCCCATCGGGAGGGTTTCTTCGCCACATGCAACGGAACGCAGCCTTACGCCGTGGCACTCGGCCGCGTGCCCACCACCACCACGCTCTCAGCCGCCCCGACTCAAGCCTTGCTTGACCAAAGCGTCACGCTGACCGCCACCGTTGCACCGGCCAGCGCCACGGGCAAGGTGACGTTCTATTCCGGAACTACCATTCTGGGCACCGCCTCACTAAGCAATGGCACGGCCACACTGACGACCAAGTCCCTTCCCACCTCAACCACGGTCTCGGGGCTATCGTTGCTCGCGCGCTATGAGGGCGACGCCTCCAACGGCATCAGCACCGGATCGGCTGCGGTGCCGGTGAGCGCGGTGCCCGGCAAGGGCTTCGCCGCCGCCCCGGGCGTTGCCAACGTCGGCCCCGTCAGTGTGGTTGTTCAGGCGGATTTCAACCGCGACGGCATCCAGGATCTTGCGGTCAGCGACGGCAACAACATTACCATCCTGCTGGGCAATGGAAACGGCGGATTCACGGCTCAGCAAGCGCAGTTGAATGCGCCCTCCCAATCTCTTGCCGTGGGCGATGTGAATGGCGATGGCATCCCGGACCTGATCACAATGGGCCCCGCCGGCGATATCAGGGTCTTTCTGGGCAATGGCAGCGGCGGCTTTACCCAGTTGGGCCAGGCGTTTAACGTCCCCGGATTTATCGCTAACACTATGACTGTCGGTCTTGCCGATTTCAATCTGGACGGCAAACCGGACATCGTGGTTGTCGGGAACGTGAACGTCAATTCAACCGTGGCCGGCGTCGCTCACATCTTTCTGGGTAACGGAGATGGGACCTTTCCGGCCACTCCTTTGGAGAGCGTAGTAGCCACCCCGGGTAACGCCCTCGGCACCAATCCGGCTGCCGTAGCGATCGGCGATTTCAACGGCGACGGCATTCCCGACCTCGTGGTTCTCGCCAGGGCTGCCAGCGGCGAGGATTTATTCCTGCTCACGGGCCGGGGTAACGGCACGTTCACCACCTCCAACGCGCTACTTGCCCAGGGCCCGCCCGCCGGGAACCTCCTGGCCGCCGGCGACTTCGGCAGTGGGCGCGTGGACGTGGCTTATTTCGATACCAATAAGAACATCCGGGTGGCCTTGGACAATGGAAGCGGCGGTTTCACCTATTCGAGCCCCACGGTTTTTGGAAACAATGCCGGAGGCATAACCACCGGCGACTTCAACGGAGCTGGAAAACTGGGCCTGGGGATCACGATTACCCCCAGCAACACGGTTGGGGTACTATTCGGCACGAGTACGCCGGGGACGTTTACCGCCGCGCCCACCGTATCGGTTTGTGGGAACCCGCGTGGGATCGTGGCCGGCGACTACAACGGGGACAACCGGAGCGATTTCGTCGTCGCCTGCGGCAACAACCAACCTAGCGTCCAGGCATTCCTCGGGCAGGGATTCCTGATCAGTTCGTTGATCCCCGCCTCGACCGTCGCCGGTGCAGGCGTCAGTAAGCCGTTTACCCTGACCATCAACGCCACGAACTCGAATTTCTCAAACGGCGATGTCGTAAGCTGGCTGCCGTCGGGCACCACCACGGCTACTCAGTTTATGAACCCCGTGGTTGCCCCCAACGGCAGTTCCCTATCGATCACCATTTCCGGTCCTCCGTACAGTGCGTTACTTGCGAACCAGTTGACCAGCGCGGCCATCGCGGTATCCGATCCGAGCGTGCCCAACCTGGTCTCCAACTCCTTGATTTTCAACATTGGCGCGGCGCCGTCTATCTCTGGAATCACGCCCTCCGGCGCGGCCGTGGGCGGCACCAGCGCGGCCATTACGATCTCCGGCACCAATCTCGCCAGCGGCGACACCGTGAATTTTCAGCCGCCTGGCGGCGCCCCGGTGACTGGAATCGCCACCAACTTCACCAACGGAACGCTCACCGCGACTCTGCCCCAAGCCGCGCTCAGCGGCCCAGGTATCACCGCGGGCGCCGGCAACATCACTGTGGTGGACGGCAGCAGCGGAGTCCCTTCGCAGCCGTTCCCGTTCAACCTGCTGCCCGCTCCCACCCTCACCAACCTCAACCCGCCCGCTGTGGGCGCCGGCAGCCCCGCTATCTCCTTGACGATCAGCGGTAACGGATTTGCGGCCGGCGATGCGGTGAACTGGACGGCCAACAGCGCCACAACGCCAATCGGCAATCCCCAGGTGGTGGGATCCAACCAGATTACCGTTACTGTTCCAGCGGGCCTGCTGACGGCTCCGGGAACCTCCACTATCAGCGTAGTCGACCCCGATGGAGCACCCTCCAACAGCTTGACGTTCACCGTAGCCGCGCCTTCCGTCACTGCGCTCAGCCCGGCCTCGGTAGGCACCGGCGCGGGCAACTTTGCCCTGGCGGTGAACGGATCGAACTTCATTCCGGGAACCACCGTAGGCCCCAACTACACCGGATCGGTCGTGCTCTTCACCGATTCCACCGGCGCGCAGCATACGCTCATACCAACCTCTTCCACGGCCATACAGCTTCAGGTGACCGTGCCAGGTACGTTTATCGGCAACATTGTGAGTAATCTGGCGCAAGTGGCGGTGCAGAATCCGGGACAGGGTCCCGGCAATTCCGGTGGGCCGGTGTCCGGCGCCGTGGCCCTCCCCATAGGAGCGCCCACCATCATCAGCGTGAATCCCGCGGCGGCCACCACCTTGCCGAATGGAAGCGCCAGTCCCGCGATCACGGTAAATGGGACCAATTTCGTAGCTTCTTCGGTGCTGGTCTGGTGCAACGCGTGCAGCGGCTCACCCGTCGTGCTGCCGTTGCAGAATGTGGGGCAACTCCCCACGCCGACGCAGTTGGTGGCGTCCATCCTGACATCCAATCCAAACCTGTTGGCCGCTACCGGGACCGCGCAGATCTGGGTAGGCAACAATCCCAACAACCTGACTGACCCGAACACCAATTCCGCGCCGGTTTCGTTTCCCATTGCTTCGCTCGTCATCTCTTCCATCAGCCCCACCAGCGTGCTCGCCGGCGGTCCTTCGTTCACTCTCACGATCACCGGGCAGAACCAGAATTTCGCTGGCCAGGCCCAGGTGCTGTTTGGGTCCGGGCTTGCGCCGATTGCGCCGGGTTCGGCGGGTGGCACTGTTACCAGCAACTCCATCACCGTCACCGTGCCGGCCAGTTATATCGCTACACCCGGGGTGCTTTCGATTCAAGTGCAGAATCCTAACGGCGCCACCTCGCCGGCCGTCAATCTGCCCATACAGCAGATCGCCATCAGCAACATCACGCCGACTCCCCTGGTCGCCGGCAGCCCCGCTTTGACACTGGACATTACCGGCCAGTCATTCTCCCAGTCCACCGCAATCGTGTGGACCTCCGGCATCACATCCACCACGCTCACCAGCACATATATTTCGTCCGGGGAGATCACTGCCACCGCCACTCAAGCCCTTCTGGCTCAGGCGGGAACGGCGCAGGTAACGGCTGTTGCCAATATCCAGGGCGTCAATATCTCTTCGCCCGCGTTCGCACTCACCGTCAATGGACCGGTGATTAGTGGTCTCACTCCGTCGTCGTCTGTCGTGAACGGCAATGCGTTCGCCCTCCAGGTGAACGGTTCCAATTTCCTCAATGGCTCCACGGTGCGCTGGACTGATGGCACCGGACAAACCACGCCGCTGATTACCAGCTTCGTCAGCAGCAATCAACTCACGGCCCTGGCGCAGTCGAACCTCGTTGCAACCGCCGGCACGGCGTTGGTTACAGTACAAAACCCGGCCCCGGCGGGCACCACCGGCGCGATCTCGGCCGGAGCGTTGTTCGCCATTGGACCGACGCCCACCATCAACACCGCCAACGGATTGAGCGTATGCCCGAGTGGAAGCAACTGCTCGCCCGCGACCTCGGTTACCGCGGGTTCGTCTCAGTTCCTCCTGGAGGTCAGCGGCACCAACTACCAGTCCGGCTCGGTGGTGGCGTGGACCGTTAGCGGGACGGCGACGCACCTGACCACCGGCTTCGTGGACGACCAGGATCTTCAGGCCACGGTGCCTTCGTCGCTCCTCAGCACCGTGGGCTCCGCGCTGATCACGGTGCAGAACCCGGGCAACGCGATCTCCAACGGCGTCATCTTCAATGTGAGCCCGGGCGCCACTCCAACCTTGACGGCCCTGCTTCCGGCGAACGGCGTCACTGTAGGCGGTACCGCGTTCCAATTGACCGCCTCCGGCAGCGGTTTCGCCAACGGCGCGCAGGTGAACTGGATCAATGGCTCGACGACCACCGGCCTGGCCACGGTCTTTCAGGACGCGAACACGCTGGATGCCGTGGTGCCGGCCAATCTCATCACCACGGTCGGCACGGTTTTCGTCGATGTGGTGAGCGAGGGCGCAACGTCGCCGTCGCTTCCCTTCAGCATCAACCCGGTACCCGCAGTGACCATCACCAGTCTCAATCAGTCGAGCGCTACGGCTGGCACTGTCGGGTTCACCCTGGGAGTCAACGGGACCGGTTTCAACTCTTCGTCCGTGGTGCAGTGGAGCGCGGGCGCCGGCCCGCAGGCGTTGCCCACCATATTTGTGGGACCCACTGAGGTCACCGCACTCATCCCCGCCAGCCAGCTCGCCAGTGCCGGGACCGCGTTCATCAACGTGGTGAACACGGGCGGCACGCTATCGAATTCGGTAGCGTTCTCGATTACGCCGGCCAGTTCGCCGAGCATCAACGTGAACGGCTTGAGTCCGGCTTCCGCCACCGCGGGCTCGGCCGCGTTCCAGCTCACCATCACCGGGCAGAATTTTGCAGCCGGATCGCAAGTCCAATGGAACTCGGGAACTAGTCCGCAAACCCTGCCGACCATCTTCGTCGATTCGTCGCAGCTTACCGTTGTGGTCCCGGCCAGCCTGGTGGCTACCCCCGGCACGGCGTTTGTCGACGTGCTGAATACCGGCGGCCTTTCGTCCGGCCTGACCACGTTTCCGATTACGGCCGCAGCATCGTCCCAGCCCTCTATCGCTTCGCCGGGCGGATTGAGTCCGTCCTCGGCGACGGCCGGCGGATCGGCGTTTCAAATCAGCGTGACCGGTACCAACTTCGTGACGGGCGCCAAACTGCAGTGGGATTCCGGTAGCGGGCCCACCGGCCTGAACACATCGGTCCTGAGCGCCACTCAGTTGTCGGCAGTGGTTCCCGCCAACCTGATTGCCACGGCCGGCACTGCGTTCCTCAGTGTGCTGAATCCGGGCAACGCTACATCCAACGTCGTCGTCTTCACCATCAACGCGGCCGCGGGACCAAGCATCCTGAGTGCAGGCGGGCTTTCGCCCGCGTCTGCGGTTGCTGGGAGCGCCGGATTCCAGCTTAGCGTTACTGGTTCGAACTTCGTCAGTGGCGCCACCGTGCAATGGGCGGCCGGCGGTACACCGCAATCGCTGACTACGGCGTTTGTCTCCGCGTCGCAGTTGACCGCGCTCGTGCCGGCACCGCTGATTGCCGCAGCCGGCAACGTTTTCGTGAGCGTGCAGAACCCCGGCAACATTGTCTCCAACCTCGTCGCCTTCAGCATTACGGCGGTTCCGGGTCCCACGATCGCCGCCACGGGCGGCATCACTCCGTCCTCGGCGGCGGCCGGCTCCGCCGCCGTGAGCCTGAGCGTCTCGGGCGCCAACTTCGTTCTCGGCTCCATGGTGCAATGGAGCGCGGGCGGCACGCCGGTGCTGCTGACCACCGGTTTCGTCAGCTCCACCCAGTTGACCGCCCTGATTCCCGCGAATCTCCTGGCCCTGCCTGCGACGGCCCTCATCACCGTCCTGAACCCCGGTGGGATCGTGTCTAACGCCGTCTCTTTCGGGGTGACCGGGTCCGCCGCTCCGCCTTCGCCTACGCTCACCAGCATCGCACCGGTGTCGGCTCCCGCCGGTTCGGCCTCGCTCCAGTTGACAATCGCGGGGCAAAACTTCGTGGCCGGCTCGGGGAATACCACAGGTTCGGTGGTGCAGTGGAACGGATCGCCTTTGGCCACCACTTTCGTCAGCGCTTCCCAACTTACGGCGCAAGTGAGCTCATCGCTTCTCCAGACGCCGGGCACGGATTACGTCGTCGTGGTCAATGGCAACTCCTCTTCTTCGGGCGCGACATTCCAGGTCAACGGTCCTACCGCCACCACGTTGGCCCCGGCGAGCGTGGCTGCCGGCGCCGCCGCCTTCAGCCTGGTGGTCACCGGGACCAACTTCGTGAGTGGCTCCACTGTGGTCTGGAGCGGCGCCAACCTGACAACCACCTTTAACAGCTCCACGCAACTGACGGCTTTGATCTCCTCCACGCTGGTGGCCTCGGCCGGCAGCGCTTTCGTCCTGGTGACCAACCCTGGCGGTAGCGCAACGCTGCCGCTCATCTTCAGCATCAACGTGCCGCCGGCGCCGGTCATCTCGGGCTTGAACCCGCCTTCGGCTGTCGCGGGAGGGCCCGCGTTCCAACTGACGGTGACCGGCACCGGTTTCGTCGGCGGCTCAATCGTGATGTGGAACGGGGCGCCGTTGGCCACCGGGTTCATCAGCGCCACGCAAATCACAGCGCTGATCGATGCCAGCCTGATCGCCAACCCGGGCGTGGCCAACGTGACCGTACAGAACCCCGGTGCGCCGCTTTCCGCCGCCTCGAAGCTCAACGTCAACGGCCCCACCATCACCTCGCTTACGCCTGCCACTGCCAATGCGGGCGATCCGGCATTTTCCCTGACCGTGGCGGGAACCAATTTCGTGCCGGGATCCGCTGTGCAATGGAACGGAACCGCGCTGCCCACGGCCTACTCCAGTTCTACCCAGATCCAGGCCGCTGTTCCCGCCTCGTATGTGGCTTCCGCGGGCACGGCGAGCGTCGCGGTGCAGAACCCCGGCGGCGCGGTCTCCGCGTTCCAGTCGTTCACCATCGGACAACCCTCGCTAAGCATTTCCACCTCCAGCCTGCCGGATGCGGTTGTGGGCACTTTCTATTCGCAGACGCTGGCTGCCCAGGGCGGCAATCAGCCCTACACGTGGACGATCTCGGCTGGCAACCTGCCTGCCGGTCTCATTCTGTCCCCGACCAGCGGTACTATCAGCGGCACACCCACGGGCGCCGCCAGCGTCGTGCTGGGAGTGACGGTTAGCGATTCGCAAGGCCGCACCGCAGTGAAGTCCCTGCAATTGCAGGTGGACCTGTTGTTAAGCATTACCACGCTGGCTAACCTCCCGGCCGCCACAGCCGGCAATGCGTATTCGGTGGTGCTGGCCGCGACGGGCGGTTCGGCGCCGTATCTATGGTCGGCGGCGGGCGGGTTACCGCCCGGACTCTCGCTCAACGTCGCCACCGGAGAAATCAGTGGTGCCCCCTCCACCCCCGGCGGCTACCATTTCACCGTCACGGTGACGGATAGCCGGCAACAACAAACGGCGTCCCAGTCGTTCACCGCGATCGTGTCGATTTCGTCGCTGACAATCGGCGGCCTCGGTTCCACGGTAGGTCCGGCACAACAGGTCCCGTTGGCAGTGACCATCCCGGCCCCGTTTACCATGGATCTTAGCGGGAGCCTCACAATCAGCTTCACGTCCGCGGTAGGCGGCGACGATCCTTCGATTCAGTTTTCCACCGGGGGGCGAACCGTAAGCTACACCATCCCGGCCGGCACCACAACCGCGGTCTATCCGCAGAACGCGCAACTGTTGCTATCCACAGGAACGGTTGCCGGCACGATCACGGTTCAAGCCACGCTGCAAGTCGGCGCCAGCGACATCACGCCCACGCCCGCCCCCCAGGCCGCGACGACCGTCCCCAAGCAGGTCCCCGTGATCACATCCGTCACTTTGAAGAAAACGTCAACGGGCGGGGGCGTAACGGTAACCATCGCCGGTTACTCGACCACCAAGGAACTCGTTCAAGCGACCCTCCAGTTCAATGCAGCCACGGGCAGTACGCTCAGCGCGGCGCCGATCGTCGCGCCGCTTTCCACGGTAATCGCCGCCTGGTATCAGAGCGCCGCCGCCGCCGCATTCGGCAGCCAGATTTCCGTCTCCATTCCGATCAGCGTGTCCGGGGATATCAGTGCCATCGGATCGGTCACCGTCACCCTGACGAACACCCAGGGTAACTCAGCCGCCGCTACCGCGCAGTTGCAGTAAGCCGCAATTCTTAATGCGCTTCACAGGGCCGTCCATCATTGTGGAATCAACGGTTTGCGGTTTCGTTGTACAATCTTCTCTTATATGTCACTCGTGGTAGTGGGATCCGTCGCCTACGACGGCGTGGAGACGCCGCACGGCAAAGTAGACCGCATGCTGGGCGGCGCAGCGACTTATATTTCGCTGGCCGCCGGCTATTTCACTTCGGTCAGAATTGTGGCCGTGGTGGGGGACGATTTCGCGCGGGAAGATGTGGACCTGCTGGCCTCGCGCAACATCGACCTCACGGGCCTGGAGCGCGTCGAGGGCGGCAAGACCTTCTTCTGGGCGGGCGTCTATTCGGCCGACATGAACGACCGCGCCACGCTGCGCACCGACCTTAACGTGTTCGCGGACTTCAACCCGAAGCTGCCGCCATCGTACCGCTCGGAACCGTACCTGTTCCTGGGCAACATCCAGCCGGCGCTGCAAAAGAACGTGCGCGCGCAGATGAGCCGTCTGAAGCTCACCGGTGGCGACACCATGAACTACTGGATCAAGGATTTTCGCGGCGAGCTGCTGGAGACGCTGAAGCAATGGGATTTCCTGCTGATCAACGACAGCGAGGCGCGTCTGCTTTCCGGTGAGCACAACCTGCGGCGCGCGGCGGCGAAAATTCTGGAGATGGGGCCTCACACCCTGGTGATCAAGCGCGGTGAATACGGCGCCATCCTGTTCCGCCGCGGCTGCCACTTCATGGCGCCGGGCTATCTGCTCGAAGACGTGTTCGATCCGACCGGCGCCGGGGACTGCTTCGCCGGCGGGTTCATCGGCTACCTCGCGGGCCAAGGAATCGAGCTTTCGAACGGCGATATCGATTTGGCGGAACTGCGGCGCGCGGTGATCTACGGATCGGTGATGGGCAGCTTCTGTTGCGAGAAGTTCGGAGTGGACCGTTTCCGCACGCTCACCCACGAAGAAATTGAAGCGCGCTACCAGGAGTTCAAGGACTGCACCGCGTTCTAAATGCAGAAACAGCGAACAGGCTCGGGCGTTTGGGTGGTCCTCGTCCTGGCCGCCTGGAGCGCCGCGGCGGTCTGGTTTTTCTATAGCCGCGGCTGGCTGTTCTACTACGGCGACGCCGAAGCGCACCTCAACATCGCGCGCCGCATTTTGGATTCGCAAACTCCGGGATACGACCAGATCGGCACCGCGTGGCTGCCGCTGCCGCACTGGCTGATGCTGCCCTTCGCCCGCTCCGACGCGTGGTGGCGAAGCGGCATTGCCGGGTCCATCTCCGCGGCGGCGTGTTTTGTGGCGGCCGGCGCGTTTCTTTTTGCGGCCGTGCGGCGGGCGTTCGCATCCGCGTCCGCCGCCGTGGCCGCCACGGCGCTATTCGCCCTGAATCCCAACCTTCTTTACATGCAGTCGACGGCCATGACCGACGCGGTTTTCTTTGCGGCGGTCCTGGCGCTGCTGTACTTCACCATGCGGTTCCGCGAAACGCAAGGGTGGGGGATGGCCGCCGGCGCCGGCATGGCCGCCTTCGCCGGGACGCTGACGCGGTACGAAGGATGGTTTCTTATTCCCTTCGCCGCGCTGTACATGCTGTCGGCGGCCCGGCGGCGGCGCAAGGGCGTGGCTATGCTCTTCTGCGCTCTGGGCGCGCTGGGCCCGCTCTACTGGCTGGCGCACAACTGGTGGCTGTACGGAGATCCGCTGGAGTTCTATCGGGGTCCATATTCGGCGTGGGCCATCCAAGGCACCCAGCCCTACCCAGGCAAGGGCGATTGGCCAACGGCCTGGCTCTACTTTCGCACCGCGACCCAACTATGCGCCGGACCGGGCCTGGCGCTCATGGCGATTGCCGGGGCCGCGGCGTCGCTCGCCAGGCGCGTCTTCTGGCCGCTGGCACTGTTGGCGCTGCCGGGCGTGTTCTACATTTGGAGCATCCACTCCTCCGCCACGCCAATCTTCGTGCCCACATTATGGCCTCACTCGTACTACAACACCCGCTATGGACTGGCGGCGCTGCCCCTGCTGGCCGTGGCTTCCGCGGGACTGGTCGCGATCATGCCTTCGCGCATGCGCGCCATCACCGCGGCACTGGTAATCGCAGCCGGAACGGTTCACTGGATGGTCGAGCCGCAGCCCCGGAACTGGATCGTCTGGGAGGAATCGCGGGTCAATTCGGAGGCGCGCCGTGCCTGGACTCGCGAGGCTGCCGAGTACCTGGCGCCCCGCTACGTGCGCGGTTCCGGTATCATCACATCGTTCGGCGATTTGACCGGCATCTACCGCCAGATGGGAATCCCCTTACGCGAAACATTCACCGGGGACAACGGGCTGCCCTGGCTTGCTACGGTGAGGCGGCCCGAACTTTTCTTGTGGCAGGAGTGGGCCGTAGCGATGCATGGCGACGCCGTTGCGGCCGCTGCCGTTCGCGACGGCCGATACAGTTTGGAAAAGAGCATCATGGTGAAAGGCGCACCGGCGATCGAGATTTACCGGCGTACGGGAGGCAATCGTGGTTGAGGTGGAGGGCACTGGGAAATGAAGATTCCGTTCACCAAGGCGCACGGCGCCAAGAACGATTTTCTGCTGACCTGGAGAAGCGATGCGCCTCCGTCCGATCACGCCGGAATCGCCCGCGCCCTCTGCGACCGGCACACCGGCGTGGGCGCGGACGGCTGGTTGCTGGTGGAGCCGGACCCGGAAGTGGACGGCTCCATCGAGCTTTATAACTCCGATGGCAGCGTGGCCGGGATTTCCGGCAACGGCACGCGCTGCGCGGCGGCGTTCCTCATCCAGCATGGTTGCATCCAGGATAGCCGCGCATCCGCGCCGCTGCGGGTGCGCACAGGCGCGGGCGTCAAGACGCTGCGGTTACTCGAGCGCAGCGGATTGCGCTTCGCGTTCGAAATGAACATGGGCCGCCCGGAGATCGCCGCCGTGAGTTTCCAATTGCCGCTTTCCAACGGGCCGCGCGACGTGACGCTTATGTGGGTGGGAAACCCGCAGTGCGCCGTGCCGGTGGACGATTTCTATTTCGACTGGCGCGCCATGGGAGCGGAAATCGAGTCGCATCCGCTCTTTCCAGAGCGTACCAACGTCTCCTTTTTCAAGGCCGCGGACGAGCACATCGTCGAGGCGCGGTTTTATGAGCGCGGGGCGGGCGAGACCATGAGTTCGGGGACGGGGTCCATGGGCGTAGCCGCGGCGGCGGTGGCGCGCTGGCTGGTGACATCCCCCGTGCGCGTGCTCACGCCCGCCGGCCCGTTGGATCTGCGGATCGAAGAAGACATTTACCTCACAGGTCCCGCGGAGATCGTCGCGGAAGGCGAGTGCTTCGTGTAGTGCCGGTGGCGGAACGGCCGCCGCACTCTAGCGGAAAGCCCCAAGCAGGTAGGCTACCAGGAGAACCACCAATACGGTGCCTACCCCCGAGCCCATACCTCCGCCGTAACCCCAGCGGCTATGGCCGTAGTATCCGCCACCAAGCCCCAAAACCAGTAACAAAACGATAAGCAATAGCAACATTGTGAATCTCCTTTTCTATGGAACGTTAACTCGCTCACTCCGACGAAGTGGCCTTTTGATTCTTGACCTGCAGCTCGTTCACGACCTGCCAAACGTTGGGAATTGAAGACGCGACGCTTCCGGCCTGCCGGCGCGCGGATTGAGAGTCGACCTCGCCCGTCAGCGTGACGACGTGATTCTTGACGTCGTACTTTACACTCTCGTGAAGCTTGTTCTGGATGAGAGCGGCATCCAGGTTCTTGCCGATGCCTTCGTCCAGATCCGAATTCATGGCTTTGGCCGCACGTTCTGCGCCCCGCGGAATCAGTTCGATCTGGTTCGATACAACTTGTCCGCCCGCGATGGACGTTGCAATGGATTGCGCTTGTGCCTTGTCACCGTCAGCCGCGACGTGTCCGCCCAGGGTTACCACGCCCTTCTCGCGATCCTGACTTACGGAAACATCTTTGAGGCCAGCCTGATCGAGCGACGTGCGAATGCTGGCGGAAACGTCGGGTGATTTCATAGACGTCTGTGAGCATCCTGCAAGGATTCCGGCGGCCAGCAACGCCAGCGATGCGGCGCAAATACTGAGAGTCTTCAAGTTCAACATCCTTTCGTCTATCAAGCGTGGTATAAGCAGATTTGGGACCAAACCTGGTTTGGCGCTTCAGGTGCCTTCAAAGTACATCATGCGGATGAATTGGCTGTTCCTCGTGGTTTTGCCTTCGGGTTTGGCTGCGCAGGCCACCGTCGTTTGCGATCCCGCGCATCTGGTTGGGCCGTATGCGTTTCAGTTGACGGGCTCGACGGATATTGCCGGGACGCCGCAACCAACTGTCAGTCTGGGCCGGATCGCCTTCGATGGGCGCGGCAACCTGAGCGGGACCGCGTCCGCCACCTTCGACGGACTACTCCTCGGCAACCCGGTGACGGGGAGCTACGAGGCGAAATCGGATTGTTCGGTGATCTGGAAACTGCAGGACGATTCCGGCGCCTTCCAGAATTTCAGCGGAACGGTTTCGGCCGATGGAACTCGCGTGCAGTTCACACAGACCGACCCAGGCGGCGCCCAGCGGGGGATGATGCAGAACACATCCGACACCTGCTCGGCGGCGGATCTCCTGAAGAAATATGACTTTACGGTCTCCGGCAGCATCATGCCGATGCAGGCCGGCGAAGTTGCGCACACGTTGTCCGCCAAGGGGACGCTGGATATAGCCGAGAACGGCAGCTTCGAGGTAGACAGCGACTGCTCGGTACGGTTCGAATGGATACTCCCGGCTGAGGACGAGCAGGACGCCGAACCTTCGCTAATGGCCATGCGTGGATTTCTGGTCAACGGCGGCAAGGAAATCCTCGCCTTCCAGACTGACCCTGGCGCCATGGTGGCCGCGCGGTTCACTTCCGGCGGGAAGTGAAGATGCAAGCTTGGTCACAGAAAGTGCATTTTTTGCTTGTGATGTTCGCGATATAAGGAGAATCTCAATGCCATACATTACTGTCGGGAAGGAAAACTCCGGCAACATCGATCTCTACTATGAGGACCACGGCTCGGGTGAGCCGGTTGTCCTGATCCACGGATATCCGCTGAGCGGTGCTTCCTGGGAGAAACAGACCCCCGTGCTTCTGGCCGCGGGTCACCGTGTTATCGCCTATGACCGGAGAGGATTCGGCAAGTCCAGCCAGCCGACCGTCGGCTACAACTACGACACCTTCGCCGAAGACCTGCACAAGCTCGTGACGCGGCTTGAACTACGGGACTTCGCGCTGGCAGGTTTCTCCATGGGTGGCGGCGAAGTGGCACGCTACTTCGGGAAGTACGGATCGAAGGGCGTGAGCAAAGCGGTATTCATCTCGTCGGTCCCGCCCTTCCTTCTGAAAACGCCGGACAACCCGGAGGGCGTGGACGGCAGTGTATTCGACGGAATCGAAAAAGCCGTCGCGGCGGACCGTTACGCGTTCTTCACCGAGTTCTTCAAGAATTTCTACAACACGGATCTCCTGCTGGGGAGGCGCGTCAGCGAACAGACCGTTCAGTCCAACTGGAACGTCGCAGCCGGCGCCTCCGCCACGGCCAGTCTCGCCTGCGTGCCGACATGGCATGAGGACTTCCGCAAGGACCTGACCCGCGTCGACGTGCCCACGCTGGTGATTCATGGGGATGCGGACCGGATTCTACCTATCGGCGCCTCGGGACTCCGGACCGTTAAACTGATCGCGGGGGCCCGCTTACTGGTGGTGAAGGACGGGCCGCACTGCATCACCTGGACCCACGCGGATGAGGTGAATCGCGAGCTGATGAACTTCCTTGGGGAGGGGATCGGGAAAGCTACGCCCTCCTGAGGAAGTGCACCACCAAAGAAATCACCGCGACTATTAGCAGAAGGTGGATGAGCCCGCCGGCAACGTGGAACGCCAAAAATCCCAGCAACCACATTACAAGCAAAATAACAAACAGCGTTAGAAACATTGAAATCTCCCTTGTACGGTCAAGGCTTCCGCTCGCCACAGCGTGATCGGCATTTGGCGGCTGAATCGAAACTCCTGGAGCACGAGTCATGCCAATGTCATTTTCTGTTGAGCCGATTCGCTGGCGGATGGCTGGCCCGTGGACCTATCCGCGGCCTTACGGCGGAAATGTGGGAGAATACCAACTTGATGCCTGAAGCACAGCTTGAAACGCCTACCACCGCCGAAATCCTGGAAGAAAAGATCCGTACCCGCGCGGCGCGCGTGGGAGTCGTGGGACTGGGATACGTGGGCCTGCCGCTGGCGGTCGAGTTCGCCAAGGCTGGATTCGCCGTTACCGGGATCGACATCAGCCAGGAGAAGGCCAGGCGCGTGAACGCCGGAGACTCGTACGTCGGCGACGTTCCCAGCGCAACGCTCGGCCCTCTGGTGGAATCCGGAAAGCTTCGGGCGACCGCCGATTTTTCGGCTGTGCTCGAGCTGGACACCATCAACATCTGCGTACCCACACCGCTGCGCAAGACCAAAGACCCGGATATGAGCTATATCGTCTCCGCTTGCCAGGAAATCGCCAGGCACTTCCATGCGGGGATGCTCATTATTCTGGAATCCACCACCTACCCCGGAACCACGGATGAGCTGGTGCTCCCCATGCTGTCGAAATCGGGTTTGGAAGTGGGCCGCGATTTCTTCCTGTGCTTCTCCCCTGAGCGCGTGGACCCAGGCAATCCGAAATTCCAGACGGCCAACATTCCCAAAGTGGTGGGGGGCTCGACGCCGGCGTGTACCGGGATGGGCCGGTTGTTCTACTCGCAGGCGCTCGAGCGCGTGGTGCCGGTGAGCTCCACGCAGGTCGCCGAGATGGTCAAGCTGCTGGAGAACACCTTCCGCATGATCAACATCGGGCTGGTGAACGAGATGGCGCTGATGTGCGACCGCATGGGGATCGACGTGTGGGAAGTGATCGACGCCGCGGCCACCAAGCCGTTCGGCTTCATGCCCTTCTACCCGGGCCCGGGGCTGGGCGGGCACTGCATCCCCATTGATCCGTTTTATCTTTCGTGGAAGACCAGGCAGGCCGGGATCGAGGCGCGCTTCATCGAATTGGCGGGATATATCAACGGCCAGATGCCCCACTTTGTGGCCGACACGGTGCAGAACGCGCTGAACGACGCGGGCCAGCCGGTAAAGGGATCGCACATCCACGTCATGGGCGTGGCGTACAAGCGGGACATCGACGACATGCGCGAATCGCCGGCGCTCGACGTCATGCTGCTGCTGAAGCGGCGCGGGGCGGTTCTGACTTACAGCGACCCCCACGTCCCCGCCATTCGCGTCGACGGCCTGGAGATCGAATCCGCCCCCGAAGAATCAGCCGCCGCCGCCGATTGCGTGGTGATCGTCACCGACCACTCGGCCTTCGATTACCAGGCCCTGGTGGACCGCGCGCGCCTGGTGGTGGACACGCGTAATGCGCTAAAGGGCTTCAGTTCAGACAGGATCGTCCGGCTTTGACGGTCGGCTAGCCCTGTTCTAGCCCGAACGATACAAGCGATTGTAGTTGACAAACGGGACCATTCCGCTCAAGCTATAGGGAGGCGAGGTGTCTATGAAGCCGGTATGGATAGCGGGGTTCGTGGCGGTAATCCTCGCGTTAAGCGCGATTCCGGCGCTGGCGCAACCTGTGATCTCGGCCAAGTCGGGCCTGATCTCCTACGTTGAAGGCAAGGTGTACCTCAACGACCAGATTGTGGAGCCGTCTCCCACACACTTCCCCAATGTGGAAGAGAACGCGCTGGTGCGCACGGCTGAAGGACGCGCCGAGGTCCTGCTGACCCCGGGTGTGGTTCTGCGCCTGGGCGAGAACAGCTCTTTCAAAATGCTCACCAACCGCCTCATCGATACGCGGATCGAGCTGCTTACAGGCTCGGCCGTGGTGGAAGCCGATGAGATCGCCAAAGACACCAACGTGACGCTGGTTTGCAAAGACGGCACTGTGGTGCTTGGCAAGAAGGGTTTGTACCGCTTCGACACGGCGCCCGCCCGGCTCAAGGTTTTCGAGGGCCTCGCCTCCGCGCAGGTTTCCGGCGAGAATATCGAGGTAGCCGGTGGTAAGATGTTGGGCCTTGGCGGCACGATCGCATCGGTTGAGAAGTTCGATAAAGAAGATACGGATAGCCTGGACAACTGGAGCCAACGGCGCGGCGAGATGGTGGCCATGGCCAACATCTCGGCGGCCAAACAGGTGCACGATTCGGGCTGTGCAGGTTACTCGTATGGCACGTCGTTTGTCACGCCGTTTGCCGCTGCCACGCCGGTTTCCACTTCGCAATCGTGCGTGTTAAACCCGTGTGCTCCCTCCTGGCGTTACAACCAGTGGTACGGGATGATGACGTATATCCCATGCGGCGCCATGGCGTGGAGCCCTTATGGATATCAGTTTTGGACGCCGCAGACCGTGATCCAAGCCTATAATGCGCCTTCCTTGATTCGCACTCGTGGCTCTGTAACTGGTGGGCTAGCGTCCCGGACCCTGGCTTCTACATCGATGGCTGCCGCCCGGTCGGCTTCGTCGGGCACATCCGTGAGGAGCGGGTCAACCGTAGGGACTTCCTCAGGCTCCTCGGTGGGACACGGATCGAGCGCGCGCGGCGGTGGCGGCGGACACGCGCGCTAACCGGCCTGCCGGACCGGCCGGTAACGACGGCTCGCGCGCACCCCAATTAGCTCTGCAACCTCGCCCAGCAGGTTCGGTAAGTTCTCGGTATAGATGGAGATCTGATGCTTCGCTCGCCCGGGGCGGCGTTTCTGGCTAGGTTCGTAAGATGTCACCAGGGCAGTGGCGGGCCGGTACTCTTTGACGCGCGCGTAAGCCAGGACATTGCGGCCGGCCGGACGCGACCCGAACTCCGCATCGCTCAGGACCAATGCATATCGCCCTTCATCCAGCTTGCTGATGGCTTCCGCCGGCGTGGCTGCTACATCCACGGAGTAGCCACCGGCTTGCAATATGGTCCGAAGGGCTAAGCGGGGTGCAAGTTCGCCATGCACCAGAAGCACGCGGGCCAAATCCAAGGCCCGGCTGGTTCCACTGTTACCAAGCGAACTGAGGTTCGTGGGCATTCTCTCCAAGAATTACTTTAACCGATAAAGTCATTTTTTCGACCAGCAAATTTTGGTCCTTTTTACTTAGACACCAGTTTTTCCGATACTTAGCGGCTTCAAGTACTAATAGTACTGGAGTCCCAAGGTTTACACTGCGAACATGGCATCCTCCTTAAATGGTGTACGCGAAGGCGCTTTGGTTACACTCAATCCGGATGCGGCGGCGGCACCAGGATGGCGCGAGCCGGCACACAATCGGCGGCGTACTGTGCCATTTGCGGGGCCTCGAGTTGCGCCACCGCCGGCCGCCACTTGCGCACGGTTTGGTGCAAGGCGGATCGGAACGCGGAAGAGGCGGAATCCTCAAGCACCAGGACCACCTCGACCGAGGCCGCCAGAATCTCCGGCGGGGGCGTGGCCAGCCGTTTGGTGAAGGCGACCAGGACCGAATCAAAACCGGCTGATAGAGGAGCCGCCAGATACGAGCTGACTATCAGTGCGCGCGGGCGGTCTGAAACGACCTGCCCGGGGAAGACCGCCACGGCGCCGCTGGTGAGTGCCAGAATCAGCTCCTCGGAGTACTCCGGCACCCCCGGCGACCCTCCCCCAAGTGCCATCCGCGCGGCTGTTCTGAGCAGAGCGGGCTGAACCCTCATCCGTAGTCTTCGGGTTGCCTGCCGCCACAGCTTGCGGAACAGCTTGGGACTCACCACTGCGCGGACCAGGAACCTCAGGTAATTGACTTCCAGGATTTCCTCGAGCTGCGCAGGCGTGTAATACCGCGAGGTGGTCGCCCGATGGCGGTGCTCGACCACCGCGCCCGCCACGTACACGGTGGGCCATCCGCGCTGCCAGGCGCGGTAGCCGAGATCGAGGTCTTCCACGTAGGCCGGCTCGTATGCCTGATCCACTCCGCCCAGCGCGCGCAACCTGGCGGCGTCGTAGAGCGAGCAGCCGCCGCTGCCGTAGAGCACGTAGCTCAGGTCCTCGCCCGGAAGCGGCTCGTCGCAGCGAATGGGGAAGTCGTCGGGATGGGATTGCGCCATTACCGCCTTGCCGGTCTCCTCGCGGCGAACGCCCTCGGGGAAGCGGATCTGCGCGGTGGCGCAGAAGAGGTCGGGCGCCTGCTGGAAGGCGCGGACCAGCGCCCCGAAAAAGCCCGGCTCCAGCAGCATGTCGTTGTTCAGCAGGCAGACGTGTGAGTACCGCGCGCGCGCGATGCCGCGGTTCACGGCGCGCGCGAAGGAAAGGGGCGGATGGGACAGCTCCACGTGCACCTGCGGCCAGGCGGCGCGGAGCCACTGAGCGGTGCCATCGTCGGAGCCGTTATCGGCCACGATGATTTCCGCCGTGAACGATTCCAGTTCCCGCGCGATGCCGGGCAGTTGCGCTTCCAACAGGGACTTTCCGTTGCGGGATGGAATGATGACGGAGATGCCGGTTTCTACGGCGCGCGGCTCGCCGGCCGGGGACCCCGGTCGCGGGCCGTTCCGGCTACGCCACCGGGGACGCAAGGCCCCGGCCACGCGCGCGGCCGCGTACCACAAGGCGAGCTGGATTCCCAGTTTCAAGTCAGATCAGCAGATGCCGCCAGACTCGCGCTTTACCCGTGCGGCACTGGTCCCAAAGTTCCAGCGCCTGGAGCGCGAAGGCCGAGGACACCGGGTTCAAGTACGGCAGCCAGGCTCCGGCTTGACGTCCGAAATAAAAACCGCCGCCGGTGGACGGATCGGAACCGGCGGCCTGGAATTCCGCCAGTCTTTCCGCCTCGATTTGCGCGGCGGCACGATCCAGCGGCAGGACGCCGGCCCCATCGGCATAGAGGCGCATGCGCAGCAACTGGGCGTAGACGTCGGAGCGCTCGAATTCCGGCGCAATCTCGCGAAGGTGATGCGCAACGGCGCGGATGCCGTCGCGGATGGCCGCTGCGCCACTCGGTTCATCGGCATGCGGCAGCAGGCCTTCCAGGAAATAGAGAAAAGCGTGCAGGCGGTCCATGACCTTGGGGCGCTCCGGATGGCCGGGCAGGAAACCGCCGCAGGCGACCAGGGAATACTCCAGCATGCGCTCATAGGGTTCGCGGAATTGCGCATCGCCGGTGGCTTCGAGCAGGTCCCACCAGGCCATGGCGGCCTTGAGCTGATAGCATCCCGGATTCCGCGACCAGCGCCCGGGGTCGCGTTCTAGCGGACGCTTGCCGGGAAGCGACAGGACGGGGTGAAAACTGCCGTTCGCGGAGGCGAAATCGCGGACCATGGATTGGCCCAGCGCGGCCGCCACGTCCAGGAACTCCGCCTCGGCGGTGGCGCGCCAGGCCGAGAGCAGGCCGCGAACCACGATGCCGCAATCGAAGAAATAGGCGAGAGCGGGCGGACCGGTTTCGAACGGGATGGTTCGGGATGCGGGGTCCCATGCCGTGCGGGTCAGAAAACGTGCCGCGGAAACGGCGCGGTCGAGATACCGTTCATCCTCCGTAACGGCGTACAGATAGACGAAAGTGCTGGCCGCGTAACCGGTGATTTCGGTCGAGACCGGATGGTTGCGCGCCAGGTCCGTGCGGTAATAGCGGGCTACGCCGCCGTTCGGTTGCTGAATGCCGGAGCGCAGAAACCACTCTCCGGCGCGGGACAAATGCGAGGACAACTTGCCAGTTTAACAGAGAGACCCGCCCCGAAGAACCAGCCAGACCGATCCGTAGGCCAGCGCCGTGCCGATAGCCGCGCCGGCCAGCACGTCGCTGAGGAAATGCATACCCAGCAGAATGCGCGAGGCCGCGACGCTGAGAGCGCAAAAGAGCAGGCCGATCAGCAGATCCGGATAGAAAAGGCTGAGCGACACGGCCACCGCGAAAGCCGTGATGGTATGGCCCGATGGAAACGAAAACTGATCGGGCGGCAGCAGGGTGGCCCAGCAATGGGGTTCCAACGCACAGGGGCGCTTGCGGCCGGTTGCCTTTTTCAAGCGGAGGAAGGCCGCGATTCCCACTCCCGCCGCCAGCGCCGCAGCGCCAATCGCCGGGAATCGCTGATCGCCGCCCAGCAGCAGGATCACCAGGCCCATGGCGTACCACAGCCATCCATCGCCGCCGCGCGTGGCGCACAGCATCCAGACGCGAATCCAGCGCGGCGCATACCACCGGTTGACGCGCCGCATCAGGGTATGGTCGCGGTGAGAAATAAAGGTCAGCGTGGCGTTGGAAAGTGTCATGCCGCCAGTCCGCATACCTCAACATGTAGCGCGGGGACGGCTACAGTTCGGTGACATCCGTGAAAAACGTACGTTAATCGATGTGTTTTTTGCCACGAGACTTGTGCCGCGTGGCACAATCGGACTAATGAAGAAGCTCGATTGCGTCTTTTTGGTTTGCTGCACAAGAACACGGCTAGACGCAACGAAGCCGTCTGAACCATGCCTCCGGTGCAAACCGGACCAAGGGACCACCAGACGCCCGCAACGCCCCATCCCAAAAGATTCGCCCGTTTTCTCCCACCACGCCCGTGTATTTGCGACTGAACTCTGCTAAACTCCCATTGCACGGTCAACCCCGAAACCGACATCCGGTTTGCGGCTGAATAGAGGTTGCTCACAAATGAAACGCACCATCGTTAGACTCCTAAACTTGTTCCTGCTGTTGGGAGCACTTCCATGTATGGCTCAGCAACCACTGATCCTTGACGTAAGCACCGTAGTCGTTGGCGCAGAAAGGCTTGAAACTCTCTATGCCTTTACGATGGGGAAATGGTCGGATGCTGGTGACAACGTGGGGTTGAATTCAACTGAAATCCATTGTTACAAAAGCTTCGGTTTTTGCGAAGCTGCCGATGCGTCAACTTCCTTCGGATTGGCTTCGGTAAACCTGACCAGTTTCGACATTCTCCGGTGGGACACGAGCGAAATGATTGCGGTAAATAGCTCGCCGATTTGTTTGGTGAATACTTTGCGGTTTGATTTCGCCGCCAAGAAGGTGAGTCTTAGCTCTGCATCAAAAGGCGAAACACGGGACAAGGTTTGCAGAGACCTAACGCCTTCCATGACGGCGACGACATTTCTGACCGGAGGTAGTGGCGAAACTGGACAGAAGAAAAAGTAGGGAAGGCGGACCCGCCCTGCACAGGTGCGCCTCTGGTGCGATCCGGGCGGCGATGGTAATCTTATCAATGGGTATGACACCAGGAAACTATTGCGAGAACGTCGTATGCGACCTGCACCTAACGGACATGCGGTCTGTGCAGGTTCGGCACGGTATGCGGGTGGTGACGAAGGTTCTGGATGGTTTTGCCTGTACCGTGAAAGGCTGCACCCGATTTTTTGGAACTGAAGGGTACAGCGATCTGACGGCAGACAGCGAGTTCACCGACATTCGTGCGGAGCCATCTTGCTCAAACCAGCACGAAGCGAAGCCGATGTACATCCAACGCAGGTCGGATTGCCTACTGTGGGTTTGTCCAGTTTGCAACGCTGTAGCACCATTTTTGCGGTAGCCTTGGGCTACTCGGAACCGGGCACGGACGGCGGCGCTCATCCTCCGGCGGGCCGGTGATGATCTCGGCGGTGAGCTTTTGTGAGGGCGTCTGAGGCTTAGTGCTCCGCATACTCCGGGATGAATTTGCCGAGATCGTCCTAGATTTCAGGGTGAAGGCGGGTTTGCCGGGGCCAACGTACCAGGGTGGGGATTGTCCAGAGCCGCCGAAATCCAAGTCTGGCAAGCTAAGGAAGATTGTTGATAATACGCCAATCCGGATTTTGAATCCAGACGGTACCATGCGGAAGAAGCTCGACTTCATCTTTTTCGACGCCGGCGGCGGACATCGCGCGGCAGCCAACGCCCTGCAACAGGTGATGGAGCGCCAAAAGCGCCCTTTTGAGATCCGCGTGGTGAATTTGCAGGAGCTGCTCGATTCGCTCGACATCTTCCGCAAAGTCACCGGCTTGCGGCTCGAGGACGTTTACAACCTCATGCTGAAGAAGGGCTGGACGCTCGGGGCCGGGCAGCTCACGGCCGGCATGCACTTGTTGATCGGCATATTTCACGGGCCGCAGGTGCGGATGCTCGAACAGTTCTGGCGGGAAAGCCGGCCGGACATGGTGGTGTCGCTGGTTCCCAATTTCAACCGCGCGCTGGGTGAAAGCCTGAAGCGCGCGTTGCCCGGTGTGCCTCTGGTGACCATCCTTACCGATCTGGCGGATTACCCGCCGCACTTCTGGATGGAGCGGCAGGATCAGCATTTCATCTGCGGGTCGGACCGGGCCGTGGAACAGGCGCTCGCCATGGGCCATCCGGCAACCAAGGTGCATCGCGTTTCGGGCATGATCCTGAACCCGCGGTTCTACGAGATGGAGCCGGGCCCAGAGGGCACCCCGGCCGGTGAGCGTGCAGAGGCGCGCGCCAGTTTGGGATTTGATCCGGAGCTGCCAGTGGGGCTGGTCCTGTTCGGCGGCCAGGGCGCGGCGGTAATGCTGGAGATCGCCCGGAACTTACCGGACCGGCAGCTTGTGTTGATTTGCGGCCACAACCGGAAGCTGGCGTCGCGGCTGAGTGCGCTTCCACGCCAGGCGCCGGTTTTCATCGAAGGCTTCACCAAGGAAGTGCCGCGCTACATGCAGCTCGCGGATTACTTCATCGGCAAGCCGGGGCCGGGCAGCATCAGCGAGGCGGTGGCCATGCGGCTGCCGCTCATTGTGGCGAGCAACGCCTGGACGCTTCCGCAGGAACGCTACAACGCCGAGTGGGTTCGCGAACAGGGCGTGGGCGTGGTGTTGCCGAACTTCCGGCGGATTGCGCGTGCAGTGGACGAACTGCTCGAACCCGCCGCTTATGCGCGCTTCCGCGCCGCCACGGAACGGCTTCACAACCGCGCGGTGTTTGAGATCCCCGACATTCTGGAGAGCATTCTCAAAGAGCAGAAGGGTTCGCTGTAGCACGAGCCATTCGGCCGCTTGCCTACCACTCCACGCGTTTCCGGCGACGGCGTTTCCTGCGCTTCGCATGGCGGGAAGGGCACCCGGCCCGAACGCACGCGACTAAGATCAGCCCGGAAACGAGCGAGATCGCGAGGCCGGAGCCAAAGTGGTTCGAACGGAAGTCAAGATCGACCTCATTGTCTCCCGCGGGCACTATCACGCCCATCAACGCGTGATCCACGCGCACGATCGGCAGCGGCTTGTCCTCCACGTTGGCGCGCCACCCCGGGTACCATGCGGCGCTGAGTTTCAGGAGGCTCGGCGAAACTGCGTGATAGTGGATGCGGTACCACTGCTCGCCATAGGCAACCACCAGAGCCGCGGCATCCGGATCCTGCCGGATGGGCGGGTGCGGCCACTGCACTACGGACTTGAGCGCGGGGTCGAGCGTTTCCAAAGCCTGGCGGGACTCCTCCAGGCTCCTCACGTCGTCTACGGCCTTCGGAAAGTAGGCGCGCGGCAGCACGGCAGGATTCTCGTCGATACTGCCGGTGGCAACGTTCAGGTACCGGCTGACATTCAAACCGTCGCGCAGCTTAGGATTGCGCTCGCTGGCGTCGAGGTAGTCCTTATACGGGCCGGGATTGAGAAACGGACCGTAGGTGACCTCGAAGCTCAAGTCCAGCGGATGAAGCGTCGGACCCATGAGGGCGCGGCCGCCCGGGGCGTAGAAGCGAGTGAGCGGGGGCTGGTTCAAGGCCACACGGAGGCGGCCGGCCTCTTCGCTCGACCCGTAGAGTTCATCAAAGCCGGCGTGGGCGTAAGCCAGCGGGTTTTTGAGCGAGTTCCAATACCAGACATCCACGAAGAGAAGGCCGGCCACCACCAGTGGCAGGTAAGCAATGCGCCAGCGCGCAAAGATCCAATCGCCACCCGCCGCTGCCAGCACCGCAAGCCCCAGCGCGACCACGAACCAGCCCTCGACCGGCGCACGGAGTTTGTGCAAGCTGGGGACCAGTGATCCCAGGTAGTAAAGACCGCCGGTGGGTCCGAGCATGTACCACACAGGTGGCACGATGAGAAGCAACCCCGTCAGCCGCATTCCGGACTTGACAACGCCGACCGCGGCCAAAGGCAGAACCAACAGGCCGGCGTAGAAGTAATACCGCGCCATATCCGATGTGTTGAAGCCGCCTGAAATGGCGCCATGCCAATCCGGGGCGACCAGCGTCATGAGGGACGCCGGATGCAGTACTCCCTCGATAATTGTGGAAGATCCCGCCGCGCGCGTGGAGTGAGCGGCGAGTTCTAGGAATGGCAACAACTGAATAGCCGCGCAAGCCAGCGCGCCCGCCAGCATGAAGACGGCGATCGCCACCGTGCGCAGCCAGCGCTGCCGTTCGCGCCAGCAGTCGGCGAAGGCGTACAGGCCCAGTCCCACGAAGCTCCATACCGCGGCTGCTCCCGACCCGGCGAGGATCAGGGCGGCGCCCACCAGACCGCCCAAAGCCGTGTAGCGGACGGCGGCGATATCGACCGCCCGCCGGTAGGACCACAGCAGCCATGGGAACATCGCCGCCCCCGCAAACAGGCTCACGTCCGAGGCGTGGCCCGCGAAAAAGCCGGAAAGCCCGTAGGCGAACGCGCCCAGAATCGCGGCCGTACGGTTCTGCAAGTGCCCCGAAATCAGGAGATAGGCGCCCAAGCAGGCGAGAAATGCATTGAAAGCCAACTCCACTTGAATGGTTCGGGGAGTGATACCAACCAGAAAGAAAGGCCAGTTAGGCGGGTACCACGCGCCCACCTTCGGATTGGCGAGGATCGGATAGCCGGACAAAACATAGGGAGTCCAGAACGGAAATCTGCGGGGCGAAATCCGATCGGAGAGATACCGCTGCATCGGGTAGTGCACGTCGGCGGCCTCCCCTTGGATGCTCGCCGATGACGACGTCATCGACACCCAGTAGAAAACCATCACGCACGCCGCGATCGCCGCCGGCACCGCCAGGCGATGAATTCCGCGCGAAGCCGCGGCTCCCGGCACTGGCGCAGCCGACCCCATTCACTTTCCTCTCCCTCGGAGTAACGATGGTAGCATGCGCGGTCCGGCACCGAAGTGACAATCCGCTACCTCATGGGTAGCCGTGCGCCTATCAAGCGATGGCGCGAGATTGCAGCGCGACTAATAGTTCGTACGCGCGGGCCGTCCAGCTTTCCCGGCGTGCGATTTCCATTCTCCGCTTCATTGTAGCGTTCGACCTCGGGAAGGCGGGTGCTCACCACAGGCAGGCCGCGACTGAAGTACTCGTAGAGTTTGATAGGGTCCAGAGCGAGCCGGCGTACCCTACGACCCGGTCCGTGTCTCGAGCCCGCGCGGCGGGACTGGTGAAATGGGACTGGTTCACGGCGTTTCTGAGCAGCACGGACTTAGCGCGGGCGGACGGGCGCGCGGCGAGCGTTCTGTCCATGAGGAGTTGCGCCGAGAAGGCAATCAGATCCGCACTTTCGAAAAGGGCGTGTTCGCGCGCGACGATGTCGCGGCCCAGGTGCGGGTTGAGGTACAAGCAGGGGTGGCCGAGAGCAGCAAACGCCCTGGCAAGTTGGGGGGAGCGCTGGATGCGGGTATGCCAGTCCACCATGGGCAGAAACAGTACTGCAGGACGATCAGCCGGGGCCGTCAAGACCGGATGGAGCGCATCCGCGATGGCCTCCTCCGGGGTGAAGGCGGGAAGACGCCAGCAATCGGTGAAATAACCCGGACGCAGGTTCGGAAAAACTCGGTAATAACACCAGCGCAAATACGGGCGAATCAGTTCCTGGCTTTGAAGTGCTAGGAGCTTCAAGTCCACAATTGAGACTAACTTCCTGGCAGACCTGTTACAAATAGCGCCGCGACGGCAAGTGAGACGCGAACGTCGACGGCCATTGAGTTACAATGTGAGAGATGTGCCGTTTTTTGATCAGCATCGTGGTCCTCTCTACCGCCGCGGCCGCGCCCGTGCCGACCCCCGCCGTGTTCAAAATGCTGAACCTGTTCCAATCCCTGGAGACCTCCCAGTATCATAACGCGCAGCGCATCAGTTTTTCCTTTACCGAGTCGGAACTTAATGAGTACCTGTCTTACGCGTTGCAGACCGTTCCGAGACCCGGGATTCGATCAGTCACCGTGAAGGTGTTCGCCTATAACTACATTTCCACTTTCACCTCAGTGGACTTCGATGCCATTGAGCGTTGGAAGCCAGGAACTGTCCCGGTGCTCCTTCGGCCGGCGCTGAGCGGTATGAAGGCGATTTGGCTTGACTTTCGCTTCCAGGTGAACAATGGCTTCGTTAGGTTCTCCGTGGAGAAGGCCTATTTTCAGGGGATTAGCTTGCCCTCATTCTTTGTCGAAAAGACGATCCAGATCGTGGCTGCGCACCAGCCCGAGAATTACGACACCAGCAGGCCTTTGCCCCTGCCTTTCGGACTCCAGCAAGTCTCCACAAAGGAGCACGTGGTGACCGGTGAGAATTGATGTGCGCCGCTGTCCCGGCAGCAGCCGAGCGCCAGCATGGCCCGGGACCTCGTACAGGCGACCGGCGTGCTCGGCCTCGAAGCCGACCATGGCGATTCACCCGGCGATGGTCTTGACGATGTTGTCGGGGATTCTGGCGAGCCTTGCCTGACGAAGGTCGCCGAAGGTCAATGCGAGATTAGTGAGTAGCTCACGCACCTCCGAAATGAACAGAGGTTGTGTTTCAAACTCCTGTTCGAGGCTGCGCGCCTGCTTACAGATCTCGCTAAACCCGAGCAAGCCCGCGCTGCCCACCCACTGGTGCATCAGCCCGGCCGCATTATGAGCGTCGAAGCGATTGGTGAGCGCATCGAGCAACTGGCGGCAGCGTTCCTCCCCTTCGTCCACGAACTGGCATCGAAGCCCTTCGATCTCCGGTTTGGAGGCGCCCAAACCGGGCGGCGACTGGGGATTTGAGGGGGCGCTTTCAGCAATGGGGGATCTCCGCTGGTTCATCAGCGTCCGGATCTGCGAGGGCAGTTTGTTGATATCGATCGGCTTGGTAATATAGCCGTCGCAGCCGGCGGCACGCGCCTCCACCTCGTCTCCCGCCAGGGCCCGGGCGGTCAGCGCGATGATCGTAATATCTCTCGTCCGTGGATTCGCCTTGATCCTTCGAATCATCTCCAGCCCGTCGATCCCCGGTAGCTGCACATCCGTCAGGATCAGCTTGGGCCGAAACTCGTCCAACGCGCTTAGAGCTTCTTCGGCGCTTTCCGCCGTTCGGACGTCATAGCCTTCGCGCGCCAGCACTAGCCGCGTGAGCTTAAGTCCAACCGGCGCATCATCAACTATGAGAACCGGATCTCCAGGCATGCTATCTCGATCCTAGCTGGTGGCGCCGGCCATTTCGCGCTGCTTAAGGATACTATCCGCATTTTGGCGCAGGTTAGCATGACGGGCCCATCGTAGGTTATGGGAGCAGCCTTGTCTTGATGCCGTTCACGTTTATGAGCACTCACTCGGCGACATCGGCAAGATCCCCGAGCACCGCTTTCCGCTGCCCGACCAACCTCCGGACCCAGAAAATCGTCTGGGGCGGTCACCTCTGAAACCCCGGTTGTCCAGCAAGAAAAGTCGAAACTGGCCCCGCAAACGCCGATATGGGTCCTGAGGACCGGACTTTCGGACCGTCCCTGAGACGGTGCGCCGACTCCCGCAGGGAGCGTTGCCAATGATCTCAATTCGCAGGCAGATCCTAGAGGCCGATCATTTTGCGCCCCGCTTCGAAGCCCTGTGCAACGCCCACCTGGCGTTGACAGCCGTTCTGCCCCAAGCCGCCCTGCCAGCGAATCCCGAACTCGCCACTCACTGCAAGGAAACCCTCGATCAGGCCGCCGTCACCGTCAATTTCGAGACCTCACCCGAGGATCTCAACCAAGCCGGCAGGGTCGCTGTCACGCAGCTCAACGCCATCTGCCGTTCCAATACCGAGGCCATCGAGCAGCGCGATGCGGCTCTCAAAGAGGTTGTCGGCACCGTCGCTGAGGTCATCAACGGATTCAAGGGCCACGGCGAACGGCACAACTGCAAAATGGAGAAAATCGCCGTTGAGTTCGAATCCCTGTCTCGTCTCGAGGATGTCAACGAGATCCGCCGCCGTCTCTACGAAGACGTCGGCAGGCTCAAGGAATCGGTGCAGGAGATGCGCCGGGAAAGCGAGGAGTCGGTCCACCATTTCGAGTCGCTGATCGTATCGTTCCAGCAGCGGCTCTATACGGCTCACAAGGAGTCCCGGTACGATAGCCTCACCGGCTTGGGCGACCGCCGCGACGCCGAGCAGGAGCTGCGCCAGATCGCGCAGCGCCCCTCTCCCGTTTGCGTCCTGCTGTTCGATATCGAGGGCTTCCGGGAGATCAACCGCGCCAACGGCACCCCGTTTGGCGATAAGCTCCTCCAGGCTCTTGCCCATACGCTGAGCGACTATTTTCCCGAGAAAAACTCACTCTTCCGCTGGGGCGCCGACGAGTTTCTCGTCATAGCCGAAGGCCGCCTGCCCGTCCGCTTGGAAGGCGCCCGATTGATCTGCCGGAGGTTCGCCAGCAACACCCAGTACCGCACGGATAGCGGCGCCAAGCGCGTCACGGCCAATGTGGCGTCGGGTGGCGCCGAATACCACCGCGGAGACTCCGTAGACGGTCTGTACCGCCGTGCCCGCGAGAGCCTCGAGCAGAGCAGAGGAGGCTAGGTGGTAGTGTTGCCGCGCGATCTGGAACGAAGGCTCTCGGACCTGATCGCTTTCCAGTGCGTGCTGGTTGCCCTGCGCGGAGCCGGCCGGGACGCAACCGAAGAGATGCTATGGCAGACCTTCTTGTGTGCCCTCATCCAACAGTACGGGTTCGCCCGGGCCTGGTATGGGAAGCGCGCCGCCAAAGGCCTCCAGCCGGTCGTCACCGTCCCCTTAAGCGTACCGGGGGTGGAGGATCTGCCCGCCGACATCCCCGAAGACTCACCCCTCCTGTGCGCCACAGACCTGGCGCTGCCGGTCTCCGTGGAGGGCTGCGCGGAGGGCATGGTGGTGGTTTTCGGGGGGGGAGAGCCCGAGCCGGACCGCACTAGCCAGATCGGCATCCTGACTGGCGAGGTTGCCGCCATGCTGGCGGAGCGCCGCGCGCGCGTTCGCCGTGACGCGGAACTGGCCGCCGCGCAGCAGCGGCTCATCAGACTCTCGCACGAAGCGGGCATGGCCGAGATTGCCAGCGAAGTCCTCCACAACGTCGGCAATGTATTGAACAGCGTCAATGTTTCCACCTCGCTGGTCGCCGACAAGATCCGCGAGTCGCGGGTGGATAACCTCGTTGCTCTCATCCATATGCTGGAACAGCACAACGGCGACCTCCCGGAGTTCCTGGCCAACGACCCCAAGGGCCAGCGCGTGCTCCCCTATCTGGCAAAACTTGGCGACCATTTCCAGTCGGAGCGCGACGGTCTGTTGAAGGAGTTGGAATTGCTCTCCTCTCACGTCGGCCACATCAAGCAGATTGTAGCTACTCAACAGAACTATGCAAAGGCCTCCGGCCCGGCCGAAAACATCAGTCTGTCCGGGGTGGTGGACGACGCCCTTCGAATCCCGAGGCGGGATTGGTCCGTCACGAAATCAAGTTAGAGCGGGAGTTCGATATCCTGGCAGGTGGCCGTATGGCGTTACAGGCTCAGCTCGATACTGTTGACCTTGAGCAGGACCCACTCGACCAGCGCCGGTAGACTCTCCAGCAGACCCTGTCGCCCTTCATCCGCAAATTCGGCTGCGATATCCCGAGGCTCGATATCCCGGGCGGGCGGTATCACAGCGAACCCCATGAACTCCGCCGCAACCGATCCCGCGTGCACCAGAACCATGAGGGATCTATCGCAGATGGCCCTGGGCGAGGGGCGTTCGTGACCGGCAGCTACGCTTTGCAGTTCGAGCGGAAGCCGCCATCGCGAGAACAACCATCGCCCCGCTTGGCAGTGATCGATTCCAAAAGCCCGCGCCTCCGCGTCAATCAGGCTTTCTCCGCGCTGCACCGCGCCACCAACGGTTTGAGCGTATTCCGGAAACAGGCGCATCAGCCCCAATTGGCCCACATCGTGAAGGAGTCCCGCCGTGTAGGCAAATTCAGACGAGATGCTCCCCAGGCCGCACATCTTTTTGCAGGTCAAAGCAGTCGCCAGGCTGTGGCGCCAGAACGCCAAGGCAAGCGGGTTCGGGCGGGTATCGATGAGGCCGCGCATCGCGGCTGTCACGGCTAGAGATCGGACCACGTCCAAGCCAAGATACGTCACCGCGTGCTGGACGTCCAAGATCTCATGGCGCGGGGCAAACAACGGCGAATTCGCCACCCGCAGCAACGCCATGGTCAACGCGGGATCGGTCCGCAGCAGGCTGACAATGCTTCCCATGGATACCGTTGGGTCTCCGGCAAGGTGCAGCAACTTCACGGCGACCTGGCGGAAGGGTGGGACCTCCTCTTCCAACCGATGGCGCATCTCGAGGTCGGAAGCGGTAATCACCGGATCGTCCTCGCACCTGCGCGGCCCGCGCCCTGAACGCTGGCCCTACAGATGGCCGCCCTCAATTCACCCGGCTGGATGGGCTTGGAGAGATAGTCGTCCATGCCGGCCTCCAGACAGCGCTCGCGATCTCCTTTGATCGCATGGGCGGTCACGGCAATGATCGGAACGTGCTCCCCGGTCGCACGCTCGCGTTCGCGAATCTCCGCGGTGGCTTCAAACCCATCCATGTCCGGCATTTGAATATCCATCAGAATCAGGTCGAACGTGCCCCGTTCGTAAAGGGTGACCGCTTCGAGCCCGGTGAGGGCTTCCGTCACCGTGTGACCCTCTCTCTCAAGTAACTGACCGACCAGTAACCGGCTCACGTGGTTGTCCTCAGCGACCAGAATCGCAAGAGGAGAGGTGAGGGCTTCACTGAGCATTCCCGAGTCATTACCAGGGGTGAGTGGCTTGTCCGACATCAGGAATGGGACCGTGAAGCAGAAGGTGCTACCGGCGCCTTCTTTGCTCTCCACCCAGATCCGTCCGCCAACCAGATCCAATAGCCTCGTCACAATGGCTAGCCCCAGACCTGTGCCGCCGTACTTGCGCGTCATATAACCCTCCGCCTGGCGGAACGGCTCGAAGATCAGCCCCTGCTTCTCTACGGGTATTCCGATACCGGTGTCGCGAACGGCAAACTGCAGATCCACCCGGCATCCATCGAATGACGCGATACTCACTTCGGTTGTGACCGACCCGGCCGCGGTGAATTTGACCGCGTTCCCCATCAGGTTCAGGAGTATCTGTCGCAAGCGGATTTCGTCGCCAATCAAAATGTCCGGAGTTCCCGGACTCACGTTCCAAGAGAATTTCAGTTGCTTTTGGGCGACGCTCGGAAGCACCATCCCAGCCGCGTTATCCAGACATTCGCGGAGCGAGAACGGCGCGGACTCCAGGTCCAGCCGGTCAGCCTCTATCTTGGAGAAATCCAGAATATCGTTGATGATCCGCAACAACGATCTCGCCGAACTCTCGACGGTCTCCAGAAAGTCGCGCTGATCGGGGGTCAGGTCCGTTTTCAACGCCAGTTCCGTAAATCCCAGAATCCCGTTCATCGGCGTGCGGATCTCATGGCTCATGTTGCCCAGAAACTCGGACTTGGCCTTTGCCGCGGCTTCGGCCTGAATGCGCGCCCGCCGCAACTCTTCTTCCATCTCCTTGCGGTCCGAGATATCCAGCAACAGACATAGCCGGTGGAGGCAATCGTGAATTTCGACGTCTCGCGTCCACAACAAGACAGTGCGCCGGCCGGCCGGGCTCTCGTAGGTGATTTCCCGGGCCTCGACGTCCGGCGTTCCTTCGATCTCCTCGTGCACCACCCGCATGGTTCGCTGGCACACGGCGTCCAGTTCCGCGGGATGTTTCCCAACAATTTGGTCCCGGGTAAGTTCAAACTGCGTTTCAAAAGCGCGATTGACGTCCACGTAGCGGCCACCCGTGTCGAGCAGCGCAATGCCGATGGTGCTGGCCTGGAATATGATGCGGAACGCCTCCTGGGCTTTAGCTCTCTGTTGAAACTCGCGTTCGATCTGTTCGTGTGCGTTTCGCAACTGGGCGGTACGCTCGGAGACTATTAAGTCCAAGTCGGCCATCTTGGCTTCCACCTGGCGGCTTAAGAGCCATTTCCGGGTGAGCGTATGTACCAACTGGATCACCTCGATGTTGTCGAAGGGCTTCTTAAGGATCAACAGGTTGTCGGAACGACCCAACCGACGCTGGATGTCAGTCCAGGAATAGTCGGAATACGCCGTGCAAATGACGGTTTGCAGGTGCGGGTAAACCTTCCAAAGGTGAGCGATGGTCTCCACGCCATCCCATCCGGGTGGCATCCGGACATCCACAAACGCCAGCGCGTAGGGACGATTCTCGGCCAGCGACTGCTCCAGTTTCGCCAGACCCTCCTGCCCTTGGTAGGCCGAGTCGATCTCAAACCGGATGATGGGCAGCGTCTCCATATCAAACAGCAAGGACTCATCGTCTTGCAGGTGCTCCTGCGTGTCGACTTCGCCGAGCAATATTTTCCGCAGATCGTCGTGAATGGCTGGATTGTCGTCGATGACGAGGATCCGGTGATTGGGTTCGAGCAGGCCGCCCGAAGCCATGGCCATTCGTCTTGGTCGTAAATCCATGTCCGAAGATCGGGAACATCTGAGCCGGCCAACGCACGGCCAGGAGTATGCCCCTGGAAACTCTCATCGGGTAAAATCGAGGGGGATTCGAGGAGAATTCGCTCTATTTCGACCCGCCGTTCCTCTCGAAACTCCCGGTTCGTCAACCGATATGAAAAAGGAGATCTAACTCGTGAAGACCCCCTGACCTCGCTTAGAAGTGACTCCACGGACGATGAGTCGTGGATGTGAGTCGTGTAGAAACAGGTGATGTGCCGGTGTCATAGTTTCGGTGCGTGCGCTGCGCTGATGCTGGCTTTCAATGGCGCGGGCTCCGCCCAGCAGTACAGTTTCCGCCAGTACGGAGCTGCCGAGGGGCTTCAGAACCTGACCATCCTCTCCTTGGCACAAGACGGAACGGGGTACATGTGGGCCGGATCGGAAAGCGGGCTGTACCGGTATGACGGGACCCGCTTTCGTCTGATGGGCGCCGCCGAAGGGTTGCCGTGCGTCACGGAAGTGCACGCTTTACACGTGGCGGCGGATGGCGAGCTCTGGGTCAATACCTGTGCTCGGGTTTTCCGTTTTGACGGGCAGCGCTTCCACCCCGTCGCCGGGCTGAGCGGCATGATGTCCGGCGCGCAAAGCATGACGAACGACGCACGCGGCCGCGTGTTAATGGCCACTCCTTCCGGATTGTACGAAGCGGCCCCAAATGGCGACGGTTCCTTCTCGGCGCGTCCCTATCCGTTGGGGCGGGGGCTGGCCGGCGTTCCCTTGCGCTCAATCGCGCGCAACGGTTCTCAACTTTGGTTTGGCTGCCGGCGGAGCCTGTGTGTCGAAGACCGCGGGCGGGTCACGACGTTCGGGCCGGCGGAAGGATTGCCGGAAGACGCCTGGGATGCCATCGCCATTTCGCCCGACGGTTCGGTGTGGACCCGCAGCCCGAGCAGACTGTACCGAAAGCCGCCCGGTGCAGCGCGGCTGGTGCAGGAAGAACCGGATATCGCATCCAGCGTTTTCTGGGGCGCTTTGACCGCGGGACGGGACGGATCTGTCATCGTACCGACCGACAAGGGGTTAGCTATCCGCCGCGAGGGCACCTGGAGTGTGGTAGACGAACGGCGGGGGTTGCGCACTGCAATGACCAGCGCTGTCGTAGAAGATCGCGACGGATCGCTGTGGATCGCACTGATCGGGGCCGGCGTGGCCCGCTGGCTGGGTTACGGTGAATGGGAGGCCTGGACCAAGGCGCAAGGCTTGCCGTCCGACCTCATCTGGAGCATCCGGCGCGACCGGAAAGGCGCGCTGTGGGTGGGGACCTCCATGGGCCTGGCTCGGCTGGATGGGCGGGGGCCCCCACGCACCTGGACCAGGAAAGACGGCTTGGGGGGTGACAACGTGCGCTGGCTGGGAGAGACTTCCGACGGCGCCGTGTGGGCGGTGGTGAAACCGGGAAGCGTGGCCCGCATCGATCCGGCAACCGGGAAGATTCGTCTGTTCGGCGAGGCGGACGGCCTCTCCTGCGCGACTTCGCACCGCGGTTTCGTCGACCACCTGGACAGGTTGTGGGTTGCCACAGCCTGCGGCGTCTTTCGCAGCGACCGGCCGTCTGCTTCCGGACGCTTCCGCCGCATCGATCAACCCGCATCGCTGGAGCACGCGGCGTGGGCCTTTGCGGAAGACAAACAGGGGACCATGTGGATCACCAATCCCGACGGGTTGTGGAGGTTGAGCGAGGGCCGGTGGCGCCAGTATCGGAAAGCCGACGGGCTGCTCAACGATAACCCGTACATCACGACAATCGGCCCGGACGGCGCTCTCTGGCTGCACCACCGCTTCGATGCCGACATTGAGCGAGTGGAGTTGTCGGGAGACCGCATCGTTCGCTCAACGCCGGTTGCGACTACCGATGCCTCCTTGGTGGAGGTCACGGCCTTTCACGGCTTCGACGCGTTGGGGCGCCTCTGGCGGGGCGGGGCGAACGGAGTGTCCGTCCTGGCCGACGGCCTCTGGAGGAAGCTGAGCACGGAAGACGGGTTGATCTGGAACGACACCGACGGGGAAGCCTTCTGGGCCGATGCGGACGGCAGCGTCTGGATCGGCACCAGCGGCGGATTGGCGCACTACCGGCCTCCCCGAGGCGGCGCGCCGGGAGCGCCGGTCGCCGATCCGATCATTACCGCGCTGGAGATCGGTCAGAATTCGCGGGTCATCACAGCCGAGTTCTCCTCGCTCAACTTCAAAAGCGAGCAACTGGTTCGCTTTCGGTACCGGCTGGACGGGGTGCGGTGGACCGACACTGCGCAGAGGATCATCTCCATCGCCGGCTTGGCCCCGGGCCGGCATCGGCTGGAGATCCAGTCGCGGGTTCGCGATGGGCCGGTCTCGCCGAAAGTGGCGGTAGCGGAGTTCCAGATCGAGCCGGAGTGGTGGGAAACCTGGTGGTTGCGCTCGGCCGCTGTTCTGCTTGGCGCCGCCGCCGTGTGGGGCGTCATTCTGTGGAGAAACCGGCTGCTGCTGCTTAGAAACCGCAAGTTGGAAATCCGCGTGGCCGAGCGCACCAGGGAACTCCGGGATCAGGTTAGCGCCAAAGAGGCCGCTCGCGCCGAATTGGCCGAAACGCAGCAACGCATGATCGAGCTGTCCCGGTTCTGTGGCATGGCCGAGATTGCTACCGGCGTGTTGCACAACGTCGGCAACGTACTGAACAGCGTCAACGTCGCCGCCACCCTGGCTGCCGGCAAAACCAAGGAGTTGCGGGTCGACAACTTGGTGGCGGCCATCGAAATGATCCAACAGCATGCCGATGACCTGAACGGGTTTCTCGCGCACGATCAAAAGGGGCGGCGGGTCCTGCCCTATCTCACGAAACTGGGCAGACACTTCCAAGAGGAACGCAGGACTCTGCTAGCCGAACTTTACCGCCTTCAAGACCATATCGAGCACATCAAGCAGATTGTGGCAACGCAGCAGAACTATTCCAAGGTCTCGGGGTTGATCGAGGACGTCTGTCTGGCTGAACTGGTGGAAGACGCTTTCCGTATGATCCAGCCGGGCTTCGGCGGCCATCAAATCCGGTTCGAACGGGAGTACGAGGATTTGCCTCTGGTCCTCATCGACAAGCACCAGGTGCTCCAGATTCTCCTGAACCTGTTTCGAAACGCCGAGCAGGCCATCAAGGAGGGCAACGCCTCCGACGGCATGATTCGCGTTCGCATTCGAAGGCACGGGGAGGATCGCGTGCGAGTGGAGGTGAAAGACTCCGGGGTCGGCCTCTCCGGCGAAAATCTGACCCGCATTTTCGCTCATGGATTCACGACCAGGCAGAACGGTCATGGCTTCGGCCTGCACGCCGGGGCTTTGGCCGCTCAGCAGATGGGGGGCTCGCTGGTGGCAGAGAGCGAGGGCTTAGGTCTGGGCGCAACTTTCATTCTCGACCTTCCGTTGTACGGCAGAGGCAGGCGTTCCAAAGGGATGCAGGAAGCCAACGTCGATGCCCGTTGATCCCAAAGAAGGCGGTACCTCTGTACGGTCCAGCCCCGCTCGTCAATTGGTCAGCAGTCAAGCAGTTGGCTGGCCAGCGTCTCAGTGACTCGGCGTAACGCGTGGCTCGGATATTCCACGACCTCACCGCCGAAACAAAACCGGCAAGGTGCGAAACGTGCAACAGAGCCATTCTGCCGCGCCCGCTCGACCGTATCGAGCGCCGCATTCATTTCGCCTATCGGCGCGGCTGCATCAGCGAAGCCATCGCTGTCCTCAGTGGTCAGCAGATTGCGCAGCAGCCGGAGAAAAGTATGATTGATTGCCATCTTTAGATTCACCCCAAAAGCCACCTCCTCAGCGTTGAGGCAGCCGCTTTGGAAGATCGCCCGGAGGCGTGCGTTGGCCCTGCTGAGCTCGCCCGAGATGCGATGGATTGCCGGGCGCAGGCGACGAACCGCCGGGTCGCAGAACTCGTAGTCGAGAAAGCCCAGGTAAGTGCCCCGTTCCGGCGTCCGCAGCAGTCCCTCCCGCCGAAGCCGCTCCTCCAGAGCCGTGCCCTTGAAGACCACCAAGCGAGCTAAAAACGGTCCCTCGTGGAAATGAGACAGCCCCACTCGCTCGATCTCTAACAGGTTCTCCTGTAGTTCACCGACGGTCACGTAGGGATCGATTGGCATGACGTAAAGACGCAGCAGCCGCCGAACGATCTCCTCGCCGATCGCCAGGGCACGCTCTCGTCCTTTTCTTCCCACCCCGATGAACTCGTCGTCCAGAAAGTTGATCCGCTCCACTCCGTACTGCCGTTGAAGATGCTGGATCTCATCGACGACGCTGCCGGGGCTGCGGCTGCGCCACTCCCTGCCGGGAGCCATGCCGTAGAAGCTCCGGATACTACAGAAGGTGCACCGTCCGTAGCAGCCCGGCTCGAGATCATCGCCGCCGTCCGCTGACGCCCGTAGTATTCTTCATAGCCCTCACGGCGCACAAACGGCAGCCGGTCCAGATCGTCGATCAGCGGCCGGCACGGGTTCCGGGTTACACCGCCCGGCACTCTAAAGGCCAGACTGGGGATCCCGCGCCAGTCGCGCCCAGCCAGCACGTCGCGCGTAAGGTCCGCCAGAGGTTCCTCGCCTTCGCCGAGGACGATGCTGTCCACCGCCGGCCAGTCTGCGAGGATCTCCTCGGCATTGAAGGCGGCATGGTGCCCGCCCAGCGAAATGTGACCGGCAAACCCCTCCTCGCGCAACGCAGTGGCCACGGCCAATGTCTCGGCGATCGTTTGGCCGGCAGGCGATGCTCCGACTCACCGCGATTCGCCGTGCCACCAGCTCCGCCGCGATGGCTTGAGCTCGCATTTGCCCGAGCCGGCCCGGACCGAGGAAGTTGTGGTCCAGGAAGATGATGGACTTCACGCCGTGCTCCGCGACCAGCGCAGCCATCTCATCGACGACGCTTTTCGGCGAACGCATGCGCCACGGCTTGCCCGGCGAAAGACGGTAGAACGCGCGGATGCTACAGAAGCTGCAGCGGCCGTAGCAGCCCCGGCTTGAGACCATTGCCGCGACACCGCTAGCCCGGATGGCATGGGCATAAGGCTGCCGGTATGGGTGAGGCAATGCGTCGAGGTCGGAGACGAGAGGCCGGCAAGCATTGGCGACCACGCCGCGCCACGGGTCGTGGTAGGCGAGATTAGCCACGTCCTGCCACGGCCGGCCGGTGCGCAATCGTCCTACAAGTTCCGCCAGGGCCTCCTCGCCTTCGCCAAGGACGATACTTGCCACGCCCGGGTTGTCGCGCAGAATCGCGCGATAGTTGAAGGTAGCATGGTGTCCCCCCAACGTAACGTGGCCGCCCCAGCCGGTGGAACCAAGAGCGGCAATTAGCCTCAGCACCGCGGCAGCGTTGGTCAGAAAAAGGCTGAAGCCGGCGAGCGCCGGCTGCGCCTTGCGGATCTCCGCCAACAGCATCGCGTCGTCACCGCCCAGGAACGTATTGTCGATCAGTTGAACGCTGAAGCCCGCTCTTATCAGAAAGGCGCTGAGATAAGACAACCCGAGGTGCTCCCGCTGCACCAACTCCCCGCCATCGCCCGTCCCCCAGTTGACCAGCAAGACGTCCGTCATGGCCCAGCTCCCGCGCAGGCTGCCGCCAGCCGCTCGCTCAGTGCATAAGCGGCCGGCGATGGGAAATCGAGTACACAATTGCCCAAGCGAAAGCGGCTGGGCAGTCGCCGCCGCAAGGCGCCGGAGTCTCTGGCCTCCTCGATGACCGCGACCGCCGCGCCGAGTGCCGCGATTTCGCGCCCGGGCATTTCGGAGGCCCTCTCCCCCGCACCGTCCAGATGGGCGGCGATGAAGCGTTGGAACAGGTCGGTGATACTCTGCCTGAGGGCGAGCCTCAGGTTGACCGATAGCAAGCTCTCTGCACCGCCGCCGCGGCCGAGGAGCTGCGCGCGTTCGAGGAGTGCGGCATAGGCGGACGCGGCGGAGCAGGTCAATGACCCGGCGGTTCTGATCGACCGTCACCTTCCTATTGAAGAGCGCCAACTGACGCGGCACCCAGGACTCGGCGCCGATGTCAACGCAGATCAGGCCGGCGGCCTTGAGTGCGCTCAACACACGCCCTCATCGAGGTTGTCGGGGCGGCAGGAGACGAGAAACGTCACGCCGAGCTGCCGCTCCTGCAGAGCCCTGGCCAGCGAGAGTGCCCCCTCGCGCCCGCTCCGACCCGGCCCGAAGAAGTCATCGTCCGCGAAGTTGACGTGCCGGACGCCGTAGTGCGCCACGAGTCGCCCGATCTCAGTTCCAGCAGTAGCCGAAATGTCTTCGGGTGTTTGGCGTACCCGTGGGTACCGCCATTCAGCTTGAGTGCTTCGGCCAAGATCTTTTCTACCTCTTCATCTGAGTACGGTTCCTTTTGTGTGTATACGGCCCTGTGCGCGGTCACTCTGTCCACCAGGGATTCAGTAATCCACCCGCGCCGAAAGGCATCCCGCAGAAAGCAGTGCAGCTTGGCAACGGCTGTTGACTTGGACGTGTCCGCAAGTTCTGGCAGGCCGTCAACCTTGAACGTTTCCAAGAGGTCCACCGTCATTTCGCGGGTGAAGTAGACGCCCTGCTTCTCGCAGTAGTCCTTGAGACGGCCCAACAGCAGCTTGGTTTGGCCGTAGGTCCTCTCTCCCAGTTCGTGCTTGCGGGATGCAAGGTACTTCTCTACGCACTCCCCGATCTTTAAGCCGTGGACCGTCTCATTCTTGGACTAGGCAATGAGCGCATCGCGCACAGCCCATGGCCGCGCGTTTGGCGCGCGCCGAGAGCTTGCTCTTGGCCACTGGGCAGGAACCAATGCGGCGGCGATAGAGAATCAATGGCATACTTCATGTACAGCACGTTCTGTACACGAAGTCAACCGAACCGTGTAGGTTATTGATTGTAAGGTGCTTGGCTCCCCGGCGAGGATTCGAACCACGATTCACGGCTCCAAAGGCCGCTGTCCTACCATTAGACGACCGGGGAATCGAAATGCAGAACTACTCTCGACCAGTGTAACCTTCCCACGGGGACCGCTGCAACGAGTCTGGTAAAATCGGCCTGGAAGCCATTCTTGGCCGGTGCTGGGCGCGGGCTTCAAACCCGTTGTGCGGTACTTTGTGTCGCAGGTGGGTTCAACCCCCACTGGCTTCCGCCAACTAACTATCCTATTTTCAATAATTTAGCGGCTCTTTTTCCCCGTGTACCAAATTTTGTACCAAAATCCAGCTTGGAAGTGGCCGCATCGAGCACCCGCTGGAAGCTCTGAACGAACGGCGCGTAATGCTTCTCCGTGGTCTTGATGCTAGTGTGACCGAGGAGCAATTGAACCGTGTGCAGGTTCTCGCCCTTCTCCAAAAGCGAGACGGAAAACGTATCTCGGAACCTGTGCGGGTGACCCTTGATGCCAGCCACGGCCAACACGCGGAAAATGGTCTTCCGCGCGTTCCCTATGGCCGTGTAGAGCTTCGATGCGCCATTCCAGAAGAAGTACTCCCCGTCGCCGGGCAAGGCGGCCAGGGCCTCCGTAGCGGGTTTCCCGAGCCGAACGTACAGCGGAGCGCCGGTCTTCATCACCCGCAATAGCAGCTTGCCGCTATCCAGGTCCACAGCCGCGCGTCTCAACTGGATGGTATCGGAGATTCGCATCCCCGAGTAGAGCATCACCAGACACAGTGCCCGCGCCCGCGCCCTGGTGCGCCCTACCGTGTGCGGGTTGTCATCCTCGAGCTTGCCGCACGCGTCGAGAATCTTCTCAACCTCATCGGCTTCAAAGGGCAGGGTAGGGGGTCCATCTTCTCGTGGAGGTTTAAGTTCCTGTGCGAAGTTCTCAGCCATCCAGCGGCGTTTCTTGGCGAACGCGCAGAACGCGCGCAGCGTCTCCAGTTCCTTGCCGCTGGTAGATGGCGAGATCGGTCGCGGCGCTTCGTCCTCGGTTTTCGCCGGCACCACTCGGCCGGCCCGGAAGTCTGTGAGCGCGCCCAGGTCGATTCCATCCACCGCGCGGATTCCCCTGGATGCACAGAACGCCGAAAGGTGCCCGAGGCTCTTGGAGTAGCCCTCGACGGTGGAACCCGCAAGGTTCCGCGCCCGGCAATCGCCCAGATATGAGTTGATCGCTTCCGCGACGGACACCACAATCCGCGCGCCTTCGGGCCCCGTCTCCAGCTTCTCCGCGCGCTTCACACCGCGCGCCCAGTCGCGCGTGCCCAGACTCTTGCGGACGCGCCTTCCATTGATCTCGCCATCGCACCAGATCGGACATAAACACTTCGTATACACCGTGGATGGGTTACTCGGCTTTTGGCCGTTCTGTTCTTCTTGCCGCAGCGGGTGGAACTTGCACTTCTTAAGGTGCCTGCGATAGAGGTTCAGCACTCGTCGATCCTTTCCGCTTCGTCATCGCTAGGCCCGCCGCGGCCTTTAGCCGCGCTCCGATCTGATACGGTAGCGCCTGGACTGGTCGAACCGTGTTCCCGGCCCCGGAAACGAAATCGATGCTACGCCTGGCCGTCCTTCGTCCCGCGGACGCTCCAACCCTTCCCTGTATCGTCCCCTACTCGTGCGCCCCCGGAGCGATTGCAACCACACTTCGAGGTCTTCCGCGGCATACTTGACAGTCCGGTAACTGACCTTGAAGTACCGTGGACCGCGCCCCTTGCGGCGCCAAGCGTCCAACGTCCGCACCGACACCCCGAGCTTCTCCGCCAGTTCCCCCGGCGTGAACCAACGCTGTTCCATCAGTGACGATGCCATCATTTCCTGCCCTTCCTTTTCGGCGCCTTCTCCATACGCGGTTCTGATCGCTTTACACCCTGTCTCAGCAACGGCAAGGACAGAGCCTTCCGTACGTAGTTGGAAACCGTCATATCTGCCGCCCGCGCGCTATTCACCAGCGCTCGGTGCTCGGTTTCGTCAAGATCGACAATGAGGCGCTTTTTTCCCATGGCGGAATCGTAGCACGTCTGTACGTCCAGGCTCATCTCAATCTTTTCCTCTTGACTGTCCATATGTACATATGTATAATTCATTCTGAACCGAAATGCAAGCGAATTCGGGGGAATTACCTTGAAGGAGAAAAGACACATGCAGAAACGAAAGAAAACGGCCCCAAAGCCGGAAAGCAGCCGTTTGGCAAGCAGCCTTACCCCGGCCTATGCTACCCAAGTGCTGGGGGAATTTCAGAAGAACTTCAGCGATGCCATAGAAACTACGCAGCGCTTCACGGCGCAATACCCCGAGCTGGTCAACCCTCCCGCTGCCGGCGTCGCAGATTCAGCGGCCTGAAGCCCCAGGGACCGAAGCGTCCTGAATCCGCCACCAGGCCCAGCGCCGCGCCCTGAGCCTCCAGGACCGCCACCGGGGCCGCGCGCCGGCCACATCGGCGCCCCGCGCCTCCAGGACGGCCACCAGGCCGCGCGCCGGCCACATCGGCGCCCTGAGCCTCCAGGACGGCCACCGGGCCCGCGCGCCGGCCCGCATCAGCGCCCTGAGGCTCCAGAACGGCCAGCGCACCGCGCGCTGCTCCTCACGGGGATGCGCAGCGGGGAACTGACGGGCGCCACCTGGGGACAAGTGGACCTTGACCGGAGGGTGCTCACCGTGGGCCGCGCGAAAACATCGGCGGGAACCGGCCGGCAGATCCCGATGAACAACGATCTGTTTCTACTGCTCACCTTGCACGCCGAATGGTTCACTGGCAAGTTTGGCGAGACGCGCCCCGAGTATTACCTCTTCCCCTTCGGCAAGCCGGCGCCGTCGGATCCCACTCGCCCCACAACGACGTTAAAGACCGTCTGGGGCAGCATCCGAGACGAAGCCAAGGTTTCATGCCGCCTGCATGATCTGAGGCACACAGCGGCCACCAAGATGGCAGAGGCGGGCACGCCTGAGAGCACCATGCTCGTAGCCAGCCAGGTACGATTCCAGTATCCCTGCAACGGAGTTGACGCGCGATGCGCGTTTCTGCATCGGGGCGCCCACAAAGGCCCACTCCAATTCCCGCCGCCGGTTCTGCTCGGCTTCCCTTGCCAGCGTCAACAGGTGCGTTTTGGTAGACTCTCGGACCTGCCGGCCCGCGATCGCGAACTTGTACCACCAGACCTGAGACTCTATCAGTTCCCCGGTCTTCTTGTCCCGGTACTTCGGCCTATAGACTGCCATGCTACCCTTTCCGCTTCGCCGCCTTCTTCGGCTTCGCCGCCGGCTTCCCCCACCGCGCCGCCGCCGCCTTCTTCGCAACCTCAGTTCTCTTTTCGGGGCTCAGTTTCTTGAGTCGGGCTTTGGCGCCTCGCTTTCCAAGCGCCACGGCAGCCGGGTTTTTTCTCTTTGCCATATCGGTAACCATGCTAAGCGCTCAGCGTGGCAAAAAGCAAGGCCCCTTGACAGTTCGCGCACATCTGATATGCTTGTAACGACCACCGTTTCGCCGAGAACGCGGCAAGGCAAGGCAAGGTTCCGAAGCAATTCCGGAAAACAGGGCAGGCACCCTGCGGGGAATTTCCCCAAAAAAGTCATCTCGGCCCAGTGGTCAATTTCCGCGAAATGAGGATTTTGATCATGAGTATAGTAGAAGAACTGAAGGATTTTCCTGGCCTCGAAGCCGCTTTTCATCAGATGGTTGATGACGGCGTTGCGGCCCTCTTTTCCATTGCCAACAGTCACTACCTCGCCGTCTTGGTGGACAATCGGGACGTGAAGGTATTTCGGTTCGACAGGTTGGGTTTGTACCGAATCCATTAGGCCCCTTCGGGCGCCGCTCCTCGGCGCCCTTCCCCCACGGGAGTACACTTCAGACATGTCTCTCCGCTTTCGCCGCCGAATCCGCATCGCGCGCGCCCTGAGCCTCCAGCACGGCCACCAAGCCGCGCGCCGGTCGCATCCGCGCCCTGAGCCTCCAGCACGGCCACCAAGCCGCGCGCCGGTCGCATCCGCGCCCTGAGCCTCCAGGACGGCCACCAGGCAACGCGCCGGCCGCATCGGCGCCCTGAGCCTCCAGGATCGCCACCGGGCCCGCGCGCCGCGTCCTGGGCCTCCAGGATCGCCACCAGGCCCGTGTGCCACGTCCTGGGCCTCCAGGATCGCCACCAGGCCCGTGTGCGGTCTGTCTATCAGGCCGCCCGCCCCGGCCCCATCCGCTAGGCTCTCTGCGGTACCCTGAGCGACCGCTCATGACTTGCACGTACAGCCGTTGCCACTGCCGAGCGGTGTGCCAGGTCCACCATCCTTTTGACCCGATGCTCTACCCCGATTTCCGCCCCCCGCGCATCCACCGTGGTGTTGAACGTGTGGCCGCCCGCGCCCCCCATCATCCTCTGCAACTCCGAATTCCGCGTGATGTATCCCGAAGTCCGCGTACAGCTCAATCCCCGCATCTCCTACCAGGTACGCCGACCCCGCAGATACCGGGCCGCCTTCCGCCATCGCCGGAATCATGCTGACACTCCAGTTCGGTGCCGTGAATCCGCCCGCAGACGCCCCCGCGCCGTTGCCGAAAATCTTGCTCAGCAGCCCGGCGATTCCAACCCCCGCGCTCTTAACGATGCCGCCGAGACCCGCCGCTGGAGGCTCCGGAAGTCCCGCTGCGCCGGTTCCGCCTCCGGCCCCCGCCGCGTTGTCCACAATCACGTGATACGGTTTCGCCTTGGTCCCATCCGGCTTCGCCTCCGGCATCTGGATTCCCAGCGCCTTCCCGAGCGCCCCGACTCCTCTTTGGATCCCCGAGCGGATGGCCGAGCGCTTTATCTCTTCACCGATTCCTTGCAGCATTTTCCCAACGCTGGTTTTCTGTCCGGTGAAGAACTTCGCCAGTTGGTCCGACGCGCGGTCCATGGCCGAGTTCATTCCCTGGTAGAAAATGTTCCCGAGCGATTGCGCCGACCCCTGGGCTTCGAGGAAGATATCCTTGATACCTTTCTGTTTCACCTCGGCTTGTTTCTCCGCCAGCTCGTAATCCAGCCGGTCCAACGCCAACTTGCGCTCGGCTCGTAGCCGCTGGTTTTCGAGGATCACGGCAACAGCAGCTTCCGTGTTCTGATCCGCTTGGGCCAGCGCGAGCCGCTGTCTGAGGAGCGTGAGTTGTTCGCGGTACTGCGCTTCAATGGCAGCGCGCTCCGGAGCCTGCTGCAGTTGCAGGGTACGGACGGGATTCGCCGCCGCGCCCGGTGCCAGCGCAATCATGCGCGCCTGGTGCTCTACCGCCAGCTTGTCCTGTTCCGCAATCAGCTTTGCCAGCGGCTCAGTAACTTTGGCCAGAGCCTTACTATACTCCTCCAGTTTTTCCTTGCCTGCCTTGATTGCATCGCTGTCAAATGCAGCCGCAACTTTGAATGCTTTGCCGCCCAGCCGGTCCCACTGCTCGCCCGCGTCCTTGAGCAGCTTGTCGTACTTGTCCATCTCCTCGGAGTAAGTGGCCAGCCGCTTGTCATCGTAGATCTGAGAAACCACCAGCAGGTTTGCTTTGTTCGCTTCGCCGATCTCATTCAAGCGGTCGATCTCCGCCGTCTCTTCGGCGTCGATCTTTTCCAGGCCAGTAAGCCGCTCTTCCTGGGCCTTGGCGAGCTCGGCATTTAGCCGGGCGAGTTCTTCCTGGTCTTTCTTGGCTTGCTCCGCCCCGGCTTCAAGCCCTTCTTTCCTTGCCGTAAGTCCGGTCTTCGTGGTCTCGCCAGCCGCCCCCGCCTGCTCTAACTTCAGGTTCTCGATAGCCGTTTCAATATTGCCGATCCGCTGCGATTGCTCTGAAGCCATACCCCAAATGCCCGGAGCAACCTGAAACGGAGCCGCTCCATGTTTGGTCCACGCCTCCTGCTTGCCGAAGCGACTCCGCTTCCAGAGCCGCGATGCGCTCGCTCTGCTCTTTCATCGCACTGGTGAGATTCGCCAAGAATCGGCGCACCTCGTCACGAAGTTTGTCGTCTTCTGTTTGCTTTTTCATTCCTTCCCCCCGAGAAGAAACGGTGGCGCCCGCCTGGACGCGCGCCACCAATACGAGGAAATGAGCCAAACTCAGCTAGAACAAGTTTTGCAGGACCGCGATCGACGCGCCCGCGCAGCCGTCGATCAGGTTGGAATCTACCCGCCTGAAGGCAATAAACGCGATCTGCCCGTTCTCCGCATACCGCTCTTCTAACCGCTGGACCCTTAGCGGCGCTCTGCGGATCACAAACTTCTTGCACGCGCCAAAAGCCACCGTGTTGCGGGTAACCGGCGGAGAACTTAGAGCACTTTGGAGTTGATCCATCGCGTTGTTCACGTGAACGCTGTAACCCAGAATCAGACCCGCTTCCGAAACCAAGCGGAGCGGACGGCCCGCCTTATCCTTCACTTGCCTAAGCGCCGACAGCGTGTTTTGGTGCATCATGAAAGCCGCACCCTGGGCAGGAATGCGGTACGCCGCATCGACCGCCGACTCAAGCGCCGCCAGGTCATCGGAGCCGATACTGTTGCCCAGCCCAATGCCATCTGTCGAGTAACTACCAGAAGCCACAATCGAGGTCCCCGCCGCGGGAATGATACCCGTAGGTCCAGAGACCCCGTTCCCGCTGGTGAAGGCGACGTTCTGAGCTCTGCCTAGCCTGATTCCCAGCCGCGTCGTCAAATAGGTGTCAAGATCGAATCCCGCATCCTGCAGCAAGGCGATGCTTACCAGGCACATGCGAGACGAAAAAAGATAACCCTTCAGGTTGACGGAAGAAAGCGGGGTAACATCCGCCGTACTGACCTGGGCATTTTCATTGACTTGCTCGCCGACGATCTGGGAGTCATCGTCAGCCGGGTAACTCATAGGTGCGCCACTGTTGGTATCCCATAGCGTCGCACTGTCGAGGAGCGCTGAATACCATCGCTCCGCGCTCTCCACGCGGCCGGACCATTCCAACGGCGCGAAAAAGCCTCCCGTAGCGCCTGGGTAAGCGCCCTCCCCCAGAGTCCCCATATCCCGAAATTCTACTCTTTGGCTTTCGGTGATGATGGCGCGGTCCTCCTCGGAGATCCCGTTTCCACACTGATTTGGCCTCCAGCCATGCCGCAAATACCGGCTCCATGCCCGTTCAAATTTGGTCCGGGCCTCGGTCCGCAGTTCGCCCTCCAAGACATCCATTTCGTCGCGTATGTCAGCGAGCTTTTTTCGATCTTCCGGTGTCAACGGCCCGGCCTTGTTTACAAGAGTGAGAGTTAGGCGCGCTAACGTAGATCGACGCGCCGCCAAAGGTTGTTGAGATTGAGTATTCAAGGTTCATTCTCCTGGTTTTGAAACAGCTCTGAGAGTTTTCGGTTCTTGACGGGATCGCGCCCGCCGCTTTCGTTTGCAGTTACTTCAAAAAAAATCAGAGCCCCAGCGGCCGGCGCGCCAAGCGCTCCTGAGCCTCCGCTATGGCTCGCAGCCGGTCCCGCTCCATCCTCTCCGACAAGGGCAGCGACCGCCTCGCTACACACGGAAGGCAATTCACGTCCGTGCAATTCGGGTTTTCGCACTCATCGCAATCCTGGTCGAAACAGGCCGGACAGCCGCACGCGCATTCTGTTGTCGGGCCGGCCATACGAGACACGCCCGTAGCGGACGGAACGGCCTTCCGCCTGACGTTTCCCTTAAAACCGGGCATTCCTACCTCCTCGCGCTTCCGCCAGCACTCGCTGGGTATACGCCGCGATATTCGCGTCGGCCGCTGCCACACGATTAGCCTGCTGCATCTGCACTCCGCGCACCTCGGACTCGGAGGCCCAAAGGTTGGGGTTGCCGTCAGTTTCAAAATCCGGGTTGATCGAATATCGGTTGAGCCGCGCAGTTTCGCGGGCCTGGAGCGATATCGCACACCGAGTCTTCATCGCTTCTCGTTCCAAGTCCGATGGCCACGCTCCCTTCAAGCCATCCGGCCCATACAGCACCTCGAACAGGCGTTGCTCAGCATTGTGGACGGCAATTACCGCGTGCTGGAATTCTTCAAGTCTGTTTTGAGCGCGCGCCACCAAGCCCGGAAAGCGCTCCCGGCTGGTCGTCACGTTTTCAAGAAGCTCGGTTGCCGTTAGCTCAGCGGCAAGTGCTGAAATACGGCTCTCCACCTCCGCCTGAAGCCGGCGTAGAGCTGCCACTCGGCCGAGTACTGCCTGAAGGTCCGCGCGGGATGGCTCATTCCCGCCGGCCAGGTAGACCAGTATCGCCGCGTCATAGGCCGCCTGGGTAGTCGCGAGCTGTTGCTCGCTTTCCCCCAGGTTCTCGGAGAGGCGCGCCGCGGAAGATTTTGCTGTTTCCAGTTCCGCGCGGAGCCGCGCCGCCGTGCGGTCTAGAGTTATGGTTGAAGGTTCGGGCGTTTTCGGCGCAGGGCGAATCGGTTCCGCTGATTCGTCGCGCGAAAAGCCCAGAGCGGTCTTCACTGTGTCAAACATCATCATGTTTTCACCTTTCCGATTGGTTGTTTGCGTTGAAATGTTCCGAGCGACTTTCGCCGCCCGCTGTCACTTTGCAAGCGCCTGCGATCTGCGCGTACTCAGAATCGCTCTCTCTGTAGGCGTCAAGGGCAACCCCAGGCGCAACAGCACAGACTCTTCGCTCTCGCTGCCGCACCGTGGCTGATATCCGATTTCGCTCCAATACGCGTCAGGACGGTGCCACGGTGCGCACTGTGCGAGCAAGCTATCCCTGTGCCTCTGCCAAGCCTGTTGATACTCTTCGGGACACGAAAACCCCGGCTCACCCGCCATCGGCCCGACGCCATAAACCAGCTCAAACCGTTGGCCCGGTGACAAGCCCCTGACCGCTACAATCCCACCCGCCGCTTTACGCCGAAGCCTCATAGTGGCAACCGATCCGATGCGCACGGCCGGCCAACCGACCGCCGCTCCTCTTCAGGCTTGTCGGCCAACCCAAGGCTACGCCACAGCACCTGATACTGCTTGCTCAATTTAATTTCCACGTCGATAAGCGGGTTCTTCGCAGTGCGTCCGCGCGCCCCAGAGACAGACAGACCTTGCGCCGCGATCTTTTCACGGATTTCTTGCAGCCGGTCCGCGATGCGGCATAACTCCATCACCAGCGGGGCACACGAGTCAATTCCTTCACAGTTCTCATGAAGCCACGCCCATAGGCGCCGGCCTTCACCGTCCGGTTTCAAGCTGCCCAACAATTCATCCGTCTCCATGATTCACCGCATTATGGCATTGCATTATTTCCACATCGGGTTGTTGCCCAGGGTCACGGAGAGGAAAGCCAGTGGCTTTTCGACCCTCATACCCCCACCGCCCCGCGATGTTCCCAACCCATCAGGTTGGGAACGGGTTGGGAACAAGGTTGGGAACACACCTAAACAACTGACAGGATTGCGGTTAATCTCAGGTGTTCCCAACGTTCCCAACCTTCCCAACCAATTGCAACCTTTACCCGCGCGCACGCGCGCATACACGCGTACACAGGTTGGGAACGTTGGGAACGTTGGGAACAATCGAACAGTTTCAATCACTTACGTGTTCCCAACCTGTTCCCAACCGTTGGGAACTTCACAGCTTTTCAACAATTCAGGAGGTTTGTAACGCCATTTGTTACCCCGCTGACGATCCCGATACCGCCGCCACTTAGCCCTCGTAAGGCACGCGGCAACCCGCATTTCGTCAGATCTCGTCCAGTCCCCCATTCGCTTCTGGATGCACAAATCCAGAATCTCGGCAACCGATACAGATGCCTCGCCCATTGTGAGCCGCTCGGCGCACCAAGTCGATATCAGGTCTTCCCATGCGCTCGCCTCGTAGCGGCCCGATTGCTCATCCTCTGCCTGCCGGTTCAACTCGAAAGTGTCTAACCACCACGGCGCCCCGCCGCGATAGGAAACCACAGCCTCAGCCCAGAGCTGGTCGCGATCGCGTTCCAACTCGGAAATTCGCACGTCCGTACATGCGACTGGCCAGAATCGCCGGCCGCCGGTGTCGTCTCGGAGGTAAGCACTATGATTGACGCTGCCGGCAAAGACACATTGCCGCGGCGACTCAAGCAAGTTCCGCCCATAAGGCGGCCGAAACCGATCAATGGCACGCGACATGAAGCTCTTGACCTTGCCAACCTCCGCGCGCGTCATCGCCTCCAGTTCGGCAACCTCGATAATCCAAACGCCGCGCGTCTGAAGGGTTGCGTCCTTAGACCCGAGCTCTGCCATATCGTCTGAGAACCAAGGCCGCCCCAGAACCCTGAGAGCAGTAGATTTCTTAGTCCCCTGCTCGCCTTCGAGGATTAGACAGCAATCCGCCTTACAACCAGGTTCCACGATGCGCGCAACGGCTGATCGTAACCACCGCTGGCCGACGGCCGTGCTGTAATCCGTCGGCTCGACCCCAAGGTAAAGATTCAACCAGCCGTCAATGCGCTTGACGCCATCCCACTTCAGACCGCTCAAGTAGTCCCTCACAGGATGAAAGCAATCATCACGGGCGACCGTCTGCACCGCCTG